>Ga0116171_10004537_pt1 | contig 12456 bp, 9 predicted proteins | sample AD_JPNHW2_MetaG_FD_89798 | JGI IMG/M metagenome (GOLD analysis project Ga0116171, IMG submission 89798) | Active sludge microbial communities of municipal wastewater-treating anaerobic digesters from Japan - AD_JPNHW2_MetaG | ecosystem: Engineered > Bioreactor > Anaerobic > Digestate | place...
CTCCCGTCACAAGTGCTTTCATCATTCTATGATTATCCCCATCAGGAATCTATAATTTTTGTTTGGTTGTTATTCATTTATATTTATTGTGGATGAAGTTCTTAAGTCGCTCTGTGCCTCTGCGCCTCTGTGGTTTTGTTCCGTAACAGTAGGCTCAATAATCGCAAACAGACGGACTAAACCACAGAGGCACAGAGACTCAGAGGAAAATAGCAGGATCAGTCCCTTCGCTATTCCCGACTAAAGCTTTACGAAGATCTCCATAGCCTCATTCGGTTTCTTTAAAGCCAGCAAAGACTGCATCTTATTGATCTGAGCTGAGCCGTATGCCGGATCTATCTCTAAAGCCTGGTCGTAAGCCTGCTGAGCCTCCACGGTCTTTCCATTGGCCTGCAGGGCTATGCCCTTGGCCACGAATGCCTGCTTGTATTTGGGATCAATCTCGATGACCTGGTCAAAGAGCTTGATGGCCTCAGTATAGCTTCCCTGCACCATGAGCATGACTCCCTTCTTGTAGATGGCATCCTTGTAGAGCGGATCCAGGGCTATGGCGGAATCGAACTTGGCGATTGCCTCCTGATACTTGCCCTGCAGTTGCAGGAGATTGCCCTCTCGCAGCCAGTTTCCTTTGCTGCCGTCGATCTCAGTTGCCTTTGCGGCGGCTGCCGAGGCATTGGCATAGTCCTTCATGGCAGTAAACACCTCTGTGATCCCCGACCAGGCTGCCGCCTTCCTGGCATCTATCTGCAGCGCGGAGTTGTAGGATTGCAGGGATGCGTTGTAGTCCTTGAGGACCCTCTGGGCGTCGCCCTTGTGAACCCAGGCATCCACGTAGCTTGCATCCTGAGCGATAGCCTTTTCAAAGTAGACCAGCGAGCCGGTGTAATTCTTGGAGGCATAAAGATTGCTCCCCTTCCAGTCGAAATATTCCGTCTCTTCCGCCATGCAAATGGCGCTCAGCAGAAAAATTCCCATCAATATACCCAATATTCTCAAGACCATTCCTCCAAAATTGATGACTGTATTCTGTTAAGCGGCTCTTCGTTTTTTTATGCTGGCATCGAAATGGTTCTCCGTCTCTGTGTCTCTGTGGTTTAGTCAGTACATTGCCTACAATAAGCCTGATGCTGCTAAACGAAACCACAGAGACACAGAGGCACAGAGAAGTGCTAACAACCTGAAAGATAGAGTAACTCAAGTTTAGCCATAGCAATTAGCGAAAAGCCTTTTTTTATCTCCTCGCTATTTTTGTGGCCATCCTTGATTTGTGTTCAATTGTTAGCTCATCTCTGTGCGTACTCTGTGTTCTCTGTGTCTCTGTGGTGAAAACGTCGTCAGCCCCTGGTTATAGCCGGTGCGCGGACTGCCACCACAGAGAGACGGTCTACTTTTTCGTACCGCACTAGATGCGAACAGAGTACTCACAGAGATGCAAGCGAAAATTGCCCGCATTGAATAGCTGATGAGCCCTTGTGATGAAAAAATAAATTAAATCGTATACTCCGGCACTTCCCCGCCGCCGATCTTCTTGAGCGCTCTGGCGGCACTGATGCGCACCTCTTCCTCTCCGTCCCCGCCCATTGCCCGGATGAGCGGCCCCTTTGCCGCCCCATCCCCAATCTCTCCCAAAGCCCAGGCGGCATCGGCCCGAACCTCCGCCGGCGTCTGCTGGCTTTGCAGCAGGGAAATCATAAATGCGCCCGTCCGGCTGGCATTGATATTGATCATGGCCCTGCCGGCGGCCATCCTCATCCTCTCTGTCCCCTGGGAGAAGGCCTCCTCCAGTGCTTCCAGGCTCCTCTCCTCGCCGATTCCTCCCAGAGCCTGGGCTGCACCCGCTGCTGCCTCATCTCCCTGTGCATTGACCTTGACCTTGAGGGCCGAGACCAGCGAATCTGTGGCCGGCTCGCCGATGGCCTCCAGGGAGGCTATGGCCTGAACTCTCACCGCCGGATCGGAGTCGGAGAGAAGCTCCACCAGAGGCTCCGCCGCCCGGCCGTCCGCCAGCCGGCCCAGGGACCGGGCGGCTTCAAGCCGCACCGCCGCCTCCCCGTCCTGCAAGGCCCTCACCAGAGGCATCACTGCTCTATCCTCTCCTCCCTCCCCCAGCGCCCGGGCTGCTCCCGCCCGCCGGCTGATGCTATCGTTATTGAGAAGCTCTATGAATATGTCCGCCGCGCCCTCTCCCTCTGTGGCCCTCAGGGCCAGCCCCGCTTCGTATCGCACGCTGCCATTGGCGTCTCCCAGGGCGAAGGCCAGGCTCTCCCGGCTCTCATTTGAGCTGTTCTCGCCAATCTGCCCCAGAGCGAACGCCGACCAGTAGCGCATCCGGCTGCTTTGGCTCTCCAGGGCCTGGCGGAGGGGCTCGCTGGCGTTGCTGTCTCCTATCATCCCCAGGGCCGCCGCCACCTGCCATCTCACCAGGTCGGTTTTATTGTCCCTTTCATCATCATTCTCGCCCTCGCTATTGATTCCCACTTTGAAGCCGTCCTCCAGGGCAGAGGTGAGCTTGGGCACAGCCGCCTTGCCGATCCTGACCAGCCCCAGGGCGGCCCAATCCCTCACATTGGAGTCATCATCTCCCAGCGCCCGGATCAGTGGCTCTACTGCCTCCTCTTCTCCGCTCTTGCCCAATGCCCAGGCTGCCTCTGCCCGGACTTTGGCATCGTCGCTGCTCAGGTTGTGGAGCAGGCCGTCCAATGCGCCGTCTGCCCCTACGGAATGCGGCCTGTCCTGTCCGCAGCCGCAGCTCTCCAGGGCAATCGCAGCAACTAGGGCAATGATCAGAAATTTAAAAATTCGAAACACTCCGGCATGGTCCATATGAGCATCACAGCCTTGAGAGAATGTCTGCCGCTTCTCTGTCCTTTCCCAGCGCCAGAAGGCAATTCATCTTTCCCGTGAGAGCAGCCTGCCACTTTTCGTCTATCTCTAAAGCCCTATCGTAGGACCCAATGGCCCTTTTGTAATCTCCCTGAGCCTGATAGGCCAGTCCTTTGGCATTGTAGGCCAGTTTATTCTTGGGATCAATGGATATGACCTGGTCCAAAAGCTCCAGGGCCTGGCCGGTCTCATTTTCCTAGAGGCAAGAGAGGGCTTTTCGATAGAGAGCATCTTTGTAGTTGGGGTCAATCTGAAGGGCACTGTCCAGGTCCAATTCTGCGGAGGCAAAATCCCCATTCATCTGCTCAAGGCTGCCCTTCTTCAGCCATCCGGCCTTGTCCCTGGGATTGATTTCCACAATCCGCGCTGCCGCAGCCGAGCCATTTTCATAGTCCTTTTCCAGGGAGTATGCATCTGCCAGAGCTGACCAGGCGGCAGCGCTCCTGCCGTCTGCCGCCACAGCCTTCAGCAGCGATGCCTTTGAGGAATTATAATTCTTGAGAGCCTTCTGGGAGGCCGCCCTGTGGACCCAGGAATCGACATAAGATGAATTCTGCCGGATGGATTCGTTGAAGCATTCCAGGGCAGAGGAATGCTCTCCTGCCGAGGAAAGCTTCACTCCCATCCGGTCCATGTACGTGGCCGCCTCCTGGCCGGGAGCCTCCCCCGAAAAGGACAGCTCCATGCAGTCGGGTCCAGGGCAGGATGATGATGCTGCTGCTGCTGCCGCCGCCGTGCCGCATGTGCTGCTCAGGACGCACAGTGCCGCGACAAGAGCTACAGCCCAGGCGGCAGAGAATAGCAGAATTGCAGGAAACAGTCGAAATGAACTCATGAATAATTGCCTTCTCTAAATTGTCACGAATACTGTCATGGCTTCTTGCATCCTGTGCTGCTCAATCAGGCTATGCACCAGGTTGTACCTGGGCTGGCTCCAGGCCGGGTCGATTTTGGAGGCATTCTCGAAGAGCGCCCCCGCAGCCAAATACTCTCCTCGCTTTTGCATCATTAGCCCTTTGCCGTTAGCCGCCTGTTTGTATCCGGGGTCAGCCTCCAGTATTCCCTCGAAGAGCCCTTCCGCCTCCCCATCCCTTCCCAGGGCCATAAGAGAGATCCCTTTGCGAAATAGTGCATCTCTGTATTGAGGGTCGATGACAAGAGCGCCTTCGTAGCTCTCCAGGGCTCCCTGATAGTCGCCCTTCATCTGGCGAAGATTGCCTTCCTTCAGCCAGTTTTCCTTTCGTGAGGGCTCAATCAGCCTTAAATTATAGGCAGCATCCGCCGCCTCAGAATAGCTTTTCAGGGCGGCATAGGCCTCGATCATCCCCGACCAGGCTGCCTTATTCCTGTTGTCGATCTGCAGAGCTGCCCGGTAGGTGTCTATGGATCCGTTATAGTCCTTGACGGCCCTCTGGGCATCCCCTTTATGAATCCTGGCGTCGATGTAGCCGCTGTCCAGCGCTATGGACATATCGAAGTAGCCAATGGATTCGCTGTAGTTTTTGGCGGCATATGACTTGAGACCTTTCCAGTCGAAATAATCAGCCTCCTCTCCCAGGCTAACTGAATTTAATAATAATACTAATAGCATGGTCGAGAGCATCTTTGAGACCGACAGATTCATATTCACCTCATAATCATCTTCCTATTTTAATATTCTAGTATCTAAAAAAAGCGTTCGCTGCTCTGCCGCCCCCTCCTATCATCATCCTTTCAATTCAGATGGCAGCAGCCCTACGGTTCTGAAGGCAGGGATGCAATCATTTCCAATTAATTAAATTTAACTGTAACTTATTTAAACTTATCCACAAAAGAGATGGCTATTCTCCCGCCTGCGGCCTGCAATCTGGGCTCCCGGATACTCTTGAAGTGGTTTTCAAATCAGCAGCTCGTAGACGATCCTGGCCGGGATATTTAGGATTCGGGTGGTGATCTCCACGAAGAGATCCTCCTGCTGCTTTCTGTCCATTCCGAATTTGTCGTCCATCTGCAGCCTTTCCATCTCCAGGGCGATGAGCCTTATCTGAACCTTGGCTATTTTATAGCGACTTCCCAACTCCGCAATCATATTCATGAAGTAGCCCAGGCTCCTCGGCTTCTCGGATGAAAGGTTTTTGATCAGGCCGCATTCGGTGCAGTAGGGATGAGGCTTGAGGCCTCTCTCCCGGCCTTCAAAGTAGTACGGCAGCCAAATCTTCTCTCTGCTGCCGGAAATCTTATGTTCGCAACCGGACATCTGTGTCTTCCCTCTTTTCCAATTAGAAACAATAATTCGGAGCATTAAAAGTTTTTGCAGGATGGCTCACCCGTTTCATCCTTCAGGCGGCTCCCCTGTCTTTATGCAGAATCGCTCTCTTTGGTAAAAGATATCACCTATCTCTTTGCTGTTCCTTGCAAATGTAAGCTGAAGGAATTAGCAATAATTTAGCAAATCTATTTTATAAAACTCAAATGAATCGAATGTTAGCTCCGCGAGAAAGCTGCATCTGCGCGAATGAGCGTCTCTTTCAAGATTAGAAATACGGACCGATTTAAGTTTTCAAAAAAAGGGAGGGTGATATCCCGCTTACAGGTCAATGCGCGGGATATTCTCAACAGATTCTGGGTTGGCCAGAGCAGACAGGTCTCCGGTCTCCTTGCCCAGGGCCTTGGCCTTGATGACGCGGCGCATGATCTTGCCGGACCTGGTCTTGGGGACATCCTTGACGAAGTAGACCTTGTCGGGGTAGGCGACGGGGCCCAGGACCTTTCTGACGTGGGTGGAGATGTCCTTCTTCAGGGTCTCCTCCTCAGCGACTCCATCCTTGAGGATGACGAAGGCCACGATCTTCTCGCCCTTGACCTCATCGGGCTGGCCGACTACGGCAGCCTCTGCGACCTTGGGGTGGGAGACGGCAGCGCTCTCTACCTCAGCGTTGGAGATTCTGTGTCCTGCTACCTTCAGCACATCATCGATTCTGCCCTGGATCCACCAGTAGCCATCCTTGTCGCGGGTGGCCTTGTCTCCAGCCAGGTATGTGCCGGGCTTGAGCTGCCAGTACATGTCCCAGTACTCCTTCTTGTACCGAACTTCATCTCTGAAGAAGGCACGGAGCATGGACGGCCAGGGGGTCTTCTGGACGATGTTGCCGCCGTAGCCCAGGGGCACGGTGTTGGCATCCTCGTCGAAGATATCGGTGTTCATGCCGGGCAGCGGGAAGGTGACGGAGCCGGGCTTCTCGGGTGTCATGGCCAGCGGGGCGATGACGTGGCATCCGGTCTCAGTCTGCCACCAGGTATCGATGATGGGTGCCTGGTCTGCGCCGATGTTCTTCCTGAACCACATGTAGGCTTCGGGGTTGAGAGGCTCGCCCACGGAGGCCAGGATTCTGACGGAGGACAGGTCGTACTTCTTCACAAAGGCCTCGCCGGTCTTCATGAACATCCTGATAGCGGTGGGTGCAGTGTAGAATACGGATACGCCGTACTGCTCAATGATGGACCACCAGCGGCCCAGGTCGGGGAAGTCGGGGGAGCCCTCGTAGAGGATGCTGGAGGCACCGAGACAGAGCGGGCCGTAGACCACGTAGGAGTGTCCGGTGATCCATCCGCAGTCTGCGGTGCACCAGAAGACATCATCGTCATGGACATCCAGTACCCAGGAGGTTGTCTGAGCGGGGCAGACGGAATATCCGCCGTGAGCGTGCTCAATACCCTTGGGCTTTCCGGTGGTTCCGGAGGTGTAGAGGATGAACAGCCTATCCTCGGGGTCAAGCTGGGCGGTCTCGCACTGGGCGGACTGGCCGGCTACGAAGTCATTGTAATAGACATCGCGTCCCTCGGTCATGGGAACGGCTACACCGGTTCTCTTGACGACTACTACCTTCTTGACGGAGGGGGCGCTCTTCATGGCCTCATCAACATTGGGCTTGAGGGGCAGGGGCTTTCCGCGCCTGTAGAAGCCGTCAGCGGTGACGACAACCTTGGCCTCAGCATCGTTGACTCTGCTGGCCAGGCCGCCGGAGGAGAATCCGGAGAAGACGATGGTGTGAATGGCACCGATCTTGGCGCAGGCAAGCATGGTGATGGGCAGCTCGGGGATCATGGGCAGGTATGCGACGACCCTGTCTCCCTTTTCAACGCCGACGCTCTTGAGGGCGTTGGCCATCTTGTTGACTTCTCTGTACAGCTCGTAGTAGGTGATGGTCCTGTTGTCGCCCACGGGCTCGCCGATGAAGTAGTAGGCTACCTTGTTCCGGTTTGCGGACTTGGCATGCCTGTCCACGGCGTTGTAGGCTACGTTGATCTTGCCGCCGGTGTACCACTTGAAGTAGGGCTTGGCGGAGTCATCGAGAACCTGAGTGTAGGGCTGGTACCAATCAGCGAAGCTCTGGGCCATCTCGTCCCAGAAGTCTACGTAATTAGCAGAGCACCAATCGCGCATCTCTTTCTCAGTCTTGAAGCCCTTCTTCTTCATCCACTGATATGCATTGGAGTGCTCAACGATCCACTGTGGTGTGTTGAAAATCCTGGTTTCTTCCTGCAGAGCAGCAGTCTTTGCTGTGTCAGCCAATTTCATACCTCCTTGAAATTAAAGTGCTTCCCATACCCGTGATGGCCTGGACTAAAATCGAAGAACAATTCCTGACCATCGCCCGACTTAGTGCGGAAGGCTCGGGAAACATCGGCTCCAAACTTACCTGATCATTTATAAAGTTAACGCGATAAAAATTGTAATGATTTTTCATAATAATGATTTATTGGAATAAATGTTCAGTCACTCTCTTATTTGGCAAATTATTGCAAGGAAAATGAATGATACTGATAATTGGTCCTGGCCGGGAAGTCATGATCGTTTCTCTCTGTCTCTCTCGCCTCTGTGGTTGGGGCCAAGCCGGTAATTAACCCTACTGCTACCGAACAAAACCACAGAGGCACAGAGATGATATTAGCACCTGAAAGACAGAATGGCTTAAGTTAGTCCACAGGAGATGGCGAAGAGCCAAAAAATGGGCAAAAAAGGGTGGAATTCCCGCTCACTTGATGAGCGGGATGGCATCCACGGACTCGGGGTTGGCCAGTGCGGAGATATCTCCCACCGGATTGCCCAGGGCCTTGGCCTTGATGACGCGGCGCATGATCTTGCCGGACCTGGTCTTGGGGACGTCGTTGACGAAGTAGACGACCTCAGGATAGGCCACGGGTCCCAGAACCGTGCGCACGTGCTTGGCCAGCGTCGGCTTGAGGTCCTCGGCAGCTTCTATGCCGGTCTTGAGGATGACGAAGGCCACAATGACCTCGCCCTTGACCTCGTCGGGCTTGCCGATGACCGCCGCTTCGGCGACCTTGGGATGGCTGACCAGAGCGGACTCGACCTCGGCATTGGAGATCCTGTGTCCGGCTACCTTCAGCACATCATCGATCCTGCCCTGGATGGTGAAGTATCCGTCCTTGTCCTTGGTGGCCTTGTCGCCTGCCAGGTATGTGCCGGGCCGAATCTCCCAGTAGGTGGACCAGTACTCCTTCTTGTACCTGACTTCATCTCTGAAGAAGGCACGCAGCATGGACGGCCAGGGTGTATTGCTGACGATGTTGCCTCCGGAGCCGGGCGGAACGGGGTTGGCGTCCTCATCCAGGATGTCGACGTTGAATCCGGGCAGCGGGAATGTCGGCGAGCCGGGCTTGAGGGCCGTGATGGGCAGGGGTGACACCAGGAAGCATCCGGTCTCCGTCTGCCACCAGGTGTCCATGATCTGCAGCTTGCCGCCGCCGAAGTTGTTTCTGTACCAGATCCAGGCCTCTGGATTGATGGGCTCGCCCACAGATCCGAGCAGCCTCAGGCAGGATATGTCGTGCGTCTTGGGCCACTGATCTCCGGCCTTCATGAACATCCTGACGGCAGTGGGGGCGGTATAGAGCACCGACACCTTGTTTTCGCTGATGATCTTAAACCACCTGCTGAAGTCGGGATAGTCGGGGGAGCCCTCATAGATCATGCTCGTGGCACCGAGGCACAGCGGTCCGTATACGACATAGCTGTGGCCGGTGATCCATCCTACATCGGCAGTGCACCACCAGACATCGGTGTCCTTGATATCGAAGACCCAGCTCAGGGTTTGGGCGGGGGTGACGCAATAGCCCCCGTGGACGTGCTCGATACCCTTGGGCTTGCCGGTGGTTCCTGATGTGTAGAGGATGAACAGGCGATCCTCGGAATCGCACTTCTCCGTCTCGCAGACATCGGACTGCTTGGCAACCAGCTCATGATACCAGACATCCTTTCCGGCCTTCATGGGCACATCGATGCCTGCTCTCTTGACAACCACAACCTTCTGCACGCTGGGGGTGTTGGCTGTTGCATCATCCACATTGGGCTTGAGGGGCAGGGGCTTGCCGCGCCTGAAGAAGCCGTCGGTGGTGATGACGACCTTGGACTCGGCGTCCAGAATGCGGCTGTTCAGGCCTCCGGAGGAGAATCCGGAGAAGACCACGCTGTGAATGGCGCCGATCTTGGCGCAGGCCAGCATGGCGATGGGCGTCTCGGGGATCATGGGCATGTAGATGGAGACTCTGTCGCCCTTGACTACGCCCAGGCTCTTGAGGCCGTTTGCAAGCTTATTGACCCTCTTGGCCAGATCCGCATAGGTTATCTTCTGGGTGGGCTGGTCCATGGGCTCGGGGACGAATATGTAGGCTACCTTGTCCTTCTTGGCTCCGGCAGCATGTCTGTCCACGGCATTGTAGGCCACATTGATCTTGCCGCCTACGAACCACTTGGCGTAGGGCGGAATCCAGCTCAGTGCCTGGCCATAGGGCTCAAACCAGTCGGCGTAGGTCTTGGCCATCTCGTCCCAGAATTGGATGTAATTCTGGCCGGTCCAGGCTCTCATCTCGCGCTCGCTCTTGAATCCCTTCTTCTTCATCCACTGCATGACATTGGAGTTCTCGGCGAGATCTCTGGGCGGCTCGAATACTCTCGTCTCCTCGTATAGCACAGACGTTGTTGCTTTTTGCTCAGCCAATTTTGTAACCTCCTTTAAATCCCCACTTCTTCCCGACTCCCTAAATCCGCTTCAAAGCATGTGCATGGCCTCAGGGCGAGCCATTGTACTGGACGGGTCTTTTTATTCTGCAGGACCGAAAAGCTTAGCCAGCAGGGCTATTTCGGGAATATTGTAGCGATCGATAATTATCCTTTTTTTTCATTTATAAAGTTGTCGAGGCGAACTAAACAAATGATTAATTATTATCATTAATTATAACCATGATAGAAAATTTCCCTGGATTTATTTTTCATTTCTCTTAAGTTTATTCTCTTCGCTCTTTTTGCGGGCTAACGCGAGGAGAATGGGCTTGATATCGGATCATGTCAGACAAATTAATGATGAAAATAAAAGGGAAAAAGAAAAAAAATTAAAAAAATGTTCCTCTCATTTGCTTATTTAATGAGAGGTATGGCCTCTACTGCCTCTGGATTGGCCAGAGCCGAAAGGTCGCCGGTGGGATTGCCCAAAGCCTTGGCCTTGATGACCCGGCGCATGATCTTTCCGGATCTGGTCTTGGGCACGTCCTTGACGAACAGGACCGTCTCCGGGTAAGCTACTGGACCCAATACAGTGCGGACATGCTTGGCCAGCTCCTTCTTCAGGTCCTCGCTCTCCACCTGTCCGGTTCTGAGGATGACGAAAGCCACTATGACCTCGCCCTTGACCTCATCCGGCTTTCCGATGACAGCCGCCTCGGCCACCTTGGGATGGGATACGAGGGCGGACTCGACCTCGGCGTTGGAGATCCTGTGTCCGGCAATCTTCAGCACGTCGTCGATCCTGCCCTGGATGAAGAAGTATCCGTCCTTATCCTTCATGGCCTTGTCGCCCGCCAGATATGTGCCGGGCCGAATCTCCCAGTAGGTGGACCAGTATTCCTTCTGGTACCTCTCCGGATCTCGGTAGAAGGCCCTGAGCATGGACGGCCAGGGTGTGGCGCTGACTATGTTGCCTCCCGAGCCGAGCGGTACCGGATTGGCTTCCTCGTCCAGGACATCGATGTTAAATCCAGGCAGCGGGAAGGTCGCAGATCCGGGCTTCAGGGGAGTGGTGGGCAGGGGAGATACCAGGAATGTGCCGGTCTCCGTCTGCCACCAGGTGTCCATGATGGGCAGCTTGCCTGCTCCGAAGGTGTTCCTGTACCAGATCCAGGCCTCGGGATTGATGGGCTCGCCCACAGATCCCAGCAGCCGCAGGCTGGAAACATCGTACTTCTTGGCCCAGGTGTCTCCTGCCTTCATGAGCATCCTCACAGCGGTGGGCGCGGTGTAGAAGACCGACACCTTGTTTTCCTGAATTATCTTATACCATCGGCCCAGGTCCGGGAAGTCCGGAGACCCCTCATACATCATGCTTGTGCAGCCCAGAGTAAGTGGGCCGTATACGATGTACGAATGGCCGGTAATCCATCCGATATCGGCTGTGCACCACCAGACATCACTGTCCTTGATGTCGAAGACCCAGTGCAGGGTCTGAGCAGGACCGACCTGGTATCCGCCGTGGACGTGCTCGATACCTTTGGGCTTGCCGGTGGTTCCGGAGGTGTAGAGGATGAACAGCCTATCTTCGGTATCCATCTTCTCGCATTCGCATTTGTCGGACTTTCCTGCCACCAGGTCGTCCCACCAAATGTCCTTGCCATCTTTCATGGGAACCGAGACACCTGTCCTCTTGTATACCACTACCTTCTGTACTGATGGGGTATTGGCTGTGGCCTCGTCAACATTGGGCTTGAGGGCCAGGGGTTTGCCGCGCCTGTAGAAGCCATCCACGGTGATGACCACTTTTGCCTCGGCATCCATGATCCTGCTGTTCAGGCCGCCGGCGGAAAATCCGGAGAACACAATGCAGTGAATGGCACCGATCTTGGCCACGGCCAGCATGGCGATGGGCAGTTGCGGGATCATGGGCATGTACAGCATCACCCTGTCTCCCTTGACCACGCCCAGGCTCTTGAGGCCGTTGGCGAACTTATTGACCTCCTTTTCCAGCATTCCGTAGGTGATCTTTTGGGTGGGTTGGTCTACTGGCTCAGGCACGAAGATGTAGGCTACCTTGTCCTTCTTGGCGCCCTGGGCGTGCCTATCCACGCAGTTATGGGCCACATTGCACTTGCCGCCCACAAACCACTTGGCATATGGCGGTTTCCACTCCAGGGTCGAGCCCCAGGGCTCAAACCAATCGGCATAGGTCTTGGCCATCTCCCCCCAGAACTGGATGTAGTTAGCAGAGCACCAGAGGCGCATCTCGCGCTCTGTCTGAAATCCCTTCTCCTTCATCCACTTCATGACGTTAGAATTCTCTGCCAGCTCTCTTGGTGCCTCGAATATCCTTGTCTCTTCTAGCAAGACAGATGTCTTTGCTGTTGCTTTCTGGTCCGCCAATTTTATACCTCCTTTTTTTTAATCGCCACGTGCTTCCGCACTATCTCAATAGCTCTGGGATAAGCTACTGCCCGATAAAATCTCCATCCGCCCAACCTCCGTTTATAGCCTTATGAGGTCGCTACTTATCAAACGAAGAGCTGCCTCGGAAGCAGTTGTGATGA
>Ga0116171_10004538_pt1 | contig 12453 bp, 9 predicted proteins | sample AD_JPNHW2_MetaG_FD_89798 | JGI IMG/M metagenome (GOLD analysis project Ga0116171, IMG submission 89798) | Active sludge microbial communities of municipal wastewater-treating anaerobic digesters from Japan - AD_JPNHW2_MetaG | ecosystem: Engineered > Bioreactor > Anaerobic > Digestate | place...
AGGAACTGTAACAGGAGCTAATTTTCTTTTAGAATTTTCTAAAAAAATATTAATAGACTGCGGAATTATGCAAGGTACAAGTACTGCGGATAATTTTAATAGACAATCATTTCCATATAATCCTGAGGGAATAGATTTTCTTATTGTGACGCATGCTCACATGGATCACATAGGTCGCATACCAAAATTGGTTAAAGATGGTTTTAGGGGGAAAATTATAAGCACTCCACCAACTAAAGAGATAGCCGAAGTACTATATGCAGACGCTTTGAGAATATTAGATACTGATGCAAGAAAATCTGGTCTTTTGCCTATTTATGAAAAAAAAGATGTGGAAAAAACTATGGGTTTGTGGGAAACAGTTCCATATCATCAAATTTTTGGCTTGGGTGATGGAGTATCAATTTATTTGAGAGACTCTGGCCATATTTTGGGATCGGCAATGGTTGAAGTTTATAATGGTAAAACCAGAACTGTATTTACCGGTGATTTGGGTAATTCTCCGTCCTTGCTTTTAAATGATACAGAAGATATAAAAGAAGCTGATTATATTATTATGGAAAGTGTTTATGGAGACAGAAATCATGAGCCGAAGGAAGAGAGAAAAAATAAACTAAAAGAAATAATAAAAGATACAATTGAAAATAAAAAACTGTTAATTATTCCAGCCTTTTCTTTAGAAAGAACCCAGATGTTGCTTTACGAAATGAACGGTTTTTTTGAAAATCATGATCTGAGTCAAATACCCGTTTTCCTAGATTCACCTTTGGCAATAAAAATAACGAGTATATATACAAAATATTCAAATTATTTAAACGATGCAGTTCGCCAAGAAATAAAAGACGGGGATGATATTTTTAGTTTTCCAAGATTAAAATCAACAGCTTTGTCTCGTGATTCAGAAAAAATAAGCGTGACTAAAAATCCAAAAATCATTATTGCTGGATCTGGAATGTCTAGCGGCGGAAGGGTAGTACATCATGAAAAAGACCACGTTGGTGACAAAGACGCATCGATTTTAATGATTGGATATCAGGCAGCTGGAACTTTGGGGAGACAGCTCGAAGACGGAGCAAAGTCTGTAAAAATTCACGGCGAAGAAATAAAGGTAAAGGCACAAATTTTAAAGATAGAAGGATACTCTTCACATAAAGATTCTGATCATTTGACCGAGTTTGTTGAAATGGCGAGTCGCTCCGGAAAGCTTAAAAAAGTTTTTGCTGTTATGGGTGAACCAAAATCCTCATTATTCTTGGTACAAAGACTTAGAGATGAGTTGAATGTAAATGCTGAATATCCAGAGTATGGTCAAAGTGTAGACCTACGCTGACTGAACGCAGATTAACACAATAAACATATAACAATGCTCAAGGTTTCGCCTTGCGCATACTGAATACAAATAAAAAAGGGTTTCGCGAAGCGAAACCCTTTTTTATTTGTATTCAGATTATTTAGCTTGTGTCATCAATCTTTTAAAAGTTTCAGGATTTTCTTGAGCCATGGATGAAAGCATTTTTCTGTCTATTTGAATATTCTTTTTCTTTAGAGAGTCGATAAATTTGCTATAAGTAGAACCGTTTTCCCTTAGAATTGCGTTGATTCTAACATTCCACAATCTTCTCATATCTCCTTTTTTGTCTCTTCTGTGGGCAAAAGCGTTTGCTCCAGCGTGCATTATAGCTTCAATAGCAGCAGCTTCTTTGTTGCGTCTATTCAAGCGATAGCCCTTTGTCATTTTAAGGACATTTCTTCTTGTTTTTGTTTTTAATACACCTCTCTTTACTCTTGTCATGGTTGTTTATTTTTTATTTTTAAATTTTCTCTTTACTTTTTACTCTTTTCTTTTTAATTTTACTTGAATCTTCCTGGAAGAAATCTTGCTTTTGCTTTGTTGCTAAAAAATACTTTTAAGGCTCTCTTTTTGTTTTGTTGTTTGCTTCTGCTCTCTTTTGCATTGAAGTGGTTTTGTCCAGCTTTTCTGCCTAGGATTTTACCGTTTTTTGTAACCTTCAATCTTTTTGTAAATGATTTATTTGTTTTCATAATTTTATTGTAATTTTCTTATACTATTTCTTCGCTCTTTCAATGGTGATTGTTATTCCCTTTGGACCTTTTTGAGGTGCTTCGGCAACTTTATACTCTTCTGTAATAAGTTTTAGAAGTCTTTCTAATCTTTCATTGAGAAAATTTTTATCTAAAAATTTAGCTCTTCCTGAAAGAAACAAAAGAAGTTTTACCCTATGGCCTTCCTTTAGCCATTCTGAAGCTTTTTCGGCTTTCATGATGAGGTCGTGCTCATCTGTGGCTATTTTAACTTGAATACTCTTAATTTCTATGTTTTGAATCTTAGATTTGGAGTCTTTCTGTTTCTTCTTTTCAGTGTACTGAAATTTACCATAATCCATTATTTTTGCAATAGGAGGAACGGCATTTGGTGATATTTCTATCAAATCTAAACCCATTTCACCTGCCTTTTTTAAAGCATCACCTGAAGACATTATTCCTAGATTTTGACCATCTTCTGTGATGACTCGAATCTCCGGGACTCTTATTTGATGATTTATTCTTACTCTTATATTCAAAGTATTAAATAATGATTACGTAGGCCTATTTATAGCACATTTTCCTTTTTATAACAATACGTAAAACTAGAAAAGACAAAGCATATTAAGCCCAAAACTATGCCTGCAATTACGTCTGAAGCCCAGTGAACAGAAAGATAGATTCTACTGAAAGCTACTAAAGGAAAGATAATTGCAGTTACGATTAAAAATGTGTTTTTGGAAAAGACTTTTTTCATATGTGGTGCCAAAAGATATATAGAGGAAAGTAGGAAAACAGTAGCGATCATGGCATGTGCACTAGGAAAGCTGAAACCTTGCTCAAGTGGGTTGATGGGGCGGGCTCTTTGTACAAAATGTTTGATTATTTGAGTCGATGCGATTCCTGAGGCGGTGGCAAGTGTAAAAATATAAAAAGATGTTTTGTTTTTTGAAAATAAGAATAAACCAAACACAGTGAAAATAATTATTGTACTTAAAATATCCCCAATGTTGGTAATTGATAGCATCCAGCTGTAAAAAGAAGGGGATAGATGGCTTGTTATCAAAGTATGAACTGCCTGATCTAAATTTAAAATAAAGACGTTGTTATTTAGTATAAGCAGTGTAATTGCCAGAAAAAATAAAATTAAAAAACTTAAAATGGTTATTTTACCTACTCCATGTGAATTTTCACTTTTGTTAATATTAAACATGTAATTGATTTTCATTAAATATACATAAAACCTAAATATAGATAGTTCTTACAAAATTCTACTATGGGATTCATGATGTCGTGTATTCTAGCATAAAAACTAAAAGGCCACGATTATTCATCGTGACCTCATTTGGCGTTCCCAGCGTTGTCGTTGGAAATATTGTTGACGTGCGAACGCTCGCCTGTGCATCATTTGTGATCTGTACCCATTGTTATATCTGGACACACCGCCCTTATAAACATTCACGGTACATCCAGTTGTAGACAAGGTTGCCACTAGTAGCGCTAACATCAAAAAGATGTTTTTCATTTTAGCCTCCCTGTAATACTCTCCGTCTTATATAATACACGATTATAAATATTTTGTCAAGTATAGATAAAATACTAAAATGATTTAAATATTCCAAGTATTACAAGGCTTTTTGAGGAATTTGCGCTTGCACTGCGTAGCTTGAACGCAGTGAGAGCGAAGCAGTGGAGATGGGTGGAATGACATACCAAGTTTCTAATTCGCTTCGCTCATAAGAACTTGCCGGCCCGTCTCATAGTCGCTTCGCGACATATTCTGACCGTTCGATTCCACACGCAAGCAAAGCAGTTTGCTTGCTCCATCTCCACTTCGAATATAATAAAAACCGCACTCGAAAAAGTGCAGTTTTTATCATATTCTCGTGGAGATGGGTGGAATCGAACCACCGTGCAAATGATTGTTTCAAATATTTCTACAAAGTATAGTTGATTTATTTCCGCCAAAGGCGAATTTAAGATTATAAACTATAAAACAACAAAACATTTATAATCCGATTCTCTATTTTCGTTCCATATCGAGAATCTATGGAATATATTCTGAAAATATAACACCCCACTCTACCCAACAGAAATCGGTAGGTGAGACGTCGCTTAGGCTAAAGCGTAAGCGAAAGTAAGGTCCTTAACTCCATAAAATGGAGATAAGATACCCGCTACTTTTGATGAAATGTTTTGAGCATTTACATTTTCCTTGATAGATTTAGGAGTTCACAAGGTTGCTCCACTTTGCATATTGGAAACGAGACCAATTGTCTAGGCCGATCATCCCCAAATTTTATGGAATAAAATTTGTCCTGAGGTGACTCGAAGGGCAAAAGTTCTATTCATTTTTCAACGTTCTTCTTATTTCTCGGTCAGACTCGTGTTTTTTGATTGATTCTCGTTTATCTGACCTCTTTTTTCCTTTTGCTAAACCAAGTTCTACCTTGATCTTACGTCCTATATTATACACTGATAAAGCTACTATTGTCAAACCATTTTGTTTCTCACTTCCAGCAAGTTTTTTAATCTCCTTTTTTGTAAGTAAAAGTTTTCGATTTCTTCTCTCATCATAATCTTTAGGAGTATTTAAGGGCTGTAGAGGAGTTACTGACGCGCCTATCAGAAATGCTTCATTTCCTCGTATTACGGCATATGATCCATCCAAAGACATTCGTCCGTTTTTAATTGCTTTGACTTCAAAACCGAACAACTCGATACCAGCAGTTATCTTTTCGATAATTTCGTAGTTGAAATAAGCTTTTCTATTTTCCGCAAATTTGGTTAATCCCATATGGCTATATTAGCAGAGATTTATGAAATCTGGAATCTGTGTTATATTACACTTCATGAATCCCGTAGTAGAATTTCAAAGCTTTGTTTTGTTTTTTACAGTTCGGGAATAAGTATAGGGTCATATTTATAAACGATATTTAATTGAAGTTTAGGATTGTTTAATAATAAAAAACAATTTTAAATTTCACTACGGAATGAATATATTAAACAATAAAAAACCTTTAAATAAAAAAACTCCAAACAAAAATAAAATACCAAGCTTTGGTGGCAATTCTTTAAATTTGTTTACAAAGATAGCCAATGCAATTTTAATAATCATTTTTATATCAATTTTGTATTCTGCTGTGTTTACAGGCGCTGATAAGCCAGAACAAATTTCTCTTTCTCAATTATCAAATGATATTTCTGCCGGATTAGTAAAAAGAGTTGATGTAAGGGGTGACAGTCTTGTGATTACTTACAATTCTACTTCTACGATAGCCAGCACAACTGAAAATTTGATAACAAAAGAATCTAAAAAAGAAGAAGGTGTGGCTTTAACTCAGTCTCTTTCAAATTATAAAGTGTCTTCCGAAGCTCTTTCTAGAGTTAACATTGATATAGGAAGCGATACTGGTTTTGGATATTGGTTTATGAATTTAGCCCCATTTCTCATTCCGTTTATTTTAATCGGTATTTTCGCGTGGCTTTTAATGAGGCAAATGAAAGGTGCGGGAGTTCAAGCTTTATCTTTTGGACAATCAAAAGCTAGAATAATTTTACCTTCAGATAAAAAACAGAGAGTTACTTTTGCAGATGTTGCTGGAGCCAAAGAAGCAAAAGAAGAACTTGCAGAAGTTGTTGATTTTTTGAAAAATCCTAAAAAGTTTCTTGATATTGGAGCTAAAATTCCTAAAGGCATTCTACTTATGGGTGCTCCAGGAACAGGAAAAACATTATTGGCTAGAGCTGTCGCTGGAGAAGCGGGTGTGGCCTTCTTTTCTATCTCGGGTTCCGAATTCGTAGAAATGTTTGTTGGAATTGGAGCGAGTCGCGTAAGAGATCTTTTTAAAATGGCAAAAGGTACAGCCCCTGCGATTATATTTATTGATGAAATTGATGCTGTAGGAAGAGTAAGGGGTGGTGGAATGGGTGGGGGAAATGATGAAAGAGAACAAACTTTAAACCAAATCTTGGTAGAAATGGACGGATTTGAACCAAATGAAAAAGTGATAGTTATGGCCGCTACCAACAGACCAGATGTTTTAGATCCGGCTTTACTTCGTCCAGGAAGATTTGATAGAAGAGTTATAATCGATTTACCAGACAGAAATGATAGAGAGGCAATATTGAGGGTTCATTCAAAAGAAAAACCATTTGCTGAAGATGTAAATCTAAGAACAATAGCGGAAAGAACGCCAGGTTTTTCTGGAGCAGATTTGTATTCTCTTATGAACGAAGGTGCAATTCTTGCAGCCAGAGAGGGAAGACAAAAAGTTTCTCAGTTTGATCTTATACGTTCAATAGAGAAAGTTCTTATGGGTCCTGAAAGAAAAAGCCACTTACTTTCATCTAAAGAAAAAGAAATCACTGCTTATCACGAAGCTGGTCACGCACTTGTTTCTTCAGTGCTTCCTTATGCCGATCCAGTTCATAAAATTTCTATAATCGCTCGAGGAAGAGCTGGTGGCTACACTCTCCATCTTCCTTTTGAAGATAGAAAATTACAGTCGAAAAAAGAATTTTTGGATGATATTGCAGTTTCTCTTGGAGGATATGTTACCGAAAAGATGATATTTCACGATCTTACAACAGGTCCATCAAATGATCTTCAAGTTTCAACCGCTCTTGCAAGAGATATGGTTACAAAATATGGTATGTCAGAAAAAATGGGCCCAATAGCTCTTGAGGGCGAGGGTGGAAGGGCGATGTTTGGACGAGGAGTAAATGATAAAGAATATTCAGACAAAATAAATGCCGAAATAGATGCTGAAGTTTCAGATATTATGAACAGTAATATGAAGCGAGCTGAAAAAATAATTACTGAACACAAAAAAGTTCTTGATGCCATAGCAAAAAGATTAATGGAGACGGAAACAATAGAAAGAGAAGATTTTGAAAAACTTTTAGTTGCAAACGGAATCATTCCAAAGAAAAAAGAAGACATAGAACATCAGAAGTAACACAGAGGTAAAAACACGAACATTAAAGGCGGTTTTTCGAAGCAAAACCGCCTTTATTGTTCGGCAAAAACTTAGATGGGTATGGTCTTGATTTTAATATTAGTTGTGTTATATTATTTATCGTAAAATTTTGTTCTTTGGGAGGGTTTAGTATATGGTGGAAGAAGAAAACGGTTCAGAGACACTGCAGGGTCAGGAACAGGGAATGGACAAGTATTCTTTAGAAGAAGCCACACCTAAAAAGAATACAAAACACGGCAGAAAACTTGATAGGATAGATAGAGCAGTTAAGGCGCAAGAAGGAAAAATCCGTGACTTTCTTCAAGGACCAGACACAGATTGCAATATGTACGGACACTAGTGGGGTTACATACCACTAAAAATAGGCCACGCAAAGTTGCGTGGCCTTTTGTATTGGAAAGGTTCCAACCCGAGTTATAAACCAGTTAACGATTTTCAGGACCGCTTCGCTTCTCTCTCCTTACAGGAGCTGTACACCTTTCGTATTTCTTCGGATGATTACATTCTCATAAATACACTCAAGGTTCTTCAAGTCCTGGACGTAAGTGCTCCCAGCACTTTCTCACGCGCACAGTTTAGTGTGGCCACGCATAATTTTCTGCTGAAAATTTGCGCGACCCCGACTCACTCACCTTCGCTCGTTCCGTCTCGCACACTGCAAAAGAAAAACACCCCGTAAATCATAGGATGTTTTTCAATTATTTGCAGTGTGCGCGTGCCAGGACTCGAACCTGGGACCAGTCGTGTATAAGACGACCGCTCTACCAACTGAGCTACACGCGCTTAAAAAACTTTGTTATCAAAATGTTCGGCCGAACAGGCTTTTATTAAAAAGCTTGTTTTAGGCAGGTACACAGAGATATTATCGCAAAAATCGGCTTTTAGCAATAATAGAAACGTTTTTTTATTAATTTGTCATAACTTGTCTCACTCTATTATCGGGTGTATTATTTACTTAGTTAAAAGTTTTTTTAATAATAGATTAGGGTCATATTTATAAATATAATAATTAATTAATATTATGTTAGACTCAACACAAAGTGAAAATTCACACGGGGCAGGCAAAAAAATTATTATCTCCGTCATTGTTATTGCGGTCGTAGTGGGAATTTCTTTTTTAATATATAAAAAAGTTCAGGCACCATCTCTTCAGGATAAAATTCAAGCCATTGATACCGTGCAAACTTCTGTGGGTAACGGTGTGGGAAAAACCAATCCTTTCAATGTTGATGTAAATCCGTATCAAGGATATACAAATCCTTTTGAATAATTTTATAAATTTATTATAAAAAAACATGATTTCAAAATTAACAAAAATCACATTAATTATAGGACTAGTTTCTTTCATTTTTGTGTCAAAAGAAGTTTTTGCTCAGCCATCTGAAAATAGTATTTCAGATGCCGGACTCACTTATCCCATAGAAGCTCTCGGTTCTTGCAAGGATAAAACAGATTGTAAAAATTATTGTTCCGTTTCAGAAAATATGCTGAATTGTGTTAATTTTGCTGAAACACAGGGAATGCTTAAGGGTGAAGATTTAAGAATTTCAAAAATTGTTGCAGAAAAAATTTCCAAAAATGAAACTCCCGGTCAATGTAAAACAAAAGATGAATGTGAAAAATTTTGTAGTGGAAAAGTAGATAACATTAAGCAGTGCGTAGCTTTTGCCGAGGAACTTAATGTTTTGCCTCCTGAAGAATTAGCTCAGGCAAAAAATGTTATGAAAGCATTAGAGGGCGGAGCAAAAATGCCCGGAGAATGTAAAATGAAATCTGACTGTGAGAAATATTGCACTCTTGGTGCGCACATAGATGAATGCTTATCTTTTGCAGAAGCAGCAAATATTTTGCCAGCAGAAGAACTTAAACAAGCTAAGGCCGTCGCCCCATATTTAAAGAGCGGTGAGACACCAGGCAAATGCCAAAGCAAAGCAGAATGTGAAAGTTATTGTAAAGATGCCAATAATTTTACTGAGTGTCTTGGTTTTGCTGAAAAAGTAGGTTTTATTTCAAAAGACGACGCAGAAATTGCTAGAAAAACAGGTGGTGTTGGCCCAGGAGGCTGTGCAGATCAAGCTAGTTGCGAAGCGTATTGTAATATACAGGAAAATGCTGGAGAATGTGCAAACTTTGCATTAGAAAAAGGTTTGGTGGATGAAAAAACTGCCGATTTGATCAGAGGCGGAATTGATGAAATGAAACAAGCTTTAAAAAATTTACCTCCAGAAATTCAAACAGATATTAATAGTTGTTTGGAAAGTAAAATTGGAGCAGATAAATTACAAAGAATTTTAAATAAGGAAGTGGTAGCTACAAAAAATCAGGGAGAAAGTATACAAAGTTGTTTTGCTGGAATTCAAGAAAAAATGAAAGCCACAATGATGCAAAAAGCTGGTGGAGGAGAAGGAGGTCAAGGTGGAGGACAGGCTCCTTCTATGGACGATATTAAAACTATGATTCCTGACAGTGTTCCTGAAGAAATGCGAGCCAATATTCAAAAACAAATTGAATCTCAAATGCAAAGCGGTTCATTTGATGCGCCGAGCGGAATGCCTGTCTCGGGAGGACAAGCGCCAGTACCACCGTCAGTGAGCGGAATGGGTATGGGAGGCGTAGTACCAGCACCTGCTATGAATCAGGCGCCACAAGTTGATTGTTCAGGTTTTGCTTCAGTACCATCATGTAATTATGTTCCAGAAATGGCGCGAGAAATGTGTAAAAAATGTAAGGGGGAATAGTATAGCCCCTATAGTTTGTAAGAAATAAACTACAACTGGCGGCTGCGAAGCAGCCGCCAGTTGTAGTTATGTGTTTGCATGAGAGGCCACAAGTTACAACCAATTTTCTATTCAAAATGTATCTCACTTGTTTTTCTTTGAGACAATTTTTCATTTAGCAGTGGAAATTTTGAAAGAGTTTCATCTTGAGATAATAGATTTTCTGCTTCTGCACGCGCAGCTTCAACCATTTTTAAATTTCTAATAGCTTCCATACCAATATCAGAAATACCCCATTGTTTATTACCTTTAAGTTCTCCAGGGCCTCGAAGTTTTAAATCATATTCAGCAAGCTCAAAACCATTTGAAGAATTTTTGAATGCCTTTAATCTCTGCAAAGTTTTTTCCGTTTTAGTTTCAGCAAAAACATAGCAATATGATTGATGATTACTTCTTATGACACGTCCGCGAAGCTGGTGAAGCTGAGCAAGACCAAATCTTTCAGCTCCTTCTATGACAATTACTGTTGCATTTGGAACATTCACCCCAACTTCCACTACAGAAGTGGCTACGAGTATTTTTATTTTTCCTGCTTTAAAATCATTCATTACTTCCTCTTTTTCACCCTGTAACATTTTGCTATGAAGTATTCCTACCTCATAATTTTGAAAAATATCTTTTTTAAGTCTCGCGGCTTCTTCTTTTACAGATTTCGCAATAATAGCCATTTCTTTTTCTGGATCAGGTACATCTATTCTTGGGCAAATTATATAAGCCTGTCTTCCTTCCATTAATTTTTCTTTTATTTTTGTATAAGTATTTTCTCTCTCATTCGGTAAAACAATTTCTGTAATAATTGGTTTTCTTCCGAGTGGCATTTGGTCTAGGAGTGTTAAGTCTAAATCTCCATAAATTGTAAGTGCAAGTGTGCGGGGGATTGGTGTCGCGGTCATACTTAACAAATGCGGAACTGGCGCAGAACTATGCGGAACATACGCAGAATCTCTAGATTTATCATATATCACCCTTTCTATTATAAGGTCTTTTGGTCCAAAGTTTGCAATTAGGCCTAATTTATAATCGGAACCTTTTAAATAACCCCATAATTGTTTTTTTTCTATTGCCCCTATAAAATTTATTGCTTTCAATTCAAGAACAACTTTATTATCTATAACGAAATCTGGTATATAAGTTCCAATTTTTTTATTATTATAAACTATAGGTATTTGAACTTCTCTATCATATTTTATTTTATTTTTATTCAATTCTTCTTCTATAGCTCTTTGATAAATAACTTCTTTATGTCCACTACCTAATCCCTTTTTAACATTAAAAAGTACATTTCTAATTTTGTAAGTCAGGTCTTCATATAACAGAGTATTTTTTTCCGCATCTTTCTGCGTGTGTTCTGCGTTTTTTCCGCGAGCCACAGCGTAGCGTTGGCTGACTCCGAAGCGATGCTGTTCATCAACAATTGAATACGCTAAGTGTTTAAATTTTACTTTTTTTTGAATGAGCGCGTGCGTACCAATAAGGATGGGAATTTCACCATTTTCTACCCATTTCAAAAGTTGAGTTTTTGAAATTTTAGTCCAGTTTTTTGGATTAAGCTTAGAGGGAAATTTTCTGCATTCTTTTCCTGTAATTAGACCCACATTTATTTTTAAATATGTAAAATATTCTATAAAAGATTCAAAATGTTGTTTCGCCAATATTTCAGTCGGTGCCATATATGCCACCTGTAGGTTTCCGAAATTTTGTCCTTTCGGCTTTGAAGTGACAACTGAAAAAGCTGTGGTTGCAGCTACGGCCGTTTTTCCAGACCCAACGTCTCCTTCAAGTAGTCTTGCCATTGCGTGTCCGCTTCTAAAATCTGACATGATTTGATCCACTGCCTTTTTTTGAGCTTCTGTCGGAGCAAATGGAAATCTTTCGACAAACTGCTCCGTGTCTTTTGAAGTTTTCTCTATCACATAAGAAGGATTTTTGTTCCAAATTATTTTATCTCTCTTTTTTTGCAATTGAATAAAGAAGACTTCTTCAAAAGCAAAACGTTTTCTAGCAGAAACGGCGTCATCTTGTTTTTGTGGCGTGTGAATCCAAACAAGGGCAGTTTTTAGAGTTGGGAGATTGTATGTATTTAAAATATATTCTGGTATGACATCTCGGATTTCATTTAAAGTTCCAGCATTAAAAACCTTTTGTATTGCATGATAAAACCAGTTAGAAGTTATACCTCGGCTTTCTGGATAAACAGGATAAAGTGAATGAGTTTCTGTTCCACCAAAGAGCGAGTCACCAACACCAACAGGAAGTTTTGCAATCGTTTCTATTTTTGGGTTAGATAAATATAGTTCGCCTTTACGATTTGAAACTTTTCCATCTGCTCGCACGGATGCATTTTCCTGAATCATTTTTGCTATATAAGGCTGATGAAACCACACGGCTTTAATTGTTCCAGATTCATCTTCTATCTGAGCTTGCGACATTGGGATTTTACTTCTAAAACCTTTACTGGTTTTTAAGTTAGAAAGTTTACCAAAAATGACAGCTTTTTCTCCTTCGTTTAGGCTTCCAATATTTCTTTTTTCCGAAGTATCTCCGTATCTGACGGGGAAGTGATAAAGCAAATCCCTCACTGTTTTGATACCGAGTTTTTTAAGAGCTTTTTTATGCGGCTCAATAAGGCGAAAATGATTTTCTATGGGCGA
>Ga0116171_10004541_pt1 | contig 12450 bp, 7 predicted proteins | sample AD_JPNHW2_MetaG_FD_89798 | JGI IMG/M metagenome (GOLD analysis project Ga0116171, IMG submission 89798) | Active sludge microbial communities of municipal wastewater-treating anaerobic digesters from Japan - AD_JPNHW2_MetaG | ecosystem: Engineered > Bioreactor > Anaerobic > Digestate | place...
ACGTGCCCGCATACGTCGCGGGGCTGCCCATTGAATACAACCTGCGCGGCTTGCAGTTTCGTGGGAACACCGACAAGCTGCTGGTTTTCTCCATGCCCGCTGAAAACTGCCTGCGCGTCCTCGCTCCCACGGAGCTCCCCGACGACGAAGTCTCCGCCCGAAAGCCGAGCCTGTGGCAGGGTCTGACGGACATATCCAATCTGCAAACCATCATTACCGACCTCGAAGAACCCGCTCTGCCTCCGGAACGCTTTTTTGGCCCGGAAAACCGCGCGCAATGGTGTTATTATTTTGAGAAAGCTGACCTGGCGCGCCAGCAGCAAGATTGGGCGGCGGTCATTCAGCTTTACGACGAGGCCCTCAAACTGGACCTGGGACCCAACGGGACGGCGGAGTATGTGCCGCTCTTTGAGGCTTATCTGCGCTCAGACCAGGTCGAAAAAGCTTACCAGCTTCACAGCCAGCTCTTCGATTGGTTCCCGGGCGACCGGGCGCATTGGTGCACGCTGTTCTGGAATGTGCTGGCGGACCAGGACCTGAGCACAACGGACCAGGCGCTCCTAACGGAGATGCTCACGCAGGAAGGCTGCCGCTGAAAACCAAAAGGAGGACAGACAAGCCGCCATGGAAACTGAAGAAACAAAACCCACTTGCTCGGTAGTCATCCCGGTCTACAACAGCGAGCGCAGCCTGCCGCTGCTGGTGCAAAGGCTGCATGCCGTCCTCCCCAGCCTGTGCTCGCAGTATGAAATCATCCTGGTGAACGACGACAGCCGCGATGGCAGTTGGGCCGCCGTCCAGGCGCTTTGCGCAGCCGACCCACGCGTGCTGGGCATCGACCTGATGCGCAACTTCGGCCAGCACAATGCCCTCCTGTGCGGCATCCGCCAGGCGCGTTACGAACTAATCCTGACCATGGATGACGACTTACAGCACCCGCCTGAAGAGGTGTACAAGCTCTTCGCGCGCCTGGCTGAGGGCGCGGATGTCGTTTACGGGGCGCCGTCCACCGAAAAGCACGGCTTCTGGCGGGACTTATCCTCCCGGTTGATCAAGAAACTGCTGCACCGGCTGATGAACATCAAAAGCGCGGCAACGGTTTCCGCGTTCCGCCTGTTTCGCGCGGAGATTTGCAAGGCTTTCGCGGATTACAAGGGCGCGTTCGTCTCGATTGACGTGCTGCTCAGTTGGGGTACCACGCGCTTTGCGTCCGTGCTTGTCAATCACCAGGAACGCGAACACGGGAAATCGAATTACAGCTTCAGAAAATTAATGAATCACGCGCTCACGCTCATTACCGGTTTCAGCAACGCGCCGCTGCGCTTTGCCAGCCTGACCGGTTTTATTTTTACTGCTTTCGGTATTCTCGTCTTGCTTTATGTGCTCATCAGCTACATTGTGCGCGGCGGCAGCCTGCCTGGTTTCCCATTTCTGGCCTCTATCATTTCCATTTTCTCGGGCGTACAGCTCTTCGCGCTGGGGATTTTTGGCGAGTACCTGGGACGAATGTTCATCCGCACGCTGAACAAACCGGTTTACACCGTGCGCCAGATGCTCAACGAACCCCAACCCGTCCGCGAAACCAAGGAGCAGGCGTGAGCGCTAATGCAGCCGCCCCTGCCCCGGCGGAGCTTTCTCCGCTGGACGAAGCCCGCTTTGGCGTCCGCTCCGCGCGCGCCCGGGAAGTGAGCGCTGAGAACATCCCGGACGTCCTGGACTTTTGCGCTGCCCATGATGTGGAATTCCTGGTCGCGCGCTGCCCCACCACGTATATCAGCGCCGTCCACGCGCTGGAAACAGCCGGATTTCACCTGATGGACACCCTGCTCTACCTGCGCTTTGACCTGAAGAAAACCCCCATCCCGCCAAACGAGAGCGATGTCCGCATCCGCCCTGCCCGCCCGGACGAGGTGGAGCAGGTCGGCGCGCTGGCTTTTTCCGCTTTCGAGCACTTCCATGGGCATTACCATGCCGACCCGCGCCTGGACCCCCGCAAAAGCACGGAAGTGTACGTCTCATGGGCGCAGCGCTGTTGCACCGAACCAAGCGCGGCCAGTCTGGTTTTGGTGGCCGAAGCGGAGGGCAGGTTGCTGGGTTTCCGCGCGCTGCGGGTCAACTCCCCCACGCAGGGGGAATTCATTCTGGCAGGCGTGAACCCGGAGTACCAGCGCCGCGGCATCTACCGCGCCTTCATTGTGGAAGGCTTGAGATGGTGCCAGGAACGCGGGCTGCAGGAAGTATTAAACTCCACGCATGTGGCGAATGTGGCGGTTCAGCGCGCTTGCGTGCGCGCGGGCTTCGAGCCGGCTTATTCCTGGTACACTTTCCACAAGTGGTTCCAGTAAACACATTTGGATGGAACATTCTACGCGGGCTTTCGCTTCGCGCAAGCGATTAAAACAGCAGCATATTTCAGATCAGAGCAAACCATGAGCAAAATCCCCTTCAACAAACCCCCGTTCCTCGGCAATGAGTTCGAATACATGCGCGCGGCTATCGAAAGCGGGCACATCTCCGGCGACGGCGACTTTACCAAACGCTGCAGCGCAAAACTGGAGGGGCTCCTTGGGGCCTCAAAAGTCCTGCTGACCACCTCCTGCACACACGCACTGGAAATGGCGGCGCTGCTGTTAGACATTCAACCCGGGGATGAGGTCATCTTCCCATCTTTCACTTTCGTCTCCACGGTGAACGCGTTCGTACTGCGAGGCGCGAGGCCGGTTTTCGCGGATATCCGCGCGGACACGCTGAACCTTGATGAAACCCGACTGGAACGCCTGCTCAGCCCCAAAACCCGCGCGCTTGTGCCGGTGCACTACGCCGGTGTCGGCTGCGAGATGGACGCCATTCTCAGTTTTGCCGCCGAACACAAGCTGGCAGTTGTGGAAGATAACGCACACGGACTGACCGGCACTTACAAAGGCAAAGCCCTGGGCAGCTTTGGCTGCATGGCAACCCAGAGCTTCCACGAGACCAAGAATTTTTCTTGCGGGGAAGGCGGCGCGCTGGTCATCAACGACCCCAGCTACAGCGAACGCGCGGAAATCATCCGCGAAAAAGGCACCAACCGCAGCCGCTTCTTCCGCGGCATGGTGGACAAGTACACCTGGGTGGATATCGGCTCCAGCTACCTGCCTTCCGACATGCTGGCGGCGTACCTGTGGGCTCAGTTGGAGCAGTGGCAAACTATCCAGGCGCGCCGCAAGCAGCTTTGGGAAAAGTACGACAGCGCTCTCCGGGATTGGGCTGCGCGCAACGGGGTCCGGCAGCCCTTTATCCCCCCGGACCGCGGGCAGGCCTACCATATGTACTACCTGCTGTTTCCCACGCTCGCCGGCAGACAGGCCTTTATTGCCCGCCTGAAAGAGCAGGAAATCCTGTCCGTCTTCCATTACCTGCCGCTGCACCTTTCGGACATGGGCTTGCGTTTTGGCGGAAAAGTCGGGGACTGCCCGGTCACCGAGTGCATCAGCGACCAGCTGGTACGGCTGCCGTTCTTCTACAACCTGACGGACGCGGAGCAGGAGCGGGTCATCGAGGCGGTGCTCAGCCAGGCGGTCTGAACCCGGCATAGAATCTGCGCGCACGCAAGGCTGTTTGCTCTTGTTCAACCTATCTATGCTTGTCATTCTGATGCCCTGAAATGCCAATGCCGCAGCGAAGAATCCCCCTTTAATAATCCAGAGCCTTCGGCTGCGCTCAGGCTGTGTGTTCTTGTCATTCTGCTGCCCTGAAGGGGACGTGCCTCAGCGAAGAATCCCTCTTTAATAGTCCAGAGCCTTCGGCTGCGCTCAGGCTGTGTGTTCTTGTCATTCTGCTGCCCTGAAGGGAACGTGCCGAAGCGAAGAATCACCTCAGCTAAATAAAAGCCCTTCGGCTGCGCTCAGGATGACAACCCTTTTGTCATTCCGCTGCCCTGAATTGCCCATGCCGCAGCGAAGCATCTCCTCACATTCAAACCGGGGTTCTTCCCCCTCGCTCAGGCGGAATCGAATCCTAGACGGGCAGCGGACTGCTGTTTGGAAGTGATGACAAGCAAAGATCTGCGGGCACAGCTGTTCTTTGAAATGCAGGGCAATCCCGCGCTCACGGCGCTATCCCCCGTGCGTACAACAGCGCCAGGCCTCCGAAATATGCCAGGATCAGGATGAGTGAATCAATTTCCAAGAAGAGAATCCGCCGCTCCAGACGCGCAAGCGTGGCGATCAGCGCGAAAACAGTCATTAACAGGCCAATCACGCCAATCAGCAGGAATGAAGGATCAATCACGGCAAAGAAACGCCCGCCAAAAAAGAAAAAATCCGCTATACCCAGCCCGAACATATTAAACATGTTGCTGCCAAACAGATTGCCAATCGCCATATCGTCCGCGCCTATTTTTGCGGCCGAAATTGTTGTAATCAGTTCCGGCAGGGAGGTCACTACTGCCACGAGTGTCGAACCGATGAAAGTCGCGCCCAGACCGGTGATTTCCGCGATGCGCCCGCTGGCATCCACCATCCAGGGCGTAACAAACCCCAGCACAACGATTGCGCTTACAAACCATAAAATCGCAGTCCTTAGCGGGGGAACATCCTCCGGGATGTCTTCAGGTCTCACCGGGATGGAGGAGATACGGCTCTGTTTGCGCAGCAGGGACATAGCCAGAAAGTAAGCCGCGATCATCACCATTGCGTCCGCTCCGACGACGAAGTTTCCAACCTTTATCTGCAAGGGCAGCTGTGCGATGATGAAGAAAATCGCCAGCACGATCATCAGCACCGCCAGGCTTCCGGAAAGAGCATGTTTTTCCGCGTTTTTGCGGCTGATGCGTCTGCGGTAGTGCGCCAAATCCAAGATCGCCAGCAAGAGGATATTGAACATGTTACTGCCAAACAGGTTGCCGGCTGCCAGCTGCGGGATGCCTGTGCGCACAGCCGAAATTGTTGTAATCACCTCCGGGAGAGAAGTAGCAGTCGCCAAAAGCAGCGTGCCCGCGAAAGCCCCGCCCAGTTTCGTGCGCAGCCCGATGACGTCGCCGTATTTTGCGAGCTGAATGGAAACAAAAGTGATAATCGCGGCGCTGATGAGGAACTCTATCCAGACCATTTCAGGGCTTTGCTCCCTTCTTGGGGATTCCTTTCACGACCGTCAGCGGCCAGGCCGCAAATATGCCAGTGTTGGGCTCTTCCAGGCTGCCGATAACCTTCTCGGTAGCGCGCAGGCAGGCCTGGATCAGCTGTTCGTCATCGACGATTGCCATCAGCGTCAGATGGCTTTCCTCTTGGTCATAGACTACCGGCAGGTAGCGCATCGGGAACAGCCGGCGCTTAAGGCGGTACATACCGGTGCTCTCCAGGATGGTCACCCCGCTGATACCGGCTTCTTCCCAGGCTTCCAGCAGCTCCGGCAGCTTATCGGGGTCATCCAGCACAAATAATATGTTGAACATAGGCACTCCTCAGGTTTTAGGCGGCGGTTTTCCTTCAGGTTGGTAATGGTGAAGATAATCAAGATGTTGCCGGCAGATTTGCCGTAATACTATGAACCGCCACATAACTATTTTACCCCAGGCAGGCGGGTCGGAAAATGGCGCTGTAAAAGGAGGGCCTCGCAAATTTTTACCGGCGGCAAATGAAGAGATGGAGCGCCCAGTTATTCCACCGCCCTGAAGGGCACGCGCCGCAGCGAAGAAAATACTGATTAAACGGTCGTAGGTCAGCGCGGGAGTGAATTGTCATTCTGATGCCCTGAAGGGTACGTGGCGAAGCGAAGAATCTCCTCACGAAAAAAACCAGACCCTTCGACTGCGCTCAGGCTGTCTATGCTGGTCATTCTGATGCCCTGAAAGGTACGTGGCGAAACGAAGAATCTTCCCTTAACAATCCAGACCCTTCGACTGCGCTCAGGCTGTCTATGCTGGTCATTCTGATGCCCTGAAGGGTACGTGGCAGAACGAAAGAATCTTCTCACGGAAAAAACCGAGACCTTCGACTGCGCTCAGGCTGATAACATTTTTATCATTCCGCTGCCCTGAATTGCCCATCCTGCAGCAAAGAATCTCCAACCGCATCCACCAAAGCCTTTCTGTTTCGGCCTGTACCCCTAAGGGCTCGAGACCACAGACAGGAATAAAGCCCTCCCCGCCATCTGGCTAAATCATCTTAATTTTTGTTCACATATCAACTATAATGATGATTACTCACCAATATATTCAGAAAGGGAGATATGAAAACGATACGTTTGCCTCTTGCTTTGCTTCTGGCGCTATCACTCTTGCTCAGCCCGGCAGCCTCGCTGGCTCAGAGCAGCCCGTTCGCAGAACCAGCCTCACCGCCCTCAGCCCTCAACCTGGCCGGGCTCAACTGGTGCGTCGCGGGCGAAATAAACGGATGGAACAATTCCTCCGACCCGATGTACGACGACGGCACCCACGGCGACATGCTTGCCCTGGACGGCGTTTATTCCCTCGACTTCACCATCGCCTCGGCTGGCACCTACCAGTGGAAAGCGGTGGAATGCGGCAATTGGGGCAACGCCCACCCAGCCGCAAACTCCTGGGTCACCACCAGCGCTGCCAACCAGGTCGTGACCTTCATGCTGGACACGAACGATTACAGCGCGAACGCGGGCAAACCCTTACTGCCCACAGCCAACATCGTGAACGTCTCCGGCGAGAGCCTCCCGGCCAGCTTCACCGCTGTGGGCGACTTCCAGGGCTGGAATAACACCGACCCCAACACGCTCCTGACGGATATGGGCAAAGGCTATTACCGCCTGGTTTACACCATTCCAAGCGCCGGCAGCTACATCGGTAAAGTGGTCCTGACCGGCAGCTGGAACGGATTTGGCGCGGACGGGCGCTCGACCGACGCCGCCAACATCAGCTTCACCACCACCACAGCCGACCAACAGGTCGTTTTTCTGCTCGACAGCTTCACGGGGCGGCTGCTCATTGAACCCGTCGAAGCAGGAATCGCCGCCTGGTGCGCCGCCGGCGCGTTTAATGGCTGGTCCGCCAGCGCGGACCCCCTTTACGATGATGGCACGCATGGCGACCTCCTGGGGGGTGACGGCATTTTCACAGCCGATGTCACCTTCCCGGAGGCTGGTCGTATCGAATGGAAAGTGACCAACTGCACCTGGGACATTTCCTACCCGACGACCGGAAATTCCTGGCTTACTACCAGCTCGGCGGCTCAGGTGGTCAAGCTGAGCTTCGATACCAATGACCACAGCGCGGATGCAGGTCTGGACATGCTGCCGGTTGTCAACATCCTGCAAGCCTGGGATTCCACCAACAGCTTCACTGCGGTGGGCGACTTTCAGGGTTGGAATAACACCAATCCGGATACTGCCCTCACAGCCTTAGGGCACGACCTTTACCGCCTGGACGCGCCCTTCGCCACCGCTGGAAATTATGTTTTCAAAGTTGTCACAACCGGCTCATGGGATGCAATCGGGCTGGACAACCGCTCGGTGAACGCAAACGTTATCCCGTTCACGACCAATAACGATGCGGACCTCGTGCCCTTCCTGCTGGACTACCGCAGCGGGCGGGTCGGCGCTTTCCCACCGCCTGCCGGTGAACCCCCGCTGCCGGGGCATGACAACGAAGTCTGGTGGGACTATCTGGGTCACGACAGCCGCGACACGCTTTACAGCGTCCCTGGCGGGCCGGTACCCACGGGCACGGAAATCACCCTGCGCATGCGCGCCGCTCAGGGCGACCTGACCGCCGCCAAGCTGCGCCTCTATAATGACCGCACCAATGTGCAGTCCATCCTGCCGATGACGGTGGCCTACTCCGACGGCACCTACGACTGGTGGGAATACACCATCCCCGCCAGCTCCGACCCGACCGTTTACTGGTACCGCTTCATCGCCATTGACGGCACGGATACCGACTATTATGAAGATGATGCTGCCCGCACAGGCGGCTGGGGCCAGGCTTTTGACGAGAGCCAGGACTATTCTTACCAGCTTACCGTCTACGCCGCAGACTTCCAGACCCCCGATTGGATCAAGGATGCGATCGTTTACCAGGTCTTCCCCGACCGCTTCCGCGATGGCGACCCAGGCAACAACAAACCCGCCGGCACCTTCTTCTACGATGAGCCAGGCGGTACGGTCTACCGCTCGCTGACTGATGAGTGGAACACCCCCATTTGCGACCCGCGTGAAACGGGCGACTGCGCCGGTACCTACAGCAAGAACTTCTACGGCGGCGACCTGGCCGGTTTGATATCCAAGCTGGACTACCTGCAGGACCTGGGCGTCAATACCATTTACCTCAACCCGATTTTTGAGTCGCCTTCCAACCACGGCTACGACACCAGCGATTACATGTCCATCAACCCGATGTTTGGCGAGCCGGCGGAGTTCTTCGCCCTGGTCACCGCGCTGAATAACCGCGGCATGCACCTGATCCTGGACGGCGTGTTCAACCACGTCTCTTCCGACAGCATTTACTTTGACCGCTACGGCAACTTTGACGAAGTCGGCGCGTGTGAGAGCATCAGCTCCCCGTACCGCGCCTGGTTCTACTTCACCGACGTCCCGGCCGGCACCGGCCCCTGCGTGGGTTCAGACGGCACCCCCGGCGGGGCGACTTACGAATCCTGGTGGGGCTACGACAGCCTTCCCAAGCTCAACTCCAGCAATCCCGAAGTGCGCGCGCTGATTTGGGAATACGAAAGCGACGCGCTCACCACCGTGGCCGGCTACTATATGCAGTATGCCGACGGTTGGCGCCTGGACGTGGGCGGAGACGTGGATCCCGGCACGATTAACGACCCAACCAACGACTATTGGGAAGGTTTCCGCAACACAGTCAAGATCGTGAACCCGGACGGATATATCGCCGGCGAGGAATGGGGCATTGCCAACAGCTGGCTGCTGGGCGGCGAGTGGGACGCGGTCATGAACTACCAGTTCAGTTCAGCCGTCCTTTCGCTTTGGCGCGACAGCACCTTTACTGATAACGACCACACCGCCGGTTCTTCCGCCGGTGAGCTGGCGCCCCTCAGCATGAGCCAGTTCGACGAGCGCATCCTGAACCTGCAGGAACGCTACGCCCCCGAAGCGCTGGCCGCCATGCTTAATCTCTTCGGCAGCCACGATACCAGCCGCGCGCTCTTCATGCTCGACCACAACACCTATCTAAACGACCCCAGCCTCTATCAGGATCCGGATTACGACTGGAGCGACGCAATCAACAGGCTAAAGGGCGCGGTAGCGGTGCAGATGACCATGCCCGGCGCGCCGACCATCTATTACGGCGATGAAGTCGGCTTGGTGGGACCCATGGCTTACGCCGGCGGAAAATGGGAGGACGACCCTTACAACCGCCAGCCTTTCCCGTGGTTGGACGCCAGCGGAACGCCGTTCTATACGCGCCTGCAGACCCAGGAAAGCCAGGACGAGATTTACAATTACTACGTCAACCTTACCAGCGAGCGCAACACGCACCCCGCGCTGCGCACCGGGGATTACCGCACCCTCCTGGTAGAAAACACGCTGAAACTCTACGCTTATGGGCGCAATTTGCCGGGCGAGGACTCGGCGGTTATACTCATTAACCGCGGCAGCGGGGCCCAAAGCACTGACCTGGACGTCGTAGGCTACCTGCCGATCGGCACGACCTACCGGGATGTGCTTTCCGACTCCGTCTACACCGTTAACAGCGAAGGGAAACTCCCCGCGGTGAGCGCGCCTGCCAACGGCACCGCGGTGCTGGTGCGGACGAACGAACAGGTTGCTCCACCCGAACCGGTGGAACTGAGCGCGGTCACGGACGGCACTGACGTCACCCTGAGCTGGACGGCTTCGGACGGCGCGAGCAACTACCTGGTGTACCGGTCTTACCTGCGCGGCGGCGGTTACGAACTGCGCGATATAACCTCCAATACCAGCTACACGGATTCTGAACAGATTAGCGGTCAGCGCGTCTATTACATCGTCATCGCGCGGAACCTCCCGAATGGGCTGCAGAGCGAGAATTCCAACGAGGTCAGCGCGCTTCCGGCCTACATCATCGACTGGGCGAACCTGCAGTGGCCGTTCAGCATCAGCCACACCCTCAGCAGCACCCCGACCGAGAACATCTACGGACGGGTCTACATCGCCGGCGTCACTTCCGAGCCCGGCCCGACCCCCGGGCTGCGCGCCCAGGTTGGTTTTGGCCCTAACGAATCCGACCCGCGCGGAAACTCCGCCTGGACCTGGTTCGAGGCAAGCTTTAACGGGCAAGCCGGGAATAACGACGAGTTCGTGGGTTCACTCCTTCCAGAAGCAGTTGGAGAGTACGATTACGTCTATCGCTATTCCACGGTCGGCGCAGAAAGCTGGGTTACGCTTATGATGGCGGACTGGTGGGCGACCCCTACACGCCCGCGAATGCCGGCGACCTGACCGTCAATCCCTCCTCAGACCTGACCCCACCCTCTGAGCCTGTGCTGGCTGTGGAGGACTGGAGCGCCGCGCACATTGCCCTGGCCTGGACGGCGGCAACAGACGACATCGCTGTTTATGCTTATGACCTCTACCGCTCTACCGACGGGGTGAACTTCACCAGGCTTGCCAGAATTCTGGACCCCGTTCTCACTTACGATGATGAGAGCGTCGAAACGGGGGAGACCTATTCCTACAAAATCCAGGCTGTCGATACCAGCTTCAACTTCGGCGGCTTTTCCAACGTCGTCAGCCAGACTGCGGAAGCCAAGCTGGTGGCTGTCACCTTTGAGGTGACCGTGCCGGACTACACTCCCGGCACCGTCTACCTGACCCGCTTTATCAATGCGGATGGAACGATTGGCGATTGGAACCCGGCTGCCAGCGCCCTCACTCAGTCCAGCAGCACGCTTTGGACCGGCACTTTCGACATCCTGGACGGCACGCAAATGGATTTCAAATTCACGCGCGGCAGCTGGGAAACGGTCATCAAAGGCGCTGCGCATGAAGAACTGCCCAATCTAACGCTGAGCGTGGATTACGGCGAGGACGGCACGCAGCTTTATGCGTATACCGTCCTGAACTGGCGCGACCCGATTGTCACGGACGTGAGCCCCGCGGATGGGAGCCTGGGGGTTAGCGTGGACAGCGTTATCATCACAAATTGGAGCCAACCCATGCCCGCAGACGCCTGCTTTACTGTTTCGGGTCCGCTTGGCGCGATTGCCGGAAGTTGCACGTATGACAGCGGATACCAGGCAATCACCTTCACGCCCACCGAGTATCTCCTTCCGCAGAAGACCTACACGGTCACCGCCAGCGGGTTGGTGGATGAGCATGGGGACGTCCAGCAGGTAGCGTTCACGTCCACCTTCAAAACCGGCGGCGAATTGCTGATCTACATGCCGTTGATTTTCAAGTAACTATCAGGAATACGAAAACGCCTGGCGGTTCTCACCGCCAGGCGTTTTTATTTGACAGGCCTTGTTTTTTTGTCGAATTGAGCACAGCGAAGGGGCTGAATTGTGTTTTCCCGGCCTCAAGGACGGGGAAAGCTGACGACCGCGGGGCTCCGAGTGTGAAGCGAACAATGCCTGTCACCCTGAGCGCAGCGAAGGGGCTGGCCTGTACTTGCTCTTGCAGGGTCTCCGGAGTATAGGCATGCATTTCAGGTACGAGGTACTTCCATGCCCGCTCAGGAGATCTTCGCCAACAGAGTTTTTGTCACCTTGAGCGCAGCGAAGGGACGTTCGGTTCGGCAATATCTCACGGGCATCTCCCTGCCCACGGCCGCAGGGAGTGGGGTCCGCCTCAACTTTGACAAGTTAAACAAAAAAGCCACCTTACGGCGGCATTTCTTAAATGAAAAGTCTCACGGGGATGCACCTGCCTCCGACCGTAGGGAGTGGGACTGCCTTGCAGTTTTGGGTTAATAAGAATAATGCCGCTAGAAAAAGCGGCAATTAGTAAATGAAAAGTCTCACGGGCATGCACCTGCCTCCGACCGTAGGGAGTGGGACTGCCTTGCAGTTTTTGGTTAATAAGAATAATGCCGCTAAATGATTAGCGGCAATAATTAAATGAAAAGTCTCTTGGCAATGACCTACTCTCCCAGGGGGCTGCCCCCCAAGTACCATCAGCGCTGACGACCTTAACTTCCGGGTTCGGGATGTTACCGGGTGTACCCTCGCCGCTCCAATCACCAAGAGACGAATTTCTTCGTTAGCCTGAATAACATTTGTAGTGTAACACGAATTTTTCAAAAAGCACCGAGTTCTCCACATCACGGGGAAGCACTCGATCATTAGTACAGTTTAGCTCAACGCATTGCTGCGCTTACACATTCTGCCTATTAAGCAGGTAGTCTACCTGCGATCTTACTCCCTTAACGGGAATATAGAGATCTAATCTTGAGGCGAGTTTCCCACTTAGATGCTTTCAGCGGTTATCTCTGCCAGACGTAGCTACCCAGCTATGCCGTTGGCACGACAGCTGGCACACCAGAGGTCTGTCCACTCC
>Ga0116171_10004542_pt1 | contig 12447 bp, 8 predicted proteins | sample AD_JPNHW2_MetaG_FD_89798 | JGI IMG/M metagenome (GOLD analysis project Ga0116171, IMG submission 89798) | Active sludge microbial communities of municipal wastewater-treating anaerobic digesters from Japan - AD_JPNHW2_MetaG | ecosystem: Engineered > Bioreactor > Anaerobic > Digestate | place...
CAATTCGCTGAAGCTTGCTGTTTGGCCGGTAATCTTTGCCGTGGTGTTCACTGATATGTTCGACAGCCTGTCGACATTTGTTGGCGTGGCAGAAGCCGCCAATCTGAAAGATGCAAAAGGAGAGCCCCACAACATCAAACAATCGTTGATTGTCGATTCTGTAGCTACCGGGTTGGCGGGAATAATAGGAACCACGTCAGGAACGGCTTATATTGAATCCGCTTCGGGAGTGGCACAGGGCGGACGCACAGGGCTTACGGCGGTGATAGCAGGATTGCTGTTTATACCGTTCATGTTCTTTTCGCCTTTGCTTTCCATGGTGCCTGCTGTAGCTACCGCCCCGGTGCTGGTGATCGTCGGGGTGTTTATGATGAAGCCCGTGATGAACATCAGCTGGGATAAGCTCGATGATGCCATACCCTGCTTTCTGGCCATGATCCTGATCCCGCTGACATATTCCATCACCCAGGGTATCATCTGGGGTTTGCTGACATATACCGTCATTAAGCTTGTTACCGGAAAATACAGGGAGGTCAGCCTTACATTGATCATCATCGATATTTTCTCGGTATTATTGCTGGTGTTTGAATAATAATTATGAAAAACCCTTTTGATGCATTATTGGTAGGGGCTGTTATTTCTGTTCTGTTGTTGGGAGCCTTATACCAATTGTATTTATTTTTTAGTCCAAAGACAAAAAATAAATTACAATGGTAAATGCCGATACTACATGAAAATAGTCCGATAAGATGAAATCGAAATTGGACAATATTGAATGTGTAATCGGTATTACTTCAAAGGCCGGGATCGATTGAGATCAAATAATTAAAGATAAAAAAAAGTTTCGCTATGAGAGGAATATTGAATTTGCGTAGTTAAAAAACATTTTAAAAGAATAAGTATGATAAAATCAATATATCAATTTTTATCACCAAGATTTCAGAATTTATTCATGGAGTACAAAGTTGATTTTAAACCAAGGTATGGACATGGGAAACCTCCTCATAACATGCTCAATGAAATAATTAGTACAAACAGAAATCTGTACAAAGATATATTGAACGAATCTTTGAAGTATAAAGAAATTTTTCATGGAATAAAAAAACAGGATAAAGAAACAGATTTAATTAACCCGACATATAACAATGGTTTTTTGCCGGGTTTGGATATTATCGGGATTTACACGCTAATAGCTAAATACAAACCCGGAAAATATATTGAAGTAGGCTCAGGTAATTCAACAAAGGTTGCATATAAGTCAATAAAAGAGAATAATCTAAAAACGGAGATTATTTCAATTGATCCCCGGCCGCGTGCTGAAATTGATAAGCTCGCTGATAAAGTTATTCGTGAGCCTTTTGAAAATATTGATTTTATTTATTCTCTGAATGAAAACGATATCCTCTTTATTGATAATTTACACAGAATTCTTCCTAATTCCGATTCAGTAGTGTTTTATCTTGAAGTTTTACCTAGACTAAAAAGAGGGGTTATTGTCCATATTCATGATATATATTTGCCTTATGATTATCCACAGTTTATGTGCGACAGATTTTACTCCGAGCAATATGGGTTAGCAATGTATTTACTTGCGAATCCTGAAAAATACAGAACGATTTTACCCAATTTTTATATTAGTGAAGATGAGGAATTAAGCAGGATATTAGAACCTGTCTGGAATCATACAAACATAGAAAATGTCGAAAGACATGGTGGCTCTTTTTGGTTTAGGATAGCATAATAAAAAGCTAATATATAAAAGAAGGGTGGTTCGTAGAAATATTTATTCCTGTGAGAGATGAGTTGGTCATTGATTTTAACAAGGCTTATAACCTGCTTTGTTGTTATGGAAATCCGAAGTTTTCCTGCCCGATACCGCCGGAAGAAAATCATCTGAAGGTGAAGATATTGGCGGGGGAGAAGAAGTATGAAAATATAAAGTATTTTTAGTTTCCTGATTTGATCACCCTGAAGCAATTCGAACTTTTATCAGATGATAAAACGATGATGTACATCCCATCAGGCTCAGAAGATAAATCAATTTGATGTTTCCCACTTTTGGTCACGGATAATTCTTTGAGCACCAACTCTCCCCAAATATTAAATACCATCAGCCTGCATTTTTCGTCTGAATTTTTCTCAACAAAATCTAAATAAAATGAACCTGATGAAATGTTTGGATATATTGTTTCACCTGTACCCGGTTCTTTTCCATAAAGTTCTTCAATATTAGTGGTATGCTCGGAAGTAAATGGATATGTACAATCATTTCCTGTTTTTATAAAATAAATATTGGTTATGCCTGGCCCCAGCTCATTTGAATAACCAATTATACAATAACCTTTATCTTGTGTTTGTAATACATCGAACCCTTCTTCATCCTGTGAGGTGCCTGCAGTCATGCTACAGTTGAAAATATGGTTTTCATTAAAAACCAGAAATGTTAATTCTCTGCCACCATTACCGGCTTCGGTTACATATCCCGTTAAAAGGTAGCGGGAAGAATCTGTTACCGTAATTTCATTAATTACATTTTCACCCGGTTTTATTTCCCAGAATTCGGGCATTTTCCACTTCAATACATTATTTTTATCGAACTTCTGAAGCCAGTACTCACTGTCGATGGCGCCATAGTTTTTTGTTGTTCCTGCAAAAACAAATCCCGAATCGGGTGTACAACTAATGCTGTTTAAAATGTCATCATCTGCTTCCCCGTATGTTTTCGTCCACAACGTATCTCCGGCTTTGTTCAGGTTTAAGACATAGCCGTCATATTTTCCATGCCCGAAACTGTTGGTTGTGGCGCCTATCAAATAAGTACTGTCAGATAAAATGTCGGCATCGGAGGCATAATCAACGCTGTCGCTGCCGAAAGTTCTTGTCCACAAAGTATCGCCTTCCAAATTTGTTTTAACCACATAGATATTTCCATTTGCAGGGCCATAGCTGTATGTCTGCCCCACCAGCAGGTAGGCATTGTCTTTGGTGGCTTTTACCGAATTGGCAATCTCCCAGCCGCTGCCGCCATAACATTGCTGCCATTCTATGTTGATGTTCGAGTCGGTTTTGATGAGAAACATATCATAACCATTTGCAGGGTGTTTATTGGTCATTCCGCAAAAGAGAAAGCCCTGGTCTGCAGTGCGTATGAAGTCGTTGGCCCAATATACGGGCCCGTCGCCGATGGTTTTCTCAAAAAGTATAATACCCAGCGAATCGGTACGTATGACATCAATTTGTGTGTTTCCCTCTTCGGCGCTGACATTTCCCATAATATAATAGCCCCTGTCGCCGGCTTCGATGATACGCCTGCCATAGTTAAACTGCATCGATCCGTAAGTGTGATTGAATTTCACCTGCTGGGCAACAGTAATGTTAACGGTGCAGGTCAGGAACAGCAGAAGCCATATTATATCAAAAAGTCTTTTCATCTAAAGCGTTTTAACTATTGAAATAAATCCTCCCACGCCGGCTGATTTTTTCGGGTTCAGGTAGGCGTTCAGGTAAGCGGTCTGAAGTTCAATGAAGAATTTGTCGCTGATGGCGGCTGAAATACCGAGCCCGCAGTTGTACTGCCCGTAACCACCGGTTTCAAAAGAAGGGGCAATACTGATCACAGCGTTTTTTAAAGGAATGTTCAGTGCAGGAATAATCCTGATCTGCGGCCTGTACAGGGTGAAAAAGTAATGGTTGAAGCTGCCTGCCAACGACAGCCAGTGATTAAAAAAGTATCTTTTATAATAAACATAAAATCTCAAAGGAATCATTTCTGTAAATCCCGCGCAGGTTTTTGAATAGGCAAAAGCATTGACAATGCTGTCGGCGCCTTTGCCCGAAATGGTTTCACCACTGATGTCAACCAGGTTATGAATATCTATACCATCAAAATATACTACCGTATCCTTTTTATAACATTGCGAATATTTTTTCCATCGTATAAATCCTATGTCTTCGAGCTGGCATTGAAAAACATTTTTATCATCGCGGTAAGTATAAGCGACGTCGCCACATAGGCCCCAGCCGTTTTCGGTGCCAAATTTTGAATTGGCGGTGTCGGAGCGTTTCATGTCCAGTTGCATCTGAATGTTGATGAACTCCGCGTCCTGCTGGGTATATATTGTCCCGTAAGGCAGGTTGTATTGCATGAGGCTCTGACCGTTGTTAAAGCCAATACCGGCAGTAAGCGTGTGGCGGGCGTTTTTCTTTTCCCAGGTCTTATTAATTCCCCCTTTGATCTGTTGAAAATTAAGGTAGTTCAGCGACAGGTTCCTGAGGATCAAAAATTTATTGGTGTAATCTTTATTGCCGAAAAAGAAAAGTTGAAAAAAATCCCTGTTGAATCTTAGTTCCATCAGGCTGTGTGTTTCGAACCCGGCGTAGTAGCTGATATTGCTTTTTTTGCCGGGTATGCCCAGGTACAGATCGGCATGAAACTGATAGCCCAATAAATTATATGTAGCGTTCAGGCGGTTCAGGGCTGTTGTTTTTTTTGAGTTGTCAAGATAACGGCCCGAATAAAAATCATAAGCAAAACTGTTGTTTACCTTGTTTGAGTTGAATTCCAGTTCTGCATTCAGTGATAAACAATATTTACTGTCGTTGATATTTTCTGTTGGATATAATTGTGCAAATCCCGAAGAAGCTATTGCTGTATTCAGGAGAATGATCAGTACGAGTTTTTTATATATGTATTTATTTTTTTCGGCCATCACTACATTTGTATCAGGTAATTAAAATCCCCGGTGAGTTTCAGGCTGAGTTTGTAATAGTCGTATATTTTCACGTAATGGCCGGCGCCGGCAGTGTTGAACCGTGCCACAAGGAGCATCTTTTTCATTTCATATAAACGGGGAATTTTTTCTTCGGGCAATGGTATTTGCAAAACCGAGCGTTTGGGGTGAACAACTTTGTAAAAGGCGTTTATGTCCGGTGCTGCAATCATATCCGGGAAAAGCAGGGAGTCGGTTATCTGCCTGTTTTCGTCAAGCATATATAGCTGAATCTTTGCGCTGAAAGGGAATCCATTGTCAGCCAGCAATGTCAGTGTGCCTGATTTTATGGTGTTCGGGTTGTCGCCGAGGTCAAAATCGACGGTATCTGTTAAGGTCAGGTCATTGGCGATCAGTGATAATGGAATTTCCATATCTAATGAGGCGTCGAGGTAATTACCGTAATAAATAAAATCATTACCGGATGAAATATTTCCAAGTGGGTTGCAGTCGACATGAACTTTATATGAGATCATATCGGGCACATTTTCAATCAGGTCGAGGATGTTTGAATTGCCGAGGTTAAAGCTATATTCCGAAGGCGTTACCGGGTTGGCGTGGTCTCCCGTTTCAACAGCGCGTGAGATGTTTATAGCCTGTCCGATGATGGGATCGTTCAGCGCGACATGGTGTCCTGTTGCAGTATTGATAGACGAAATCTGATCAAACATCACACGGGCATCCACACCGAAACCGTTTTTGACGTTCAGGTTCAGTTTAATACTTTCAAAGTCAAAGGCACCGGAAGTTATTTTGTTGAAGATATCTATGGGTGTAGTATCCGGCCCGAAAGCAAAGCTGTTGTTTCCAAAATACCCTTTTGCATATTGCAGCGAGATGTCTTTGAACCTGATATTAAAACGGAACACATCCGAGCTGTCGAGGGTATAGCCGTTTCCTGAAGGATCGAGCATGGCTTTGGTGGTGCTGGTGAGTATGTTTGAATTGAGGTGTGTCGGGCCGCGCATATCAAGGCTGTACCCGGAAATGTCGAAGAAGTTTTGATAATGTTGTATCGTCCCCGGCGTTGAGGCAGGAACAGTGACGGTGACCTTGAAAGGTATTCCGTCACGTGTTGCGTAGGGGAGTTCATAGGTTACCACGATCGGTTCGGTGATGGATGAAAACACCTCAAGCGTAATATATCCTGAGTGAAAATCTACTCCCGAAATCTGTGCGCCCTGGAATGAAAGGTGATTGTTTTCGGTCAAGTTATAAAACACCTGTCCCGGGTTTACTGTATAGCCGTTAACCGGCGGGAGATATCTGCTTGATAGGGTATCCGGCATATCGATCAGCGAATCGAACGAGAAGTTGTAAAAGGAGTAGGAGTAGACTAAGCTTAATGAATGGTCGTTATTGGTGTTGATCAGCGAATCGGGCAGAATGTTGTCAAGGTCCATGGTTGTTTTCAGCAAAGGAGCGTTGATGTTGACATCCCAGCTTGGATCAACCTTTCTGCAGGAAAAAAGGTTCAGGCAAAGCACCATGATGAACAGGATTTTTTTCGCTCTCATCGTTTAATACCTGTATTTGTTTTTCCACCTTGTTTTCAGAAAATTACGCATGTCTTTTTCGCGGGCATTTTGCTGGGGATCATACAATTGGGTTCCGGAAATTTTTTCGGGCAGGTATTCCATTTCGGTGAAGTTATTTTCAAAATCGTGGGCATACTTATACCCCTGGTGATAACCTATGTCCTTCATCAGTTTGGTGGGGGCATTTCGGATGTGCAAAGGGACGGGCAGGTCGCCTGATTCCTGAAACAAGGCATGTGCTCGTTGTATGGCTTTGTATGAGGCATTGCTTTTTGGCGAGCAGGCGAGGTAAATAGCTGTTTGTGAAAGTATCAATTCACATTCGGGGTATCCGATCATCTGGACAGCCTGGAAACAGTTTGTTGCCAGCAGCAAGGCATTGGGGTTGGCATTGCCGATATCTTCGGAGGCGAGTATGAGCATACGGCGTGCAATAAATTTGGGGTCTTCGCCGCCTTCCACCATGCGGGCAAGCCAGTACACGGCGGCATTGGGGTCGCTGCCACGCATTGATTTGATGAAAGCCGAAATGATGTCGAAATGTTGTTCGCCAAGTTTATCGTACAGGGCAATGTTTTGTTGTATCACTTTCAGCACCATGTCGTCGGTAATTATGATCTCCGCGGAATTTTTGCCGGCTGCTCCCGCAACCAGTTCCAGTGCGTTCAGCAGTTTGCGGGCATCGCCGCCGGAGATTCTCAGCAGGGCTTCTGTTTCTTTCAGAATGATGGTATTTCCGCTTTGTTCAGAAAGTATGTTTTTGCCTTTTTCCAGTATGTGCAGCAGTTCTTTTTTTTCAAGATTTTTGAGGATGTATACCTGGCATCTCGACAGCAGTGGGGAAATAACTTCAAATGAAGGGTTTTCGGTGGTGGCGCCGATGAGTGTGATGACGCCTTTTTCAACCGCACCGAGGAGTGAATCCTGCTGGGCTTTGTTGAACCGGTGAATTTCATCGATGAAAAGTACTGATTTTTCAACCGATTCCGTGGCCTTTTCAATGACGGCTCTTACATCTTTTACGCCGGAATGCACTGCGCTTAATGTGTAGAACGGCCGGTTCAGCTGACGGGAGATGATAAAGGCAAGGGTTGTTTTTCCTACTCCCGGCGGCCCCCACAGGATCATCGAAGGTATATTGCCCGATTCGATGGCTTTACGGAGTATGGCATCATCGCCCACCAGGTGTTGCTGGCCAATATATTCCCCTATGGTAGCGGGGCGCATTTGTTCTGCCAGTGGCGCTGATGTATGCATCTTTTTTTATGACGAAAATACAAAAAATCATTCATGTTGGGAGGATTTGGAAATTATTTAAGCAAGTGATAGGATGACTGCACGCTGATCCTGCGCTTCAGACAGTCATCCTATCACTAAATAAACTCCGCTTTTTTATCGTTTTACAAACCTCGACAACTTTTACTTTCCTTGGTTTTTCAGTAATCATTTATTTTCATTGTTTCTTTTTTCTCTTTATGATTATATAAATATTCAGTGGCCTTTGTTTGTTTATTGCACATGAGGTATTTATTACTGTTTGTTATAAACACATTGGCACATTAGGCGCATAGGGGCACATAGTTTATGTGGTTTGATGCGATAGCCCGCAGTAACTTATGCCTGATAAAACCAGGATATTCCCGGTATGCCTTATTTGTATAACCTCTACGAGGTATCACTTCAAGAAGGATGATTATTTTTTATTATTCTTGATCGCCTACGGCGAACCATAATTTTTATAACTATTTCCTTCCTGGTTTTTCAGTAATCATTTATTTTCATTGTTTAAAGATGGAAATTTATTGTATTTCCCGCTGTCCGTGGCGGATCGCTGATTGACGCAGATACTAAGAAGGAATTTATCATCTGCGCATATCTGCGGAATTTTCCCCAGAGGGGCATCAATGATGCGGGAATTCATTGAAATCTTAATTAGTGTTTGTAAGAAAACGCCATTTTTTTCGTTACGCTTGCGCCAAAAATGCTCATGTACACCAGTAAACTCCGCTTTTTGCCACTTCGCAAGCCTCATACTTGACGTTTTCTTTTTACAAACAGTAGTTTTCTTATTTACACTAATTAAATTGCAGCAACTTCCATTTTGTTATACAGCAGGGACACAAAGATTCTTTAGTTTTTATGTTTTGATTTAGTGAGGGATAGTGCCTGAGCACCTTGGTGGCATTGTAATATCGCATTATTTTCCTGACAGTAATGAATAAAAATACCGCTAAAATATAAGGTCGTTGATAATCAATAATTTTAACATAATATTGTTAAATAATCTGGTAAAAAAGATATGCAGGATAAATTGTTTCAATAATTTTAATAATTTTGTACGAATTAATAATTTAAAATTTTAATTATGAAGAAATTTACAATTACTCTTTTAGCAATGTGTATTGCTATTTTTAGCTTTGGTCAGATTCTTTCAGGCAAAAAAGGACACAATCCGGAATTTACTTCGAAGGCACCTGTATTTACTGCAAGTCATGGTTTAAACCAACCTGCGGGTAAAGTTATTTGGACTGCTTCATCTCAAGCCAAGGTAAATTATTTGACCGAAAATTTTGACGGCACATGGTTACCTGCCAGCTGGACACAGGTTACTACATTGACTGCAAAATCCTGGCAGCAGGGAAATCCCAGTGGTTCACCCTTTTCCACTATCGACCCTACCAATGTCAGTTCTGCTATTTGTCCTTATTCTCTTCCGGGAGAAGTTCAGAATGAATGGGTTAAATCTCCATCTATTACAGGAACATCGGCAGCTGCTGTTTTAACATTGAAATTCTGGGCCGGTTTTAGTTATGATTATTTGCCTGCCGGCGGACAAGGCAACCCGGGAGCTACATTACAGTGCAAAATCTCTACCGACGGTGGTTCAAACTGGACCCTTTTGTGGGATGCCAACAACACACCTTCATTCAGTGGATGGGTATGGAGAGAAATCACCATTGACCTTACATCGTATAAATCAGCTCCTTTTATGCTGGCATGGCAGGTCAGCGGCGCCGATGGCGACTTAATGGGTCTTGATAACATTGTTGTTTCAGAACCTTCAGCTACCGATGTCAGTATATCAAAAATTTCTGCTCCTGTTTCTTCATGTTCAGGATTAACATCTTCGGAAGATGTGGTTGTTAAAATTAATAATTATGGTTCCGCCAGCGCTACCGGTTTCCCTGTTTCTTATTCCATCAATAATGGCACACCGGTTACCATCACTTACGCTTCTACTATTGCTGCCGGCGATTCAGCAACGTATACTTTTACAGGTGCTAATGCTGCCAATCTTTCAGCCGACGGAAATTATTTGATTACTGCTTATACCGCTGCATCAGGTGATGGCGATGTTTCTAACGATACAGCCATGACAGCAGTATTTTCAGGTGCAGATGCTGTACCTGTTAACATGGGCTTTGAAGCTTCAGACATCTTTTTAGGCTGGTCAGTGCTGGATGCTAATGCTGACGGTTCGAGCTGGTCAGTTTACAATTCTGCAAGTTATGCACATAGCGGAACAAATTTCGCCGCATATGATTATAGCTCAGCCAATGCAGCTGATGATTGGTTTTTTACAAAATGTATCAGCCTGAGTACCGGCAAGGATTATCGCCTCCAGTTTTATTACAGGGCAAGATCTGAAACATATCCCGAAGCATTGAATGTTAATATCGGAGCTTCAAATGATGCAGCATCCATGACAACACAACTTGTGGATAAACCTACAATTTCCGATACTACTTACCAGCTTTCATCAACTATCTTTACCGTTTCTTCAACTGGAAATTACTATATTGGTTTCCATGCAAAAAGCGATGCTGATATGTGGTCACTTTTACTTGATGATATTTCTATTGAAGATGTTACAGGAATTGCTCAAAATGCTGTTGTTTCACAATTCAATGTTTATCCGAATCCTGCTTCAGATATCTTAAATATTGAATCTAATTTCAATATCACTTCAGTAAGAATTATGAATTGTTTCGGGCAGATTGTTATTGATCAGGCCCTGGCGGTTAAAAAGGCTACTATAAACATTTCAGGCCTGAGCGAAGGGCTTTATTTTGTGGAAGTCAATGGTGTAAATGAAAAATTCACCAGTAAGATCGCTGTAAAATAAGTTTTAAAATTTTTAGATTTAAAAGAGGTTGACGGTTTCGTCAGCCTCTTTTTTTTAGCAAATAATGTACAGCGATTTGGGGACTACGCTTACTTCAATACATTTGCCAAGGTCGATCTGGTCGCCGTCGATATGCGAGATGTTGTTTTTACGTTGTATTATTTTTACGTGTTTGGTCTGAAAGATTTTAACCAGCGGTGTTTTATGCATGTAGCCCAGAAATAAAAACGGGACACAAAGCGCTGCATAGTATATGCGTGGTTTTCTAACGATGCAGAAGTCGATGAGTCCGTCATCAATAACAGCGGTTGACGCGATACGTGCATTAAATCCAAACTGGTCGGAATTGCCGAAAGTGAGCATAAATGCATTTTTCTTCATTATTTTACCATCTACATATATTTTAAAGCGTTTGGGGTTGTAGATAAGGTATTGGGTGACGATGACCTTTATATATGCCCAGAACCCGCGTTTTTTACTTTTCGAGAATAGTTCAGCCACATAGGCGTCGAAACCTATTCCGGCAATGCTTACAAAAACATGATTATTGATCAGTCCCGTATCAATAAGCTTTATGTTGAACCTGTTGATGAGTTTTAATGCTTTTGAAGGTTTTAACGGTATCTTCAGGAAGTGTGACAGGCCGTTGCCCGAACCTGCAGGAATGATGCCCAGCGCCGTTTGAGTATGCAATAATCCCCGTGCCGCTTCATTGATGGTGCCGTCGCCGCCCACCACCACCACGGCATCGTATTTCATCTCCGCGGCTTCGCGGCTTAATTCTACTGCATGTTGGGGAGCAAGTGTGTAGCAAATTTCATAATCAAACTTTTCAAGATCAAGACATTTGCCGATCATGGCTTCCACCTTTTTCTGCTTTCCTATTCCTGATTTAGGATTAATGATAAACCGTAATTTCTTTTTTTGATTATTCATGGATATCGGTCAATTTGTTTTTAACCATCCTGTGGTTATATGCTTGAATGTATGCTTCCAGAAAATCACCAAGCTGCTGCCGCTTCGCCGCGTTGGTATAAAGTACATTATGTTCCAAATTCCGGTCGTCAATATAGTTGTAGAGCGCCAAACTCCTGTCGCCGTTTGACTGTAATAAAAAGCTGTCTTTAAAAAGCCCGTAGGTGTTGCCGGCATAATTAACGGAGAAATGTGCCGCTGTTGTATCAAAAACACTGGTGCCAAAGGCGATATATGGTTCGTTAAAGTTCAGATAATCCAGCGCGGAAGACATGATGTCGGCCTGCTGGCAAATGTTATGGTTCATGCCCCCCAAGCGGCTGTTATGCATGTAGAAGATCAGAGGAATGGCATACGAGCCGGCATTATTGCAATAGTATGATGATCCGGCAATGGACGAGTGGTCGGCGGTGATAACAAACAGTGTACTGTCGAACCAGGGCATGTGCGAACAGGTATTAAAAAACTGTTTCAGGGAATAATCGGCATACATGATGCTTTCGTGTATCTCAAGCGAGCCTTTTTTAAATTTATTATGGTATTTTGCCGGTACCAGGTAGGGGTGGTGCGACGACAGGGTGAATATAGCTGAAATAAAGGGCTGTGCTGTTTTGTTCATCACTCCGGCGGCATATTTCAGAAATTCCTCGTCGTAAATTCCCCATTTGCCGTCGTAGTCGGCGTCGTTGTTGTATTCGTTTTTTCCGTAATACCTGTCAAATCCGGCCATTCGGGTGTATGCATCAAAGTTCAGTGTGCCGTTTTTTCCGCCATGGAAAAACATCGATTGGTACCCGTATTTTTTCAGCAGCAAGGGCAGTGAATTGATCTTGTTTCCCGAAAAGGAAGAGGTGAGGTAGGCGTCGTCCATCAAAGAAGGCAGCCCCGACAAGATTGACGGTATCCCTTCGATGGAGCGTTTTGAATTGGCGAACATATTGTCGAAACACAGGCTTTGTCCGATCAGCGAATCCAGGAATGGTGTGTAGCCCGTATATTTTTTAGCTTCAATATCAGGATTCAGTATTCCTATATATTC
>Ga0116171_10004543_pt1 | contig 12446 bp, 13 predicted proteins | sample AD_JPNHW2_MetaG_FD_89798 | JGI IMG/M metagenome (GOLD analysis project Ga0116171, IMG submission 89798) | Active sludge microbial communities of municipal wastewater-treating anaerobic digesters from Japan - AD_JPNHW2_MetaG | ecosystem: Engineered > Bioreactor > Anaerobic > Digestate | place...
ACAGGGTCGGTTGTCCGCCGGTTGGCGGATAGGCATCGACTGAAAACAGGGTCGGTTGGCCGAGTGGCTAGGCATCGGTCTGCAAAACCGGGTACGGCGGTTCGAATCCGCCACCGACCTCAACCCCACTAAAACCCCTTGATTATCAATGGGGTTTTTTTGTTGTGGGGCAGATTTTGGGGCGTTTGGGGCAAATATTGATAAGTAACGAATTACTTTTTGTTCTGCTTATCCTATGTTTTAAGTAAATGGTTACTTATTTCAGAAACGTCATTCCTTACCTGTTTCTTCTGGTTTTTGTGTTTTGTCCAGAGCAATGCTGGTAATGTCGATGAGTTTATTATATCGATGAACTGCTCTTTCCAGTTCTGCCTTACATTTAAAAAGTTCATCCTGTATACTAAAGAATTTCCTTTCCCAATCCGATTTTTCTTTCTGAATTGCTTCTAATTCATTCTCATCAGTCAAAAACATTTCACCCTTCCCCAAGAACAAAAAGGTTGGATTAACATTAAGATTTGATATTAAACCAACAATTGCTTTTGTTGAAATGGAAGATGTCGCTCCCATAGCATTATGCAACTGAGTTGTAGTCGTGAAACCTATGGCTTTTGCAATATGTGTAAATTTCATATTGTGACGCTTTTCCAGCGCATCTACAATCAGCATTAGATTGTCGCTCAGGTTAATCTCCATAAACGTAAATATTTACTTCAAAAGTATGAAATAATTATCATTTCAGAGTAATGAAATACCATAATTGAAAAATCATTACGAAAATTTGAGCGTCAATTGCAACTTATTTGACCACTAAAACTGGGTCAAAACTTTAAAGCAGAATTAAAACAGGCTTGATTTCGTTTAAAATGCTATTAATCAATATAAAAGTTAATCACATCACCTTTTTGTGTTTTTCGCAATACTGCATCAAGAGTTGATCTTACGCCATTTTTATTTGAATAGTTTATTCCGCTTGCGAAGTGCTTAACATTAGGCAACTCTCTTTCAAGTTCCTGCCATGCAGCATTCCAGATATTCGGTGTGTCAGTTGAATGAGGGTGCTGGAGTATTATAAATGGATTGAAATCCTTACAAAGTGTTTTAAACCTATCGGCTGTCTTCTTTTTCCAGCCATCAGGACGTGCTGTAGCCTGACCACGGGGACTGAAAGCATTAAGGTCATGACACCCAAGGATCATAACTTTTTGGACGTAAGATTTATGAAATGGCTATGTAAGTCATTAATCTTTATCAGGTCTTTCTTTTGTTGTTCGGTTGGATAAAACTTTCCAGTCCACTGGATAACCTTTTCTTGCTTTAAATCAAAGACTGCCACGAATTCGATATGCTGTTTATTTAATGGATTTTTACCATCAATTCCAATTGTGAAATAGTCCGCAATCTCTTTCAATTTGCTGTAAATGTCTGTTGATAAAGACTTAAAAAAAATATCTATTGTTTTCTCCGCTTCCTGCTGTAAAACGGGTATCAGGTGTTTTTCAGCATAAGGAATTGAAATGCCATGTTGGATATTCGGTGGGAATTTAAATGTTAAAAAGCCACCGGGGGTGACGATATACTCGAACTGTTGTTTCCCAAGATATTTGGAAACAAATTTTTCAATTAACGTACTCAACCTGCTGATATAAGGATTACCATGTTCGTCATAATCCTTTCCGGTGACAATCAGCCGGGCAATTTTATGTTTACCAGCCGGGGTATCATTTATTTTCGATTTGAATGATAACATGTTTTTAAGATGTATTTCTGCTCCCTGTTCTTCCCAGTTGAAATCACCATGCTTTATGCGTACTAATTTATATCCGTTTCTATTTGCCTCGATGTCCCTTACGGTATCGTAATATGCCCGTATTTCATCCCTGTCGATTGGATTATTATCTTTTGCATTAATCCTCTCACAGGCTGCAATCCACTTTTCCTTGGAATAATGTAATTGAATCTTTGCAGGATAATTCACTAATGTTATTCTCCTTGCTTTTGAAAAATGCTGCCTCTCATCATATTCAATAATTAGTTTTTGTTTTTCTACCACCATATCACAGGACAGCGGATAATTGGATTTCTTAAAACCTTGGTTTTGCCGATAGTTTGATAATGCTGTAACTATTTCCACATATTCTGACGGAAGATTGTTTTGATCGGGAGTCCTTAGCCATTCAAACTTCTTTTCAGTCTCGATTTGTCCATAATTTTTCTGCAATAACCTTTGAAGTGCGTTTTTTTGGCTTACAGCACTCAATGATCTTCTGGGTAGGCTTCTATCCGGTTTATTGACAATCTTGCCTTCTGAAGCAGTATTTTGGCTTAATCTGGACTTAATAGTGTTCTTTTGGTATTCAACATGAAAACCAAGTCTGGTAAGAAACCTGACCGTTTCTTCTCCGCCACTAAATTCCTGCTTTGAAATCTCTTGCTTATTGGCAATGTAATAAGCCAATCCACGAATGTGCTTTGCCGGGTATTTCTTCTTGTTATAAATCAAGAATGTATTTCGTGGTAAAGGAAATGGTTTATGGGTTGCATCGAAAATTTCAATGGCTTTGATGACATCCTCTCTGGTTATTTCATTCCAGAGTTTATTCATTGTTACTATGCTTTTTTAAGAATGCCAGCCTTTCTCCTTGCCGGAGTCCTGCTAAAGGTTGCTCGATATGCTTTATGTGCTTTATTATTGGTTTTAAATATTGTTGTCCAGCCAAAACTATATACCTGTCATTTTTAAGATCAGATTTTTCAGACAACTGCTGGATAACTTTTTTACCCCAATCGATCTTTTCTGAAGATGTCAACACTTTTAATCCCGGTTTCCTTTTGTTAAATGGTATGTTACTTAACGTAACATCATAGGGTTCAATCTCCTTTTCAAGATCAAGCAGACAATGCAAGGCAGACAGTATAAATATTTTATCAGGCTTGATCGAATATGCATAAGCAAGACTATATCTAAAGAGGGCACTTTTATAAAGGTCTTTTGCTTTCGCTTTGCTTTTGCCTTTTTTTGAAACACAGGAAATGAGTACAATCTTATTCATATAGTCGTTAATTAACTGTGCTGTTAATGACAAATATGTCTATTCGTGTTTACGGAATTCCATAAATAATCAAAATTCTCTAAGAACGCTTTAGTAACAGATTCATTTTTAATTATTAAAAATTGTCCAACCTCTGAAAAGATGCCCTCATAACTAAGACCAGTTATTCGCCTAAACCTCGGAATATTTACATGTTTTAAATATATAAATTGAGTTGGGGTAAAGTTGCATGAAGTAATAATAACTGTATCATCACAAATAATGTACTTGCTATGCAAATTTGAGTTAGATGAATATTCAGCAGAGGGATGGGATTCATATTTTAGCATAAATTCTTTAAAACTTGCTGTATTTGCAGGTTTCCTTGCACCCATATTATCTCCATTCGAGTTTACATATGTTTGTGATATACATTTGATTTTACAGGTGTTCACCGTTTTTGTTAAAAGTTCATTCAAGAAACCATATTTGGATATACTCCCAGTATGATCACCACCGAATTTAAACTGTTTGGGAATTTGATATTTGAAGGCAGATATATGTTGTGCTGCAATGAATACTCTTTTCTTAGCACCTAATACCAGTTGCTTCAATTTCTCTTCCATTAATTCTGGCGAATTTTCATAAAATGGACTTAAAAGAATGTTATTATAATTTGATGGATCAGTTCTAATTTTTATTTGGTATCGGGTATAGTCTGCTTTGAAATCGAACTCAGTTATTAATATTGAATTACTTAGCAAATCATTGAAAAATATTTCTGTTGGTATATTAATTAGATCGTCATCTTCGCATATGATTAAAACTTCATCCTTGATCCTATCTCTTACAGCCAATCCTGAAGATGTCAGTATTGTTGTATTTACTTTATTCTTCTGTTTAATGAATAACGATTTTAAGTGCAAAGAATAAGGCATATCGCCCCTTGAAAATGGGTTAACATTTTCGCTTCTGATGAACATATGAGGGAAAAAGAACAGATCAAAATTTTTTATCTTATTTTTATATAACTCTCCAAATATTTTCCTCGCTAAAGAATATTTTGTTTGAGACTCATTGTAAACAAGTTTCTTTGATGTAATATCTACAATATACTGAGGACTACGATCATCGTACCCATCAATAGGAATAGTTATTACCTGTACCTTTACACCTTTATCGGCATACCGACATAACTCTTTGTAAAGGATTTCATTATTAAAAAGATAGGAACATATCTGGATAGAAGTGATTTCGCTTTCAATAGATTTTAGATAAGAAAGAAGTTGTTTTAATAATTCAGGACTTGAACCTTGTGAATAGTATTTTGTTGGGTCGTTATATTGGCTTGGCGAATCAAAGAATGTATAGTACTTACTCATAAGTTAGACCTTTGTTAACATTAAGAAATAAACAGTCTTCCTATCCTTGTCACTTACATCCTTTCTCCACCTTTCTCCATTATTTTTTGCGTCTGGTTCACCAGAGACTTCATTAAATACCCATTTCGAATTTTCAGGTCTGCTAATTAATCCTTTCGCCCTATGATGCTCAGAGTTACTGATTTGACCATACCAGACTCTACGGAGTGAAATTCTGTAAGAATCATGATATTTATCAAAATATTCATTAAAAGTGTAGACTTCAATCTCATTATCATGTAAAACATTAACGGGTGCTTCCAATATAAATTCAGCCGGAAAATTTGAGTCCCCAGATGCGCTGCCAATCAGCATAAAATATTTCAGAATTGACTTGAAGTTAGCCTCTGATAGGAAATCTCTCCAATCACGATCTCGTGATTCCAATTCCCCATTGTGAAATTTTGCAATTTCATCATCAAATGATCTCAACAAAGTTTCAGGATCATCAATATGGATCGAATTAATAACATTGATTAATCCCTTGCGCTGTAGTCTGTTGTAGGCAAAACTGCTACCAGTCTGTTTTATAGAAACGCCTTTGTCATTCAAATAAACATCGGCTTTCTTGTGGCTATCATCGGAATAATATCTGCTAATTTCATTTCGTACTGTTACTTGTACTTTTTCTTTTTTAAATGGGATTTCAATTTTTGTTAAGAGTCCAATATGGTTTAGAGTGATTATATTAAGTCTTGAAAATAGATAAGCCAGTACCTTGGCTTCATTTCCGGGCATAATAATCTTTATTAAAGGTTCTTAAACAATTCTTCCAGACTTAGACCAAGAGCCTTGGATAACTTATGGATATTTTTTAATGAAATATTTCGTTTCCCTGATTCAACCAGATATATATAAGTTCTGTGCAAGTCAGCCTTTTCTGCCAATTTCTCTTGCGAAATATTTTGCTTCTGGCGGAGTGTTTTTATCCTTAATCCAAAGTTTTGCAGAATTTCCATTCATTAAAAGTATTCCAATGAATACAATAAGTCAACAGACAATGAGTAGCATGATTGTTGACAAAGGCTAATGAATGCTGTATGTTAATAGTTGAAATACAGGGAATTATCCAAGGATTATTTCATTTATTTAAGTAGGGGATGATTGCTTTTAAGCAGGATTCGATGTTGTAAGAAATTTCCTTCCCCCAAAATCTAATTACTACCCATCCAGATTGGGTTAATATGTGATTCACTTTATTGTCTCGTTCGATGTTCTTTTCGATCTTGGAAATCCAATACTCACGGTTACTTACGATTTTTTGTCTTTTTGCTGCCCAATTGTAACCATGCCAAAATTCACCGTCAATAAATATTGCTATTTTACTCTTGCGTATTGTTAAATCAGGTTTGCCAATTATATCATTATTTAATAATCTGTACCTAACCCCCTTACGCCACAGATATTGTCTTAAAATTAATTCCGGTTTTGTGTTTTTGGATTTAATTCTCTTCATCGTGTCAGAACGCACACGAGTTGTGTTAAAACCATGTTTAGATAAAAATTCAGGCATATTCACTTAGAAAAGCCTCAAAACACCTTGCTTTGAGTCTTCAATGGTTGTTCCAAGTAATTCACCATTTAGTTGTCTTTTTATTTGCAATGCCAATTCATAAGCAAAATTTACAGGAACTGCATTACCGATCATTTTATAACCTGCAGCCAGTGAATCATAATAAAAAATAAAATTATCAGGAAATGTTTGAATTCTGGCACATTCTCTTACTGAAAGTCTTCTGTATAAATGCTCATCTCCCTCAACAAATTTCTTCACATCCTGTTCAACATGGAGCATCTTTGGCGCTTGTGGATGGATTGGAGCATGCCTTCCCCCAGCCTGAATAGTGAAACTTACCTCATCCCATGAACGAACTCTGTTTCTTGACATATATATTGTTGAGAATGAGCCTGTCATGTATTCATGGTTTGGTACAAAACAATCAGTGCCATTTGTTTTATTTTTATCTCTTGCTTGAAGTGCATTATCCTTCAAATCCCAAATAGCATTACGCAAGTGTGGGGCGGTTCGTTTTTTCTTTGGAAATACGAAGGTCATGTCCAAATCTTTCCGTAATCCAACAAATATTAAACGTTTCCTATCCTGTGGGACATCATAGTCTTTTGCGTTTAACAACTGTACATTCAAATTATAACCAGCATATTTAAAATGGTTGATAATGTTGCTTAGTGCGTCTGAATGTCTTCCTGCAAGCATTCCAGAAACATTTTCAGCCAAAAAGAATTTTGGTTGTTTATCTTTTAGGATTCTTATAAATTCATAGAAAAGTTGCCCCCGTGCATCTTCGATGCCTCTTAATGCACCTGCCTCGCTCCAACTTTGGCATGGCGGTCCGCCAATAACACCGTCAAAATCATTTGGAATTTCATCGGATGGAATATCCCTTATACTTCTCCTATCTAATACTGTTTGCGGAAAGTTTTTTTCATATGTTTCCCATATTTCTTTATCATATTCATTTGCCCATACGACATTGAAGCCAGCCTTTTCAAATCCTAAGTCCAAGCCGCCTGCTCCTGCAAAAAGTGCGATAATATTCATAAAATGCTATATGTGATTAATTTAGAATTAAGTAATAATGCCGGATTGTTCGGGTTTCTGATTAGCACGTCAGTAACAGTAAGAGCCTCATTGTTATTAATTAAGTTTTGGTCATCATTATTGAATGCGTTAAACTTATCCTGCCTAATAATTACTGCCATATTGAACCTGTTCCGCATGTTCATCCTGTGCACATAATCAAATACTGAACATGGATTTTCGATTCCCCACATTCCTCTTACACGTAAATATGTAATACCTAAAGGGTCAACCCTGTTCACTCTGCCTAATTCATTTGTTTCAGCAAATTCTACATCAGGTATTGCCGTAATTCCTTGTGAAATTGTGTTCTTAATCCGTTCATAAATTTGACGGTCTGCAGCATAACAATCTCCATAAACAAGCCACAGAGTTAATAGGTTTCTATCATCTGTGTGTCCTACAGCGTAAATAATATCTTTCTCTTCCCACTGCTCACATTCTCTGCAAGCATTTGTGATTAACGGGTCATTTGAATGTAGTCTTGACTTTGGATAGGAACTATTTAATGCTAATCCTGAACGAGCGGATTGTATCTTCTTTACCTCAACTGCATCACCACCCGTAACAATAAAATCAGGGGGATTATTTTGTGTCCCTATATATGAAAAGGTTCTGGAATACGTCAATATTCTTTCGTTTTCATCCTGACAATTAATTGTTCCTGCGAATGCATCCTTAATATATTCTTCAAGAGCATATCCAACGTTATTAATTCGATTCCTTCCCCTGAAATGCAGCATCAACTCTGTTACAGGGTTTTGAGATATGTTATTGATCGCATGAAGAATATTACTCATAAAGCGCCATTAAATGTGTCAAATTTACCAAATGGAACATGAATATTAAAACACCGAGGTGTAAAATTACAAATAAAGAAATGTCCTCATCGGTACTGAATTCGTTATATTCCCAACTGGTGTAACATGCGCAATATATTAGATTCAACCATATAGAACTCAGGGCGGGGGCATTCATTAGTTCCGACAGTGAAAGTATTTAAATAAATAATACTCGAAGGGGATTCCCAAACATTATAAAATCTTTTTACCGGAATGCCCTTTTTCCCCAACGGGTAAGACCTGTTCTTAACAATGGGATCGGCAGAAAACTGCTCCAAATATTTAAATTGTAATTCTGCAAACAAATATTCGAACTCTTTACCGATAGACAAGATTATTTTTAAGTCAGCATATTCAAGTATGCTTTCAGCAGGTTCAATAACATGTTCATTTACATGAGCAACTGAAAAATCTTTAAGCACACCCGTATCAAAGAATTTTGAATGCCAAGGACATAATTGAATAGCAAATGGGTTCTTTGGTGAGGAACTTAATCTACTAATCCATTCCGCCCTCGTCTGCCACCATTTACCAATATTCGTATCCTTATATTTGTTTAAGTATGGGAAAGATTTGGCAAATTTATCATAGTTACCGTCAGCCTTTAAGTCACTAATAAACAAACCTGATGAATGCTTTTGGAGTTGATAATTAACACCACCATATGGATTTAGGCTCAAGATAATTGCAGATAAATCCCGTGGATTTCCATAATACGGTTCGGGTAATGCATCAGCATTTCTTAAAAGATTTTCAAATTTGCTCCAATAATTGTTTTCTGACTGAAAGAAAGCAATAGGATTTATGCTCCATTCATTTACATACTTATTCCAGTAGTCTACATATTCATGAATTGTTTTCATATTATTAAATAGTAATTTATCTCTGCATTGAAGATTGGTGGTGCTAAAACACTTATCCGTTGTGGCTGCTTCGGTTTTTAATTGTCAATCTCTAATTAAGGATTGGCGAATTTGACCAAAGATAATAGTTTTGTCTAACTAATGGAGCACGACCGTTAGGCGCAGATAATGAATAGTTTAAGAAATAATGGCAAGTTATTGTATCATTAAGGAAAAACCTTGCAAGCAACGTCAAAATTTAATGACTCATTAGAAATAACTACCCTTAAAGGTTTTATGTCTTCACAGCAATAAAGTAATAAAGCAACAACCTCATAACTCATTATATTTTTTTAATGTTCCTTTCGCTTTATGAACAGGGTATTTTATAGAATTCGTATTAATTTTTTCAAAGACAATCTTTTTCACGTCAAACTTATATTTATCTGCAAGCATAAAACTATAAGCAAAAACATCTGCCAATTCTTCTTTTACCCTATCTAAGTTGGCTTCCTCTGACTTTTTCCAAAGAAACAATTCAAGCAGTTCACCCGCTTCAACGTTTATTGCTAACGCCAAATCTTTGGGATTATGAAACTGTTCCCAGTCCCTTTCATTACGAAACTTTATCAGGGCATCAATTATTTGTTGTGTATCACTCATTTATTGCTTGGTTTATAAAAAGTTAACGCTAACTTATATTCAGTATCATATGGAAGTTGAAGTTGTGGCAACATTTCAGGCATGACCAAAGACCAACTTACATAATAATATGCAAGGATATGGTAACCGGAAAATTTCTTGTCAGGAATCAATCCAATGATATAGTTTTTGTTTTCGGGTCGATATCCCTGTGTCCCTTGTAAAGCAATTTCGTATGCAATTTCTTTTATTTTTTGCTTCGGCATATTTTGGAAAAACTCAAGTGCTTCGACCATATACATGACCACTGCCATATTCGTACCCATTTCTTTTTGTGACTTCTGGAACTCTTCCATTTCCTTTTCCTTGATCGGGTCACGGGATTCCATGTCAAACGGGTCTTTTTCTATTTCATCAATTATGTCATCCAAAGATTTTTCTTTCCCAAATATTTCTTCATCGACAAGTTCAAAGTATTTTTCAAGTTTCAGGTCTTTTGCCCAATTCTCAATAAGTTCATATTCCTCACCTGATTCCCGATCATCACGATATTCATAAAATTCCGCATACATTTCCTTAGCGGTTTTATCTTCCAAAGTCGTTGCTTTAAAATCTGATAAGAGATCAATCCCATAAAGGTCTCTGAACTGTAATGCACCTATTAGGTTAAGTACTTTGCTGGCATGTAATATTGCTGGCGGTGATAATTTTACAATTGTCTTATCTGTCGTTGCTTTTATGCCATCCATAATCAATGAATAGAGAGATACTAATTGATATGGTCTGAGTACTTGGAATTCCTCAAATAATTTATCCTCAATAAATAAGTCAATTGGCGCATTAAAAATTTGTCTGTTAATGCCATCAAAGAGTAAGTCAAAATATTCTTTAATGGAATCTTCCGACATACCCTTTTTCAGTAACGATAAACGATGCTGGCGAAGGTCACTTAAAAATATCTCCTTTGTCTTGTTATTGGAAATGAATAACCTATTACGTGAATCACTTCTGGCAGAGGTTGCAAAATCCAGATGTACGAGTTCATGCATCATCAGATGATGATGTGCAGGATATTTTTGGTTGTATTTTATTAAATGATAGTCCCGATCATACTTTTCAGCAAATTCAAATTTTGCAGCAGTATCAAGAGTATTATCTATTTCAACCTTAATCGCCTTACCCGAATTCTTTTGAAGTTTCTCACGATACTTAGTGAATGTTGTTTCCCCGATATCTGTTTTAATGATTGCCTGAGCGGATTCGAGTAGCAGTTGCTTTGCATTCGTACTCAAGTCAAGTTCACCTTTACCACATTTCTTCATGCATTGCAATGAATAATTGAATACATCTTTAATATTACCTTTCATCTGGTTGACCAATGCAATTCCATATAGGGTGTTTGGATATTCAGGATTGATGGCGTGTGCCCTTAACAGGTATTCCATACCTTCATCGACCTTTCCTGCCTGTATTAAATTAGTCCCAAGGTTGTTGATGGCTATATTATCATTTGGGTCGTTCTCAATTACCTGCTGGTAATACTTGCGTGCTGTTTCAATATCGTTTTTGTTCCTTGCAAAGATGTTCCCGATCATTATCAAGGCATAATTGTTTTTTGGATTCCATTTAAGGGCATCTATCAGGTAATTTATTCCCTCTTCATCATTACCAATCATTGAATATGCCTGACCAATTGTCCTATAATACTCGGAATTGGCTGGATTCTTACTGATTAATGATTTTAATATTGGGATCGCCTCGTTGAACTTGCCACGTTGGCATAAATTATTTGCCCGGTTGAATTCAACATTTTGTGCAATAATTCCGCTTGGATCAATATGAATTTCAGCAAAACCCTTACGGATTGTAATTTGTGGGCGGATGTCTGCAACAGTATAATAATCAGTCAATACTTTTGCTATTAGTTCTTCGTCATCCATTTTTCCTTTTAGCACCGGAAAGATTTCTTCAAGGAAACTGCCGATCTGGTGAATAATTATCATGTTAATAATTAATGATTTACGGTTTGAATCAAAGGTAAGTATTTTGTTTCACTTTTTTATTTATTGAACCCCGGCTGTAAACAATATGAAGACTAAAACCTGTTGGTATGACCTCCGTTTTCAATCGTTTTTGGTTTAGCCACAAGATGAGAATAATATTTTTTTGTAGAATTTCTCCTACAAGTTGCAATTTTTGGAAACAAGTGACATTTGGGACATCTATTGAGATGGCTTCAGTGATAACCCTCAAATGAATTGTATCCTTGAAGGTAGACATGAAACAACGATCATAGATGGATAACGATTCTTGGTGAAGGGAAGCATGAATGGCAAAAAATACAGACTACTGTTATGTCATAGTAGTCAATAAAATGTGACTGATATATTTCGAAATATTTCTGAGATGGGAATCCTATTCTTCGTCCATTTCAGCAATAACACTTTCAAAATCATCTAATACATCCTCTATCGGAGTTTCGGAAACCCAATCTACATTAATTGATGGTTGTTCGCCCTCATATTTGACTACACAAATAAGTTCCTTACCAAACCAGAATTCGAAATGCAATTTGAATGGCTCTGGGTGCTTAGGTACAATGGTTACGATTTCTTTCGGGTTCAATGGTAGTAACTTACCCGGTTCTACTTCATAATAGGGAGCAAAGTGGTCAGTTAATTCGGTGGAAAGACCTACCATCAGGCTCTCAAAATTTTGATTACCAAAATAATAATTCATTTCTTCCTTTGAAAAATTGCTCATAATTGTAATTGTTAAGTTATTTTTTAGTTGCCGAGGAACTCCCTTAAAATGCAAGAATGATTTTATTTATTATTAAGATAACGCAAATAATTATAAAATTAGTGCAAAGCGATGACCCTAATTATGAACGATAGTACCAGTGTAGTTAATGAAATTTGATGTGTCGTTACTGGTTAAAGATCATTGATTTGTCACCAAGATTTTGGCATTCATCAAAGGTATGCTTCCCGAACCCCGAAATTTTGCAATAAAAATTGCCATTTATACGTACTATGATCAACAACAATGAATTTCGTAGTGTGATG
>Ga0116171_10004544_pt1 | contig 12446 bp, 10 predicted proteins | sample AD_JPNHW2_MetaG_FD_89798 | JGI IMG/M metagenome (GOLD analysis project Ga0116171, IMG submission 89798) | Active sludge microbial communities of municipal wastewater-treating anaerobic digesters from Japan - AD_JPNHW2_MetaG | ecosystem: Engineered > Bioreactor > Anaerobic > Digestate | place...
GGCCGGGAACAGCATCCAAATTCTATGACCTTAACGGCTTTGAATGGACCGACGGGGAATGGCTGGCTAAAAGGAAGAACACTTCAATCTATGAAAGCCCCGTTAACATCTACGAGGTTCACGCCGGTTCATGGCGGCAGTATGTTCCCGGTGTTCCCTTGTCTTACGCTTCTTTAGCGGATGAGCTTGTACCCTATGCCGCCGAAATGGGGTATACCCATATTGAACTGCTGCCCTTGAGCGAATATCCGTTTGACGGCTCGTGGGGTTATCAGGCTACCGGCTATTTCTCGCCTACCTCCCGTTACGGCGAACCAAAAGATTTTATGAGATTTGTCAACAAATGCCATGAAAACGGAATAGGCGTCATTCTGGACTGGGTTCCCGCGCATTTTGTTAAAGATGAACACGGCCTTGCTGATTTTGACGGCGCAGCATGTTATGAATACAGTGACCCGGTCAAAGGCGAACACCTGCAATGGGGGACAAAGGTTTTTGATTTCGGCCGGTCCGAGGTGCAGAGTTTCCTTATCTCAAGCGCTCTCTGCTGGTTTGAGAAATACCACCTTGATGGCCTTCGGGTGGACGCGGTTGCTTCCATGCTCTACCTTGATTACGGCAGGGAACCGGGGCATTGGAAACCGAACGTCAACGGCGGCAGGGAAAATTTGGAAGCTGTCGCCTTTATTAAAAAACTCAACGAAGCCGTTTTCAGGTATTTCCCCGATGTCATGATGATTGCGGAAGAAAGCACTGCATGGCCGATGGTTTCAAAACCCGTTTTTTCGGGAGGTTTAGGATTCAACTTCAAATGGAATATGGGATGGATGAATGACAGCCTCAAATATTTTTCGCTTGACGGGCTCGCAAAAAAATACAACCACAAATGCCTGACTTTTTCCTTTTTTTACGCCTTCTCCGAAAATTTTGTGCTGCCTATATCTCACGATGAAGTCGTACACGGCAAGCATTCCTTAATTGACAAGATGCCGGGCACCTATGAGGAAAAATTTGCCGGCGTCCGCGCTTTTTTAGGGTATATGACAGCACATCCGGGCAAAAAACTGTTATTTATGGGGCAAGAATTCGGGCAGTTCATCGAATGGGACTATAAAAAAGAACTGGACTGGCTGCTCCTCGACTATGAAAAACACCGCCAGCTCAAAGCCTACTCAGCCGCTCTAAACCGGTTTTATATGAACACGCCCGCGCTTTGGCAAATCGACTGCAGCTGGGAAGGTTTTCAATGGATAAGCAGCGATGATGCCGATAATTCCGTTATTGCTTTCTGCCGCAACGATAAAAACGGAGGGCAGATCATTGCCGTCTGCAACTTTACCAATGTTGAAAGAAAAAAATATATGATCGGTGTTCCGTATGCGGGCCAATACGAAACAGCCTTCAATTCCGACGCGCCCGAATTCGGCGGCACCGGAACAGGAACAAACAAAAGCATTAAATCCAAAGCCATTCCCATGCACAGCTTTAAAAACTGCATTGAGCTTAATTTGGCCGGCCTGTCAGTAATTTACCTGAGGAAAAAAACTGCCGCGCCGAAAACGAAGACCTGAAAATCATTGCATGGATTCCTTATTCCCTTCAAACCAAACCGTCAGGAGGTAAAAATATGTACAAAAAAACCGAGTGCGTCGCCATGCTCCTCGCCGGCGGGCAAGGCAGCCGTCTTGGCGTGCTGACAAAAAACATCGCCAAACCCGCAGTTCCCTACGGCGGAAAATACCGGATTATCGATTTTCCGCTGTCAAACTGTGTCAATTCCGGCATATATACCGTTGGTGTGCTGACACAGTACCAGCCGCTGGAGCTGAATGATTACATTGGCAACGGGCAGTCCTGGGATCTTGACCGGATGAACGGCGGCGTTCATATCCTTTCGCCTTATCAACAAATAAAAGGCTCCGAATGGTACAAAGGCACAGCAAACGCTATATACCAGAATATTAATTTTATCGAACGCTACGACCCCGAATATGTTGTTATCCTTTCAGGCGACCATATTTATAAAATGGATTATTCAAAAATGCTTGCCTACCACAAAGAGAAAAACGCTGACTGCACGATAGCCATGCTGGAAGTGCCGTGGGATGAAGCCCCGCGCTTTGGCCTTATGTTGGTCAAAGACGACGGTTCCATAGAGGATTTTGAAGAGAAGCCGAAAAATCCGCACAGCAACAAGGCGTCTATGGGTGTCTACATTTTCTCCTGGAGCAAGCTAAAGCAATACCTTTTAGCCGATGAGGCAAATCCAAAATCAAGCAACGATTTCGGCAAAGATGTGATACCGGCCATGCACGGCAGCGGCGAACGGCTTTTCGCTTATCCGTTTGACGGCTACTGGAAAGATGTCGGTACCATTGACAGCCTTTGGGACGCCAACCTGGACCTTTTGAATCCGAAAATCAATTTAGACCTCAGCGATAATTCGTGGCGTATTTTTTCAAACAGCCCCGCTGCACCTCCGCATTATATCTCTGCTGATGCCAATGTTCAAAACTCCATGATTGCCGGGGGCTGTCAAATTGAGGGAGAGGTTGATTTTTCCGTACTGTTTGCCAATGTCAAAGTTGAAAAAGGCGCAGTTGTCAAATATTCGATAGTTATGCCCGGTGCTGTTATAAAAGCGGACGCGGTTGTTCAATACGCAATTATCGCCGAAAACGCTGTTATTGAGGAAAAAGCAGTGATCGGCGAGTGCCCCGAAAACACGAAAAGCCTTGACCACTGGGGAGTCGCTGTTGTCGGGTCCGGCGTAAAAGCCGGCAAAGGGGCAAAAGTTCCGCCGGCCGCAATGATTGATTCTGATGTAAAGGGGGCGGAATAATGAGAGCCAACAATGTATTGGGGATTATCTTTTCAAACGCATACGACGCCGCGCTTTCAGAGTTGACCAGCCTTCGCACCATGGGTTCCGTTCCGTTTGGCGGGCGATACCGGCTGATTGATTTTGCGCTTTCAAACATGGTCAACAGCGGCATATCAACCGTTGGAGTCATAACAAAAAGCAACTACCGTTCCCTTATGGATCATTTGGGTACAGGCAAACCATGGGATTTGTCAAGAAAGCGCGCCGGGATGTTTATTCTTCCTCCGTTTTTAAGCGCGGGCTCGGGCGGAGTTTACCGCAACAGAATTGAAGCGCTCAACGGCAGCGCGGGTTTTATATCCCGCTCCAATGAAGAATTTGTCATCATGTGCGACTGCAATGTTGTATGCAATTTGGACTTTAACAGCCTCATCGATGCGCACGAAGAAAATGGCGCCGATATTACAATCGCCTACAAACACGGTGAAACACCGAAACTGGATGATTTAATGACCTTCACCGTAAGCAAATCCGGCAGGATAACGGCAACGGCCCTTAGCCGGCACAGCGCATCCTGCACAGATTATTCCCTCAATATCATCGTCATGAGAAAAGCGCTTCTTGAAAGGCTTGTCAACGAAGCGGTCGGTTTGGGAAAAAACAGTTTTGAGCAGGATATCATTCTGAGAAACATCGAAAACCTCAAAATTTTCGGCTATAAAGTCGAAGGGTTTGCCAGGATGATTGACAATTTGCAGGGGTATTATGATATAAGCATGGAACTTTTAAACAGCGGAAAGCGAACGGCTCTTTTCGCGCCGGAGCGGCCGATTTACACAAAGCTCAGGGACGATATGCCCGCAATTTACGGGTTGGGCTCAAATGTAAAGAATTGCCTTGTGGCCGACGGATGCAAAATTGAAGGCGAAGCGGAAAACTGTATTTTTTTCCGCCGTGTTCATATTGAAAAAGGTGCCAAAGTAAGCAACGCAATATTAATGCAGGATTCATTTGTCGGTGAAAATGCCGTGATAAATTGCGTTATTACCGATAAAAATGCTGTGATCAAACCCGGAAAAACCATTTGCGGCGCAGAAAACTTTCCTGTGTTTATCGGTAAAGGCATCTCTATATAACGAACAGCGAGTTTCGAAACATTACGATGAAAGGATAAACGCTATGTATGACGGTTTAAACAATTCACTCGGCAATCTTTTTCTGCTCTCCAACGCAAAAACCCGCTCCATCTGCTCCGAAAACCCTACCGGAGAAGCGGGCGGCGGGGCAAAATGCGAGCTTGAAGACGGCATTTCGGCAGGCGCGGCAAGAGATTTGGGGAAAGGCTGGAAAGTTAACCCCTGCATTGCCATTGGCAGTATGGAAACAAGAATTCTGGCGGATATAGACGGCCCGGGCGTAATCAATCATATCTGGTGCACTCCGGACAATAACTGGCGGTTCTATATTCTGCGGATTTACTGGGATCATCAGGAACAGCCTTCCGTCGAGTGCCCTTTGGGCGACTTTTTCGCCAGCGGCTGGGGAATATACGCACCGCTTTCCTCCCTTGCTGTTTGCGTTAACCCCGGGCGGGCCTTTAACTGCTATTGGCAGATGCCTTTTAAAAAGCATTGTAAAATCACCATTGAGAACATAAGCAAAAAAACCGAACCTTTATATTATCAAATCGATTATTCTTTAACGGAAGTCCCGCAGGATTGCGCGTATTTTCACGCCCAGTTCCGAAGGGTTAATCCGCTCCCGTACAAAGAAGTATACACAATAGTTGACGGTATAGAAGGCAAGGGTCATTATGTCGGAACCTACCTTGCCTGGGGCGTTAACAACAGAGGCTGGTGGGGAGAAGGCGAAATCAAGTTTTATATGGATGATGACAGCGAATTCCCCACCATATGCGGAACAGGCACCGAGGACTATTTCTGCGGCTCTTATAATTTTGAAAATCAGGCAACGCACCGTTATGAAAGCTTTTGCACACCATACGCGGGGCTGTCGCAGGTTATCTGCCCCGACGGCCTGTATCAGTCGCAGCAGCGTTTCGGGCTTTATCGCTGGCATATAACGGACCCGATACGGTTTGAGAAAAAACTCAAGGTCACTATCCAGGCACTCGGCTGGCGCGAAGGCGGCCGCTATCTGCCGCTTCAGGATGATATTGCAAGCGTTGCTTTCTGGTACCAAACCCTGCCGGCAGTTCAGTTCCCCGCTTTGCCGGGCAGAGATTATTTGGAAATAATTTAAATAAGTGGGAGGCAGATCAATGAAGGTTCTGTATGCTATAAGCGAGGCGCTGCCCTTTATGGCAACCGGCGGGCTCGGAGATGTCGGCGGTTCTCTGCCGCAGGCACTTCGCAAAAGGCTTGTAGGCTGCCGTGTCGTCATGCCGCTCTATAAAGGTATCCGTCAGGAAGACCGTGATCAAATGAAATTCATCACACATATATCCGTACCGGTTGCCTGGCGGAATCAGTACTGCGGCATATATGAAGCACAGGCAGGCGGAGTCATCTATTATCTGCTTGACAATGAATACTATTTCAAGCGGGACAGCATTTACGGGCATTATGATGATGCGGAGCGGTTTGCATTCTTTTCCCGCGCGGTTTTGGAAATTATTCCCTTTATTGACTTCAAGCCCGATATCATTCACTGCAACGACTGGCAAACGGCGCTGGTACCGGTATACAACTCCGTTACCTATGCGCATAAAGAGGGGTTTGAAAATATCAAAACTGTTTTTACTATCCACAACATACAGTACCAGGGTATTTACGGCCGTGATATTTTAGGCAATGTGCTTGGCATACCGGAAAACAAATCTTCTCTTCTTGAATATGACAACGCCATCAACTTAATGAAAGGCGGCATCGAATGCGCCGATACGGTGACAACCGTCAGCCCCACCTATGCCAAAGAAATACTGGACCCTTGGTACAGCCATGGTTTGGATCCGATTTTAAACGCACGCGGATACAAGTTGAAGGGCATTCTTAACGGAATAGACGATTCCGGCTATAATCCGGCAGATGATAAAGATATTTTTTACAATTATTCGGCTGATGAACCATCAAACAAAGCTAAAAACAAAGCGGCTTTGCAGGAACTTTTCGAGCTGCCTGTTAATGCCGGCGCGCCTTTGATCGGAATGATTTCCCGGCTTGTTCAGCACAAGGGGTTTGACCTTGTCATGGAAGTCCTCGACGAATTGCTGTCGACCTCCGATGTTCAGTTTGCGGTGCTCGGCACGGGGGATCCGGTTTACGAAAACTTTTTTAAAAGCATGACGGCAAAATACCTCGGCAGAATCGGCCTGCACCTCGGCTTTGTCCCCGACCTTGCCAGAAAAATTTATGCCGGGAGCGATATTTTCTTGATGCCTTCAAAAAGCGAGCCTTGCGGCCTTTCCCAAATGGTTGCGCTGCGTTACGGCACAATACCCGTTGTAAGGGAAACAGGCGGTTTGAAGGACTCTGTAACAGACAGCGGTGACGGGCAGGGCAACGGTTTCACTTTTAAGAGCTATTCATCGCAAGACATGCTCAATGCCATCCGCCGCAGCATTGAATGTTACGGTGACAAAACCGGCTGGGGCCGCCTTGTCTGCCGCGCGTTAAACTGCGACAACAGCTGGAGCCGGTCGGCAGACGAATATATCAAAATGTACAAGGAATTGATTAAATGATTTATGTTGTTTCGGACTTGCACGGGAATTATGACGGTTTTCTAAAAATGCTTGATGAAATTGATTTCAAAGACAGCGATACGCTTTATGTGCTGGGCGATGTTGTGGACAGGGGGCCAAAACCGCTTGAACTGCTTGCGGACATGGCCTGCCGCCCCAACGTCATCCCGATTCTGGGCAATCACGATTATGTCGCTTTTACAGTGCTTTCTCAAATCCGCGATATACAGGATGATGAGGATGCCGGGGATTATCTTGACGCCGCCGGGCTCCGGTTATACACCTGGTGGATGGAAAACGAGGGGAGAATAACGTTCGAAGCGTTTTTGGCCTCCGATGAGGATACACGCGAAGATATTCTCGATTATCTTGAGGAGTTTTCTTTATATGAGGAGGCTGAAGCGGGCGGGTACAGTTTTGTTCTGGTTCATGCAGGCATAAAGAATTTTAAACCCGAAAAGAATCTTGATAAATATAATTTAAATGATTTGATTTTCGAAAAGCCGGATTACGGCAAAGTTTATTTTGAGGACCGTATTCTGGTTACCGGCCATACTCCGACTGCTTGGATTGAGGGATGCGCCCCGAATAAAGTTTACAGAAACAAAAACCATTTGGCTGTTGATTTAAGTTTTGAACATATAATTGCCGCCGTCCGGCTGGACGACGGCAAGGAATATTATATATAGAACAGCTATTGAACCTGATCGGAACTGATCTCCATCAGCTGGGAATTAACGGAGTTTACATAAGCGTCCATTTCCGATATCAAAGTCTTGATAAAAAGCGGCGGCTCTTCCTCCTGTACGGCGGCAGGATTCTTTTCAATGTCAAGCAGCCAAATTGATATGGCGGAAATACACTTGCTGTACAAGGAGTTGTTCGCCACATTTTTTCTGATCAGCCAACTTTTCGGCAGATATCCCGCGTTGATCCATGCCAGCATCATACTGTATATGCCCATCGTATAGAATTTCATTAAACGCTCGGCATTGGCGCTGTTTTCATTTTTCATTCTTTCCCGCAGATATGAAGCAGCGCGGCTGGCGGTCTGGGAATTTAGAATTTTATCCTCCGGGATCTCCTTTTTCAGCAGGTTTTCTTCGCTGAACCAGCTTTTGAAAGAACTCTTGCCTAAAAGATAATCACAGGTTACATCATAATAATCGGAAGCTCTCGCCACAAAATCAAGCCCGCATTCCCTGATGCCTTTTTCATAATGGGAAAGCAGTGCCTGCGAAACGCCCAAAGCAGCGGCGGCATCTTTCTGGCTAATGCCCGATTCTTTGCGGAGATCCGTCAGGCGCATCGCAAATGTTCTTTCCATAGCTTCTCCCTCATTATACTTTTTGTATTTTTTATTATAATCCTTAACTTTTCGATTGTAAATACTTATTTAGAAAAATTTCGCTTTGCTTGGAGGACCCGATGAAATCATACAGCATTTTCTTTATCCGCAACGGTATGACTGCGGCAAATCTCGAAGGGCGTTATATCGGCCACACCGATGTTCCTTTATGTCCCGAAGGTTTGCGTCAGTTGGAGCAGCTGAATAAGGACGCCGTCTACCCGCAGGCAGACGCCCTTTTCTGCAGCCCGCTGCTGCGCTGCACTCAAACAGCCGGTATTATCTATCCCGGCCGGGAACCTATTATTATAAACGATTTGATCGAGTATAACTTCGGAGAATTCGAGGGCAAAACCGCTGCCGAGCTTGAGCGTTACCCTATGTTTCCCGGTTGGCTTGCAGGGGAGCAGAATATCGAGCCGCCTTTTGGCGAAAGCGGCAAAGCCTTTTCTGCCAGAATATGCGGTTGTTTCTCATTAATCGTGCAGGGCTTGATGAAAACCGGAACCACCAAAGCCGCCGTTATCACACACGGCGGAGTGATTATGGCGCTTCTGTCCGCCTTCGGTTTGCCCGAAATGCCGATGCATGAATGGATTACCCCAAGCGGTTGTGGTTATACTGTGCGTATTACACCATCCGTATGGATGAGGGGCAATAAATTTGAAATTATCGCTGAAATACCCGCTTTTTCGGATTATCAAAATCTCAATTGACATTTTTAAGCGGATATAGTTTAATATATAAGTAGTAATAATTCTTGCTACGCTCCAAAGGGGGGATGCAACTGCCTTTATGAAAAATTCATCTGTGAACCGGCCGGTTCCGGCAGATTTTGAAAGACATCTGCGAAAAAAATTATTAAGGAGGCTTTTTACATGGCAAACAACACTGTCTACCAACCACACAAATCATCTATAGGTGAAATCGACGCGAATTATATCGCTGTCGCCTGTTACGGAGCCGCAATAATATTCAGTTACATTCCTTTTCTAAAATTCGCGGCATGGCTTGCCCCTTTGTTGATTTACTTCCTTGAGAAAAAGAGTGTCCTCGTCAAATTCCATGCTGTTCAGGCATTGATCCTTAATGCAATCGGCGCGGTTATTTCGGTTGTGCTTTATATCGTCGGTAGAATTATTGTCGCCGCCATAACACCCGACTACACCGATTATTGGAACGCCTATTATACAGGCTACTACGATGATGTCAAAAAAGCAGCCGCATTCGGCACATTATTCACCGTGATAGCCGTAATCGTCTCGGTCGCTCTCATGATATTTGAAATCATGGCCGCCTTAAAAGCATACAAATACACAGAATACAGCCTCCCCGTCATCGGTAAAATTGCTGACAAAGTTTCGGAGAAGCTGAGCAAAGTTGATTTCGGCGGCGGCAGCAATACTGCGGCACCGCCTTCACAGCCGCCTTATAACGCGCCGTATACCCCTCCTGCGCAGCCCTGGACACCTCCGGCTCAGCCGTATACACCTCCCGCGGCACCAAAATTTGATACACAGACCGGCCAGCCGATAGCGCCGCCACCTGCCCCCCCCGCGGCGCAGAAATTTGACACACAAACCGGGCTGCCGATCAATCCGCCCGCGAAACCGGAGGACCCGAACAACAGCAACACATAAAACTTAATTTAGATTAGGAGTTGAATAATATGTTCTGCCCAAAATGCGGTATACAAAATGATGACAATTCCAAGTTTTGCCAAGGATGCGGAGCTACTTTGACAGAACCGGCAGCACCGGATACTTCTGCCGCCCCGCCGCCTTCGTCTCCCGCATATAATGCTCCTCCTCCGGTTTACCAGCAAACACCCGCACCAAAAGCCAAAAAAAGCCATGCCGGTGTTATTATTGCTGTAATTTTGGTGCTTATTCTTGTTGTTTGCGCCGTCATTTTTGTTCCAAAAATGTTTTCGGATAAAGATGAATCCACCACTGCGGCTGCCACAACGGAAACAACCGCCGCGCAAACCACTGCGGCTGTGTCCGAACAGGAAACCACAGCGGCAATTGAGGGAACAACACAGACCGCAAGCCAGCCTTCCGAAGAAGAAATACGCAATGCGCTGAGCGGTTTAGGCATTACCGACTGGGACGGAAACTGGTCAAGCCTCACCGATGCTCAAAAGCAGGCTCTTGAAGACTATTATGCTGGCTTGGGCCAAGATGTGCAGTTTACGGATGGCGGCATAGTCGTCAAAGACGGTGACGAAACTGTTCAGTTAGGCGGAAAATGGCCGGACAGCCCGCTGATGAAGGATGTTCCGAAAGCCGATTTCGGTAAAGTCTTCTCAACGTCAGTTAAAACGAATGAAGTCACTATTCTTCTTTCCAATATAACCGAAGCCAACTGCACCGATTATATCGGCAAAGTTAAAGACGCAGGGTTTAATAAAAATCCGGAAGAGTTCAATATGTACGGCACTTTATCCTACGATGCCGATAACAGCAGCGGGCTTCATATCAATGTCGCGATGGCAATGGGTTACTTTACCATTACAGTTTCAACCGGATCATAATCGGGCTTTATACTCGGCAAAGCAAGCTTCGGTATCATTGAAAGTTTATGGCAACTTTACAAAAGGCGGACAAAATCCAATGATTTTGTCCGCCTTTTACCAAGTAATTTGTTTTTTCGATTTTTTCACCCGCCCGAAGCCGGTGAAATCAGCCATACCTCATCGCCGTCATTGAGCTTTTTATTCTTTGTTTTACACCGCTCTCCGTTAAGATAAACAAGCGCATCATCGTAGCTGATGCTCATACCGGTCTCAATCAATTCATTGATTTTATCAAAAACATCTATAATCTTTTCGGCTTCGATTTCAGCTTTGCCGATTTTTGAATCAAGCCTCAAAACACCGAAACACTTTACTGTTGCTTTAGCCATAATTCCGCCTCCTGTTATTTAATTCCAAGGATTTTCAGCTTTCGCTGTGTCGGGCCGCCGTTTTTCCACCCGCGAATCTTATAGTAGCTGCGCAGCATCTTGTCAAGAGGTACTTTGGTTCTTTTGTCACCCTTGACCTGCAGTTCATTTGTCAGGCGTTTGGGTAAATTATCCGCATCCGGTCCCTGGCCTAAAATAATGTTGCACTGCCTCTCAAGGTTATAGCCGCGTTCGCCGATTTTCAGCATTCGCCCTAGATTCATCTTCATACCGGTTGCGTTTTTTATCGCGTAGGGGTACATAATCAGCGGGAGGTTCATGCTTGCCACCGCAGGGAATTTATCAAGCAAAGCGATAACCGGCCCGACAGCGACAAAACCGATATTAATAAACTTTGCGAGTTTGCTGTTCGGCTTGTTGATAACCGGAGCGGGTAAGACAACATAAGAAGTAAACAGGCAGCTGCCTGCCGCGGATATGGCTTCCATCAAATTTTGAAACATAATGCTGATGGCAGCCTTGCTTTTCGGGGTATATGGGTTGATATTCAGCCCGAGTCCCTCAAGCACAATAAGATACCCCGCATTGAGATGGCAGCCTCCCCTGTTTGCGGTGGCATACCCCAAGCCCTGGCCGACAGCGCCTCTCGGCTCATAAGCAGCCAGTTCCATCCCTTTTACATGGATGGAGTATTCTTTGCCTCCGAATTTTTCGGAAACACGCTTTGAACCATCGGCGAGGAAATCGCCGATACCCCTTCTGTAAGCTATATCTTCAAAAACCTTCGACAGATTTTCTGTTTCTCCGAACTTTAAACCGTTGTCCCAAAGACCTTTTTCGTTGAGTTCCATCGCAAAGGCTATTGTTCCCGCGGCAGAGATCGTGTCCATACCCAGCTCGTCAAGTTCGTAATTCCATTTATTGATAAGCTCGATGTTGTTATTCATAATATTCGCGCCCAGCAGCCCGAGCGTCTCCAGTTCCGGGCCCTTGACAACCTTGCCATCCACATTGACGCGCCTTGTGCATTGAATAACACAGGTGGTACATCCCGAGTTTTTTACCAAATAATTTTCGGCAAGTTCTTCGCCGGAAACTTTCTCAAAATCGTCAAAACGGCCGTCGCTGAAATTTTTTGTCGCCAACGACCTGTGCGCCTGCATCGGAGAAATTAAGCCTGCTGTGCCGAGGCGCGGCATTTGCCTGCCGGTAAGAGGATGCGAGCGGAGCTGCTCTATCCATTTTTTGTTTGTCGCTTTAAGAGCCTCTTTGTCGAATACCTCCGCCTGCAAGGACCCCAAAGCGGTAACGGCCTTCAGGTTTTTATCGCCGAACACCGCGCCGACACCGCCCCTGCCGGCTGTTCTCTCGCCGCTGAAAACACCGGCATACAGAACCTTGTTTTCGCCTGCCGGGCCAATGACCATTTTGCCTGCTTTCGGGGGAAGTTTTTCCTGCGACGGCGTGACATGCAGGCCCCAAAGTTCTGACGCGTCATGAAAAGCAACGCTGTCTTCGGTGATTTCAACATGAACCGGCCCTTTTGCCTTGCCGGTAATGATCAGCGCGTCATAACCCGCTTTTTTGAGCGAAAGCCCAAAGTTGCCCCCGCAATTGGATGAAGTTACAATGTTTGTCAAGGGCGATATAGTGGAAATATTAAA
>Ga0116171_10004549_pt1 | contig 12442 bp, 8 predicted proteins | sample AD_JPNHW2_MetaG_FD_89798 | JGI IMG/M metagenome (GOLD analysis project Ga0116171, IMG submission 89798) | Active sludge microbial communities of municipal wastewater-treating anaerobic digesters from Japan - AD_JPNHW2_MetaG | ecosystem: Engineered > Bioreactor > Anaerobic > Digestate | place...
AATTTTTTCAAAGCAACGGCATTTTTAATAGTCGCGGGAGGGATATCTGTCATTCCGAATATTTCCGGCTTATGGACTTCATACGAATATATGAAGGAAACCATTCGGGGGAAACCAGTGCTGGCATCAAACAATGAAATCAGGTCATCGGGACTGGATAAAGATTATATTACTCAATGGAGTTATGGCGTTGGTGAAACGTTCTCTTTAATGATACCCGATGTAAAAGGAGGAGGCGATGCTGCATTGGGCGAATCGAAATCTGCATTGGATAAAGTGGACAGAAAATACCGCAAAGAAGTGGCCCAGCAAAATCATTATTGGGGTAATATGCCATTTACTGGCGGGCCGGTATATGTGGGGGCATTTATATGCTTTTTATTTATTCTAGGGCTTTTTATTGTGAAGGGAAGGCTCAAGTGGGCACTGTTCGGGGTTACCATTCTGGCGATCCTGCTTTCCTGGGGGCATAATTTTATGCCGTTCACCGAATTTTTCATTGATTATGTTCCATTCTATAACAAATTCAGGGCTGTTTCATCGATACTTATTATCGTTGAGTTGACAATACCCTTATTGGCAATACTTGCATTGAAGGAAATTGCTGATAATCCAAAACTGATCAAAGAAAAGAAACAGATTTTCTTTACCGCGCTTGGGCTTACAGCCGGATTAACCCTGCTTTTCATTCTGTTACCTACTACTTTTTTTGATTTTCTAAAAAATTCCGAAACAGCACAGTTTGATGAATACATTAAACAAGGTGCAAACCCGAGCCAGATTGATGATTTTGCAAGCAACCTCGAAATTGCCCGCGTTTCGATTTTCAGGATGTCCTGCCTGCGTACACTTGCCTTTATATTGATAGGCGCTGGAATGCTGTGGCTGTATGGTTCCGTGAGAAAAATGAGCAAATACATCCTATACGCCGGTGTGGCATTGCTGATACTGATTGATATGGTTCCTGTCGATAAGAAATACCTGAATAATGATAATTTTATCCAAAAAGCCAAAAATGAAAATCCTTATACAGCTTCCAACGCTGACAAAGCCATACTGGAAGATAAAGACGCCTCATACCGGGTATTGAATTTAACTGTTGGCAACTTTACCACCGATGCCTCCACCTCGTATTTTCATAAATCTATCGGCGGGTATCATGCGGCAAAATTACGCAGGTATCAGGATCTTATAGAAAACCGCATTTTTAATGAGCAAAGCAGGCTTGTGAAAACATTACAGGCCGGCGCCCCTGATTCCGTACTGACAGCCACCTTGTACGGACTTACTTCGTTGAATATGCTTAATACAAAATATTTTATTTATAATCCCGATGCACGTCCGTTGAGAAACCCTGCCGCACTTGGAAATGCGTGGTTTGTAGAGAATGTTAAGATGGTTGATAACGCCGATCAGGAAATGAAAGCCATCGATAATTTTGTGCCGGCCACCACCGCCGTTGTGGATAAACAATTTGAGAAAGACATCAGCGCCTTCAAAGGCGGCAAAAATCCCGCGTCAACGATTACACTTGCTGAATACAAACCCAACCATTTGACGTATGATGCAAAAAACCTGACCACCAACCAGCTGGCTGTTTTTTCTGAGATTTATTACGATAAAGGCTGGAATGCTTATATTGACGGTGCGAAAACTCCGTATGTCAGAGCCAACTATGTGCTTCGCGCCATGGTAATCCCTGCAGGTAATCACAAGATTGAATTTAAATTTGAACCAAAATCATATATTGCCGGTGAAAAAATTTCGTTAGCGGGGTCTGTCCTTCTTGTCCTGATCCTTGCCTGTGCGTTGTTTTTTGAATTACGCAGAAGGAGGAAAACACCCGATGAACCCATTGCGATTACTGACGATAAAACAGTTGCATCGCCTGTGAATAAAGGAAAGCAACATGTGATTCCTAAGCGAAAAAAATAAAATTCAATCCAGGTTTGATAAAATAGAATGATAGTAGTTGTTGATTACGGTATGGGTAATATTGGCTCGATTGTCAATATGATAAAAAAGGCAGGCGGTGAAAGCACTGTCTCTTCAAACCTGGAAGTCGTCGGCAATGCCAAAAAACTTATCATACCGGGTGTAGGCTCTTTTGATAATGGAATGAAAAACCTTAATGAATACGGCCTGGCAGATGTGTTGAATAAAAAAGTACAAGAAGAGAAAGTTCCGGTGCTTGGTATTTGCCTGGGTATGCAACTGATGGCAAAAAGCAGTGAAGAAGGTATGTTGCCGGGATTTGGATGGGTTGATGCCGTTTGTAAAAAATTCCAATTTACCGAAGAAAATAAAAATCTCAGGATCCCACATATGGGCTGGAACGAAGTCAATATCAAAAAGCATGACGGGATTTTCCGTAACATGTATGACGACGCTTCCTTCTATTTTGTACATTCGTATTATGTTGAATGCGCCAGCACGGAAGATATTGCCGCCACAACGGGTTATGGTTTTGAGTTTGCCTCAAGCCTGCAGCACCAGAATATCTTTGCAACCCAGTTCCATCCGGAGAAAAGTCATAAATACGGGCTGCTTGTCATGAAAAATTTTGTGGAGGCCTGTAATGCTTAAGGTACGTGTAATACCATGCCTCCTGCTGAAAAATGAAGGGCTTGTCAAATCAGTAAAATTTAAAAAGACCACCTATATTGGTGATCCTATCAATGCGGTGAAAATATTCAACGACAAGGAAGTTGATGAATTGCTTTTTATTGACATTGAAGCCACCAAACAGGGACGGGAGCCAAATTATGAATTGATTTCACGCATCAGTTGCGAGGCCTTTATGCCTTTTGGCTATGGTGGCGGCATCACGAGTGTGGACCAGGTGAAAAAGCTTGCACGGCTGGGCGTGGAAAAAGTATCAATAAATGCCTGTGCACGGAAAAATCCTGATATCATCACACAGGCGGCTGATGTTGCCGGTTCGTCTAGCGTTGTGGCATCTATTGATGTGAAGAAAGACTTGTTGGGCAGGTATCGTGTTTTTGATTATTCTCAGCAAAAAACAACATCCGAAGACCCCGTGGAGTTTGCTCAACTTATGGAACACAAAGGCGCCGGTGAAATTTTTCTGAATTCGGTGGATCGTGATGGGACATTTTCGGGATATGATACAGAGCTTATCAAAAGGGTGTCACAGGCCGTTACAGTGCCAGTGGTGGCTATGGGCGGTGCCGGTAATATTCATGATTTTGCCGCAGCTGTGCAAAATGGTGCTTCAGCAGTGGCCGCGGGCAGTTTCTTTATATTTTATGGGCCACACAGGGCTGTACTGATTACCTACCCTGAAAAGAAAGCCTTGAAAGAAATTTTCAAATAGCCGAAATTCTAATATCCCTTTACTTTTTTAGCCTTAGAATGCTTTTTACTTTAAAAAGTGCCTTGTCTGCCATTTCATTTACGTCATCTGAAATTTTCAGGAAGTAACATGCAGCACTATAGATCACAATTGTAGGAACTGAAACCATGATGATCTGAAGTATGGGATTTTTAAGATGAGGGATGAAATACGAAACAAATACGAGCAAACAAATCATCAAAACGACTTTTAAGGTGTTGAAAGTAAAGGGCTGTATGTTCCATTTTTTGTAAATAAATACAAATTTGAATAAATTATACAAGAGTATGGAAATCAATACTGAAAGACAGGCCCCGTACATATTGAGTATCGGGATGAGGATCAGATTAAGGACAATGGTAAGTACGCCCATTGAAAACAACAATACCAGGTTGAATTTGTAGTGTTTATGTGAATTCATCAGGATTTCGGTGTTGACACCTGTTGCAGCATCAATAAACCTGGCAAGTCCAATAAAAAGCGCTACATATTTCCCCGAAATATATACGGAGCTATTGGGGATCAGCGAAAAAATGGCTTCTATGTTTATCCAGATTATAAGGAATATTAATCCGGCAAATATGGTTTGATTTATTGATGTCTTTTTGTAGATTTCGTCTATTTTACCGATATCATTATTCTTCCATGCATCGGAAATAATAGGAACGGATATTTGTGCAATGGCTTTACGCGGCACCTCAATGACATTCCCAAGAAGGTAAGAAATGCTGTAAACCCCGGCAAAGTATAAACCCGACAGCGAGCTGAGCATAATGACATCCATTCGTGCAACGGCAAAAGCACCAAGGCTTCCGAAAAATACGAAAACACCATAGGTGGTCATTTGTTTTCTTAATTCTGGATTTACAAACCGGAAATTTGGTTTAAAATGCAGGGCCTTCAATGACCTCAGATAAAATATAAGAACGATAAGTGAAACGCCGAAAGTAAGAACGTAAAAATTAACAAAGCTTTTGAAATTGATCATCTGAAATAACAGCAGAAGAATGATGACAAAATAAAGGGCTTTATTCAGGACTTCCCTTAAAAAGTTTGGCACAACAATCCGGTACTGAAGGCTGCTGTATGTTTCAAAAACCTGGTAATACATGGTTATAAAAATCAGCGGGATGAAATAATAATAATAGTCAACGATAAGCGGCGATTTTTGAATAAATAGGCCTGCAACCTGATCCTTGAATATCAGCAGGAACGCACACAATATCGTAAAACCCACAGCAGGGATAACAACCATGTAAAAAAGAAAACCGTGGTCCTTATTTTTTTTGTCCCTGAAATAGCTGTAAAATTTGGTGGCTACACCCCAGATCCCAAGCTGTGCAATCATAGCGAACATATAACTTCCGTCGTACAAAACACGTGTCAGGCCAATCTGTTCGGGAGATAAAATAAGGGGCGAAAGAAGCAAAAGATTTACATAACCCAGCATCATACCACAGTAAATCACTATGGTGCTTTTTATACTTTGTCTTTTTATTATTCCCACTGAAGCTGATGGTTATTTTTACAAATTTAGCTGAAAGTATTATACCCGATAAAAAATAATATGAAAAGGCGAATAATTCCAAACGTATTTTCAGCAGGCTTTATTTTTTTATGTTGAATTTGAAGCAGTCAGATAAAATTTTATCAATACTTTTGCAAAAAACAAATAAATGAAATACGCCATTATCACGCCTGTTTTCAACGAAGAGAAAAGCATAAAAAATTTGATGGATTCGGTAGTTAATCAGAAACTCAAACCTAAACAGTGGATAATTTATGATGATGGCTCCACTGATAATACGGCTGCGATTATCAATGAGTATGTAAACATGTATCCATGGATAAAGCTAGTTCAGAATTTGGCAAAAGCCAAGCACATGGCCGGATCAAATATCGCCAGGATTTTTAATCATTGTTACAGGAATCATGTTGATACCGACATCGATTTTATTGTTAAACTTGATGCCGACCTGACTTTTGAACCGGATTATTTTGAATCCATTGCCGGTCATTTTAATGAAAACCCCAAACTTGCTATTTGTGGTGGTGTTTGCCTGATAGAAAAGAACGGTGAATGGATACTTGAGAAAATAACAAACAAAGATCATGTCCGTGGCGCTATAAAGGCATACCGCAAAGAGTTTATGGTACTAACAGGAGGGCTTAAAGAAATTGACGGCTGGGATGCTGTAGACGAAATGCTCGCTAAATTCAATAATTATACGATACTTGCTGACCTTAACCTGAAAGTATTGCACCATAGGCCAACCGATCGTAAAACCGGTCATCTGAAAGCACACAAAATGACCGGCCGTGGTTGTTATTACGAAGGGTTTAACTTTTGGACAGCATGTATTTCCTGTTCAAAACGAATTAAGTACAAGCCAATTATTATCGGACCTTTTGTAGCAATAGGAACTTATATTCTGATGTTTTTTGGGAAGGAGAAGCCTGTGGTGACGAAAGAAGAAGCACGTTTTATCAATAAGCTCGTCTTTAATAATGCATTAAAAAAAGTTTTCGGATGATCGACAATAAAAAATATTACGAGCAATATCAATGGGATGTTATTGATGAGGCGGGACTTTCCGGGAAAATTAAAAAAATTTTTGAAACCATACCTGGCGACGTATCGTCCATTATTGATGTTGGTTGCGGTAATGGCATTATTACCAACGAACTTGGGAAAAAATATAAAGTTTTGGGTGTTGACCGCAGTGCAAATGCGCTTTCTTATGTTAAAACGGATATGTTACAAGCCTCAGCCGACAACATACCCCTGCCTGATGCTTCTTTTGATATGGTGCTTTCAAGTGAAATGCTCGAACATCTTGATGATGAAACGCTGCTAAAGACAATAGATGAAATAAAGAGGTTGTCGAAAAAATACGTTCTTATCACGGTTCCCAACAGCGAAAACCTGAATAAATTCCAGATTCATTGCCCCCATTGTGGAAAAAATTATAATCATTCATACCATCTTCACAGCTTTTCTCTGGATAAACTCATGCAGTTATTTCCGGGATGTAAGATTGAAAAAACTTTTTATTACGGAAGCCCTGTCCGCAGGTACAATAATGTATTGGCAAAATTAAAAATGAAGATTTGTCCGCCGGCTTCGTGGTTTCCGTATTTTGCAAAAAAACCCAAGGACCAAAAGACGATGTGCCCTTTTTGCGAGCATGAATTTGTTTATAATTATAAATTCAATTTTTTTGCTTTTGCCATTGATATTGCCAACCTTGTAATATCCAGAAAGGTACCTTACTGGGTTTTTGTTTTATTCGAAAAATAATCAGAAATAAATGTTAGGTTGCAGGGCAATAATAATAATTGATGAGGATGAGTTTTTATTACCTTGAAAAATTTTAAGCGGGCAACAAATATTTTTAATTAAAATAGCAGCTACAAATCAGATTTCTTAACTCCGAATACTCCTAGTGACTTATAGATTTTGAAGAATAATTTGTAATAAAACGAGTTGAAATAAGAGGGGTAATCATGGAAGGATTTTGTTGGTGCATTCATAATCTTGTCGTAAGATTCGCGGGTAAGATTGAATTTATTGATCACATATTCCTCGTCTGAACGTGCCATTTCATTAGTGATAGCAGGCTTTTTCATTTCCTCTAATGCTTCTTCGCGTGTCACCTGTCCAGCCATGATCAGGCTTGAAAGATGTGCCCTTCTTTTATCAAAGCCAAATTTTCTTGGAAGTATGAATGATTGGTAGAAATGGGTATATACTGACTCGTAGTGCTTACCACCATAGTCTTCCCAGCCAAGCTCATCCATAAGGAGTTTTTTGGCATCTTCTTTCGCGTAATTTATATAATTCAGTATGCTGATATATTTTATTTTACGGATCACGATGTTGTAAAATAACCGCAGGATGTCATAATGCGGAAACGTTTTCAACCGGGCGGTACCGAATTGTTTTTGGATGGATTTTATGTACTTCCAATCACTGTGCCCTTGTGACCAGGCTTTTGGAAGAATAGATTCAGATGTGATGTTGGTGCCTGCAAGAATATATGTTACATTGTTCTTTGAAGCAATTTGGTAGAGAAGTGCTTGAATAGCATGGTCAGAAGGCACCTCAGAATCGGGTGTTGAAGCTTTCAGAAAAGAGAGTTGGAGGTCTTTGAATTCTTCCCAGTCTATCACATGTGTATAAAGATCAATATCGAGTTTTTTAAGGGTTTTTTCAATGTTGGTTACCGCAATTCTTGAATTCCATCCATTGTCCAGATGAACGGCCAGTGGGTTAAGCCCGTTCTTTTTTACAAGGTAAGCCGCATAGGTACTGTCTACGCCACCGCTTACACCAATGATGCAGTCGTATTTTTTATTTTTGCCTTTTGCTTTTATTTTATCCACCAGTATTTTCAGGCTTTTTTCTTTTTCCTCCGAGGTTAAAGAAATAGGAGGGGTGTTAATCAGTTTCAATGCTCTTGAACAATGGTTGCAAAAACCGTTTTCATCGAAAACTATTTCGGGGTCGGAAGTATCCATGATACATCGTTTGCAAATTTTATATTCCCGCATTGTGTTTATTTTATGGGTTCTTATAGTATACTGCAAAATAAATCAAAATTATCCGATTTTTGAGAGTGAAATTCAGATCATTTGCGCTTGTTTTGATTACCGTCTTTAAAATGCGTCCTGTTTTTACCGTTTGAATAATTGACAATGAACACTCCCAACAGAATCAGTGCAATCCAGAGCAGGTAAACAGCTTCAAAGGCTTCTCCATCAGCAACGCCCCACAATACGGCCACTACGGGTATCATGTAGGTTATTGATGCAGCAAAAAGAACGCCGCCTGATTTTATTAGATTATTGTAAAGTATCACAGCGATTCCGGAACCTACAACACCAAGAATGGCAATATAGCCCAATCCCTCCATTGCGCCGGGATTTGAAGTAAGCACCGTGGTAAAATCAGTGGCAAATAGTAAAAACAGCAAGAATGGCACCCCGATGATCAAAAAAGCAAAAGATGTAATCGTGATAGCATCGGTTTCATCCAGATATTTTTTTACAATATTGAGATTAAAGGCATACAGCATGGTGGCTATGATGATGTAAATACCATAGCTAAAATTAAATTCCAGTGTTTGGTTGCCGCTGACACTCATCAGGCCTACCGTTCCCGCCAGCCCAATAAAAACCCCCAGAATATTTATCCATTTGGCTTTATAGCTAAAAAACAACGATCCGACCATCAGGGTAAACAAGGGCGTGAGTGAGTTCAGTATGCCGGCCAGTGAGCTGTCGATGCCTGTCTGGGCTTTGGCAAAAAGAAAAGCCGGAATCCCGTTCCCAATAATACCAACCAACGCAATATACCAAAGTTTTTTACGGTTTACTTTTTTGATGGACCGGATAGCAAAAGGGAGTAAAAACAGGCATGCAAAACTGATCCTCAGTAAGGCAAGCTGTTCAGATGAATAATCCTCGAGCCCGCGCTTCATCAAAATGAATGAACTACCCCAAACAAGAACCAGTAATAATAAAACACACCAACTAAGTATGGTGGTTTTTGTCCTTTTTTTAATCATTTTTTAAAATTCAATGTCTTTTTTTCACCACATAGGCACATAGGGCACAGTAGTTATGTTGAATAGGTGAACTTCATTCCCCAATAACCACATAGGATGCAATTGCTTAAAATCCACTATGTGTTCCTATGATACTATGTGTCTCTGTGTTAAGAAAAATGCCGCAATCTATTTTTTTACAGGATATCCTCTTTTCTTTGCCATATCTTCCAGTCGTTTCTGGAAACCTGAAACCTTCTTGGGCTTTTTCTTGTTTTCCTGTATGCGGGCATGGATCTTGTCTTCATTGATAAACTTTCTGAACAAGTACATCTGCAGGAATGTAATAAGGTTTGCCAAAAGGTAATAATAACTTAAGCCCGAGGCAAAGTCATTGAAAAATCCCAGAAACATAACAGGCATAGCGTACATCACAAACTTCATTCCCGCCTGTTGCTGTGTTGCCATCATCTGGTTGTTGAGCTTGGTATAAAAGATGGTAGAAATAGTCATCAACAAGGTGAACAAGCTGACATGGTCGCCATAAAAAGGTATGCTGAACCCGTTTGGGAAATTCCAAATTGAATCATAAGAAGAAAGGTCGGTAGCCCATAAGAAACTTTTTTGCCTCAATTCGATAGATGCCGGGAAAAAACGATATAACGCTATGAGAATAGGCATTTGCAAAAGCATCGGTACGCATCCGGCCATGGGATTGATACCGGCTTTTTTATACAAGGCCATGGTTGCCTGTTGCTTTTTCATAGCATCTTCTTTTTTGGGGAATTTCTGCCCGATCTCATCCACCTCGGGTTTTAACACCCTCATTCGTGCTGAAGACATGTATGTTTTGTAAGCAATGGGTAACAGGAAAATTTTAAGAAGAATTGTAAGTATAAGAATGATTATACCATAGTTCATTCCATAACTTTCTAGCCAGTTAAAAACCGGAATTACTGCAAATCTGTTTATCCAGTGAAGGAGGAAGAAACCCCATCCCAGCGGTATCTGGCGCTCCAGGTCGAGATCATATGATTTCAGAATTTTGTATTTATTAGGACCGAAATAAATTGACATCGGGATACTTTGCTTGGCAACATTTTCGTATGGGAAAGTTATCGCCGCTGTTAATGTTTTAAGGTAACCGGGGAACAAAGTGTCTTTTTGCTGGACTACTTCCAGAGAAGCTTCCTTGAAGTTGGCATCGGAAATCAGTGTGGACGAAAAGAATTGTTGTTTGAATGAGATCCATTTAATGTTGGGAAGCTTGTCTTTTTTGTCGTCTTTGGTTTCTTTCAGGTAATCAACTTTGTCATCGGCTGGTTTGAAATAAACGTTGGTATTCAAGAGCTCGTTTTTGGTGCTTTTTTCCTGCTGGGTCATGTCAAGTTTCCAGTCGAAAGCGAGGTATGTGCTGTTGGCATCGATAACATCCTGCATATTAACCAGGTTAATACTGAATCCCATCATGTAATTATCAGCCCTTAATGTGTAAAGAAATTCTATGTATTTGCTCTTGTTTTTTGTGGTGTCGGACTCATTGGGATAGAGCCGAAGCGCAAACGTTACCGAATCGTTGCCACTGATTACAATGGAATCTTTTCCGTTAAAACGTTTATCCGGACAAAAAGGCTCGAAAAACAAACCTTCGGTATTAATGTCTTTATAAGCTGATAAAAAAGTAATAGAATAATTTGAAGAATCGGTGTTAAAAAGTATCAGAGGTTTCCCGTCATAAGTCTTGTATGTTTTTAGTTCAACATAAGAAATACCGCCACCACGGGATGAAAGCTTTATTTTAACCAATGAATCTTCGAGCACAAAATGTCTGTTTTTTCCGGTAGCCGAAGCTGAAAACTTACCGAATTTTTTTTCCAGATCAGAAATCGTGTCGGTATTTTTACCGGCAACCGTATCCTTTACTTGTGTTACGGTTATAGAATCCTGTTTAATTTTACTGAGCGAATCGCTGATGTGCTTGATAGAATCCTTGACATACTGTTCTTTCTGATTAGCAAAAATTGAATCCTGTTGCTTTTTGCGTTTCTGTATCTCTTCTTTCGACGGAGCGGTAAGCAAGCTGTAGCCGATAAGAATACCGAAAATAAGCAGTATTCCGAGAATAGTATTAATGGTGCCTTTACTCATGTGATATTTTGCTTAAAATAAGGTGCAAAGATAATGAAAAATTCACTCAGCATTTTTTACGGTAATATTAAAAACTTCAAAGCGCTCATATGAGATGTAAAAAATTAATTATCTGATAATTGTGTTTATTTTTAAAATCGGATTTTTTGTTGTCCCAATCTAATGTTATCTGTTTTTTTACTTTTGATAAATATCCGATTATAGAGTTATTGTGAAAGAATAATTCTAAAAAAAAGAGGGCAGCTTTTGGCTGCCCTCTTTTTTATTTTGACTTTTATTATTCCAGACTTCCAATAGCTTTTTCTACTTCACTAAGTATTTCGCACGATTTAACGAGCTCTTTCATTTTGTTATGGTCGGGATAAAGCGGGCGATCAATTTCCAGGTAATCCACATGTTTGCGGATGGTATCTTTTGCAGCTTTTGTTCCGTCGCCAAGCTTAAATTTTTGCTCGTCATATTTTTCGCGAAGATCTAGAGCTTGTGCAGCAGCGAAAAATTCAATACCTAAGATTCCATAAGCATTGTCCATGATCTGAAGATTCTTCAACACGCCATTCATTCCCATTGATACGAAATCTTCCTGATCTGCAGCCGCAGGGATAGACTGAATGCAGGAAGGCATTGATAATATCCGCTGTTCAACAATCTGCATATCTGCGGTGTACTGGCTGAGCATTAACCCAGAGAACATTCCGGCACCTTTTGTGAGGAAAGGGGGAAGGCCAACGCTTAAAGCAGGGTTATTCAACCGGTTCATTCTTCTTTCTGAAAGAACACACACCATCGTGACCACAGCACCTACCATGTCCATCGGAACTGATACCGGGCAGCCCTGGAAATTAGCTCCTGAAAGCTGGAGATTCTCTTCTGCAAAGAAAATAGGATTGTCGGCAACGCCGTTAAGTTCTGTTTCAACCTGTGAGCGCGCCCATGCGATCTGGTCGTGTGCAGAGCCGATCACCTGTGGTGTTGAGCGCATCGAATAAGCATCCTGAACTTTTACTTTGATTTTTCCAGTAGAAAGATCGCCATTTTGTGTGATCTTTCTGATGGATGCCGCACTTCTTATACCTCCTTTAAAACCACGAACTTCGAGTATCCGGTGATTATAAGGTTTGAGGTTAGCTTTCAACGCTTCGAGCGACATGGCGCAGGCGATCTCCGCCTGTTTCAGGAAATTATTCACATCATGAAGTATGAGGCAGGAAATACCTGTGATACAATTTGAACCGTTGATAGCGGCCAGGCCGTCGCGGGCATGTAATCCGGGAGGTACTATTTCTGCGCGTTTCATGGCTTCTTTCCCTTCGAGCAGTTCTCCTTTATAATAGGCGTGTCCTTCACCCATTAATAACAAAGCGATCTGTGACATAGGAGCAAGGTCGCC
>Ga0116171_10004551_pt1 | contig 12435 bp, 11 predicted proteins | sample AD_JPNHW2_MetaG_FD_89798 | JGI IMG/M metagenome (GOLD analysis project Ga0116171, IMG submission 89798) | Active sludge microbial communities of municipal wastewater-treating anaerobic digesters from Japan - AD_JPNHW2_MetaG | ecosystem: Engineered > Bioreactor > Anaerobic > Digestate | place...
AAAATAGTTCTTTCTCCTTTATACCAGAGAACGTAATGAAAATTTGATTCTAGTCCATCAATGGTATTTATGTAATCGGTATGAATAATTTTTTTGTTTAATTTTTCTAAATTTTTTTTAACAATGGTATCATTTTCTTTATAAGAAACTAGATAAGAATTGAGTCCGAGTCTACTTGCGGCTATTGCCATATTGGAACTGTTGCCCACGGCGTGGCAAACTTCTGCCGACTCATAGGGAACTTTTCCTCCATAATCAAGGCATAGTTTCCAGTCATCATCATGTTTGTCATATTCTGTTTCGGCCTCTTTTATTTTAATAAAAGGCTCTGCTGCTATGTCTCCAATAGCCAAAATATCAATTTGTTTTTCCTTATCGTTCATATATTATTATTGTAACATATTGTGATATACTTATGAATATAAATCCCGTTAGAGATGTGCTTGTGATATTCTTTACAGACAAATCAAGCAACTACGGGGGTTATATTACCAGATTATAATTAATAAGAAATGTTCGTTTAAGGACGAACTATCTCTATTGGGATGAAAACGCTACGAGAATACATAAAAGAAGCAGGGGAAAAGGGAATAGCCATAGGGCATTTCAATATTTCTAATCTTGAAATATTACACGGCATTTACAACGCGGCTAAAAAATTATCTGAAGACTTAGGGACTAAGGTACCTGTTATTATTGGCGTTTCAGAGGGGGAAGAGAAGTTCATAGGAAAAGATGAGGTTACTGTTTTAATAAAAGAGATTCGAGAAAAAGATAACTATCCTATTTTCTTGAATGCTGATCATCACTACAGTTTTGAATCCGTTAAGTCAGTGGTAGACCTAGGTTATGATTCTGCTATTATAGATGCTGTAAAAATTCCTCTTGAAGAAAATATTGCTCTCACTAAAAAATGTGTAGACTATGCTAGGGAGCTAGGAAAAAGAGAGGAGAGAAATATTCTCATAGAGGCAGAGCTTGGATTTATCGGTCAGTCCTCTAAGCTTTTAGATGAGATTCCAGAGGGAGTATCCGAAGCCACAATGACAAAAGTAGAGGATGCAAAATATTTTATAGAACAAACAGACATAGACATGCTCGCTCCATCAGTGGGAAATATCCACGGAATGGTTAAGGGAGGTAATCCTAAGTTAGACATAGGAAGAATTAAATTAATCAAGGAAAGATGTGGAATACCACTCGTTCTACATGGCGGGTCTGGTATCTCTGACGATGACTTTACAAAGGCGATCAAAGCTGGAATTTCTGTTATCCATATTAATACCGAAATCAGAGTTGCATACAAAGACGCTGTGGAAAAATATCTCAAAGAAAATCCTAAAGAAATTGCTCCATATAAATTCTTAGCCCCAGCCGTAACTGCTGTAGAGGAGGTTGTATATAATCGCTTAAAACTTTTTAATGGAATAAAATAAAAAATGTTGGTATTAACAAATAATTTATATGTGAGATAATAGTAGTATGTTTAATTTTAAATTTAATTTAGACGGTTTGGCTAACAAATTATAAGGTAAGGAAAGTGATGAGAAGGGAAATGGCTCTTCTAATGCAGAGATCGGGGTAAAATTAGAAAATAATGATAATTCGGCGGAAGTCAAAAAAGTTCTAGACAGCACCATATTATTAAATGAAGAAAAGTTACAGTGGACGACAGAAGAAGTGCAGGAAGCAAAAAATCGTTTTACAGATGAGCTTAAGTCTCAACTCCCTGAAGGAATAGAGAAAATGGGATACGACGAACGAATGAAAATAGTGGAAGAAATTGAAAGTAAATTATAAAATTCAATAACAATAAATCCCCCTCAAATGAGAGGGATTTATTGTTTAGGAGCTTGCAAATACGGCTTTTTAATGTTATTATCACCCTTATGAATAAATTAACCGCAACAATGCGAAGTAAGGCAGATAAGCTTGCAAACATACGAACTAACGGTATGATTCCAGCTGTTGTCTATGGCGCTCGTGTGGAAAACACTATGATTTCCGTTTCGAGCATCGACTTCGAAAAAATATTAAAAGTGGCAGGAGAATCAAGTACTATATCACTTGAAGTTGTCGACAGTGAAGGGAAAGGGAGTCCAAAGAAATTTGACGTTCTTATCCACGATATGCAATTTGATCCAGTTAAAGGATTTACTATTCACGTAGATTTCCTTGCTATTGATATCAACAAGCCAGTAGAAGTAACTATTCCTATAGAATTTACAGGAGTAGCACCTGCTGAAAAGAACAGTTTGGGAATATTGGTAAAAGTTCTTCATGAAGTAGAAGTTGAAGGATTACCAAAAGATTTGCCACACAATATAGTAGTAGACTTAACTAAACTTGAAGCCCTTGATGATCAAATCAGAATAGAAGACATTGTACTTCCTAAGGGTATAACAATGAAAACAGATAAAGAAGAATTGATAGCTTTGATTGCTCCTGTTAAAGAGGAGGAAGTTGAAGAAGCTCCAGTTGACTTGTCTGCTATTGAAGTTGAAAAGAAAGGAAAGAAAGAAGAAGAAGCAACTCCAGAAAAAGAATAATTATATAATTATCAATAAAACACCTCTCGGACTAGAGTTCAAGGGGTGTTTTATGTTACAATAACCCAATGAGTTTTTATGTTAAAAATAAAAAGTACTTTCTGTTTGCGTTAATTCTTATCTTAATTTCTGGGTGTTTTATATACAAAATTCCCACAATTAATGCAGATGTCGTATTAGAAAATGCACAAGCAGACAAAGCCAGACTACAAGCAGAACTAGCCCAATTAGAAAGAGAGATAGCATCTAAGCAAAAAGAGCTAGATAATCAAAAGGGTAAGTCAGTTTCTCTCTCCAGAGATATTTCAATCCTGACAGCACAAATATCCAAATCAAAACTAGACATTAAGGCTAAAAACTTAATTATTCAAAAGCTTGGTGGTGAAATTAATGTTAAAAATAAAAAAATAGAGGCACTATCAACCAAAATAGAAAAAGAAAAAGAATCCTTGGCTCAGCTCATAAGAAAAGAACGTCAAATAGACAACAAGTCTATTGTTTCTTTAGTCTTATCACAAGATAGTATTTCAGATGCATATGGAGACATAGAAACTTTCGCTTCTATTAAACGAGGAATTCAAGACTCTGTAGATGAGATCAGGGGAGTCAGAACAATGACAGAGTCAGAGAGAAAAGAACTTGAAGCAAAAAAAGATCAGGAGACGGATACTAAATACGAACTTGAAACAGCGAAAGCAAAAGTAGAATTAAGTGAAGCAGAAAAAAAGAATTTACTTTCTATAAGTAAAAACAAGGAAGCGGAATATCAAAAAGTTCTAGCCGAAAAAGCAAAGAAAAGAGCTTCTATCCTCGCTGCTATATTTAATCTGGTAGGAAGTTCACAGAAAATAAATTTTGAAACAGCTTTGGTTTATGCAAAAGATGCCAGTAAGCAAACCGGCGTAGACCCAGCATTTTTATTAGCCATACTTACCCAAGAAAGTAATCTCGGAGCCAACGTAGGACAATGCTACCTGACAGATACAACTACGGGGAACGGAAAGGGTGCTAATACTGGAAGCTATCAACAAAGAGTTATGAGCCCAACCCGAGATATTCCGATCTTCCTAGACATCACGGCCAAGCTTGGAATTAATTATTCTTCAACGAGAGTATCTTGCTGGATCCCAATGTACAGAACAGACAAATCTCCTTATGGATGGGGAGGGGCCATGGGTCCTGCTCAGTTTATTCCTTCTACTTGGAAATTGTTTGAAACTCGTCTTAAAACAGCCCTAGGTTATACAGCCAGTCCATGGAATCCTAAAGATGCTTTTATGGCCTCAGCAATGTATCTGACCGACTTGGGAGCCGTTGGAAACAGCCCTAGTCTTCAGCATAAAGCAGCCTGTAGATACTACGGAACAGGAGGAACCACATGCAGCTACAGCAACAGTGTGATGAGACTAAAAGTAGGAATTCAAGCCAATATAGACCTATTGCAAGATTAATAAAAACGTGATAATATAACACTCATATGAAAAAAGATATACACCCAAAATATAATAATGAATCAAAAGTGACCTGCGCATGTGGAGCTACTTTTCCAGTTGGATCAACAATGGACAAAATAAATGTTGAAATTTGTAGCCAGTGCCATCCTTTTTATACAGGTAATGAGAAAGTTCTAGATACTGCAGGACGTGTAGATCGCTTCAAGAAACGCGCAGCAGCTTCAGCAAAAGTAGTCAAAACAAAGAAATAGCAATAAAAATCGCAAATATCTCTTCTCAGAGAGCACACCAATTTCTTGGTAGAAATTCGTTCCGTGTTCGCGCCGACGCGCTCACAAGTCTCTCTGATAAGAATATTTGCGATTTTTATTTGGGACGCACTATGCTTATGTTATAATTTAAACATATTTATCCGATTAGGAATCATAAGTATTATATCTTTAACGAAAATTAAAATGAGTTTAGACCTAGAACAATTAAAAAAAGATCACAAAACTAGTTACTTCGCAGAAGAATACGAGAGGATTTTAGGTGAAGAAAAAAAAGTTAATGACATGGTTGCCGAAGATGACAGCCTGCGAGAACTAGCAGAAGAAGAACTGGTAAATATTAAATTTCAAAAGGAAGCCATAGAGAGACAAATAGAAGAAATATTAAAAAAGGACGAAGAAGAGGAAGAATTTCCAAATGAAATAATATTAGAGGTAAGAGCTGGGGCCGGGGGAGACGAAGCCTCTCTTTTTGCATGGGAACTAGCCCATATGTATGAAAGATTTGCAGAGACACAAAAATGGAGTTGGAAAATGTTGAGTGATTCTTCTAATGAAGTCGGGGGATATAAAGAAGCTACTTTTGAAGTAAAAGGAAGAGATGCATACAAAATGCTTCGATACGAGACAGGAGTACATAGAGTACAAAGAGTTCCTTCTACAGAGAAAAATGGAAGGATTCACACATCTACAGCATCTGTTGCTATTTTACCAATCAGGAAAAAGACAAACATAGTAATAAATCCAGCAGACATAGAAATAGAATATTCAAGATCTGGAGGAGCGGGAGGACAAAACGTTAACAAGGTAGAGACAGCGGTGAGACTTATTCATACTCCTACCGGGATAGATGTTCGCTGTACCACCGAGAGAAAGCAATTAGCCAACAGGGAAAAGGCCATGCAAATATTAACCTCAAAGCTTCAACTTCTAAAAGACGAGGAGGAGGATAAAAAATATTCAAGTGATAGAAAAAATCAAATAGGGACAAGCGACAGAAGTGAAAAAATCCGTACTTACAATTTTCCTCAAGACAGAGTTACAGATCACCGCATTCGCCAATCTTGGTCTAATATCCCAGGAATCATGGATGGTAATATAAATAAAATTATAGACGCTCTAGCAAGCGGACAAGTGGGGGAGGAAGAAGAGGAAGAGTAAAATTTGACAAAAATATCACTTCTTGTAAAATAAAATACAAAACCAACAAAAAACGGAGGGTTATATGAAAAAATTAGGTTCAATTTTGATGATGATTATCGGGATAGCTATTATCCTGTTTGGGATAATCATCCTGGCCAATCTTACCCCGGTAAAAGAATGGACGGAGTTCCATGATTTTACCAAAGAATACGGTCCCAATATTGAAATAATAATTGGGGCAGTGTTGGGTCTATTTGGGGTTCTGCTGTTGTTTTTGTCTGTAAAAACAGACAAATAACGTGCAAACAGAAAAACAACTACTTTTAGCAGTTTGAGTTTCACTCGAACTGCTTTTCCTTTTATCCTTGCTTATTATATCAAGTTCTGTTATAATTCCACCCAGTAGTTAGCTTATGTTTTGGTCTTTGTTTCATTCTTCGCTGTGAAAACATTGAGGCATGTAAATGAAATCGGGCAATGCGATTACATTTATAAGTTAGTTTCTTTGAATAGGTGATATGCAAGTATCCTTAGGAGAAGTACAATTGTCATATATGGCAAAAAAGTTATATGTTGGTGGTCTTCCTTACAAGACTACTAATGATGAGTTAAGTGCTCATTTCAGTGCTGCAGGAGCTGTTGCTTCCGCAACCATTATCATGGATAAAATGACTGGCCGTTCAAAAGGTTTTGGTTTCGTTGAAATGGAAAACGACGCTGACGCATCAACTGCTATCTCAATGTTTGACGGAAAAGATTTCGAAGGAAGAAATCTAACTGTTAACGAAGCTCGTCCAATGGAAGAACGCCCACGTGGCAACTTTCAAAGATAATTAAATAATTCACGTTATTTAGCAAAAACCCCACAAAGTAAAATCTGTGGGGTTTTTGTTTGCCAAACATGGTATTTTTTGGTATAGTCTCTATATTATTTTAATAATACGCGTGTGTAGTTCAGTGGTAGAACGCTGTCCTGATAAGACAGAGGTCGAAGGTCCGATTCCTTGCACACGCACAATAAAAAAATCCCATTAGGGATTTTTTTATACGTGTGAGATTCATCCCTTCGGATGAATCGTGAAGGAATCGGAAAGCTTTTGCTTATACTTTTTAATTTACTAATTTAAAAGCATGCAAAAGGTATACTGGTTCTGTAAGAACCGATAAATGTACTCATGATCCTTCCACACGCACAATAAATTACGAGCATCAGCTCGTCTTTTTTTGTGCGTGTGAGTAGGTAAACTGCTTTACCTACGCGAAGGAATCGGAAAGCTTTTCGTTTTTTGATGGTAATCAAAACGAAAAGGTATACTGGTCATGTAATGACAGATAAGCGTATCCGCGGTCCTTCCACACGCACAATAAAAAAATCCCTAAGGGGATTTTTTCTGTTATAATATATTTTATGAAAAACAACTTAATATCCTTAATGAAAGATCTAAATAAATTAGGCGATACAAAAAAGGCTAAAGATTTCTCTTGGTTTTTTAAAACCGGCCCAGGAGAATACGGAGAAGGAGACTTGTTTTTGGGTATTAGTGTCCCGGAATGTCGAAGTCTGGCCAAGGAATACAAGAACCTTTCTTTATCAGATATTCAGAAACTAATTAAAAGCAAGTATCACGAACATCGTCTTGTGGCACTTATAATACTTGTTCAAAAATATCAAGATATTACTAAACACGGGCCACAGGAAGAAAAGAAAGAAATTGTTAATTTTTATCTAAAGAATACAAAATACATCAATAACTGGGATCTGGTTGATCTGTCAGTACATTATATTTTGGGAGACTATTTAATAAATAATGATCGCAAAATATTAGAGAAACTAGCTAAATCAAAAAATCTCTGGGAGCGACGGATATCGGCCGTTGCAACTTTTGCTTTTATATACAAAGGAGAATCAAAGTGGACTTTTCGCATTGTTAAAATACTAATGAAAGACAAACACGATCTTATTCACAAGGCTTGCGGATGGATGCTCCGAGAGGTAGGGAAGAGGGTATCAGAAAAAGAGCTCACGTCCTTTCTAGACCTATGGGGACCCCAGATGCCACGCACTATGCTTCGATACTCAATAGAGAGACTCCCAGAAAAGAAAAGACTCTATTATCTGCATAAATAAAAAATCCTTCAGTTGCGAATATTCGCAAATGAAGGATTCCTTTTTCTTTTTTAGTAAAAATTATTTTACCTTGCACCTAATGGCAACAAGGTTGTAATTTTTCCCTTGCCGACAGACGGTTTCAAGAAAAGAATCTTTTTTACTTTGCATTTCATTTTTTATTTTACGATAAAGATCGTTAGGAATCATAATCTCGTATTCCATCTTATCTCTTTCGTTTTTAACAATTAAGAAATGCGTATAACTCTCAAAGAACCTTTTTTTATTTTCTGGTTCCTTAAGGGGTATTACTATTGTTTCTTTTATCGAAAAAGTCTTAATTACAGATCCTTTAATCTTAATCCTATTTGGTAGAAAAAATAAAAAAATATCTGTGATATTCTCCCCAAAGGTACACAGAAAAATGACAGAGAGAAATCCAGCAACAAAAATAAAAATAATAATTTTTTCCATAACTCATTATTTTATTTCGATATATTTCTCAATCATTTGGAAATCAAGAGCAATTAATTTTTTGCCCTCGACCTTACAAAAGACAACAACGTAAAGTTTCTCTTTTTGAGACCTTGGAGATATCTTTTCAAAATCTTCTTGTGAGATTTCCACACGAACATCTTTTTCTTCAAAATCCTCCAATATTTCTATCGAGTAACCATTCTTACTGTCAGTGGAATCTGACTTAATTTTTTCGAGCGAGCCACTGATAATAACTCTCTCTCCGAGGATGATTAAGAATTGATCTCCAATTCTTTTTCGATAGACCCAAATTAAAAAGAGTCCCAACACGACAAGGGCACTCCCTATACTTTTCTCATTCATAACATTAAGTTTTTAAACAGTTTTCTCTAAATTACCACTTTTTAAGAAAACAGTCAAACTTGATAGAGTTTATCTAAAAATGACACACTTTCTTTTGGTGTGAAAAAACATCGTGAGGCAAGACCTCACGATGTTTAATGCGGGGACGAGAGGGGGGGGAGTGATGAATAACAGTGGATATCTTGTGCTGTTGCATTTATAAAAATAGAGCATATACTTCAAAGAGTAGAAGCTCTCTCGAAGCTCGTATTTTTTGTTTAGTAAGTTTTATATATTTATATATATGAATTCTCTAACCTTAAATGAGTATCGATGCAGGTGCGGCAAACTCCTCCTAAAAGGCCTCTTTTTCAATGGAACTCTTGAAATAAAGTGTAAAAGATGCGGTGAGATAAGTAGAATAGGAAGCACAAAACACCTAGAAGATGATACTCATTACTTAGTCATCATTAATCAACAAAACGGATTAATCGTTAATGTTAACGATGTTGGATGCCGTGTTTTAGGCTATTCCAAAGAAGAGCTAGTTGGCAAGCATTTTACCCTCATAAATTCTGATCTCCCCGAAAGGATAGCAGATAAAATCTTTGGAAAAAACTCAATCCTTGATGGAGAAAATCATTTTAGAATAGATACTGTGCATAGGAGCAAAGCAGGGGAAGCGGTTCCTGTAATCGCAAATCTAAAACTATTTAAACCAAACGAAAAAGAAAGTTACGTATTATCATATGTGGAAGTTAAAAAATCTAAAGGACACGAACCTAGTGACGTGTCCTTTATAAATAATACGAATGAGTTCCTGGATAATGTATGCGACTTCTATTTCGATATAGATAAAAATGGCGTTGGAGAGTATATAAACCCAACAATCCAGAAAATATTAGGTTTTTCCCAAGAAGAGTTAATTGGTAAGAACTATTTTGATTTTGTTCCAAAAGAAAGGAGGGAAAGGGATAAGAAGATATTTGAATATTTCTCGTATTATAAGCAACCCTATAGGGAGGTACACGACATAATGATTACTGCCGACGGAAAAACAATCCGGGCCGAGCTGTACTTTACCTCTAGATTTAATGATTCCGGGAAGTTTCTAGGATACCGAGTTTTAGGGTGGAAGGAAAAGCCAGAACAAAAGAAAAAGCTTGACGGCTAAAAAAGGTTTTAATATAATAGAATTAATTAAATAATTTAAGAAATTAGAAGCTCTCGAAGCTCAAGCAATTTTGTTTGGGGCTTTTTTGTTTTTCAGTCGTTTATTAAAAAATTAATAATAATTAATAAAATTAGATTTGTAAAATTTGTGATTTATCAGGAAATGTCGAATTCCTTAATCAAAAAATTTTCTCTTCCAATTTAAAAAAATAAAATATGAAAAATCTTTTCAAAAATATTATGTTTAAAAAAATCTCGCTTGCAACTTTGGCTATTGTCTTAGTAGTTGGCGGATTTTTAGTCTTTTTTAGTACACCAGTCTTGGCTGCTCACACACAAAACACAACAATAACTCCTACTCCGACCAAGGGAAATACAGCGACTCTTTTTACTATCAACATTTCCGTAGCAGGAGGAGCTGATTCTGTGGATTATGTAAGAATAACAAAACCAACCGAATACAACTCACTTTCTTGCGGAGCAGCTCCTACAAACTGGAGCATAGATTCCTCTACTGGAACACAGTGTGCTTACACGACAGTAACGGCACCAATTGTTAGTGGAGCTAATAAAGATTTTACTGTAACAGCCACAACTTCTTCAAGTACAGGAACATACACATGGGGGACATTAACTCGAGACTCAACACTACTTACAGTTTCAGATACTGCAGATACAGTAGTTGACGCAGACGCCCCAACAACTACAATCAGTGGAATTGATATTTCAGATGATACTGGAACCTTAGATTCTGACTTCGTTACCAAAACTGCATCTCAAACAATTACGGGAACACTTAGTGACACACCAACAGTAACTGATATAGTCTATGGTTCGGTAAATAACGGCGGAGCTTATACAAATATTACAGGGATGGTTTCTGGTACGACAATTACTTGGACAGGAGTAACATTGTCAGGATCTAGTACTATTAAATTTAAAATAACAGATCTAGCTGGTAATGATGATGTTATAGCTACCACTCAAGACTATACATTAGATACAGCGGCTCCAACAGCAAACTTTGGAGCAGCTACAGATGATGTTGGTTCTGTAACAGGAGCCTTGGTCAGCGGAAACACAACAGACGATACAGCTCTTGTACTAAGTGGAACAAATGTAGCTAACTCAACTGTTGCTGTTTATGATGGTCTTACTTTATTGGGAGCAGCTACAGTGAGTGGTACAGGCTGGACATATACAGCAACTGTTGCTAATGGAGTAACTTATAGTTTTAATGTAGTTGAAACAGATTTAGCAGGAAATGTTAGTGCTCCAACTGCAGGATTTACAGTTATTGGAGATACTACCGCCCCAACAACCACAATCAGTGGAATTGATATTTCTGCCGATACTGGAACTTTAGACTCTGACTTCGTTACAAAAACAGCAGCACAAACAATTACGGGGACACTTAGTGTTGGTCTTGTTGGAGGAGAAATTCTTTATGGTTCGGTAGATGCAGGATTAAACTGGACAGATATTACAATTAAGGCCGTAGGAACAGCAATCTCATGGGATGGAGCAACGCTTTCTGGTGCTAGCTCTATTAGAATGAAGGTTACGGATGCAGCTGGAAATAATGGAGTAGTAGCTAATCAAGACTATACATTAGATACAGCGGCTCCAACAATTACAATTAGTGTAATTGATATTTCAGATGATACTGGTTCCTCTGCCATCGATTTCGTTACAAAGACTGCAGCTCAAACAATTACGGGAACACTTAGTGTTGGCCTTGATATAGGAGATATTCTATATGGGTCAGTAGATGCAGGAAGTTCTTATGCAAATATTACAGGAATGGTTTCTGGTACGACAATTACTTGGACAGGAGTAACATTGTCAGGGACAAGTTCAATTAAAATGAAGGTTACAGATGCGGCTGGAAATGATGGAGTAGTAGCTACTCAAGCTTATACTCTAGATACAACAGCACCATCTGCTCCTTCAGCTGTAATTAGAATTGTTTCAAGTAATGCAACCAACACATTAGCAAAAGCAGGAGACACTATCACTGTTACAGCAACAGTTGATGCAGGGACAACAGTGACTGGAACAATTGGTGGTAAAGCAACTACAACTAATGTCGTATCCGACACTACTGCTACTCTTACACGTATTCTAGATGGTTCCGAAACAGAAGGTGCAGGACTTGATTTTACTCTTGTTTCAACAGATACAGCAGGAAACAACACTGCAACTGTTACAAATATTGGAATACTTGATAGTTCTACTGTAAGAACTGACTTTACATTACCTACAGTAGGATTGGCAAATGGACATGCAGATTTGATTGTAAAAAATGCAGATGCCGATGTTGTGATTACAGCTACATTTATAGAGGCTATGGCTCTTACTCCAACTATAACAATTGAAGGACCAGGAGATTGTGATATAAGTGCAGAAGCGATGAGCGGAACTGGAACAACTTGGACATACTTGTGGGATGTTCCTGCTGACTGTGATGGTTCAGCAACAGTAACCGTAGCCGGAACCGACTTAGCTCTAAATGTATATGCTGGAGCTACTAATTTAGTTTATACAATAGATAATACGGCACCATCTGCGTTCACAACAGGTTCTGTTGTTACAACCGGAGGAACTATAGTTGCTTCAAAATGGAACGCAACTAATACAGGAGTAAATGTTACTATTCCAGTTGCTAATGATAATTCTCTCGTTGGAGGAACTATACAATTAAAAGCAAATGTAAACAGTGGTGGTTGGGTTGACATAGGGAGTGCTGCTTCCATTCCTTCTAAAGACACAGATCAAGTAATTTCTATTACAAGCACCCAGCTAGAAGCATTGACTGGATTTAACGAAACTGTAAATATTTTATTCAATGCTATTATTACAGATAACGCAGGCAACCAAACAACAGGAACCCAAAGCATAACGTCTCTCACTGTTGATCA
>Ga0116171_10004552_pt1 | contig 12435 bp, 16 predicted proteins | sample AD_JPNHW2_MetaG_FD_89798 | JGI IMG/M metagenome (GOLD analysis project Ga0116171, IMG submission 89798) | Active sludge microbial communities of municipal wastewater-treating anaerobic digesters from Japan - AD_JPNHW2_MetaG | ecosystem: Engineered > Bioreactor > Anaerobic > Digestate | place...
GCAGGTGGGGGGTGCCTGATCGCACAACGAGTGGGGGTACCCACCCGCTCTTCGCCGGAGCGTTGCCCGGAACCGGCCGGATCTTTTGCACTCTGCGGGGGGTAAATGGTCCGGTGGGTGGGGGTGGGTCGTGGGCGTGATGATGTGGGGGTGGGGAGGGCCGGTTGCGATCGATCGGGTGGGGGTGGCATTCGGATTTTTTCAATCAAAAGATCGGGTACGTAATTGAAACCGGAAAATTTGGACCGGTTCTTACAGGATGCGTAAGCAGGAAACAGCGGAACGGGTTGCCTGGATAATTGCGACCCTCACAGAAAATCCGTTCCCCCGCGGGGTAAAAAAATTCCCGATAAAAAGTCTTCTTACAAGGTACCGGATTTTTTATGGGCCTGTTCGATTGTCAGGACTTCGGTGACATAGACGGTTTTGTCTTCTATCCGGTAGAATGCCGTGAAACTCCGGCCGATATGAAGACGGTACACTTTTTCCTCCGATCTTCCTTTCGGCGCTTTAACAAGTTCTTTATCCCCGTCTTTACCGGGATAAGGATCGTCTTTGAGCCCGGCAAGCCGCATGCGGACAATCCGCCGGCTCTTCTCATCAAGGTCAGTGAGAAATTCAGCGGATCTCCGCTGTACCGTAATCCCGTACCCTACGCTTAAATCTCCGAAAGCGGGACGAAATCGTTTTCTTCCATGGGCCGGTGAGTCTCATCGTACAGCCGGCGCCGGTTCTCTTCCTGCACCAGCTCCCGGATCACATCATCAAAGGTCTGGCCGGGCTTGCGCAACCCGTGGACGGCTTCCCATGTGCTTGGGCAGACCGGAATCCGTTTTGTCGCACACTCCTGAGCTGGCATGGATATGTTGTAAGCATTGTAACTGATTACCCTTTTTACAATCCTGCACGGATTTCCCTTTCATAAAATACAAAGGCCGCGGAAATGTGGGGGAGATGATTGCCCCGGGCACTTTCGCGATGCGGGATATCGGAAAAAATCTGAGCAACCAATCCAGCATTTTCCGGCTCTCGATCCGTTTGCTTGATCATCCATGACTTCCCACAGTTTTCCTGAGGCAGCATCGTTTGTTGAAAGAGCCAGTTTCGGTTCAGGAGATTATCGAAATCCATCACGACATCATCCGGGACTTCGGGGGCACGACCGGCATGCGGGATGAGGCAACGCTGGACTATATTCTTTATCAGGTTAACCGGAGCAACCGTCTCCTGCGAAAAGCCGCGATCCTCCTGCACGGTATTGCGACCGGCCATCCGTTCATCGACGGCAACAAGAGGACAGCTTTTGTTGCCGCTGACAACATGATCCGGGGTGAAGATCTTGAGATCAATGCGTCTGACGAGGAGGTTGTATCATTCATGCTGGAAGTCGCAGAATACCGGCATACAAGGGAATCGGTTGAGGCGTGGATAAAAGAGAGAACGGGATTATAGCCTGCTGAGCTGCTCAAGAGCCCCGCGGTATTTGCGTTTTGTCGCCTCAAGGTTCTTCTTCTGCGTGGGGGTCAGTGCGTCTTTTTTGGCCGGGCGCTCTTCTTGTTTTTTGGCCGGGCTGGTCATGGTACTCAGTCATTGTTGCGGCGAGATGAAAACTCTTGCCGTTATAGAGCAGGAACCGGTGACCATAACGTAGCCTTGGATATGCAGGTGCGGTTTTTCGCTGAATGGAAAGCAACGAAACCAGCTGCCCTCTGTATTGTCCACGTTGTATCCGCTGCGACACGTTAATGGCGTGGGATACGTTGTCCGATCAAAATTTTCCGGATGATTTTTCCATCCATTTATCCCGGGAGATTCCGATCTACCACATAATTCATGTGATGAGATCCACGCAGATTTCGGCATGGTGAGGATTTAGGATCGTCAGAACAAGCGATCCGTTGATCATGCAGGGATGCCTGCCCCCGTGGACCAGCCCCTCACAGGGAGATATTCTTACGAATTCTTCCCGCTCTCAAATTTTGCCCAGTTCAATTCTTCGGAAATCTGTATAGCCCAAGCCGGTGGACAAACTCCGGCCAGGACACCGGGGTTATCTTATGCTTTGACACCCGCATCCAGCCCGGTCATTTTTTCAATCGCACAGTTGTCGATGGGCGGGATGGGGAGACCCCGGCGCAGCCGCACGATGATCCAGCCGTCGATCACTTCGATGAGGTTCCTCCGGCATTCTTCCAGCGTTTTTCCCGTCGCCCAGACACCGGGTAGTTCGGGCACTTCGCCATACCAGGGCTCCTCGTCCCTGATTCCATCATAGCGTGCATGGGCGAGTGCTTTTTCAATGTACTGGAGAATCATAGTGTTCCCTGCGGTTAGTTGTCTGGTTTTGCTATACCCAATCGGTTATGTACCTGTCCTCAAATACATTCTGGTAAACGACCGGGGCACTGTCGCAGAGTACATTTTCTTTGTACGGGATATGTGATGATAAATCGCTGGTTTCCATTTCTTCGGTATGGAATTTACCGGATAACCCGTTGGAACAGGAAAATCACGGAGCGCTTATTCACCCGACGGTTGTATAAGGCGGATAATCCCATCTACTCCGTCAAAATCAGAATCAAATGAATATATGCGGGATATGCCCAGATCTTTCATGCACGCAACCGTGAGCGCATCGACAAGAGACAACCGGGAATATTTTTCAAAGTATGCTTTCCCGGCTGCGAACCGGGTATCGGTTATCCGTATAAGGTTGATATTCTCTGCCGCTTCCAGTGCAAGAAGAGTTTCAACCGCCGCGGCGTGACCTGCTTTCTGGTGAAGGAAGTTGAGTACTTCTGCAAGAATGAAATCCGAGACATAGGCCTGTCCGGATCCGGCATCGATGTCGTTGATTATGGGAGCGGCCTGTCCGTGCCACTGATCGTTCCGGTAGAATGCGCCGATCAGGACCACGGAGTCGACAAACGCATCCATTTACTGTATTCCGGTGAGGTTATGCGATAGTACGGAGTCCGTTGCTTCTCCGCTGAATTTTCCCACAAGCGAGGCCCGTTTCCCTTTTTTCTTTTTGATCACCACTGCGACCAGGCGGTCGCCTTCGTAGGTCCAGCGTATCCGGTCGCCTTCCCGGATGCGGAGGCTCTCTTTTATTTTTTGCGGGATATCGAGATGGTCGCTGTTCCTGACCACGGTCTCCAGCGTTTCCGTCATACGTACCAGTTGTCATTCATCCCGGATTATTTAAACAGGGGGGCTCCTCTGCCCGGGGGTAATCCGGATCCGGGGGTCGGATTTTGAGTGCGGACTCTGGCACAGGGAAATGAAAAGAAGGGCGGTATTGGGGGTGTGGACCCGGGATATTTGTACTGTCCGGTTTACTTTCGCGGTGCGGGGAGGTATGTTTATGGTAGGAGAGGATAAAGGGTTGATCGTTGAATAATACTACAGAGATAATTGAGAGAATTAAATGGGGATTGTGATACAATTGGGCGAAGCATCTATTGAAGTTCATTTTCCAAAGCTCAATCATTTCTGGATGGATGCCGGGTTACTTGGCCTTTACCGGATTGCACAAAAAGAACAATCCAAAGAATCAGATGTAGAAATTATCCTTGATGACTCCGGTGTTTCTTTTAAAGGTTCGGAAAAAAATATCCAGTCCTTTTTGCAAAAAACGTATGATCGATTGCTCAAGGAATATTACAATACTTCTTCACAAAATCAGAAAGAAAAAAAAGCTGGTTTCTATTTGGATACAAGTACCGGTCAATTTATCAGATTCCCTAAAGTTAAACCGATGGGAATTGCAGGGCTCGTGAAACTTTCCGGGAAGAGTTATAAAAATAAAGGCGTTGCAAAATTTAAAAAATCCGCCCCCTCGCAAATGAAACAACAGTATCCACAACTTGAAGAAAAATATTCTCAACTTCAGGATCGTTTTGAAAAGTTCTTAAATGATACAAAATTAAAAACGGGTTCTTCTTTACTTCTTAATGGGGAAAATATAGTTCATCCAAAAATTTACCTTGAAAAAATATCCGGAAAAACCAAAGGACGATGTTTTATTTGCGGACATGAGTCCACGTCAATTAACAATATTAGTGGGACAGTTTTTCCATTTATTACCGGACCCGACGGAATCCTTTCATTCAATACTCGTGGAAGTACCCCGGAAAAGGTATGCTGGAAATGTGATTTTATCGGGAAATTTGTTCCGGTAACTGGATTCTATAGTGTAAATAATAACACAACCCACATTTATTTCCCATATTCTGCGAGTCTGGGAAAAATGAATGATGTTCTTCAAAATTTACAAGCATCAAATATTTTTTATGAGGATCCCAAGTTATTAAAAAATTTCAGGGGGACTCTTAAAGGATTTTTCCCAAAGCCATATGAACAATTTTTTGATTTTCTTTATTCACTATATCGTATCGTAATGACCAAGAGAAAATCATCCGAAGAAAAGGATACCAATTTCGAACTTGATTATGAAAAATTATATGACCTCACCTTGGATAAAACACCGTTAGAATTTTTTGTTGTTATCACGCAATCGCTTGGCCAAACTCAGATGGGAAAAATGATCTGGGCTTTTCAGGATTCGGTATATATTTTCAGACTATTTGAATGCCTTGAAAAAAAAGGGATCAACATGAATGGGGTAATGTATCTTTTGTGGGATCCTGATCAAAAAAATGAAAATCAAACAATAATGCGGAATCGCATCTGTGAAAAAATTCTCAAAAAGCAGAACATCATTGCACTAGTTGAACAACAAGCATTCAGGATTCACAAATCTGAACCGAGAAATAGTGAGCGAAAAAATGTTCATTTATTGTATAATTTTGTGATGGAATACGAAAAAATCATCCGAGTCGGAGGGAATGGGATGGATCAAGCTACAATCGACGTTGCAGTTAGTGTAGGAAAATCTGTTGGAATGAGCCTAATCGCCTATGAAAAGGAAAAAAATCGAAAAGGGAAAGGAAAAGGAGATCTTTTCCGTTTGAGAAAAACCCGAAAACCAGAGGACTTTCTGAATGAGATTAATCGAATTCAGATGAGATATGGAGCGTTGATCAATTCAGATCTTTATAACAAAGGACAGAATATGCAAGAAAAATTTCCAGAATTCAAACAATTCTGCATGATTGCGGCATTAAATACCTATAATGCCGGAATTCAAACAACACAAAACGTGAATAGTGTTCACGAACAGGGGAATGTATCATGAAATCGGAAGCAAAGGCATTAACAATTACGTATGTGACGCCTGTCTCTTTTGCGTCTCTAAATGGATCTGATAAGGAATCGGATAATGTTTCGAGTATTAAAAAAATTTCCGTGGGAACTGATCAGTATCCCTATGTGTCGGGACAGGCTATTCGAAGGGCACTACGGAACCAACTTAAAGTCCTTGACTGGAAACTCTCTGAAGGTGTAAAGGCGACCATTGAAAAGGGTGCAGCGACTACTGAACAGGAACCCGAAAAATACATTGATGACGATCTCTTTGGATTTATGGGAACGGAAGTTGGAAAAGCGGCAAAAACCAGAACATCCGTTGTCCGTGTTTCACCACTTGTCGCACTGAATCCGTATCAAGGAGATCTTGATTTTGGAACGAATTACATGGGTAAAGCATCAGAAGGCAATCCAAATATTTTTGAAACTGAGATCCATGCGGGATTATATCGCGGAACCATTCTTATCGAGCTTGATCGGGTAGGTTGCGGTGATGGTTTCACAGAAAAATCAAGCCTCGATAACAAAGAAAAATCAAAACGAGTGAAGGGGCTTCTACTGGCGATAAAGAATTTGTGGTCATCAGGACGCCAAAGTAGAACTCTATCGGATATTTCACCAAAATTTGTTATTGGTGCAATGTTGAAAACAAAAAATCCGATCTTCCTCGAAAGTGTCCAAATTGAAGGGAAAAAACTGAATTGTGCAATGCTAAAAGAAACTCTTACTGATTATCAGAATGAAATTGTCATCTCCATTGCGGGGATGCGGCAGGGATTTTTTGAAACGGATTGTAAAAATGTGAAATCCATTGGAGATGCATTTGATCAGATGGCAGCATGGATAGATGAATATTACAAATGAAAATGAGTGGACACAATGTTCTCTTTTTCTGTGCAAGCTGTAGCAATTACCGCTTCGTTCAGAGTACCGGAGACCCATACTTTTCACCAGACACTTCCGCTTCCTCCGAGAACGACAATTGTGGGCATGATTGGAGCTGCACTCGGGAAAAAATTGGCTGATGCACATGCATTTGTAGATCGATGTGGAATTCAAGTTAGTGTATGTGGGACGCATAAAGGGATAATGAAGGATCTCTGGAATTATAGAAAATTAACAAATTCAGAGTATTCAGCAGACGAAATCCAACATCGAAACCACTACAGTGTCCTCATTCGTGAATATCTCTTTGATAATCAATTTACATTTTTCTTTGCATCAGAACAGAAAGATTCGCTCAATATAACACATGATGCGTTCCTTTCCCCGTATTACGCTCTGACTGCAGGGAATAGCGACGATCTCCTTAAAATCTGTACCGTTTCCGAGTTACGAGAGATTCACCCGGAGAAGATTTATCGGTTTGAAAATACTGTCATCCCGGGTGATGTTTCCCGATCCTACAAACACGATATAGATTTCAGAAAAGTTCCAATCAATCAGACACTCTATACTCCGCAGGTTTATCTTCTGCCGACGAAATTTGAGTTCAAAGGAGAGGAACGCCGGGTCATCGAACGGAAACCTTTCACGTTCATCAGCACACCGGTCACACTATCAACCCCACTTGACGGGTATTGCATGGATGGCAAAGCGGTTGTCCTTCAATGACCCCCACTATTTTTTGGGCCAAACCTGATCAGATCTATGAAGAGCATATCAGGGCTGCATATGCTGCGTGGAAATCCACCGTTTCTGCAAAACGGAATCTGATCCAACGACTCGGAAAATTATATGGTTTCAGTGAAGAGCGGTTTTTAAAAAGTTCCCTTCTTACGGTAGTTCTTCATGATATTGGTAAGAATACCGAGCCTTTCCAGCAGATGATGCGGGCAAAAAAAGAAGGGAAACGTTTTGATTACCGGGAAAACTACCGGCACGAACTGGAATCATATTGTTTTGTTTTTCGGGGCGCGATGGCATTGGCCACTCAAGAAAGTGGACCGCTTATCGGAAAATTGCCTCTTGAAGCACTTGCAGTACTTGGACATCATAAAAGGATTGATCCGTCTCTGGATTCATTTCATCGGGAAAGTTTGAGCGCAAAACCCCAAATCTGCGAAGAGGGAATGAATCTCGCGCTTACCCTTGCTGGACAGATCTTCCAGAGCGAAGGCTACCAGTTTCCAGAAATCCCTGTTCATGAGTATGACTCCTATAAAGAAGTGAGCAAACTCATCGGTTACGAGGGAATTTTCACAAAAATTTATGAACGTGAACCGGATCGCGAAGCCATTCGGGCGACCTATTCTCTGTTAAAAGCAATTCTGCACTACTCCGATTGGCTGGGTTCTTCAGGAAAAGAATTACCCTACTCGGTGAAACTTGATGCCGATCAATTGTTCAAGGAGATCGAACAGCGGTGTGCCGCAAAGCAGATTGCCTTCACCCAGTTACGGCCGTTCCAGCAGCAGTGCGCCGATACGAAAGGGAATGTTATCGCGGTTGCTCCTACGGGAAGCGGAAAGACCGAGGCTGCACTTTTCTGGGCACTGAATAATATCCGCGAGATGCAGGATGCAAAACTCATCTATCTTCTGCCGACAATGGTAACTGCCAATAGCATTTTCCTGAGACTGGAAGATTATTTCGGCAAAGGAAATGTAGGATTGTCGCATTCAACGGCTACGTTCCTGCGCGAGAATGAAGAAGAAACGCCCAGGGAACGAACAGTCCTCTTTGACAAATCCTTCATCAAGCCGGCAACTGTTGCGACGGTTGATCAATTATTAACGGCCGGATTTAATACTGGCAAATGGACCCTCATCGAAGCGAATGCTGCAAACAGTGTTGTGATCATCGATGAGATTCACTCATACGATCCCTGGACGCTCGGGCTCATCATTGAATCCCTGAAGCATTTCTCAAAACTGGGAACCCGTTTCATGCTGATGAGTGCCACATTGCCCCGCTACCTGATTGAATTATTCACCCGCTCACTTCCCGGTGTAACAGTAATCCAGGATGAAACATTACTCTCTTCCTGCCGGAATCAGTATCAGACCTTTGACAAACCCATTGAGGACGCTATCGCGGAAATTGAAAAGGAAGTTGTGCGAGGTAAAAAAACCCTTGTAGTCGTAAACAATGTGGCAAAATGTCAGGATCTGTACAAAAAACTCGGACATCTTCACCCGCTTTGTTACCACTCAAAATTTACGTTCGACCACCGGAGAACCAAAGAGGAGCATATTGATGATGCTAAACTGTTGATAGCGACGCAGGTTGTTGAGGTCTCTCTGGATATCGATTTCGATGTCATGTTTACTGAGTGCGCCCCCCCTGACGCTCTTATCCAGCGGGCCGGCCGGGTCAACAGGAGACGGGTTAAACCCGACAGTCGGATACTTATTTTCCTGCCATCAAAAACTTCAGAAAAAATATATGATCCCGATTCAACCGGGTTGCTGACGCGCTCATTTGAAAAATTTAAAACATCCCGCCCGGATCTAACCGAATCAGATCTGATCTCTATTGTCGAAGAAGTTTACATGGGGAGGGATATCGAGCAATCTGAAATTTTTGTCGATGCATGCAGGCAATACGCGGAGATTCAGGATACCCTTATGGAAATCTTTGATAATCCGAATAAATATGAGGATAAGATCAAGACCCGCAAGGAAGAGTATCTTCAGATTCCGGTTATTCCTATACAATTCAGAAATCTGATTGAGTCTATGGATATTCCCCCGTCGGAACGTCGGTTGTACGAAGTTAAAATGCCCTACTGGTATGTACGGACCCACAAGGAAATGCATGACGAGATCATGTTCTGCAAAATGAATTACAATTCTGACATTGGTGCATCCTTTTCCGATGACAGTGAATTATCGAGTCTGATCCTATGATCCTCCACACCTTCACCCTGACCCTCGGCTCCACCCGGCCTATTCACGGCACGGCTCCTGAACTCCGCGGCTTCTTCGCAACGAAGTTTAACGAATACGCAGAACTCCACCAGCACAACGCGGACACGTTCATCTACCGGTACCCGGTCGTCCAGTACAAGATGATCGGCAATGTCCCGACCGTGATCGGCATCAACGAGGGCGCGGAAGTCCTCAAGCAGATCTATGACGAGTATACCGAAATCCGGCTGGGTACCGGGATCTACCAGATCGTCGAACGTGGCATTGCAATAAGAGACGAAGAATTCGGGATCTCGGAAAAGATCCACTCGTACGAGTTCGCGACTCCCTGGCTCGCGCTGAACCAGGAGAACTACCGGAAGTTCTACACGCTGAAAGGAAAGATCGAGCGCGATGAATTCATCCGGAAGATCCTGATCGGGAACCTCATCTCGATGTCCAAATCGCTGAACTACGATGTGCCTGAACAGATCAAATGCGATGCAAAAGTCCGGTTCAGGAAAGACCGGCTCAAAGATGTCAGCGTGATGGTATTCACTGGCGGATTCTATGCCAACTTCCTGATCCCCGATTACCTTGGCATCGGCAAATCGGTTTCACGCGGTTTCGGGGCGGTGAGACAGATCCGGGCAGAGCCGGAAAGGATCGATTGATGCAGCTCGTTCTCAACACGTATGGGGCATTCCTGAAGAAAGAGAAGAACTGTTTCCTTGTACGGAACGAGGAGAAGACGTTCGAGGTATCCGCCGAAAAGATCGACAGCATCATGATCACGACTTCGGCTACGATCACAACGGATGCCATCGCTTTTGCGGTTGAGAATAATATTGACATCATCTTCCTCGACCATCACGGCGATCCGTACGGCCGTGTCTGGCACTCGAAGCTCGGGAGTACAACGCTGATCCGCCGCTGCCAGCTGGAGGCCGAGGGATCGGAAGTCGGTTTTAAGTTGGCACGGGGCTGGATCGCGCAGAAGATCGGGAACCAGATTGAGTTCCTGAAAGACCTGAAAAAGAACCGGCCGGACCAGAAAGAAGATCTCGAAATCCCTGTCATGAGGCTTGAAGGTTTTCTGGAAACGCTGCTTGCAATGAAGGGATCGCTCGATTTCAAACGCGGTTCGATCATGGGCGTCGAGGGGATGGCATCGCAGGCGTACTTCGAAGCGATCAGCAGCATCATGCCCGAAAAATGGCGGTTCAAAGGACGGAGCCGGGATCCTGCCCGGGACGGATTCAACTGCCTGCTCAATTACGGGTACGGGGTCCTGTATTCGCGGGTGGAGAGGGCTTGTATCATTGCCGGGCTCGATCCCTATATGGGATTCCTGCATACCGATAACTATAACAAGCGTTCATTCGTCTTCGATCTCATCGAGATCTTCCGTACCCATGCCGATCGTACGGTTGTGAACCTCTTCATGAAAAAGCAGGTCGCAGACCATCATTTCGATCCCGTACCGGGCGGATTTTACCTGAACAAAGAAGGAAAAGCGCTCCTGATCGGGGCGCTCAACGAGATGTTCGATAAGGAGATCGAGTATCACGGCCGCAATGTCAGGACCGGGAACACCATTCAGATGGAGTGTCACCGGATCGCTAACAGCCTCATCAAAAAAGGTGGATGAATCTTGACGATGGTCTGGGTGGTCTACGATATTACGGAAACGAAGATCCGGAATAAGGTCGTCCGCATCTGCCTGAACAAAGGGCTTTACCGGGTCCAGAAGAGCGTGTTCCTTGGGAACCTGAATGCCAATGAACGCGACTCGCTTGCGCTGCAATGCGAAGCTGTCATCGATTCGAAGATCGATTCCCTCTATGTCTTCCCGATGGATGATGCCTCGTTTAAGAAGGTGAAACTGCTCGGGCAGGCATTCGATAAACAACTGGTGAGCGATGAACTGCTCACGAAATTTTTCTGATCATGGACGATAACGGAACAATCATCACGATCTCCGATGTGCTGGAATACCAGTTCTGCCCCCGGTTCATCTATTTCATGCACTGCCTTGATATCCCGCAACATCAAGAAAAAAGGTTCAAAGTATTGAAAGGCAGGGAAGTTCACGCCGAGAAACTAATCACAAACCCGGAGTATCTCCGGAAGAAACTCGGCGTCGTGAAGAAGGAGATGAATGTCTTCATTGCATCAAAGCAGAACCACATCAAGGGTATCGTGGACGAAGTTCTCTTTCTTGATGACGGCACGGCTGCACCGTTTGAATACAAATTTGCGGAATTCAAGGAGAAGATCTTTCAGACGTACAAATATCAGCTGGTCCTCCATGCACTGATGATACAGGAGAACTATCATGCTGAAGTGAACCGCGGTTTCATCTGTTTCACCCGGAGCAACCATCACATCGAGGAACTCTCTTTTTCCGAGAAGGATTTCCGGCATGGCAAGGAGATCATCAATGAGATCCTTGAGATTATTGAGAAAGGCTATTATCCGGACAGGACAAAATACAAAACCAAGTGCATCGACTGTTGTTACAGTACGATGTGCGTCTAGATTCTTATCTTTAAATAGGAATCTATAATTCTGCAGGAAGAAAATTTTACCGGAATTCCGGGTTAGTATAACGGAATTCAGGCGAAAACAGGCAAAATTGGGCGGGCTTCGAGCGAAACATCCACGAGAACAAGGATTGAAACATGGTCGGCGCCGATCCTTTCCACACCCTTCCGAGCGCTTCGAGCGAAACATCCACGAGAACAAGGATTGAAACTTGTGGAGCCGGTACCAGCGCCATCCCCGGCGGCCCTTCGAGCGAAACATCCACGAGAACAAGGATTGAAACAGGATCATCAGATCGATACTCCGATAAGTGCCACAAGACTTCGAGCGAAACATCCACGAGAACAAGGATTGAAACATAATCGGGCCAATGTTCAGAGCCGTTACCGACCTGCCTTCGAGCGAAACATCCACGAGAACAAGGATTGAAACTAAGGGGGTATAATGATTATGCGAGTCCTGGTAGCATCTTCGAGCGAAACATCCACGAGAACAAGGATTGAAACTATATTTATATCTTGCTAAACGAATGTCATTACATTCTTCGAGCGAAACATCCACGAGAACAAGGATTGAAACACGTGAGAATTTTCATCTGCTTTGTCAGCGGGTGCTTCGAGCGAAACATCCACGAGAACAAGGATTGAAACTATATAAATGTCCTTGGTGTCACAGGTTCCATGTTGCTTCGAGCGAAACATCCACGAGAACAAGGATTGAAACCGTAAGATATGACCGAAAAAATCCAATTCTTCATGTCCCTTCGAGCGAAACATCCACGAGAACAAGGATTGAAACATGATGAATTTATTGAGATGATAAATTA
>Ga0116171_10004553_pt1 | contig 12434 bp, 27 predicted proteins | sample AD_JPNHW2_MetaG_FD_89798 | JGI IMG/M metagenome (GOLD analysis project Ga0116171, IMG submission 89798) | Active sludge microbial communities of municipal wastewater-treating anaerobic digesters from Japan - AD_JPNHW2_MetaG | ecosystem: Engineered > Bioreactor > Anaerobic > Digestate | place...
ACGGCCGAGGTTTCGATGTCCGACATTTGGCGGTGGGGCCTAGTCCGCAAAACGGACATGCTGCCGGTCGGTGGGTCGCTGACCTATCCGACCAACGGCGTTATCCGCGTTATTGAGACGGTGTCTGTCGTCGACAGTAACCGTGTCGTGTGCACGGTGCTCACCAATCTCAATTACGATGCGAGTGGCGCGGCGATGGCGGCCGGTACGTATGTCAGCGCAACGCGTGAATTGACGACGTTTTATTTTTCGGACAGTGGATGGTCTTTCAATAAGAGCACGCCCATGTGGCTCATGCCTGCGGACTTGTCGTGCACGTTCGAGAGCACGAATTCGGTGGGAGTGCTGCCCGCCGTGTTGGTGCCTGCCTTTCCGCTTGATCCTTCACCGACTGGCTACGCGGTTATAGATTGGTACCGCTATACGCTGGTGACGACGAACGATTTTGTGTGCGTCGACCGGCTGCAGGATGCGATTGACGATCTTAGGCTTGAAATATCGGAGGCGATTGAAGCGCATGTGCAACTCCTTCATCCGTAGTCTTGTACTCGCGCTGTGCGCGACGGTGGTGTTTGGATCCGCATCTGATTTGCGGATTACCGCTGTGTCCCTGCAGGGTCGCGAATCGGCGACTATCCAAGTTGCGGGGCTTCAGTCGGCTGTTTCGAACGGCTGCCCCTGGCTGTCTTTGTCGTTTTGCGACAGTTTGGGGCAGAGCTTGTGGGGCGCTACGCAGTGGCGGTATGACTACGGTCCCGTTGCGATGCATCGATACGACGCGCTGAAAAACTATCAGCGCTTTTCCGGCGCGCACTTTTGGCGGGCTGTTTGCAATAGCAACGGTTACGAGTTGGCCACTACGCCGGCCGTCGCCTCTGTGTTTTCCGTTGGTGACACGAACGGGTATGTGATTGTTGACTTCCTGACGGATATCGTGGCGAAACGAGTGTATCCCGGATCGGTCGGCGACGGCGCTTTCATTTACAGCGATTTTTTTCAGCCGCATTGGATGGTATGGACAACGAACGCGGGTGCGACCTATCAAACGGGTTGGCCGTGGATCAACGTGTTTGTGACGAATAACGACACGTATACTTTTTCGGGTGTGCCGATCACGTGGCGCATTGCGACGAAGGCGGCTCCGTTGCAGGCGAGCGACGATTTTGCGTTGTTGCCCGGGGTCCGGGGTGATCTGGCTGCGTTTTACGTCGCTCTCACCGAGGTCACCGAGGGCACGGTGAGTGCCGTGATTTCCAACGGTGTCGCGATGGGCCTGTGTGCGGCCGGTTCGTTTTCCGGCACGGCGGGGCGCGGCGCGGATTACCCCGAGACGGGGCGGACGCTCGGCGAGGTGGCCGCGCTCTGCAATCTTGCTACTCGGTTGCACAATGCTGTGACGGGCGAGGCGTTGACGCCGGTTTACCGCGTGACGAACGCGGTGTTCTATGTGCCGGTGTCGAATGTGGTCGACGTCGTGCGCGACGAGGTTGCGACGGGTTACCGGCTGCCATCCGTGCGCGAATATGGGTATGCTGCGGCGGGTGATGCGCGCACTGTTTTTCCTTGGGGGTCGTCGAAATCCCATGAGTGGTTCTTTGCCACGAATGGCGTACCCGTGAGTGAAACGATTCTTGTTGATCCTGTGGAGATTGAGGCTTTCTATCGCAAGTACGAATTGGCCGAAACTAACAGCACGGCGAATTTTCTTTCGCGCAACGGTGCGCGGCACGGATCGTCTGGCCGCGTGAGCGCGGTGCGTTCGCTGTTTCGCAGTTGGAGCGTGCCTGTTGTGAATACGAACGGCGACCCGGTTGTGTGGCAGATTGGTGGTTTTGGCGGGCCTATGTATTTTGGCGATTCCACGACTGACGGCGCATGGGGAAGCGGATTGCGCGAAGTCCATGATTTGGCTGGCAATGTGTCTGAAATGGCTTGGCCGCCCGTGACGCGCCCGTGGTCTGGCACGCGCGTGCCGATCCTTGGAGGTGCCCCTTCGTTGGATGCGGCGTTTGCGCGTGCGGACGCGCAGGCATCGTGCCCGGCGAGCAATGGGCGTGCGACGGTTGGTTTCAGATTTGCTCGAAACAAGATTGAGGTGTCGGAATGAAGGGTTTGGTTGTATGCCTTTTGTCGGCCGTGCTGTGCGGGATCTGCCTGGCTGGCTTGCCGTTTATGCCGCAAATGTCCGCGCCTCCGCCTGCGGAGCCTGTGTATCCGGCCGGGTACTCGAATAACTTAGTGTTGTGCCGCGCCGCGGCGATGTACTGCGGCGAGGTGACGAACCTGGTCGACTTGTGCCAGGCGGATCGCACGGCGCTGATACGGTATTGGATTGAGGTTTACCGCACCAACGGGGTGCCTGCGAAATATTTTCCGCGGTGAAGGAGGTCCCATGCCGCCGCATGAGTGTGTCCAGCGTAAGAATGTCGATGACGTGACGACGAAGTGTGATCGCATCGAGAAGGAAATGTACGTCGGGCGTGAAGGCCGGCAACCAGTCATCGTGCGCGTCGATCGTTGCGAGCGCATTGTCAATGCGCTCACATATATTTCGACAACGCTGTTGATAGCGGTTTTGGTGGCGGCCGGGTCGCTGGTGTGGACCACGGTGGTGCGCAGCGCTCGGCAGTCGGGTGCCTACGAAATGGGCTCCCAAAAGTGATTTTGGCAACGCCGGAAAGGGGAATATGAAGTTCAGACAAAAGCCGCCCGTCTATGAGGCGGTGCAGTATGACGGATCGAACGGGGACAAGCTGAAGGCAATGTTGACCCTGAGGATGACGTGGTGATCGGTTCTGACGGCGACATCCTGCTTTTGCAGTCCAAGCGCGCTTGTTTGATTATGGTCAACAAGGGCGATTGGCTGGTGAAAGATAACTGGGGCTGTGTCTTTTCGGTGGCTGCCGAGAAGTTTTCCCAGGAGTACGAAAAGGCGGAGTGATTTCGGGCACCGGGTGGTGGCCGGGTGCCGGCCGGGTTTTATTGGAGATCCTTTTACCGGCCGGCATTTTTTTAGGGGGCGATATGGGTATCACAAATTTGATTTCTAACGCGTGCGCGGCGGTATCCGCCGTGTTCAACTGGAAGAGCCTTCCGGAGCGCCGCCGTCAGGCGGCGGCGAAGGCGCTTGAGAAGGAAGCCCGGTCCGCCAAGGCGGATCAGGCTTCAGCGACGGATGCCGTGAGAAGCGGCAACAAGGATGAGGTCAACCGGCGCGTGAGCGAGTTGATCGGCGTTGCGCTGGTGTGCGCGTCGCTGTTGGCCTGCGGTTGCGGTCTGATCGTCCGCAAGCCGGCGGTGGTGTACGTCGCGGCCGACCGCGAGGTTATTCCGATGACGACTAATAACGTCGCGGGCTGGTTCGTGCCGAACGCGACATTTGACGATCTGCTCAAGGCCGCGCAAAAGGCGAAGGCGCTTGAGAAGCAACAGGCCGTTACGGCCAGATTGGACGGTAAACAGTGAACAGTGATGCCTGTGGCGTGACAGAGGCGGAAGCCGCAAATGATGCGGTGACCGGCGGGCTCCAAAGCGTGAGCGAGCCGACTGCGGAAGTTGCCAAAACGACGTTTTGGCAACGGATGTGGAAGTGGTTTAAAACGGCCGCCAAAAGGGTCTATGAGGTCGTGATGCCGGGCGTCGTGGCGGGCGTGACGGCGTTCCTCAACGACGAGGATAATCAGGCGGCGGCGGTGTCGGCGGTGAAAGCGGCCATCGACGGAGGCCTGCGCGGGGATCAGGCCTGGGCGGCGGCGCGCGATGTTCTGTGTGATCAGCTCGCGAAGAGCGGTAAGGAAGCGTCTGACACGATGCTGGACACGATCCTTCAGAACGCTTACTGTGCGGTCAAGTATAGTGTGGCGAAGCAAGCCGACTGAGCGAGGTGGTTGCGTGAGCGGGCGGAAGTTCTTTCCGCCCGCCTTTTTTTTTGGTAAAGGTGGTGCCGTGAAAGTGATGGTCATTTTCATTTTTCTGGCCGCGGTAGTTTTTGGCGGCAGCTTGGATGCGTGGTTGCCGCGTGAGGCGGTGGTCAGGCATGAGCGCTACGCGCTGTCTTTTGATGCGGCCCGTCGCGTGCCGCGGTGGGTGTGTTGGCGGATCGAGCCGAGCACCGGCAAGGTGTCGAGGGCTGGTATGGGTTTCGAGCCCGATCCGGGCGCGCCGCTTTCGCCCGCCCCGAGCGAGTATGCGGGCAGCGGGTTTGATCTCGGGCACATGTGCCCGGCGGCCGACATGGCGTCGGACGTTGAATCGCTGCGGTTGACTTTTCTGACGTCCAATGTTGCGCCGCAGTTGCCCGCGCTCAATCGCGGTGATTGGCGTGAGCTTGAGGCTGCCTTGCGCGCTGAGTCGGCTAGCAACGCCGTGGTGTGCGTTTGCGGCCCGGTCTGGGTGTCTGCTACGCCCGCGACGATCGGCGCGGGCGTAGCGGTTCCTGACGCTTTTTTCAAGGTGGCCTGGGGCGGCACGTGTGGCGTGGCGCGGGCTTGGGTGATTCCTAACCGATCCGGTAACCGCAGGCCGTCTGATTATGCGGTTCCTGTTGAGGCTGTTGAGCGTGCCACCGGCTTGACTTTTTTGCGGTGACCGGCGGCAGCGTCTACCGCCGTGCGTAGTTCGGCGAGCCGATCGGCGTGGTCGTATCGCGCGGCCGTGTTGTCTTTGGTCCATCCTCCCAATTTTTTCGCGATTTCGGTGGAGACGTGGGCTTCGCTGAGGCGTGTCCGGAACGTGTGGCGCCATGAGTGGAACGTGTACCCGGAGCCTGCGAGTTTTGCCAGCTCGAGCACGTCACTGTATGGGCGCGGCCCCCCCGCTTTCCGTGTGTTCGGATAATAGGCTGCGTGTTCGGGCAATAGGTATTCCGATTCGGATCGCGTTTGCGATTCTGCTTTCAATTCCTCCAACAGCGGCTTTGCTATGGGCAGCACTACTGAAATATCGTAACGCTGGGTCTTTGGCGGCACGTGGTGTATGATTTGTTTCTCTAGGTCGACTTCCGACCATTTTAGCCTTGCGATGCTGCTGTAGCGCAATCCCGTGTGCCTGGCGATGAGGCAGGCGAGTTTCCAATGGTGGCCGATTTTCCCGGCGGCTTCTAGTACGGCTTTTTCCTGTGCGATGCTGTAGGCCTTGCCGCGTGTGCTGTCGTTTCTTTTTGGTACGAATAGCTTCCACGGGTTTTGAATATCTTCTGTGATGCGCTGTAGCGTGTTCCAGACGGTGGACAGCTCGCTGATGATGTTGGATCGTGTGGTGGCTTTGATTCCGGTGTTTGCGAGGTAGGTGGCATAAGCGCTGGCGACGGCGCGTGTGACGTCGCCGGCGGTGTGGGCGGAGGGCCAGTTTTCGGCTGCCCATTTTCGAAATCGGTGTACGTTAAATTTTCGTTCGTTGAGCGTTTTTGGTACGAGTTGGGTGCCAGATGTGGTGACCCAATTCGTATACGTTTCCCATATTTTCGCGAGTTCGATCGCGTTTTCCTCTGTGCCGTAAATGCTGTCGAGCATTGCGATGATGCGTTGCTTCGGGGTGGTTCGTCCGTACGCGAGCAACAACGATTGTTCGACGATCGCGGCTTTTTCGCGGTCCGGTGTGCCTGAGGAAAAGCGCAGGCGTTTCCTTTCGGGTGTCCAAATCTGGATCCACCAGTACTGTGAGTATTGTCTTTTATAGAGGGACATGGGTTTAACCTCCTGATATACGGTAACCTTTCAAAAGTGCCGTGTCAAGGCACAGTTTGACCCCATGGTTGTAACGTCAATATTGATGTAAAGTGTTGTTAGTAAACATATAACATTAAAACGGCTGGGATAACCGCACCATCACAACGCCACGGTAAGCATTTCAGTATCTGCGTGTTTATGGGCGTTTTTGGTTAAAAAACGACCATAAACACGCGTTCGTTGCGTGACCTCGTGATATACGTGAACCCTTCGCGTCACAGTGTAGCCACAGGGTTTTGATGAGCCTTGGCACGGCGTGATACGGTAATGATTCGAGGGCTGCCGGGATTAACCGGCGTGGCTGCCGCGCTTTATTTTGATGCCGATTTGTCGGCATCGTTGGCGGCAATCCCGGCGTTATCTACTTCTTTCGTCAGAACGTATGCAATCAGATTTGAGCGGGGGCGTTGAACCTGCTTGGCGAGCTTGTCTATAGCGTGGAGCAATTTCGCGGGCAGCGAAATGCTGATCTGCACCGACTCAGGGCTGCGGCTGTGTTTTTGTTTTTTGGTCATGGTTTTCTTCTCCTTTTGCTGGGGTATTATATCACGGCGTGAAGCGGGCGTAACCAGAAATGTGAAAAAAAACGACGCGTGATTAATTTTGCTCTTGCGGTGTGTGAGAAGGCGTGATATTTTATGATTATGAAAAAGAGAAAAAGCACTTACCGGCGGGTATCGGTCAGCCTCCCCGTTTACGTGGTCGAGGCTTTGGATGCGGCGGCTAAGCGGGAGGTTCGTTCCCGTTCTCAGCAGGTCGCCCTTTTTTTGACGAATGCTGTATCACGGCGTGACAGCATGTGCGATGGAGTCAATCGGCCGTGAGTGTTAATCTCAACATCAAGCCGATTTGGGGCACGTCGGATACGGTCGTTGCTTTGTACGGCGTGCCGGCCGAACGGCTGTTGGATTTGGGCCGGCACGGGTTAATTCGCGCCCGGAAATTGAATCCTGACAGCCGGTCATCGCGGATCGTCTTCCGTTGTGCAGATGTTGAAGAGTGGTTGGAAAACGAAGCTCCCAAACCCCGCGCGGAAGCGTTCGAGCTGCGCCGGCCGCAGGCGGCCCCGGCGTCTGGGGTGAAAGAGGTGTGATATGCCTATTGATGAAGAAGCTGGTAAAAACGTTGTTGTGCCGGGTGTTGATTATTTGCGTCTGCTGCGCGAGGAGGGCAAGGCGCGGCAGTTGGCGGCGTACATTCTCGGCGTGTTGTCGGTTGGGACCTTCGATAAAAAGGTGGCCCAAACGATCCGCGAAAAGTGCGGCGAGTTTTATCCGGGTGTTTGATTTCCGCCAGGTGGCGGAAGGCCGCGGCGGGGCCTGAATGTCTACGCTCCCCCGCCGCGGCGGTTTTTTCCGAGGTGACCGATGTACAAGCGTGTGATGATTGATCTTGAAACGCTGGGTGTTTCACCTGGGTGCGTGGTGCTTTCGCTGGGTGCGGTGCGGTTCGATCGGTCCGGATCCGGCGAATGGTTTTACGGGCGCGTGGATCTTCAGAGCGCGATGGATGCGGGTCTCCGCGTCGAGGCGGAGACGTTGATGTGGTGGTTTCGTCATGCGGACGCGTCTCTTGAGCATAGTCAAAGCGGCGGGCGTCCTATTTCGCATGTTCTTACTGAATTTTGCAAGTGGCTGGGTAACAAAGGTGCGTTCGAAGTTTGGGGCAATGGCGCATCTTTCGACAATGAGATTTTGCGGAGCGCTTTTGTTGCCTGTGGTCTTTCGGGTAGTCTTTGGGAGCGGCGGGCTGATCGGTGTTATCGGACGATGGTCGAGAATGCCGGTGTGAATCTGCCTCCAGATTTCGATTTGCTTTTGCCTTTGTCACACCCCCCGGAGTATTGGGTGACGCTGCCGCGACACCACGCATTGCGTGACGCTGCGTTTCAGGCGGCGCATCTGGTGCGGATTCTCGAGCGCTGCGGCGCGGTGATTTGAGGTGCGCATGTTGATGTTATTTGAGATGGAATATGACTATTCCTTGTGGCTGTGGCGGTCGGCGTACTGGCGCCGATCGGATCGGCGATGGGGCTAGCGGCTGATCTTATTTTTCGTTTTGCGAGTATGTGTACTTCTTGCGTTGTCGGGTGCGGATTTTCTGCCGCACCCGACTTTCCGGAGGGAAAAAGGTATGTGCGATGGAATCCGTGTTTCTGGGTCGACGAGTCATTCGGTGGCGTTGGCCACGCATGATCCGGCGAAGGCGGTGAAGATGTTCCGCGAAGCTTTCCCTGGGGCTCGCATTGGATCCGTGGACGGTCGGCCGTTTGTCGGTGTCTGCGAATTTTGCGGCGCGTTGATTTATGGCGGTGATGATTTTCATCGGTGTGCGGATGATGAGGTTTTCTTGTGCGCCGATTGTTTTACGAGTGATACGGAGGGTTGACCCATGGGCTGGTTGTGCGCGCTGCTGGCATTTCCCGTGTACGTTATCGTGATTGCGACGGTCCGTTGGTTCCGGTGCGCCGGGCGTGCCCGGCGCACCCGGCGCGTGCGGCGTGTACGTATGCCTGGCTGATGGTCTAGATAGCAAGGGGAACTATGAATTTCGAAAGCATTTTTGACCGGCTGAAAAAAATTGAGGCGCTCGCGCTGTCGGGCGTGGACGGTGAACGCGAGAACGCGGCTCGGCTTCTGAATGAGCTGTGCGCTAAGTATGGAGTGAGCCGCGAGCAGTTGGCGGACGTGCGCGAGGACATGTGCGAGTTTAAGTATTCGGGGGATCTCGAGAAACGTCTGTTGCAAAACGTTATCTGGCATGTCGTAAGAAATCCCGATTTTGACAGTTTCAGGCTTGGGCGAAAGCAGGCGATTTTTGTAAAGGTGACGCGCGTCCAGGAGGTTGATATCCGCGATTGCTTTCGGCATTACTCTGAGGTGTTGAAGCGGCACCTTCGAGATGTGATGACGGCTTTTATTCACGCGAACGCTATCTATGGTGACGTGTCACCTTCAGAAGCAAAGCCGATGGATCCTGATGAGGTGGAACGCATTTTGGCCCTGTTGCGGGCGACTGAGGCGGACAAATGGAAAAAGACGTTCGGGTTGAACGCGTCGCGTGGTTTGGCGCTTGAGGCGTGAGAGCTAGCATGAAAACAAAAATCACATCACGCGAAATGGTTGCCAGGGCGTTGGCTGCGCAACGCGTGGAGCAGACGACGAAGGTCCGGATGAGCCGGGATCTGTACGAGCGGGCGGCTGTCTGCGCCCGCGAGGTCGACGAGTCGGTTTCGCGGTGGATCGCGCTGTGTGTGAGGCCGAAAAACCTGCACCGGGCGTATGCGTCGGGTGTAGCAGTTCCCGATGAAATGATATCTGCTACACGCGGGTGCGTGGTGGCGACAGTTGAAGGGGAGCACAGGGACCACGCGCTTTTGCGCCTTTGCGTGGCCATGATGGTGCTTTTCTGTGAGTCAAGGAGACTTCCCCCGTTCGAGTGCGCTTTGCGCGAGGGCGTGGATTACTTTGTCGAGCGCGAGGAATGAACGTCTGCGGCGAGTGCGGGTTGTTCTGTTCCTTCGGCGCGCTCTGGCCAGTGGGGATGTGTCTGCCGGCTGGTGATCGGTTGATTGAGGCGGATTCTGCGGCCTGCTGCTGCTGGGAAAAAGATTGGCGCGGGGTAGATCAAAGTGAGGGTCTTAATGATGGATACGACGGAGGTCTATATGAAAATACGGGCGTTCACGGTGAAGGCGCATTGGGGCCTGCTGATCCGGTCGGGCATCAAGACGTGCGAAAACCGGACTTTTCGTGCCCCGCCGGGCTTTTACCTGGTTCACGCGTCAAGCAGTTTGAGCTTTTCTGAATGGTGTTACGGTGTTCAGTGGGTTCATGAGCGTTTCGGCTCGAGCTGCCCCTTCCCCGCCTTTGATGTGTGTCGGCTTTGGTGTGGACAAGTATTGTGCGGGGTCAAGGTGGTGGCTGCGTGCACCGAGTCGAACGACCGGTGGTACTTGGCGGGGAAGGTTGCGTGGGAGTTGGATAGCCCGGTTCTTTGTGAGCGCGGCGTATTCGCGCGCGGCAATCTCGGTGCGTGGCCTGTCAGTGACGCGTTGCTGCAGGCATACCATGACGGCGTCCGGGCGCGGCATGCGTCTTTGAAAGTGAGGGTGTGATGGAAAAGGCTGTTAGCGATTTAGGCTGTAAGGCTGTTCAAGTGCCGGTGTCGGGTAATCTTGGCGGATTCAAATTGCTGCGCGGTAAACTCGCTCCGGGCCAGTGCCCCGAGTGCGCTGTGGTTCATGATCCTTCGATGCCTCATGACCAACAAAGTTTGTTCTGGCAGTACAGTTTTATGGAGAAGAACGGGCGGTGGCCTACGTGGGATGATGCTCTTGCACACTGCACGCCTGAGATGCGGGATAAGTGGGTGCGGTGTTTGGCTGGTTTTGGGGTTGTTGTTCCTGTGAAAGGGGCTGGTAATGGGCAAGAATAAACAGAGCGAAGTGATGGCGGGCGCTTTGACCTCTACGCGGCCTTGTTCGTCTGAGCGCTGCCCGTTCTGTGGATTTGGTCCTGATAGTGTTTTTTACGTCATGTCTAACGATGTGAGAAAATTCTTTTGCCAGTGCTCTGTTTGTGGCGCGTGTGGGCCAGAAGCACTGACGAAATTATTGGCGGTGCCTCTTTGGAACATGCGGCGTTTGTCTGGAGGGAAAAATGACGCGAAAAACTGACAAGGCTGTTTTTGAGGAAGTGGTTAGTTTGCTCGTCGATATCGAGATTCGGCGGCGCAAGGTTGGCGCTCTGCCGGTGCTGCATCATGTTGTTCGGATTATGAATCGAAAGATCCGGCGACCTGGGTTGCGGTTCTGTCTGACGAATCGGGAAATACGCATCGCGGCGTTTGGGAATGGAGATTGAAAATGGAGTCGTCTAAAATTGGATGGTTGAACGGCGGTAACACTTTTAACCCGTGGATCGGCTGCCGGCCGGTGTCGGCCGCGTGCGCTAACTGTTACGCGAAGCGGGAGAATGCCCGGCGCGGTTGGTGTGAGGATTTCAACCGTGACCGGCATGTCACGTCTGACACCTACTGGCGTCAGCCGCTTTTGTGGAACAAGCGGAGTGACCCAGCCCGGCCCACGCTGGTTTTCTGTGGCAGCCTTTGCGATGTTTTTGAGGCGGATACGGCATTGGTGGAGCCTCGGCGTCGGCTTGCTGATCTGGTTTTGAAGACTCCGAATCTTCTGTGGCTGCTTCTGACGAAGAGGCCCGAGAATATTCGGATCATGGAGCGGTCTCTGTGGGGTCAATATGGAGTGTGGCCTCAAAATGCATGGTGCGGGTGTACGGTGGAGAATCAAAAGGCCGCTGATGAACGGATCTCGTATTTATTGGATATTCCTTGTGCAGGTCGGTTTGTGAGCTGTGAACCACTGTTGGAGGTGGTTGATATTGAGCGGCATTTGAGGGGTGATGATCTAGGCCGGGGCATTGACTGGGTGATTGCCGGGGGTGAGAGTGGCAACGGCCCCGGCATCCGGGAAACGACCCATTTCGCGTTTAAGAAGCTCTGGCGTGATTGTGGCTGTCACGGCGTGCCGTTTTTCTTCAAGCAGTTTGGTGACCGGTTTCCGGACGACCTGAAGAAAAAGGACGTGCCGTTTTCTAGGTGTAAGGAATTTCCTGAGCGGTTCGGTATTGTGTGAGTCTAAATATTCCAGGGGCCCCGTCGCGCGACTCTGTTGAGCGTGTGACGGGCTGGTGACCTCGCCCCTCGCGGGCGAGGTTGTTTTTTTCTATGTCCGCCGGTGGGTGAATGAGAGAGCCCGCGCCGAGCGGCGCGGGCTCTCGGCTTACATGACTGCTGCGATTTCGGTTTCTTGCGGGCCTGGGGCGCTCCATCGACCGTTTGGCCGGTCGGTGTAATGTTCGCAATGTGCGATTGTCCACGCGTAGTGACAATTCGGGCACTGGTAGTGACCGTATGGCAGTTGGCCTAAAATCTCGGTCTGGGTTAAATTGTCGAAGTCGGCCGTGTGTCCGCAACGGCCGCACGTCACATTCAGCATGTTCGGCCCGAAGGTGACGCGTTGAACTTGTGGCTTTGTGATCTCAGTGGGTTTTTTCATTTGCGGCTTTCGCTTTCTCGCGGTGTTCCCGGCGCCGGCGTTCCTCTGCGGTCTGAACCAATTCTGGAAACAGCGGGATGTCTGCTTTCTGTGTGGCTTCCCTGCGTTTGGCGTAGGCAAGTTTTCGTGGTGTCGCGATGTACGGCGTTTTCTTTTCCCACGGATTGAATTTAATGGTGATCCTGCCCGCGTACGATGCCCGCGGGCGGGCGCTTTGTGTTAGGCTGGGCATGCGTCGAGTTCAAGCGCAAGGTGCCGGTCCGCGGCCATGTGGGTGGCCAAGCGGGTTGCCTCGTCGAATGACTTTCGGACGGTGTACACCTTGCCGGTTGGCTCTCGATCGATGTCGGCAACGAAAACGTACCATTCCGGCAGCTCTTCGCCGTTCACGCGGTCAATGTAGGGCTCCGGGCCGGTGCATAGGACCATGGCGGGCGTTGGTTTCATGGTGGCCTTTCTGCCCGCGTACGATGCCCGCGGGCGGGCGCGGGATTTATTCCTGAACGGCTTTGTCGAGTTGGTCGCCTACTTTTCCAAGCAGGTGTTTGGCGATGCTGACCGCCTCGCTGGTCTCGGTGCGGTTGGGGTGGCGCATGTGGGCGATTGAAAGCAGGGTCTCAAGCTGCCGCATG
>Ga0116171_10004554_pt1 | contig 12433 bp, 10 predicted proteins | sample AD_JPNHW2_MetaG_FD_89798 | JGI IMG/M metagenome (GOLD analysis project Ga0116171, IMG submission 89798) | Active sludge microbial communities of municipal wastewater-treating anaerobic digesters from Japan - AD_JPNHW2_MetaG | ecosystem: Engineered > Bioreactor > Anaerobic > Digestate | place...
AAAATCTGAGTTTATAGGTTCCATCTTTAAGTCCGCTAATAGAATATATTCCGTCTTTATCAGTATAAACACCCAGTAAGGTATTCTCAATTGTTATACCAGCACCTGGTAAGATATTGCCATTCAGGTCAGTGACTTTGCCTTTAATCGTTGAACCATTTTCCTGAAGGGCATAAGTCACTGAACCTCCCATCAGCGCAGAAAACACGATAAAACAGAATAGCTTCCTCATTTTTGAAAAATTATTAAACTATAAAAGATCAAGTAATGAGGCGATTATGGATAGCTGAAATATAAAAACACTCTTTTTCCCTCCGCCGGCATTACCCGGATCAGGTTTTAGGGTATGATCTCAGCCCGAAATATTAAGGCACCCCATTTTTGATGCAACAAAGGTAATACCTTTTCCAAATAATTAATCAGAATATATTTTATTTTTGCCCCCCGGTTACATCTTCATGTTTGAAACATCAGTTCTCAGAAGAGATATCTGTATTTTTATTAAATTAGCATTTAAAAGAAGAATACTATATTAGGAACATGCTTGAAAAATTAAATTATAAGGGTCAGAAAAGAATAGCAATAATTAATGTTGAAAGAGATTTCAGCACTTCTATTTCCAAAGAACTTAAAGGTATAATTGTTGATAATGAAATTGATCCCCGTTTCCCTTATGATTTCATGATAATATTTGTAAAGAGTGTTACCGAAGTCGATTCCTTAGCTCCGGGTGCTATTCATAACCTTGTGGCAGATGGAATACTATGGTTTTGTTATCCGAAAAAGACTTCAACTCAATTTTGTCCTGATCTCGATTGTAAACATGGATGGAATGCTCTTAAAAATTCCGGTTTCCGAAGTGTAAGGCATGCAATAATTGATGAAAACTGGTCTGCAATACGATTCAGAAACATTAAATATATTAAATCAGCACCCGAAAAATTCTAATCTAAACATAATGAAAACATTCCTCACGCAAAAGACTTTCTGGCTATTCATATTTTTCTCGTCTGTCATTTTACTGACAGGATGCGCCAATAATGAAGAGATCAAACAATGTCTCACCGGTCATACTTATGGGTTTTTCGGAGGTTTATGGCATGGTTTCATAGCCCCTTTTGATTTTATCGGCATGCTCTTCAGCGATAAGATCACAATGTATGCACAGAACAATAACGGAGGGTTATATGCCCTGGGATTCCTTCTGGGCAGCGGTGGCTGGGGTTTCTTCGGGAGCAAAGGCGCAACAAGAGTAAAGAGAGGGCGCTTTAATTTCCGTTCGGAGAGATTCGACGATGCAGAGATAGTTGAATAATAGCGCACTGACATCTGCCTCACCCCAAACCCCTCTCCCAGGGGAGAGGGGCTTTTAAATACGCTAATTAAAGTAAGATTTAATGGCATATCTTGGAAAAACGATAGAAAAAGAGATGCATTTTGGCGCTAAAGCCAGGATTTTCAAATTTGCTCAGGAAATGCGTAAAAATCCCACTGAAAGCGAATATGTTCTTTGGAAAAATTTAAAGAAGTTTCGTGCTGAAGGGTACATTTTTCGAAGACAACATCCGATTGATATTTTTATTGCAGACTTTTATTGTCATAAACTGAGACTGGTAATTGAAGTGGATGGAGAAATACATAACAATGAGCAATCTCTGGAACATGATGAGGGGCGTACCGGAGAACTTGAAAAACTTGGAATTAAAACAATCAGATTTACCAATGAGCAGGTCCTTAAAAACATGTAGCTTATTAACAAACAGATACTTGATATTATAGCTGAATCAGCCTCCCCCGCTCTCCCGGGACCTGGGGACGGGAGGGGGTGAGGCTATACCTAATCAACACCATTTACCATGAAACACATATTTACAATTTTTGTTATGCTTTTATCAATTAACTCTTTTTCACAAAAAAAAGATATTATCTATTTATGGCCCGAAAAGGTTCCGGGTGAAACAAAAGATAAACATGATCCTGTCATTGACACTATAAGGAAAGATAATGTTCTGAGGTTCAGTGAAGTTACCAACCCGGCAATTGAAGTTTTTCTGCCTGAGAAAACAAAAAGCAACAGTTCTGCTGTTGTAGTCTGCCCGGGCGGAGGATATCAGATCCTTGCTTATGACCTTGAAGGGACTGAGATTGCAGCCTGGCTCAATAAACTCGGGTATACAGCTTTTGTGCTGCAATACCGGATACCTGACAAAAAAGAAGGAGCCATACAGGATGCTCAACGTGCACTTAGAGTCATAAGAAGCAATTCCGGAAAATGGAATTTAGATCCTGAAAAGATCGGGATAATGGGATTCTCAGCGGGAGCCAGCCTCAGCGCAAGAACCAGTACTCTTTTCAATATGAAGACATACTCTCCTGTTGATAAGGCTGACAGCCTCTCGTGCCGGCCTTCCTTTACAATGCTGATTTATCCTGCTTATCTTGACCTTGGACCAAACCGGACGCTTACTCCCGAATTACAACTGAGTAAAGATGTGCCTCCGATGTACATCTTCCAGACTGCTGACGACAAGTACGGAAACAGCGCTCTTGTGATGGCCGGAGCCCTTAGAGATGCCGACCTTCCGGTTGAATTACATTTTCTTCCAAAAGGCGGACATGGGTACGGATTACGGCAGGGAAGCCTTGCAGCCGAAACATGGCCATTGGTTGCTGAAAAATGGCTTAAGAGAACAGTGCAACAACAATAGCCTGGTTACTGTTCATTCTGCTTCTGTTACCATATCTTCAGATTAACAAATCCATTCTCCGGATCTTCAAAAGGACCGGGGGAAGGATTTGTATCTGATCTTTTATTGCCAAGATAATCGCTGTCAATCTTCAAAGGAGTTCCGTCGGGATTTTCGAATCGTTCTTTAGCCATCTTTGCCTTACCAAGCATTTCTGTAGTGACCATTTCGGTTTTTATCCCGGAGACTCCATTATCTAAAGAAAGGTGCAGAAATACACTGCCATCCTCCTCTTTTATTTCCATAACCGGCTTGAACTCAGGGTTTACAAATGCGTTCTTTTCATATTTACATGGCATTGCCCTGTCAAAATAAACGTTGCAGTTAATCACAACCGGCAACTTTGCGCTATTGTAGCCAGCTAATCCGAAGTTATACCTGGCATCTCTTGTTTTTCCATCCTGATCATACCCCAGGAATATATTATTAAGGTACCTGTCATCTCCGGAAAATATTGTTGAAAGACCTGCCACCTCTGTAGAATGTGGTAAATGATATGGGGTAAAGCGGTTCGGTTCGGGCCACATGCATATCTGACCGGCAATAAGATTATGCACAATGGCACAACCCTGCGACTGGGTAACAATGCCGGCAGGCGACAAAAAGAGATTGTTGTCCACCAGGATTGGCCCATGATCAACTTCCATAAAAAGATCTTCAAGATCATTGTTGTACAACAGGTTTTTAGAAACACGCGTTCCCTGAGCCATCCAGTCCAGCCATATTCCCCTTCCTGCATTATGAATACGGTTCTTTATTATCCGGGTATCAATAGCTGCATGAAATTTAATACCACCAATTTCTGCACCGTTAAATTGTCTCTTTGTCCAGATGTTATAAATATGATTATTCTCTATCAGGCTGAATGCAGCCCCCATGCTCCCACACATCCCTGTCTGCTCACAATTATATATTTCATTGTTACGTACAACATGAGAACCAATATTTTCTTTACTCCAGCCATTTCTTAATGTTCTGAATGTCACTTCAATATAATGAAGCGATCCATCCAGGCTCATATCTTCAGACCATACATTATGTCCGGTACTTCTCTCCTTCCCCAGTGTAATCCCGGAACATTTTGAATCGTGGATTATATTATTCTCAATTATCCAGCCCTTATTCCAGTTAGTGGAGATCATACCGATCTGTTCGGCAGTCGGGGCTGCCCACTGAGTAGCAGCCTGACTGATCCTGAAGCCGCTTATTGTTATATAGTTTATACCCGGTTCTGAAGGATAAAAACATGTTCTTCTAGCACTTATTTCAACAAGTTCTTTATTGGGATTGTATGAATGGAAATTGGCCCAGATAGTCGTATTTTTTGCATCACTTTCGCAATACCACGTGTATGTGGAACCCTCCTTGTCTTTTGCCGCATCAAAAGGCTCCGGGTTGAAGATTTTTTCGGGTTTCTCCTTTTCGTATAATGATTTACCGTTCAGAAAAATCTCCCCTGTATGATGAACCCTCCCATAACCTGTAAACCAGTCGCCAAATATTGAATCCTGGTATGGGTTGTAGTCACCAAAAAATGTGTTTGGAACAGTGACTTTCCATACTCCTTCTTTCTCTTTCTTCCAACCTGTGATAATTTCTGATCCTTTAATCTCTACTGTCTCACCCTGGGCCGCACGATAGACTATTCTCTTTGCATCGCTTTCGCCTCCCCTGGCCGGATTAACCCATTCACGGTAAGTTCCGGAATGGACTGTTATTATATCACCCGGTTGTGCAAGCCGGGCAGCATAGTTTATCGTCTTAAAAGGATTAGCAGCAGAACCATCATTATTATTGTTGCCATTAACTGAAACATGATACTCTCTGGCGAATGTCGTTGACACTGTCAGTGCCGCCAAAGTCAAAATGGTGATTATTTGTTTTTTCATTTAGACCTGTATTTTGTTTTAGTATGAAAGAACCTGTGCTGATTAAAATTAAGACAAATTTGCCATACATCATATAAAAACCACAATTTAATATTTATTAACAACCTGCTGTTTGATTTTTAGACAATTACTCCCATTTCAGTAGAAAATAATTTGTAATTTTCTTCAGATTTATCTCATTTTTGGAGCCAGATAAAATGTAAATAGTTTTAACGCACTCATAACCAATACTATGAAAAGATACGGATTTTTGATTTTAGTTTTTGTTTCATTGATAATCTGCTCATGTAACACTAAGGAGAGGCCTGTTGCAGACAGTGGCATAAAAGTGATGGCGTACTATTTCCCCAACAGGCAAAATTTCAAACCCGAAAATCTGCCTTATGATAAACTGACACACATAATTTTCTCGTTCACCGAAGTGATTGGCAATGAGATGAAATTCAGAGATGATTCTTCAGGCATTATGCTTGAAATGCTTGTAAGGCAAAAAAAACAACATCCAAATCTCAAAGTAATGGTTGCATGTGGAGGATGGGCTGGATCGGGAGGTTTCTCGGAGATGGCCCGTTCGGTTGAGACCCGGACAAAATTCGTTGAAAGTGTATCGGCCTTTATTAAAAAATATGATCTTGATGGTCTGGATATCGACTGGGAATATCCGGGAATGGAAGGTGCCGGGAACCCTAATATACCTGAGGATAAAGAAAATTTTACCTCATTGATGCATGAGCTCAGAGAAGCTCTCGACAAAACAGGCAAAGGGAAAGTTCTTACCTTCGCCGTGGCAGGCTGGGAAGAGTTTTTCAATCATGTTGAACTCGACAAAGTAATGCAGTATGCCACTTATATGAACGTTATGTCATATGATCTGGCAGGAGGCCACGACGGTTATACCTCACACCACACAAACCTTGGCTGGGTCAAGATGGAAGATATTAAAGGTACCCCTGCAGAAGCCAAAATCCTGGAAGAGAAAGATCTCACAAAACCCTTTTCTGCAGAGAAAATCATATCATATTGTATGGGCAAAGGAGTTAAACCGGGCCAGATTGTTATCGGTGCAGCTTTCTATGGAAAAGGATGGAAAGGAGTGTCACCGGAAAATAATGGCCTCTATCAGTTGGCCAGGGGAGAGTTCAGAGGTGGCAGCTATTCAGGTATAAGGGAAAATACAGAAGACAAAAACGGTTATGTGCGCTACTGGGATCCTGTGGCTAAAGCTCCCTATTTATACAATGCAACCGACAGCATATTCATTTCATATGAAGATACCGTTTCGATCAGACTTAAAACCGAATATGCTGCTAACACCGGACTTGGAGGCATCATGTTCTGGTCACTTGGCGGTGATGCAGAAAAGGACGGTCTTGTTGATGCTATTTATGCGGAGAAAAACAGACACAAAAGATAATTTAACCTGTCTGCCTTTTTACTACCTATTCGTCGCAAATTTAATTTACGAATCTTTACAAATCAAATTTTAAAGGTTTTGTTTCGTACGTTTAAGTAGTGTATATTTGCGGAAACAAGCAATAATAAGTCTAATACAATACTTTTAGGTATAACTCTTGGCGAACATATAATGCTTTTACGAAAGCAAAAAGAACTTTCTCAGGCAGCTTTGGGTAAAGCAATCGGCACATCAGGCGATATTATCGGAAGGTACGAACGCAATATCATGACTCCCTCTATTGAAGTGATTGTTAAGATTGCCGATACTTTAGGGGTTTCGATTGATTACCTGGTAGGAAAAATCAATATTGAACTGGACAGGAACACTCTAAAACGGATTGAAGATATTGCCACGCTTTCAGACGAAAACAAATCGTTTATATTCCGTATGATTGATATGGCTTTGCGGGATTTAAAAACCGGGCAGGCTTACGCAACAAAATAAAAAATAAAGCTATTAACTTACAATATATTACAGACACAAAAGGGCATAAAAGCGCCGTGCAGCTTCCCATGAAAGAATGGAAGCAGATACAAAAAGACCTCGGGGAACTGGAACGGTTAAGGAACAAGAAACTGTTCATGATCGAGCTTGCCGAAGCTGTTGAAGAGATGAAGCTGGTTATAGAGGGCAAAAAACAAGCCCGTAACGCCGAAGATTTCCTCAATGAGCTTTAGTATTAAAACCATATCCGTTTTTGAACGCCAGGCAAAACGCCTGATGAAAAAATTCCCATCGCTCAAAAAGGAACTTCAAATACTAATCTCTGAACTTAAAGAAGAACCCGAAAAAGGCACTTCCATTGGCCATAACTGCTATAAAATACGCCTTGCCATTGCCAGTAAGGGCAAAGGCAAATCAGGCGGCGCAAGGATTATTACACATCTGGTTTTTAAAGACGATACCGTTTACCTTCTCACCATTTACGACACAACGGACATTGAAAACCTTACCGATAAAGAAATTCTCGAACTTATAAGATTAATACCATAAAAAGAGGGTGTCTCAAAAGGCTTTAATCCTTGTTTACCCCTAAATCCCCCAAAGGGGACTTGCTGAATATCAATCCATTACAAAACTCCCTATATGGGTTCTGCTTCTGCCCATGCTCCGGTAATTCCAAGAGATGATTGGGCTACAGCCATTTGAGTATTAGCCCCGTAAGTATGTCCGTTTTGCTGCCATACATTAGTCACATTAATTCCACCTATCACAAAACTTACTCCAAGAGATCCATACCCTATCCCTTTTCCCCAATTTGTGGTATTATATGTTTTAATTCCAAATCCACCACTAAAAATTTTCTCTGCGACATTGGGTTTTGTATAAAATTTAGGACTAAATCCACTGTTATTATTTATCCTAAAATTACCTCCAAGACTACTCATTCCTGCACCAAACCCTCCAATTCCATTGTTTGTATGGTCAGCCGCCGTTAACCACCCCCCACCTTCTGAGGGATCAATTTACCGGTCTCAAAAAGATAGGTAATGGATTACGCTGGGTCTCAACAACTTTTGCTGCACTTCTTGACTTATTAATGAGCACAATCTTATTTGTACTGTAATTTAAAAAATATTCCGTCATCAATAAATCTGCTTGATAAACTGAGTCACTACCAGGTAAAAGCATTGCTTCAGAGTAACTTCTACCGGTTGAGTACTCATAGTTTGTAATAATCAATTTATCATTTTCATGTTCAAAAGTACTCGTCATATTATAAGTCGGCGGTTCTCCAGTAAGATTTGACCCAAAACTTCTAAAACTACTTTGGAATTTGCCTGAATCACTAAAAACAAAGGAAATGAAAAAGGTAGTATCAATCACCACTCCATCCGTTACATTTTCAGCACCATAATGCTTTAAAAAAGTCAGTATTACCGACTTATTAGGTAATTTTGTTATAAATCCGTAATAAAGGTTTTCTGTATTTAAGTTTTTAAGATAGTTCTCTTTATAAATTTGTGAGACCTCAATAAGGGAACCATCTTTTGCCAAATAGTGATTATTGAATTCCTCACTTAATTCTTTAAGGTTATCAAGCTCTTTTGGTTTAAAGTTGGCTTGAAAACTTTCGAAATTATTATTGTTGCTTGAATGTGTCTCATTAATTACAATTTTAGTATTACCGGTAGTTTTTGAATTCTGATCACAACTTATCAAAAGAAACATCAATACAGTTAAAATACTTGTCAAATTCATCTTTTTCATACTTTCGTTTTTATTTCTCAGTCATTCATAAGTTGATAATCATAATAAAGAAGGCTGTTTGATTGAATTTATTCTATTGATTAAAACCAATCCATGTAATTGTCATTGGTGCACCATATGAACTCCCCGTGTAAAGACCGTTGGCGCCTAATCTAAAAACATTGTTTGCACTAGTACCTACAGCAGGGTTGCGAGAGCCAGGATCTAAAAAATGGTAGTCTCCCCCAATTGGATGATCAATAACAACAAAATGATCTGTTGTAAAATCTCCATTTGCATTGTTACCCCAGTACCCAGCTAAATCCCGACCAACACCAACAATTACAGAGCGATTCATTGACAATTGTTGATTTAAATATTGGTATCCTTGTAAAGTCTGATTAGTTGTTATAAAAGATTTTCCTTTTTCCTTTCCCACAAAGAACCCATTGCTCATTCCTCGTAAAGCATTAGGATTCATGATATAACATGCACTTTTACAAGCTTCACTACCATAATCAGGTACTCTTGTGTCATACTGACTAATCCATTCAACATCTGCGCCCCCTACTCCTGCGGGATCTAAAGAAATACTATGAACTATATTTTCAACTAATCCAGGCACATAATAATCAAAAAGAGTAAAAAATCCGGCTGATGTTATCTTACTTTCGGACCAGGTAAAATTAGATTGATCTTTTGCTAAAGGTGATAAAGACGTTTGCCTAGATAACTCTATCGAAAACTTTCCATAGCCCTTATCATAACCGTTGGCTACTGCAGATTGGTAAATAATCCATGAGCCACTTCCTCTGCCACCACTTCCACCACCATTAACCCTATGAGGAGTTATCCTGTTCATAAGATCATTAATATAACCCATATCCATGAACTGATATGGCTCCTCAGGACGTCGAATGATATACCCGCTTGGGTCTGTATACTTCAGCGGGTTATTCATGCAGTAACTGTACCGGTTATAGCTTAACAGGTTATATTGGTCCTGAATAACAGGATCCGGGCTCAGGAATCTTGCAATCTCCGGGTCATATATACGGCCGTTCATGTTAATAAGATTAAAAGCATCGAGGTGCTCATGACCGGTGAATCCCCTGGTGGTTAAGGTCGGAACTGCCACATTTGTATATGACCAGTTGGCTGGGTTGCGTCGTTGCCCCCATGGATCATAGTTATATTCTTCAAGTATATCTCCGTCAGCTTCCATAATACCGGTTATTGACCCCAGATGATCTTTACAAATATAATAAATTACCGGAGTTTCCGTCCCGGTCTGTATCGCCAGCGCAACAGGGCCGTCGGGAGAATTAATGTAATAATAATGCCTGGTTGAACTGTTTGTTGTGACCCTTTCGTACAATCCGGCATACCATGTTGTTTTAACAACTTGTCCGGTGCTGTTATAAAGGATAGCTTTAATACGCTGGTCAAGAGGTGTATAGGTGTATACTAAAGAATCAGATGCTGTTGCAATAAATATTGGTTTGTTAAAATGATTATATGAAATATTTTGTCGTGCGGTATTTTTGCTATCATTAACACTATCAACCGCATGGATGCGTGTTGAATTATAGAAATAATCTCCAATATCCGATTTGAATGTTATATTCCCGATATCATTATATTCCATAAGCAAACTATCCTGCCCGGTAACTTTTGACCATTTTAACTGGTCAAATACATCGTATTCGAAATTTTCAGTCAGACTCCTGATTTTATCCTGCCTCCAATTCAGGTCCCCGGTATTTGGATCGAAGGAATATCCGAACCATTGCTTCGTGGTTGAACCTGCTGTAGTTTTGATTCCTGTTAAATATCCGTATTCATCAAAGGTCTTATATGTTATAATATTTCCTCCCGACATAGAATACTGAGTAATGTTACCGAGTTCATTTGCGGTATTGCATTGCCAGATGGTGCTATTATCACTTGCTTTTTTAATATATTGGAGATACCCCTTTACATTATATTGATATATTACAGCAAACCCTCCCGGATATGTTATTTTAGATATCCTGCCATAGGTATCATATTCATATACAAAAGGAAAAGCCTCCTGTGCTGAAATACTATCACATTCTCTTGTAATATTCCCATCGATATTATAAGAGTATTTTTTAAAACCTGACGGACTACTTACCTGACTCAGATTTCCTTTCCCGCTGCCAGACTGATAATATGAATAGTTCGTATTCCCATTCTCCCTTATCCTGATGGAATCCCTTCCTATATAGTCATAAATGATCGAATCCTCATCTCCTTTTGCAGTTTCAAAATGAGTTAATTCACCAAGTGAATTATAATCATATTTTAAAGTACCAATGTCAGGATCAGTTGCTTGAGTAAGTGTCGGACGCGAGTCGTAAGTATAGTTAAGTGAACTTCCTGAAGATGGGGGGGCTACTGAAGTAATTTCACCATTATTTCCATATGAAAAGCTCAGGGACTTTCCATTTTGAACAGTTGAAACGATCTGCCCGATACCGTTTAATGAAGAAGAATATGTACGGGTTGCTACACCATTAGAATTACTTATGGTCGTAGTATTGTTACTATAAGCGTAATTCAGACTACTTCCATTCACACTTTGAGTCTGAATTCTTCCTATTGTGTCATAAGAAAATACATTCCAGGAAGGAGTATTACCAGACAAATATGGTCGGCTTTCCCTTTTTAAATTGCCTCGTTGTGAATACTGTTTATCAACTAAAATATTATCTCCACTAAAACCTAAGGTTTGCTTACGGACTTCTCTTCCTGAATCATCAAACCATGCCTTGCTTTCTTTTATACCATCTGACTGGCTGATGGAATAAACAGCATTATCAGGCGAATCAACGCTCCACGCGTATTCCGTAGATAAATATTTTGTTGAAGATGTAGCTGCTTTGGTTTGGTTACCGAAACTGTCATATTCGTAAGTTTTCACCAATCCATTTGGGTATGTTTCGCTTAGAACTGAACCTGTTGCAGGATTATATGTATAAATAATACTTAAATTACCTTTAGTTAAGCCTGTACAAAATCTGTTTTTGGCTTCATAAGTATACGATTCAATTCTCTTATTCCCATCTGCCGGCTTTGTTGTCTTTGATAAAATATTCCCAAAAGCATTATATGTAAAAAAAGTACTCAATGAGTCTGCCATGTTTACATAAACAGAGGATCTTATTACCTGCCCTTTGCTATCATATCCATATTTAAGAAATTTCTGATAAGAAGGCTTATTTGCATAAGAAGATTTTGTAATAGTTGTCGAAGCAAGACTTGCCGGGCACCATGACCCCTTCTGGATAAACTGATTGCGGGTCTTAGTTACCAAATCACCATTCTGTTTAAGAACTGTCAAAGTATCGTTACCATACAAATCATAATAATATAAAGCCGTATCTATAGTATTATGGACTAAATCTTTAGAGATAACTTGAGAAGGAAAAGCAAAATAACTTCCATAGGCATAAGTCTTGTTTGAATAAACAAAATCCTTTTCAGATATGTTGGTTCCTGTTCCATCAGCACCTATCACTTTTGAAGGGTAAGAATATGCATACCTTTCGTTTGCATTAAAACTATAGGTATTAGCGAAGCCTGAAGTGTTTTCTATCACTGTTTGGTTTGCAAAGCCAATAAATCCTTTTCCTTTAAGATGATAAAAGGGGTTTGCATAAGAATAATGCAGTGATTTATTTAATCCATCACTACCTACTGATATTAATGAATCAATAACAAACTCCTTTAAAGGCTTGTATAACAAGGTGTCGAGACTTGGCCTGGTTAAAGAATTAGAAGTTAAAACACTATTATTATATATGAAGTTTGTTTTGTGGTTAAATCCATCAACTAAAGATTCAACCAGATTTGTCCGGTCGCTATCTCTTAATCTGTAAGTTTTACCTCTTTTATAATCCAGGCAATCCAGCAGGCCATCTCCTAAGAAATTACCAAAGAGAAAATTATCAGAATTAGCCAGAATAGTAGATTCTAGTATTTCGTTGTACTCAATCTTGAAACTTCGCCCCTGACTTAAATGTAATCGTATTATTGTCCCATCTATGGTCCCATTAGTATTACGATGTGTTGAAACTTCAATAATGTCAGATTTCCCATCAATATTAACATCTCTCACGAATAAG
>Ga0116171_10004558_pt1 | contig 12425 bp, 11 predicted proteins | sample AD_JPNHW2_MetaG_FD_89798 | JGI IMG/M metagenome (GOLD analysis project Ga0116171, IMG submission 89798) | Active sludge microbial communities of municipal wastewater-treating anaerobic digesters from Japan - AD_JPNHW2_MetaG | ecosystem: Engineered > Bioreactor > Anaerobic > Digestate | place...
AAAAGTCTTTATAATTTTAAGTGGGCCGTAAACATAATAAATAAAAGGCTTTTCTTTTTTTATTGATTGAGTATAGGCGAACAGCCTTTGATTAACAAATTCGCAATAATCTAACTCCTGTTCTGGTGGTAAATTGTGAGCATAAATAAGTTTGAATTTCTCTTTTAAAACCAGTAAGCTGTCTTTATTGAACCTTGAAGTATAGATATAATCCGGCAGGTCTTTTTTATATTCACCCAATTGGGAATACGCGTCAGAGCCGTCAACCACAATATTTTCAATGCCGAGCCACCTGACTTCCGAATTAGGATCCCATAAGACTGAATTTCCACCCCATGATTTTACAAAAGAGCCAATGAAGCCATAGTATGAATACGATCGCGTATTATTTTGATCATAGGAATATAACAACAGACTGTCAAAGGGGCTTATTGTCCTGTGTTTTACGTAATTTCGGGCAATCCACAATGAATCCGTAACTAAAAAAGGTAAAGCAAAAATCACTATGGCCAACAAGTTTTTAATGGTGCGTTTTTTCAAAGCATACAATAATAAAAACATCCCCATGACTCCCCAAAGAATTCCCATGACAGGCCTGGTAAATATAGCCCAGCATATCATCAGGGCAGCGAAAATCAAATCCTTCTTCTTTCTGCGTTCCCAATATACAATAAAAAAATAAAATGAAATAATGGAAAAAGATGCAGCCAGGCTATCAGCACTTAGAATGGTGTCATAATCAGAAACGCAAAAATTTAAGGCATATACTAGTGCTGTTAAAATAAAAGCGATTTTAGATTTAAATATGCGAAAAGCTATTTCTGCTAATAGATAAACGCTTATTATCGAAATCACCAATTGAATGATCAATAAAATGTTGCAAGCATTCATCTGGTTTGTTAAAAGCCGTGGCAACAAATAAACAATGCCGTATCCGGGCATACGTAGATCCGGATCATAAATACCAGTAGAAATAAAACTTTCCATTGGCTGGAAATATTCTATCAATACTTCCGTTTGGTATGAACCCCATACCCCAGAAATTACGTTCAATCCGCCCTGTGATAAAAACCATATAAAAGTTGAAACCTTTATAATTATTATTGCAAGTAATACTTTGTTTTTATAATTCATAAGGATTTGATATTAATTTTTATTCTCAAATTCTTCAATTTTGTAACATAACACAAAGATATACTAAGTTTCAGCTATTTCATTCATCATAGTAAAAGTTTCTTATAATCCTAAACTCAAATAACAAAGAAAATCTCATTTCTGTTTTTGGGTATCAAATGAAAATCTTGAATGAGCAAAATAGCTGCTCAATACAATGATGATGTTCAGAATTATAGAAGAGACGATTGGGTTTATTTTTAGAATTTCCACAAAAAAAGGCATTAATATAAGGCCAAGCAAAAAAACCGTAATATATGTTGTTGAAAATCTTAAGAATTCCATGAACATCTTTTTACCCCGGGTACTGGACCGGAAAGTAATGTATTTGTGGCAGAGATATGCATTTATAATGGCTAAAATATTGGCAAGAACCTGTGCTGTTGTATAGGCAAAATAATCTATTTTAAATATCTTTCCAAATACTTTATATAATATAATAAAGATCACAAAACCAAAAATCGTATTCCAGGCTCCCACAAACAAAAATTTTATTTTTGTCTTATGTTTGTTATAGAAAGGCCATGAATTAAACAGGGCCAGGCAATCAGTAAATGGCTTATGTGTTTTATTTTTCATCAAAATTAATTCTTTCCTTTTCAATAACCAAAGGACGTTTCTTTACCTGGGTAAGAATCGCACCAATATACTCACCTATTATTCCCAGAAAAAGCAACTGTATGCCTCCTAAAAAGAAAATTCCAATCACCAAAGGAGCCATTCCCAACTGAAAATTATTCCAGTCGATTAATTTATATATTAGGTAAACAAAAGCAGTTAATAAAGATAAAACGGCAATCGTAAAGCCGATAAAACTTGCAAGACGAAGGGGTAATTTTGAATGGTTTACAAAACCCAGCATACCTATATCATATAGGGTGTAAAAATTATTTTTTGTCTTGCCATGCATACGCTTAGGCTGAGTGTATTCCACAGAAGTAGTTTGAAAGCCAATCTCCGAAATTAATCCCCTGAAATAAGGGTAGGGATCATCAATCTGGCGAATTGATTCAATAAATGACTTGTCGTAAAGCCCAAAGCCAGTGAAGTTTTTTATCTGTCCGCCCTCGGAGAATTTTGCTAATGTATGGTAATATATTTTCCTTAAAAAAAACATGAATGGATTTTCCTTGGATTTCTTTTTAACAGCAGTAACAATTTTATAACCTTCTTCCCATTTTTTAAGAAACTCCGGAATAAGTTCAGGGGGATCCTGCAAATCGGCTACTACAGAAATAACACAATCTCCTTTAGTTTGAAGCATGCCGTAATACGGAGAACGTATATGTCCGAAATTGCGTGCATTAACAATAATTTTAACGTGTTTGTCTTGAAGAGCAATTTGTTTAAGGATTTCTACGGTTTTATCCTGGGAGCTGTTATCGATAAATACATGTTCGTAATCGTATTGAGGAAGTTGATCAAAAACCTTTTTAATTTCCCGGCAAAGGATTTCCACATTTTCTTCTTCGTTGTAGCAAGCAGTAAGGATTGAAATCTTTTTGTTCATGTTTTATTGTTTTAAAAATGTTATAAGTAATCCTTTAAATCTAGTAAAGAGTTAATAGAAGCTGCATTCTTTTTTATAGTATTACCACCAAGTAAAAAGGATTTAATATTCGCCTTTTCAGCCATGGCAATATCACTTTCTTCTGAATCTCCCACAATACATATAGCATCCTTGGATAAACGATGTTCCTGAATAATTAAATTTATCATAAAAGTATCCGGTTTACCTACAATATAATCAACCTTTCGCCCACTGGCCACTTCAATAGCTTTAACTATGGGGCCACAACCGGGCATTCTGTATCCGTTTTCAACAGGATAGCTTGCATCTAAATTGCATGCTATTATCTTACATTGAGGATTATTTTGTAAAACCAATGAGGCATTCGCAATTATTTCATATGAAAATTTAATATTCATTCCTATCACCACTGCATCATAAGAAATTTCAGGATTATTTTCGTGAAAAACAAAAAATGAGTTTTCTCTTAAAGCATTTGTCAATTCTTGAGAACCACAACAAAAAACTGTTTTATAATTTTTAATATTTAAGAAAATAGGTGTAGCATCTAAAGAACAATAAACTTTATCAGGAGTAACAGATAGTCCGAATTTTTCAAGTTTTTCAGCAAGTTGCAATTTATTTTTCGAAGAATTGTTTGTAAAATAAAAAATAATATATCCTTTTTTAGTAAGGTAGTTAATGACTTCAGATGCACCATTTATTAATTTATTTCCCAAATATATAGTTCCATCTAAATCAAAAGCAACTGAGTTAATTTTATTCATAGATGTTCATTATTTATACATCCCTCCAGCTTGTTCTATAAGTTTATCATATCTACTTTGCAGCATATCAATACGTGTTGCATCTTCTTCAAATATCGCTTTATAAAAATCGCGTTTATTTTTAAGCCACATTAATTCAAACCCAACTGCTTTTAATATTCCTTTATCTGCATTTTTACCTGTAGCAGCAGGGCATTCAAAAATTACTTTACGGGTTTCATAATGATTTAATTTTCCATTTTCAGGTAGCCTGTTAAAAAAATCTATTGATGCAGCGGAAACGCCACCACCAATAACACATTCTAATTTATGTTTCTTGGCTTTAATAAAAAGTTCACTTGCTATTTCAAATATTTTTTCAGAATTGATATCTTCGCGAGCTAATCCAAGCGAACCTGTCATATCAACTCTCCCAAGTACAATTCCTGCTAAATCACTAATTGTAGTTAGCTGCAACATTTCATCAAATTTTTTAAAACCATCTATGGTTTCAACATTAATAAGAAATTTAACATTTTTCCATTCATCTTCAGGGAAAACAATATGTGTTGCTTGAAGATATTTTTTCAGGGCATATGAAGATTCTATCATTGGAGCAACGATACGGTTAACCCCAATGGAACGCGCATCATACATATCCCTGATAGCTTCGCATCCACCGATTTTAATCGTTAGTTCAAGTCCGGCTTTTGTTATTACTTCCTTTAAACGAAGTGCTTCTTCCATTCTGGTGCCTTCAGCTTCAAACTCGGCTTTAATACCAATTACATGGTGATTTTCCTTTAAATCTTTTAAAGCATCAACCATTCTATATTCAAGTGCGTTCATATTAATTTTCTTCTAAGGGTTTAATAATCATATTTTCTTCAAATTCATTTCTTGGTAAAAAAGGGTATAAATCTTCTAATGGTTTAGAAATAATTCGTCCGTCAGGTTTTTTTTCGGAAGAAGTTTTAGGAATAAATTTATATTCCTTATTTAAATTTACTTCACACAACACAGGTTCATTTTCTTTAAATATTTTTTTAATTTTCACTTCTATTTCATTGTTTAAAGAAATTGAAATTGTTTTCAATCCAAAAGATTTAGCTACACTTATGAAATCTGGTATTCCAACTCCACTTTTCGGACAACAGCCTACAAAATTATTTTTAAAAAAACTTTCCTGAGTTTGCTTTATTGAAATATATCCGCCGTTGTTTAAAACAAATATTTTAATTGGAAGGTTTAAATGTTTAACTGTGGCAAGCTCTTGAATGTTCATCATTAGGCTTCCATCTCCAGCTATACACATTATTTGCTTACCTGGATTCCCAACTGCTGCGCCAATAGCAGCGGATAAATCATACCCCATAGCTGCACAACCTGAATTCCAAATATATTTTTGGTTTTCTTTTACAACTCCTGCATGAAACAAGACAACACATGCAGAGCCATTTCCAGCAACAGTAACTATATTACTAGGTAGGAGTTGTGTTAATTTCTCAATAAAATAATATGGATGAACACCATCTTTACAGTCCTTATATTCTGGTAAAACGACAGGATATTTCTTTTTACGTAATAAACACCAATCAATCCATGATGACCAATTGTTTTTAAAATTATTTTGTGAAAGCTGTATAATAAATTCTTTTGCGTCCATACAAACTTTAATAAAAGGATGCAAAGTAGGTTTATTTAATTCTTCATTATCAATATCTATAAGAATTAACTTCCCCGCTCTAATATAATTTTCCCAATTATAACTCGTTTGTCTAACATTATTTCTTGAACCAATTGATAGTACTAAATCAGAATTTTGTAATGCAAAATTTCCCGCACGACTACCTAATGTCCCAATCCTCCCTATAAATAATGGATGATCTGTATTTATTAAATCCATTCCATTAAAAGTTGAAACCACAGGAATTTTTATTTTTCTTAGTAATTGTAAAAATTCTTTTCTTGCTTTGGCAATTTTAATCCCATTTCCAGCAATAATTATTGGCCTTTCTGCATTTTGAATTAATTCAAAAACTTTTATAATATTATCATTATCTTTTTGAACTTTCGATACATTAAATTCTTCTTGATTATTTTCATCCATCATTGCTCCTTGTATATCCATTGGAATATCAAGCCAAACAGGACCTGGACGACCTTCGTTTGCGAAATAAATAGCTTTATCCAAAAAATATTTTACTCTTTTTATATCAGTAATCTGTTCGGCAAATTTTGTTAGAGGCTTCACAACCGAAATAATATCAACCTCCTGATCACCTAATTGCCGAATATTTAAATTGGGATAATATGTAATGGTGGTTTCACGTTTTACCTGTCCTGATATATATAAAACAGGGACAGAGTCAGTCCATTGCCCCATAACACCAGTAAGCGTATTTAGACCTCCAGGACCAGTAGTAACATTTACCACACCCATTTTATCTGTAGAACGCGCATAACCTTCTGCGGCAAAAGCCGATGCTTGTTCATGATGATTACATATATATTGTATTTCTTTACATTTGCCTATTGAATCATTTAAATGCATTGCACCGCCACCTGTTACCATGAAAATATGGCGAACTTTATATATATAGGCTAATCGTTGAATGATATAATCACTAACCTTTATCATTAAAATTTTTCTTTTAAAATAATTTCTTTATTTAATAAATCTTTTCTTTCATTATACCATAAATATAATTCTTTAATAGAATCGATCATCTTAGTAAAGTTTATATTTTTAATTTCATTCTTTAATCTTGAATTATCTCCGCTATATTCTATACCCATTCCGTCTTTTGCAGTTATAATAGGTAAGTTCTTTCTTGAAACAGTTTTTATTATTTCAGCTATTGAATATAAGTCTATTGAATTATCTGGTGTTATATTATAACAATTGTATTTCGAAGCATGGTTAAGAAAATATTCCAAAACAGGCATCAAATCATTAATATATAGATAATCAAATTTTCTGTTTTGATTCATTGACAATGGTAAATCTAAAAGTGCCTTACAAATCATATTAGAAATGAAACGAATAGCATAATCTTCGTATCTTCCAAAAATTCCAAAAATTCGTAAGTCAATTATATTTTTTGAGTTATCTATTATTTTACCACATACATATTTTGTCAATCCATGATCGTCAACAGGAATATGAATTCCAAAATATTCCTCCTTCATTTTTGGCACATAATAACGCATGTCATATATTGCTCCTGAACCAAGAACAATCATTTTTTCGTATTTATAATGATGCTTTTCTAAATTCAGAAACATCTGTGTATTTGTTCGTAAAAGTTCCGTGTGGTCTTTCGCGTTACGATGACCTGGTTTGCAGGCACTATGAATAACAACATCAATTTCATTATTACTAAAGAAATTATCAACAGAATTGCAGTCCGCCAGATTCAGATCCTTGCTCCCCGGAGCAATAATATTATATTTTTCGGCAAGAAACGATTCTTTAATATTTCTTCCAATAAATCCGCTACCGCCGGTAAGTAGAATTGTTTTCATTTGTTTAATCCAAAATTATTCCCATTCATCCGTTAATAATTGTTTTAAAGGTACTCCTTTCTCAACCAATGCCTGCTTAAATGCTTTAATCATCAATGGCGGGCCTGAAATAAAATAGTCGCTGCTTATACCGTTTTCAATAAAAATCTTATCTATGTCAATTATGCCATCAACATCTTCATAGAATATTTTAAGGTCAAAAGGTCTCACACGGCTTAATTCTTTCTCGTAAATATTGTATTCTTTGGAACGAAACCCCAGATAAATTCGCGGATTAATATATTCATTGAAAGATTCATGAGTAAAAAGTGAGAGGTAAGGTGTTATCCCTGTTCCCCCGGCAATAAATACCGTATTCGTTTTGTTGTGAGCCTGTGTGAACAAATCGCCGTAAGGGAGTTTCAATGTAAGGCGCTTGCCGGGTTTTAATTCCTGCTGCATACGGCATGTGTACTTACCCTTAACCGCATAAGTAATTTTTATCAATTTTTCATCAGGAGATGATTGCATACTAAAACAACGCGATTCGGGCCATTGTCCTGAAGGATCGTATTCATCCATCGCGAGATGCAGAAACTGCCCGGGTTGGTATTTATATGGTTTATCCAAAGATTCTAATTCGAGGGTATAAACACCGTCGCTATAGTTATGGATGGCGATAACTTTTGAAAGATATTTTTTAACCATTGCCATGTTACCTTTTTATATTTATGAATTCATCCAATACATTTTCTGAATAATCAAACATTTCACTGCTTAGCCCGGGGTATGTGCCCAGAAAGAATGTATTATTCATTATATAATCGGTGTTATGGAGATGATGGGCAATTTTCCACGTTTTATTAATAAAGGCAGGTTGTCTGGTGATATTACCTGCAAAGAGGTTACGTGTTTCAATTAATTTATCATTAAAGAATCGGGTAATTTCATCGCGCGAAAATGGCGCATTTTCCTTTATGGTCACAATGAATGCAAACCAAGCAGGATCGGCGCCATCAATAGCTTCCGGCAAAATAAAACAGTCAGGATATTTTGAAAAGATCCTGTACCATTCCCTGAAATTGTTTTTGCGTTTTTCGCAGAAATCGGCTAATTTATCCATCTGGGCGGACCCAATAGCGGCCTGTATATCTGTCATCTTCAAATTGTAACCAATTTCTGAATACACATATTTATGGTCGTATCCTGAAGGAAGGTTCCCAAATTGCTGAGAAAATCGTTTTCCACAAGTATTGTTTTCGCCTCCGGCACAATAACAGTCGCGTCCCCAATCTCTGAATGCCCGGACAATTTGAGCTAATTGCTGATCGTTGGTACAAATGGCCCCACCTTCGCCAGTTGTGATATGGTGAGCCGGATAAAAGGAGATGGTGGAAAGATGACCGAATGTGCCTGTTTTCTTTCCTTTATATGTGCTTCCAAATGCATCGCAATTATCTTCAATAACCCATAGATTGTTTTCTCCGGCTATTTTCATCACAGCATCCAGATCGAAAGGGTTTCCGAGCGTATGGGCGATGAAAACACAGCGCGTCTTCGGCGTGATGGCTTTGCGCATCATTTCAATATCAATATTGTAGGTAGGGATATCAACATCTATAAATACAGGTATCAATCCATTTTGAATTATTGGCGTGACCGTAGCCGGAAAACCGGCTGCAACAGAAATCACTTCGTCACCAGGTTTCAATTTTTTATCCCCAAGTTTTTCGGATGTCATGGCTGCAAATGCCAGCAAGTTCGCGGAGGACCCTGAATTCGTCAGCAAAACATGTTCTATACCCAGAAATCCGGCGATCTTTTCAGCAAATTCCTCTGAAAAACGCCCTTCGGTCAGCCAGAAATCAAGCGATGCCTCCACTGCGTTGATAATTTCCTGTTCATCGAAAACACGACCGGCATAGTTCACACGCGTTTTTCCCGGTATAAATTCTTTTGAGGCAAATTTCGCCCTGTAATAATCTGCCGTTTTTTCTACTATTTCTTTATGTAGTCGTTTAAAATCTTCCATATATTTTTTTATGACACAAAGTTAAACCACATTTCTTTTTTGTGAACAGTGTGTTTCCTTTGTGTTGCTTAGTGATACTGTTTTACAACGCAATTAATAAATTATTTGTAATACTCTTCTATTTGTCTTTCAGTAATTTCACGAATGTTCTCACCTTTTAAAAGGGCTTTGTTCCAATCAACGATGCTTTTCAGCGTTTTTTCAATATCCCAACTAGGTAACCATCCGAGTTCGTTTTTAGCTTTTGAACAATCTAATTTTAAATAATTGGCTTCGTGCGGTTGAGGATTGTTATCTATACTATATGAAGCACCTTCGCCCCAATAGTTACATATCGTTTTCATGATCCACTCAACACTTTTCGCATCTTTATCATCGGGGCCAAAGTTCCAAGCTTCAGCAAATTTCACCCCTTCATTATACAGTTTTTCTGCCAGGGTAATGTACCCATTCAGCGGTTCCAGTACGTGCTGCCAGGGACGGATGGCATAGGGGCTGCGTATCTTCACTTCTTTGCCTTTCGATATCGCTTTGATAAAATCAGGGATCAGCCTGTCGTCGGCCCAATCGCCGCCGCCGATCACATTGCCTGCCCGGGCTGTGGCAATTGCTACACCATGTTTACCATATTCTTCCGGGTTGAAAAAGGAACTCCTGAACGCCGAAGTAACTAATTCCGAACATCCCTTGCTGTTGGAATACGGGTCGTATCCGCCCATAGGCTCGTTTTCTCGGTAGCCCCAATGCCATTCACGGTTTTCGTAACATTTATCGGTCGTAACATTAACCACGGCTTTTATTCCCTGAACATGGCGTATTACCTCCAGGAGCGTAACCGTGCCCATTACATTAACAGAATAAGTTTCCACCGGATTCTGATATGACTTCAGCACCAAGGCCTGTGCGGCCATGTGAATGACGATCTCGGGTTTTACTTTTTGAATAATCGAAAAAAGCCGTTCCTGATCCCTGATATCTCCGATATATGAAGTAATGAGTTCTCCAATCTTTGCATCAACAAACAAACTCGGGTTTGTTGACGGGTTAAGAGCGTAGCCATAAACATCAGCGCCCATTTTTTTCAGTATCAAACTCAGCCATGACCCTTTAAATCCGGTATGTCCGGTGATTAATACTTTTTTGTCTTTCCAAAATTTTTTAATTACCAAAGTTTCCATTTTGCTTCTCCTGTGATCCATAATTCTTCTAATTCATTTTTTTCCCTAAGGGTATCCATTGGTTTCCAAAAGCCGTTGTGCCTGAAAGCAACAAGCTCCCTGTCTTCCGCTAATGTTTCAAGAGGTTTCTTTTCCCATATTGCTGAATCATCCTGTATATACTCAAATACCTTTGGTTCGCATACAAAAAAACCACCATTAATCCATGTATTGTCTCCCCTGGGCTTTTCCTGAAACGCAAAGATTTCAACTGAATTTTCATTATTGAAATGAATGGCGCCAAATCTTCCGGAGGGCTGAACAACGGTTACAGTAGCCAGTTTTTTCTGCTCCAGATGAAATCTGAGCAGTTCATCTATATTAACATCTCCCAATCCATCACCATATGTTAACATAAAAGTTTCATTCCCAATATACTTTTGAATCCTTTTTATTCTTCCGCCTGTCATAGTATTCAACCCGGTATCGATTAATGAAATTTTCCAGGGCTCGACATTAGACTGAAGAATATCCAGTTTGTTTTCCGCCAGATCAACTGTTATATCTGCCTGATGAAGGAAATAATTGGCAAAATACTCTTTTATCATATATCCCTTGTACCCGCAGCAAATAATGAATTCGTTAAACCCAAAATGGGAATATGTCTTCATTATATGCCAAAGAATTGGCTTGCCGCCAATTTCTATCATTGGCTTTGGACGCAAGTCGGTTTCTTCACTGATCCTTGTTCCCATGCCCCCGGCTAATATGACTACTTTCATAAAATTGTTTTAGACAAAGTTAATAATCTTTTTGTTTCATGTTCTACTCTGTATCCATTTACATTAGAAGTTTTTTATCTCCTACTTAGAAGAATACAATGTTTTCTGTTCTTGACTTTAACATAATATTGCATAAGTTCTTTTTTTGTAAACATTATAAAGGCAATGGCATATCATAATGTGCGAGGGCAACCCTTTATTTATGATAACCATAATTTTTATACTTTTGTACACTTTATAAAACATGAGAAATAAATATTCAGCATACAATTTGGTTAAAAAATCAAAATGAAAAAAAACATCCTGCTGACATTCGACTATGAATTATTTCTCGGCCAAAGAAGCGGCAGCGTTGATAATTGCCTGATCATTCCGACAAATAAGATCATGGAGGTATTAAAACGGCATGGAGCGAAGGCGGTTTTTTTTATAGACACAAGCTATTTATTCAGGTTAAAAGAACTTGCCAAAACAAATGTGTCTGCCGAAAAGGATCTTCAAAAAATTAGAGAACAGTTACTAGAAATAGCCCGGGACGGGCATTATTTATTTCACCACATACATCCGCACTGGCTTGATGCGGTATATCATGAAGAGATCAATCAGTGGGACCTGTCCGTTACGGATCGTTTTGCCATCGCGATGCTTGGTGATACTGAAAAGGAGATGTTATTCAAATATTCTGATTATTTTCTCACCGACATATACAAAAAGGCCCGATCAGAAAATAAATGCAACGGATACAGGGCCGGAGGTTTATATATAGAACCTTTCAGTTGTTTTAAACCTTTTTTCGAAAAGTATGGGATACACTATGAGTTCAGTGTGGTGCCGGGTGAAAAAAAGACAGGAGAAAAATTGTTTTATGATTTTACACAATGCCCTGCCGACAGGCCTTATCCATTTAATGAGCATCTGATGATGGAAGAAACCAATGAAAAATTCATAGAGTTTCCCATAACAAAAATCCGGATCAGCGGGTTCACAAAAGTTTTTAACGGAATTTATTACAGAGTAAGTAAACGCTGCTTCAAAACCCAAATTTTTGGCGATGGACTATCAGTAGCATCATCCATGCGTAATACCGATAATGAACAATCAGAAAAGAAATTCCTTGCTTTTGAAACGGCCATAAGCATTGAAATGCTCAACCCCACACTGCTGTCGTTATACAACAATACCATCAGGCAAAAACAATACATACATTTTTTGTCACACCCCAAACTTCAGTCCGAAGTAAGTATTCGTACACTGGATAGACTGCTGCGCTTTTGCAATAAAAATTTTGAATGCGAATACGACTTTGCAAGATTTGACAAACCATGAAGAAAGTCCTGATCATATCATTTTTCTTTCCCCCTTCCCCATTTACGGGTAGTTACAGAATTCATTCATGGGCAAAATACCTGACGCGGTTTGGCTGGTACCCAATCGTGGTTACACGCCGATGGGATGTTCCCGTGAACAATTACCAAGACATGTCGGCCACGACCTCCG
>Ga0116171_10004562_pt1 | contig 12419 bp, 11 predicted proteins | sample AD_JPNHW2_MetaG_FD_89798 | JGI IMG/M metagenome (GOLD analysis project Ga0116171, IMG submission 89798) | Active sludge microbial communities of municipal wastewater-treating anaerobic digesters from Japan - AD_JPNHW2_MetaG | ecosystem: Engineered > Bioreactor > Anaerobic > Digestate | place...
ACTTCGGCCGCTCCCCTTTCGGCGGGATTGTGATTTCGAGTCCAACCAGTTCGACCGGCCCGACCAGAGTCGTGGCCCCCCACAGCGACTCCAGATCCACCTCCGCCCGGACTCTGGCCACGCGCAACAGCGGCGGACGGTCAAGGCCTTCGCGATGATGCAGCGCCAGGCCATCTAGCCGAACATGAACCTTGGCGCCGCGGCCCCGGTTCAGCAGCATACTCAACGGAGACTTCACCGGCATTGAGACCGTCATGCTCTTGAGATCGACGCGGCTGTCGAACCGGCGTTCAAGATAGTCGTGCGTCTTCTGCCGGACAAATGGGTCGATCCGCCTGGAAAGCCACCAACCCGCGGCGACGAGCGCCAACATCAGGACGCCTATGGCGGCGGCTATCCAAATCGACCACTTCAGCTTCCTGGCCATGTTCGTTCAGCCTCCCCATAGTGCGCACCATGCCAGCACGGTGACAAACGGTCCCTTTCTTTGTTCGCCAGGGACAGACCAGTTGGCATACGATGATGGAGCAGTCCGGCGACGGACACCAAGCCCACATCGCAGAAAGCACTACAGGAGAGACAATGCCGCAGATCAAGGGACCGGCCATCTTCCTCGCCCAGTTCATGGGCGATCAGGAACCGTACAACAATCTTCCGAACATCACCGAGTGGGCCAGTTCGCTCGGTTACCTGGGCGTGCAGGTGCCAGCCAACGACAGCCGCCTAATGGACCTGAAGAAGGCCGCTGAGTCGAAGACGTATTGCGAAGATTTGAAGGGTCAAACCAATGGTCTGGCCATCACTGAACTGGCGTCGCACCTCTTAGGTCAATTGGTTGCGTCGCACCCTGCCTACGACGAGATGTTCGACATCTTCGCGCCGAAGGAAGTGCACGGCGACCCGAAGGCACGCTCCAAATGGGCCACGCAGCAGATGAAGTATGTCATCAAGGCCAGCCGCAATCTCGGTTTGACCGTGACGCCATCGTTCTCCGGTGCGCTGCTGTGGCCGTTCCTCTATCCGTGGCCGCAGCGGCCGGCCGGGTTGGTTGACGAAGCATTCGCCGAACTTGCCAAACGGTGGAAGCCGATCCTGGACTTCGCCGACCAGAACGGCGTTGACATCGCGTACGAGTTGCACCCAGGCGAGGACCTCTATGACGGTGCGACGTTTGAGAGGTTCCTTGAAGCCACGGGCAACCATCCTCGAGTGGCCATCAACTACGACCCGTCACATTTCATTCTCCAATGTCTCGACTACATCGGCTTCATCGACGTCTACGGACCTCGGATCAAGGCCTTCCATGTGAAAGACGCCGAATTCCGTCCGACGGCCAAGCAAGGCGTCTATAGCGGATATGCGGACTGGAAGGATCGTGCAGGCCGCTTCCGTTCGCTCGGTGACGGCGACGTCGACTTCGGTCAGGTTTTCACGCGGTTGACGGCCGCGGGCTACTCGTCCTGGGCGGTACTGGAATGGGAATGCTGCTACAAGGACTCCGTCCAGGGGGCGACCGAGGGCGCGCCATTCATCGAAGCGCACCTGATCGATGTTCCGGCGAAGGCATTCGACGACTTCGCGGGCGCAGCCTCGGACGCCAAACGAAACCGGCGCATCCTGGGCTTGAAATAGTCGCACAGGCAGGTGAACATAGGGCGGCTTCCGGCTGGAGGCCGCCCTATCTGCATCTTGCGAGAAACGTGCCATGAAGATTGAGCGTCTCGGCGATGTCAAGTACAGGGTCCCCAGGGAAGCACGCTCGGGGATGAGGACGGATGTTGTCTTCTACGCTACGGTGCCGCTGCTGGAGTTGATCCAAAGAGACAAGGCTCTCGAACAGGCCGTCAACGTCGCCTGTCTGCCGGGCCTGATTGGGCCATCGCTGGCTATGCCTGACATCCATCAAGGCTACGGATTCCCGATCGGGGGCGTGGCGGCGATGGATTGGCAGAAGGGCATGGTGAGTCCGGGAGGCGTTGGTTATGACATCAATTGCGGCGTGCGTCTGCTGCGGACTAATCTTGATGAGGCGGAGGTCCGGGCCAGCCTGAAGGCACTGGTCGAACAGGTGTTTCGCGACGTGCCCTGCGGCACGGGCGGCAAAGGGCAACTTGCCCTGGGCGCGAAACAACTGGACCGGGTTCTGGCCGGCGGTGCGCCATGGATGGTCGAAAGCGGTTATGGCGAGGCTTCCGATGCACAGTTATCCGAGGCGGGCGGCTGCCTTGCCCAGGCCGATCCGGCGACTGTCTCGCTCCGCGCCAAACAGCGCGGCGGGCCACAGATCGGCACTCTGGGTTCGGGTAATCATTTTCTTGAGATCCAGTTTGTCGAGAGCATCCACGATAAAGCAGCGGCCGGCGCCTTCGGTCTGCGGGAACGCCAGGTGGTCGTGTCGATCCACTCCGGCTCACGCGGCCTGGGCCACCAGGTTTGCACCGACTCCCTTCAGCAGATTGGCGGCGCGATGAAGCGGTACGGAATTGAGTTGCCCGACCGTCAATTGGCCTGCGTCCCAATTCATTCGCCAGAAGGGCAGCAATACCTGGCGGCGATGCGAGCGGCAGCGAACTTTGCCTGGGCCAATCGCCAGGCCATGACCTATCTCATTCGGGGGTCCTTTGGGCGGATCTTCGGGTCCCGGGCGCAGCTATCGATGGTCTATGACGTATGCCACAATCTCGCCAACCGGGAGCGGCATACGTGGCAGGGCGTGGAGTGCGACGTGTTGGTTCACCGCAAGGGCGCGACGCGGGCATTCCCACCCCACCATGCGGCGATTCCAGCCGAGTACCGTGCTGTGGGTCAGCCGGTGCTGGTACCGGGCTCGATGGGCACCTCGTCGTGGGTGCTCGCTGGCCGGGATGGCGCGATGGAAGAGACCTTCGGCAGCGTGTGCCATGGCGCCGGACGGCTGCTGAGCCGGAGCGCGGCAAAGGCCGGTAGGAATGCCGAGCAGATCCGCGAGTCACTCTGGGGGAAAGGCATCATCGTCCGGTCCGAGACACGGGACGGAATCGTCGAGGAGGCTCCAGAGGCGTATAAAGACGTCGACGAGGTGGTCGAGACTGTGCGCCGGGCGGGTCTGGCGACTTGTGTGGCCCGCCTGCGCCCGATGGGTGTCATCAAAGGTTGATACCCTAGATAAACATCTATGAGAGTCGCAATTCTGGGTACAGGTTATGTCGGATTGACCACAGGCGTCTGCTTCGCGTGGCTGGGCCATGACGTCGTGTGCCTTGACACGAACGAAGAGAAAGTAGCGTCCCTTCTGGCGGGGAAGATCCCGATCTATGAACCGGGCTTGGCTGAACTCCTCGATGCATCGCGAGCCAGATTGCAGTTCACCTGCAATTATTCGGAGGCTGTTCCGCAAGCTGATGTGGTGATTATCGCGGTCGGAACGCCGCCGTCGCCAGACGGTTCTCCGGACTTGCGGTATCTGCGCGCCGCCAGTGAGCAGGTGGGCCGCTGCCTGGAAGGCGACTTCACAGTGGTCGTCAACAAGAGCACGGTACCAATCGGCTCGGGTAATTGGGTCGAGTCCCTCATCCGGGGCGCATACGAGAAGCAGAACGGAGCGAAGGTTGACGGCCGGTTCGCGGTTGCCTCGAATCCAGAATTCCTGCGCGAAGGGACGGGGCTGCTCGATTCGCTGTACCCCGACCGAGTTGTGATCGGCGGCGACAACCCGAAGGCGCTCGCCGTCCTCAAGGAACTATACCGGCCGCTGCTCGACCAGAGCTTCCCAGCACCCGAGTTTCTGCCTCGTCCTGACGGCATGACACAAGTGCACCTGGTTGCCACGGACCTTGCTTCGGCTGAACTGATCAAGTACGCCGCGAATGCGTTCTTGGCCCTTAAGATCAGTTTCATCAACGAGATCGGCAACCTTGCGGAGCGTGTCGGCGCCGATGTCCGGCAAGTGGCGCTGGGGATTGGGCTGGACACGCGAATCGGCCCGCGCTTCCTGCAGGCCGGACTGGGCTGGGGCGGATCCTGCTTCGGCAAGGACACTTCGGCACTCATCGCCACGGCCGGCGAATATGGACTGGCCATGCCGATTGTTTCAGCCGCCCGCGACGTCAACAAGCGCCAACGCGTGCTGGTCGTCGAGAAATTGCTGGGCGAATTGAAGATACTGAAGGGCCGTCGCATCGCTTTGCTGGGCCTGGCTTTCAAACCGGACACGGACGACCTGCGGGAAGCGCCCTCCATTGACATCGCTCGTCGGCTGGTGCAGCATGGCGCGACGGTGGTCGCTCACGATCCAGTCGCCGCTGAAGCCTTCACAAAGGACCACCCCGATCTGGAAGTGATTCTCGCCGCCACGCCCGAGGAATCCCTCGACGACGCCGATGCCGTCATCCTGGTCACCGAGTGGGCTGAGTACCTTCAGCTTGACTGGGCAAAGCAGGCCCCACGCATGAGAAACCGCGTGGTGGTGGATGGCCGCAGTTCACTCGACCGGGCGGCGATGGAAGACGCTGGTTTCCGATTCCTCACCGTGCCATGAGGAAGTCATGGGTTCTGTGGGTGGCGGCTGTCGTCATCACCCTGGCTTCAGCCATCTACCAGCGCATGACCGGACCGTCATACCCGGCGCGGGGCTCGACGAAGGTCGGCGGCATCGACGTGAAGTACAAATTGATTCGGACCCACGGCCGAGGCAACGCCGAGATCAACTTCGAGGCGCCTGGGCCCATCTCCGGCACTCTAGCCTGGAAGCGTCACAAAACCGCTGATCGCTGGACGTATGTTGATATGCAGCGCCGCGGCGGCCTGCTCGCCGCCAGCCTTCCTGAACAACCGCCCGCAGGCAAACTCGAATACCGGGTCATCCTTCAGACCGGAGGCGAACGAGTGACGTTGGGCGGCAGCCCAGTCGTCATTCGTTTCCGGGGCGAGGTTCCAGCCTGGGTCCTACACCCTCATATCGTGGCGATGTTTGCCGGCTTGCTCTTGTCGGCTCGCGCCGGGTTGGAACTGTTCCGGCCATCACCGTCACTGCGGCTGATCTGGCCGACCTTCATCCTACTGACGGTTGGTGGCATGATCCTGGGTCCGATCGTACAGAATTACGCCTTTGGCGCTTACTGGACCGGTTGGCCGTTCGGTACGGACCTGACCGACAACAAGACCGCTGTCGCCTGGCTGCTTTGGGCGGTTGCCGCCTGGCGCAAGTCGCCAAAGTGGGTCGCGCTTGCGGCCATCGCCACCTTCGCCGTCTACCTGATCCCTCACTCGATGTTCGGGTCCGAACTCAAACACCAGTAGCGCCGCCGGAGAGGGAGCGCCGCCGCGCGGACGCCGGTTCAGGTCTTGAGATTGTCCTTGATGTAGGCCGGCGAAGCTGCCTCCCAATTCTTGCTTCCATCCTTGAACCGCATCCAAGTGGTGTGGCGCGCCGCCGGCGCTCCCGCAGTGATCTCAAAGATCCGGCCGCCGCGAATGCGCCCGTTGGCTGGGTCTTCAGGTTCGATATGCGGGTAGGAGAAGTGTCCGAGCGAGCCGTCATAGCCGAGTTCGATGCCGCGCCAGCGGCCGACATAGTTGTTCGTATGGTCGTGGCCGCAATAAACGCCTCGGACATCGCCGCGATCCGAGATGGCGGCAAACATGCCGCTGTTGACGGGAGACGGCGCTTCGGGTTCCTGGCGCGAACCGATGATCTTCGAGTGGTTCACCATCTCGCTGAACTCCAGCAGCGGAATATGGAAAAACATCAGCCCGGGAATTTTGCCGCCGTGACGCTTCTCTAGATCGATCGACGTCTGGCGGTACCAGTCGATCTGATCGGCGTGAATCCAGTCGTAGGGACGGTTCTTGCCGTCCTGAAAGTACTCGTTCGAGTCGATCAGCCAGACGCAATAGACCGGTTCCCGGCCTGCCGCGTCCCAAATCAACAGCGCCTTATTGCCACCGCCCGTGACGCCTCGCTGATAGCCGCCATTCAGGTTGTGCGGATAGCTCGCATACAGCGCCATAACGGCATCCTTGTCGAGTCCGGTTTTGGGCAGGTGCTCCTGGTCGTGGTTGCCGAACGTAATCGCCCAGGGTACGCGCTTGTTCTCCATCGCCGCGGCGACATGCCCGATCGCTGTGCGAAGGTCCTCCGCGGACTCGCAACTCTTGCCCGACAGGCAATCGCCGTTGACGACGACTAGACTGGGCTTGTCAGCATCAATGAGCTGCCCGGTCAGAGCGATGCCATGCGGGTCGGCTTTCGGCGTGTAGTGGAGATCGGAAATGGCCAGAATTCGAAAGGCGCCATCGGGTCCACACCGCAGAGTTCGCTCGACACTCGTCCTGTCCTGAACGGCGGGCGTGGCGGCGGCCACAGGTGCGGCGATCGAGGCGGTGATAAACGATCTTCGGTTCACAAGGCGTTCTCCTCGGGGAAGGGTTGGGACTCGCGCGGACCGCGCGGAGGCGGCGGAGCGCGTTTCTCCGATTCTAGCCGAACCCGCCGGCGCGGCGAGAGCAGACAATGTCCATTTCGGGTGGCGGCATCTGAATCCACGGCCGGGACGCCTACAATAGAGGTATGTCAGAACAGTTCACCATCGCCGGGCGGACTTTCCGTTCCCGGCTCATGATTGGTACGGGTAAGTACCGCACGTTCGAAGAGATGCAGCAGTGCCATGCAGCCTCCGGCGCTGAGGTTGTGACTGTTGCGGTGCGGCGGGTGAACCTGACCGACAAGACCAAGGAGTCGATGCTCGACTACATCGACCGCGACAAGTATTTCCTGCTGCCGAATACGGCCGCCTGCTACAACGTGGAAGACGCCGTGCGGACCGCGATGCTGGCCCGCGAACTGGGCCTGTCGAACTGGGTGAAACTTGAGGTGATCGGCGACGAAAAGACCCTGTACCCGGACGTCTTCGGCCTTGTGGAAGCCACTAAGATCCTCGTGAAGGAAGGTTTCATTGTTCTGCCTTACACGAGCGACGATCTAATCACCGCCAAGCGGTTGATTGACGCCGGCGCCGCGGCCGTGATGCCGCTGGCCGCGCCGATCGGATCGGGACTGGGCATACAGAATGTGGCCGCGTTGCAGATTCTGCGTGAACAGATCACCACCGTTCCGCTGATCGTCGATGCCGGCGTCGGCACTGCGTCGGACGCCTGTATCGCCATGGAAATGGGCTTCGACGGGATTCTCATGAATACGGCGATTGCCGCCGCCAAGGATGCGGTCAAGATGGCTACTGCGATGAAGAACGGCGTCGAGGCCGGACGTCTGGCCTATGAGGCAGGCCGCATGGAAAAGAAGCTCTACGCGTCGGCGAGTTCGCCGCTGACCGGTTTGATCCGGTAGGACCGGCCTGCCGGCCTGTCAAACGTGCTGGGGTATGACAGGGGAGGATGCCTGTCATACCGCCTAGAACGTGAACCCGATCAGGAACTCGGCCTGATTCTTAACTGACTTCAGCGTGATCGGCGTTGACGAACCGCCAAAGACGTCGTTGTTCCAACGCGTGTAGCGAATCTCCGGCGAGAACTTCACCAGTTTCAAGTCGATCAGAAGCCCCGCACCGACGGCCACTCCATGGCTGCCGCTACGTTCCAGTCGCGCCATGTCGCCAATACTGCGGAAGACATATCCACCCGAGACATAGGGCCGTAGTCCTTCGCCTGGAAGGCGGTACTTGAGCAGAAGCGGGAACTCCCAGGAACCGGCGCTATGATCTTCCGTAGTCGCGGCGGCGCCGGTCGCCAACTTGTAGCCCGTTTTCTTGTATAGCGCATCTACTTCAAAGCCGAGCCCGGCGGGGAGGAAGACGTCCACCATCGGGCCGAACGTGAAGTGTTTGAAATCAGACTTGAAGTCGCCGGTGGCATCGATGGCGTCATTCAACGGCATGCCCCCTTTGACGCCGAAATGGACCGATTGCGCTTGGAGGCCCAAGGCGAGGGTTACGAGCAATACAAGGACTCTCATGATTGTAGAGACGTGTAACACGGTGTCAAGTTTCAACTCAACTCGGCCGCCGCTCCTTGGCCCATCTTGGAGCGGTTATCGAACAGCTCCGCACACGACAGCGCGAGTTCCGGGCAACGCAGACGTCCACTCACGGGGCAGGGAAGTCCTGTCCGGCCATCCGGGATAGGCCGGCTGGGCGAAGCCTAAAGCGGTAGGATCTCTTCGCGGATCGGGTCGAACTTCAGCCGGCGTTTTTCGACATAGCTGATGTTCCCAAGATGCGAGGCTTGGGCCGAGCGGTGGCCGGTGAGGACGTCGCAGTTAGGCAATTTGCGGGTCTTGACGCATCCGAGGAAGTTCTTCACGTGGTCCAGGGTCATGTCGTACTTAGGCCCCTCAACGACAACGGGTGTGGCGCCTTTGCCCGCCGGGGTGAACTCATACCGGCTGCGATCGATGAAGAGCTTGGCCTTGGTGCCGCAGATCTCGACGCCCTCGCCCTTGATGCCCGGGGCGAGGGTGGCTTCGAAAGTGGCCGTGTATTCCTGGGGGTATTCGAGCAGGACGTTGATCGTGTCGGGGGCGGTGCGGCCGTCCTTGTAGTAGTAGACGCCGCCGGCGGCAACGCCGGAGATGGGGATCTCGTTGCCCAGCATCATGTGGACGACGTCGATCCAGTGGGTGAATAGATCGGTCACCTGGCCGCCGCCGAAATCGAGATAAGCGCGCCAGTTCCAGAACTGCTGCGGATCCCACTCGCGCCACTTCACGGGGCCGAGGAAGCGCGCCCAATCGAGGTTTGAAGGCAGGGTGGCGAGCGACGGGGGGGCCTTGCGCAGATGGTAGGTGTTGCCATGCCACCAGGTGCGGGCCATGGTGATCTTGCCTAACGCCTGAGTGTCGAAGTACTTCTGCTTCGCTTCGATATAGTGCAAACCGGAACGCTGCTGGAGCCCGACCTGGCAGATGCGGTTGTTAATGCGGGCAGCTTTGACGATCTTCGGGCCTTCGTCGATGCGCAGGGTGAGGGGCTTTTCGACGTAGACGTCCTTGCCGGCATTGAGGGCGTCGATGGCCGTGGTGGCGTGCCAGTGGTCGGGCGTGCCGATGAGGACGGCGTCGATTCCCTTGAGTTGGAGGAGATCGCGGTGGTCCTTAAAGGCCTTGGCCTCGGGGGAGCGCTTCTTGGCGCGGTCGATCATCTCGGCATAGACATCGCAGACAGCGGCGAGATTGGCCTGGCCGGTGGCGAGGAAGTTGCTCATGACGCCCCGGCCGCGCTCTCCTGCGCCGATCAAACCCATATTGACCCGCTCATTCGCGCCATAGATCCGTGAGTAACTCGCGGCCGTGAATGCGGCCGCAGCTTTGAGCCCCGTGCCGAGAAATCCGCGCCGGGCCATCCTGCACTGCGTCATGCCTGCATTATATTGGAACGGCCCGCGCCGCGGACCATTTGTCTTTCCAAGGAGAGAACCCGGACGCGCCTGCTGAGTTCCGCGTTCCGCGCACACAGGGCCGGCGCGATGCGGGTGGTGGCCCCTATCCCAGGGATTAGGTCAAATCCCGATTGATTTCGCCGGAAGTCCAGATGGAGACTGGTGACAGGGCTTGTTCCCGCGGAGGACGACACGGTAGAACGAGCGAGTTTGGCGAGTTGGAATTAGACCGGGAGGTCGAGGGCGTGTGCAATCCGATTCCGAGATGTTTCCTGCTTGTCGCGTTGTTGCTGTCAGGGGAAGCGGGGGCGCAGGACAATCCGGAGGGCGATTCATGCGAGGCCGTGCTGGCACGGCTTGAGTCGGCCTTCAGATCCGAGACTATCGACAAAAACAGGCAGGCGTGGCTAGCCGGGGCCGTGGCGGGCGTGTCCAGCGCCTGGCGCCTGGTTCCTGAGAAGGCCGGGAAGAGGGTCGGAGTGTTGGATCGCGAACTCCAGAAGGCTGAATTCAGGATGCCCGCAGACTTGTACCGAAGTACCACGGCGCTGGTGCAGTCGCTCAAGGGCTGTTCACGCTCCACCGAAGTGGGGCCTGTGGGCGAGGTGGCCGTGACTGTGCTGCATCAGAATCCTGAGTCGATACCGGAGGATTGGGTGCGTGTGGGTTCAGGGTATGAAGTCTATGTCGACGGGGAATCGATGGGGTTGACAAATACTGAAGGTCAACTCGTGATGCAATTGCAGCAAGGGAGTTACGAGGTCTGGGCTCAAAGGAGTCCCAACGAGGCGGGATCGAAGCTCGTTGATGTGGAGCCGGGCGTCACAAAACAACTCACGATTTCGCTTGCGGACGACAAACAGGTGTTTCCGCCCAGCGACTTGCGGATCAACGATACCGAGGAACTCGTGCTCCCGACGCCACCCAATCCCGTGGAACTCTCTTTCTGGTTCGAAGATGCGAAGATCCCGCTGTCCGAGATTCTGTACGTTGGGGTTGAGAGTAAACAGAATCCCACTGGAATCGATCTTACTGAGGACTTCGGCTTGGTCGATTCCGTTGCAACGCTGACGCAGACTACGCGCCTCAGTGAGTTCCTTGCCGGGGCCGAGGGTCCGGTGACTCTGTCGTTTGATGCCCGGGGTGTGGATGACAAAGACTATTCGATCATCGTGGAGGTGTGGCCAAGTGAGGGTGGCGTTGGCGTTGAACCGCAGGCGACCGATCCCAAAGCGCTGGCGCCGATGCCTCGGGCCCAGATCCGGCTGCGGCATCCGAAGTCTGGCCTAACGTTCTATCTGCCAGAAGGCGCGCTCGAAGCCCAGCCTGTCGCCATGCCGCGCGGAGAAGTCGATGTCGAGTACGGGATCGGTCAGGTGTACCGGCCCTTGACTCGACTCAATCTCCACAAGACCGAACGTGTGCGGCTAATGAGGAATCCGAACGGTGCGCTCACCGTCACCTCTCCAGAAACGAAGGGCGCGGACCAACGGGGAAAACCAGAACTTGATCTCCAGGCCAGGCTACTTCCGGCCGGCGCTTGATGAGGACAGAGGGCTCAACCCGCCGCCCGACCACTAGCGCTCGCTGAGTGAGCGTGTGCGCCGGCTCGAACGTCAGTGGCTGGATCGCCACCCGGCACCTGGGCAGCGGGCTGGACGTGGCTAACGCAGTTGAAATGCTATTGCATGTGATATCATCCAGGTGGAGCCGAGATGCGGGTTGTATTGGATACGGACGTATTGGTGGCCGCGCTTCGCAGCGACCAGGGCGCATCGCGGCAACTGCTTCTGGCGGCCTTGGACCGGCGGTTCGTTATGCTCGTCTCGGTTCCGTTGATGATCGAGTACGAGGCCGTACTGACGCGGCAGGAGCACATGACCGCGGCTGGGATCACAGCGGACGACGTGAATACCATACTCGATGCTCTGGCAGCAGTGATCGAGCCTGTCCGGCTGACTTTCCTCTGGCGGCCGAGACTGAAAGATGTTGCCGATGAGATGGTGCTTGAAACGGCGGTGAACGGGGCGGCAGATCTCCTGGTGACTTTCAACCTGAAGCACCTGGGCGAGGCTGCCTTAGAATTCGGGGTCCGAGCCATGAGGCCTGGCGAGGCTTTGAGGCAGAAGACGGAGAAGCAAAGATGAGAAGAAGCAACGTTGCACTGAGACTTCAGACGGGGCTTTTAGAGGAAGCGCGCCGTGTGGCGGAAAACGAAGGTGTCGCGTTGAATCAGTTGATCAACGTAGCGGTGGCGGAAAAGCTGTCGGCGTTGCGAACTGAGGACTACTTCCGCGAGCGCGCGGCCAGGGCCAGCATCAAGAAGGCCAAGGACGTGCTGAAGCGCGCCGGCAAAGGAATGCCTCCCGTCCCCGGTGACGAGAGGTAGTCCTACCCTCAACAATCTCAACTCTACGGCTGGAACTGGCGGCGGCCATGGTCAATGGCCCCTAACCGGCGTAGCCCGGCCGATGCAGGCAAACGAGGCGGGGCATGCAGCCTGGGTGGCTCACTGGGGGCGCAGGCCGGATCGTGCCGTTCTGAACTGCGTCATGCCGTATATTGGAAAGGTTCTATGTCACGGACATCCAGTTTGCTCACACTCCTGCCGCTGGTAGCGGCGGCCGCTTTAGGACAAGGCCTGCAGGTGACCGGCGGCGCGGCGCCGTACCAGGTGTTTCAACGCGACGCGTCGAACACGGCCATGATCCGCGTCGAGGGAACGGCGCAAGGCAGGGCGGTGGAATCACGGCTCATTGCTAAAGGGCTCGTCGTCGCCGGCTTCGATTGGAAGCAGATAGGCACGATCCAAGGCGGGAAGTTCAAGGCCGAAATTGCGGCCGTTCCCGTGGGAGGACCTTACCGGCTGGAATTGCGCGCGGCGGGTACGCAGGCGGTGACGGCGGTGGACAACCTGCTGGTGGGTGACCTGTGGGTACTGGCTGGGCAATCGAATATGGAGGGCGTCGGGAATCTGGTGGATACGCCGTTGCCTTCAGCGATGGTGAATTCCTTCGACATGACCGACGCGTGGGTTGCCGCCGAGGATC
>Ga0116171_10004563_pt1 | contig 12419 bp, 11 predicted proteins | sample AD_JPNHW2_MetaG_FD_89798 | JGI IMG/M metagenome (GOLD analysis project Ga0116171, IMG submission 89798) | Active sludge microbial communities of municipal wastewater-treating anaerobic digesters from Japan - AD_JPNHW2_MetaG | ecosystem: Engineered > Bioreactor > Anaerobic > Digestate | place...
AATTCATATTTCTGATTGAGTAGATTTTCGCTTTTCAGCAGAAAACTCAACCGGTTTGTCGCTTTATAATTCAGTCGGACATTCCATAGCGTGAAATTTTCTTTCTGCGGATTTTGCCCGGTGCTTGTGAATAAACCCCGTATAAACTGTACGCCCGTGGAGAAAGTCCATCGGCGGGTTGTGTAGCTTCCGCCTGCGTAGAGTTTATGTTCCGGCGCTCCGGTAATCTTATATTTCATGTTCAGGCAGCTGTAATTGGTTGTCAGGTAAATACGATTGTTCAGCCTGCATGCCACACTCATTTCCAGCCCTGCATTATCTATTTTTCCGGTATTTACATTCAGCGGTTTACCATTGGTTATAATGGTTTGTATCATATTATCGCCTGCACTCCGGAAAAGATTCACCCCCAGTATCAGCCTGTTCTCCAACAGGTTTTGCAACAGGGACAATTCATAATTCATCAGTCGTTCGGGCAGTAAACCGGGATTTTGCGATGGAAACATATACATCTCGCGGATGGTGGGGTTTCGGTATCCCTTGCTTACAATCGCCTTCACCACTGTAGATGCAGCCGGTAGATAGCTCACACCGAACTGTGGTATCCACTCACTGCCGCTCTGCTCATTGTAATCATAACGTATCCCTGCATTCAGGGTCATTTTATCAGCCAGCAACGATTGTTGTATATTCAGATAAGCTGCTGCGTCATTGATACTTTTATCGGCCAGCAGCACTTCTTTGCCGGTAAATACATTCTTTGCCTTTCCGCCGAAACGCTGATAATCCACTCCGGCAGTTGTCCTGTTGCCCGCCATTAACCTGTACGACTGATACAGAGATGCTCCAGCCATATAATCGTCGGAGTGAAAACGGTAATCAGGCGGCGCTGCGCCATCGCGGTAACCATCATTGATGAGGTGTTCGCCTAAATTATAGTACATTCTCAAGCCACCGCTTGTTTTTTTATAGTCATTTTCGAGTACGAGCGAAGCCGTCGCACGACGTACATCAGCATCGTTATCATGAACAGGACTATTTATGGTTCCCGGATTGGAAGTGAAGGTTTTTGTTCCGTTGATATCAGCGGAGGTACTCCAGTGATTGGATAATTCATAGCCCGTCCTTGCGTAAACAGCCATCTGTTCGAAATCCATATCCTCCCGGTGTCCGTCGGAGCGGTTGTATGCCATACCGACATTACCACTCAGTTTTCCTCTTTTTATTCCTGCACCTGCCTGCGTTTCGAGAGTATTGTAGCTCCCGTACATGGACTGAAACGACAGGTTGGAACCATCCTGCTTCTGTTTTTTTGTAATGATATTGATAACTCCGCCCATCGCGTTGGAACCATAAAGGACGGAAGCGGGTCCCCGAACCACCTCTACCCTCTCTGTCATCACAGACTGGTAGCTGTCAGCCAGCGGATGCCCCATCAGCCCCATGTATTGTGGATGTCCGTCGATTAATACCAGTACTCCGGTTGAAGGCGCTCCTCCGATACCGCGAATGTTCATTCCTCCGGCAGCTCCGGCAGCAACGCCATAACCGGCAACACCCCGCTGGGTAATAAAAAGCCCGGGAACTTCCTCTGTCAGAACAGTTAATACCGACGACTGCAACCGCTCCCTGATCTGCCGGTCGCTGACAACCGATATACTCATGGGCAGGCTTCGCAGATTAACTTTGGGTATGGAGCCTGTAATGATGACTTCGTCCAGACGCACAGTATCAAGATCACTTAAACCAGCTGCCAGCATTCCTCCCGGAATATGTACAGCGAAGAGAATGAAAAAGAGTATTCGTTTCAGATAATCCATGGAAATTTAAAACACGCTTCGTTGTAAAGTGCATAATCCGCGTTCCCGTTTACTGCAAATGTCTTTACCACTTTGGCTTCCTTCAGCAAACTGATGGCAAAATTGACAGTGGCACCGGTTTTAATACGGTCTTCCACCAGCAAAATAGTCTTTCCTTTGCAATCAAAGTCAACAGGCGAAAGGAGCTGCGGATTATCGTAACGGGGCTTCTGCTCGGCATCGCGCAGATTAATTTTAAGTAGCTGTAAATCGGTGTTTAAACGCTGATTGAGTATGGCAGCAGGAACAACACCCCCGTTAGCGATGGCTACAATCATATCAAAATGTTCATGAAATTCAATTTGACGAAAACGCCCCATCACTTCTTCAAAAGATTTGATATCCGGCATTTTTCAAACTTTTTGCAATGCTTTAAGCACCAGATAACCGCCAAAGAGCTGAATAAGCATACCGGGAAAACCGATGCGGAAATCCTGAACAGCAACTGTGAAATCCCGAACCAGTACCCATTCGAAACCTGTACCGATTAACTGATAAGCCAGAATAGCTATCAGTATTCCCCACAGCGATACTTTGCCAAAGTATTTTGCTGCCAGCGCAGCGGCAACGGCAAGAATAGCTGATTTGAACATGATGGCCGGAACTACCGCTAAAACGGGCATGTCGAACAACAGACTATTTACCAGCGGCGACAGGACTGCAGTGAGTAAACCAACATTGATCCCGTATTTGTATGCACCGATGAGTGTGAAGAAGTAAATGGGGAGAAAAATCAAACCGCCACCGGGTATCAAATGTGCCAGTTGAGGTAAAAGCAAATTACCGGCAACAAAGAGAAATGCAAATAGATAGGTTCGCGCGTTACTGAGTTTCAGAGAATAAAGTTTTACTGTTGTGTCCATAATATTATTTTATTGATTATTTGACAAAATATTTTTATTCAGAATGTTGATTACAAAGCTATAAAAACTTTAGAAACATTCAGAGGATGATGCCTGATTTTATAAATATTTAAGCAGATAAAAACACTTAATGATTAATTTGAAACTTAATGCTTATCTTTGATTGTGGAAAGCCTGGAAATTAATCAATAATAAAAAACAGCCTGTCATGAGGAATAATGAGATATCCGAAACAGCCGAAAGTAAGTCTCTTTCGATTGAAATAAAAAAACTCAGCGCGGAATACCTCGAATTGTACACTCAGTTCAAAGATATGACCGATAATGAGCCGCTTCTTTATTCGGTGTACCTGAATAAACTCGGATATCTGCTCTTCGAACTTTTTGAAAAGAAAACGGAATGTTCGCGACTGAAAATGAAGATGGAGCTGATACAGACCGCTCTTAACCGCGACGAGAAACCGGACATCCCCGTTATCGAAGTTAAGCTAAACACGTTGCTTTCCAATTATTATCAACAAATAAATAAAAATGCTGAAACCCTCGAAACAGCCAAACAGGTACTGAGAGATCTGCTTCCACCCGAATTTGTGGCAGAACTGAAAGAAATATTCCACCTTCTTTGCAAAAAACTACATCCAGATCTAAATCCGCATCAAACTGAAAACGACAAAGATTTATTTCTGAAAGTAAAAGCTGCCTACGATCTGAACGACCTGACAGAACTGAAGAAAATACTTCTCAATCTGGACAGCAAACAGGAACCTGCTGAACAGACAACTCAGCAAACCACGGGGGAGAAACGCAAAAAGCTGGATTTCATTAGTAAAAATATAGCTGTCCTGAAAGAGAAAATAGAGAAACTGAACGAAACTTTTCCTTACAATATGAAAGATGTCCTTAACGACGATGATAAAGTGACTGCTGAACAGGACGCTGTCAAAGTTCAGATTAATTTTTACGAACAGGAAGCAAGTAAATACGAAGCCTTCATTGAATTAATGCTCAGCTGACTATGAATCAATCAATTATTCCGATTTCACCCAGTCTGCTTGCAATGCTCAGCAAAGGAACATCGGGTGTACTGCCGTTTCAACGGGAAATATTCCTGCTGGAAATAACAATCGCGGGTACCAGTTTTAGTACCGGACTTCAGACTGTGGAGCAGGAAATTGTACCGGAAAAAGTGCTCACCATGAAACGGGAGCCGGATAACAAGCACGACAAGTTTGCCATTGCCATTTTTGTACAGGATGTACGCGTCGGGTATGTGCCTGCTGAACTCAACGAAGTATGTTCGCGACTGATGGATGCCGGTAAAATGTTCTTCTGCAGGGTAATATCCAGGGAATGGAAAGGGAACTGGCTTCGAATCAAAGCCAATATTTACATGGTAGAATAATCAGTCTTACGGATGCGCGGCACCGGCAGGTAATGCTGCCGCATTGCTATTTTCGTCGGGAACAACAAGCAATCCTTTCAGCGTTGCCCGGAAACTGTATTTGGTCATCGACTGGTTCGATTGAAATCCATAACCGGAAACAACACGTGTCAGCTGTGTAATTTTCACCAGCGTATCCGAATATATGAGTTCCTGAGCCCTGTCCCAGTACAGTCGTTCACTTTCAAACATTTCACCCATCATGTTGATGGCTTTAACTTTACCCTTAAATTCCCATAATTGTCTGGCTTCGTAGTAGCGGGCATAGTTGCTGTGAAAGTTGGCATCGATTACCAAATTTTCATCAAAACGCTCGAAATGCAGCCCTTTTGGAAATTCCCAGTATTTTTCCTTCGCTTTATCGAAAACATCCCACTGATCTGTATAAATCCGGTAACGTGTGATACCCGAGTCGGATATTACAGTTGTTATTTTGGTCGCGTGAAGACCGGGCATTGCCTGCCTGTCTTTTACGGCTGCAATCTTCTCTGTTTTTTTATTCTGACACGCAACCGCACCAAATAACACGACAACCACCCAAAAGGCGGCTGTCATATTGATGATTATTTGCTTTGAAAACTTCATTCTTTTTTGGAAAAGGATCTCTACAATTTTGGCTTCACAAACCAGAATTCATTTATCGAAGCGCTGAAAGTGAGCTTCAGATAGTTCTCCTTCAACAGCGACGAACCCATTTTACCGTACTCGAGCGAAGCGTTCAGGATAGATTTTGAGGTTTTTGTCGGGAAACCAACTCCAAAGCTGACGGTGTAATTATTAGGTAATTTGGTGGTTCCTGCTGTATAGTAAGGATTTACCGTATTGAAACCAACGCGATAACGTATTCTGTCTGTATATCTTCTTCCAACCGGATTAGGAACATATTCAGCTCCGAGAGCTATTTTGGTTGTATTCACCAGCGAATCGGTTTTGTTCATAAACGAGGCTTTCGCCCATGCCTGCTGTGTTACGTCAATACCTACAGTCAGTTGCTTGTTGTACGTGTAGTTTAATCCAATTCCCAGCGTTTGTGGCAGTTCAAATCCGTTGGCAGAATTAAGAACCGAATCATTGGCTATTGCCGAGAACCTGGCATTGAACTTGGTTTTCCCTTCATAAATCGCTCCTAACACCACATCGTGCTTTTCTGCAAATGTATTATACAGCTGAATACCATAGCGAAACCGAAAATCATTAGCACTGATGCTATTGGCATAAGCTACTGACTGATAGGCAGTTGTTGAAGAAAAAACCAGGTTTCGGTTATTATTTACCTCCCCAAACATATAGTAAGCATTTACACCTAACGAAATGTGGTTCAGAATGTTGGCCGACAACCCTCCGTAAACCTGGGTAAATCCGCCGGCGCCGTTGAAAAGAGTATAATAATTGATATATTTAGCATCCTGTGTCTGACTGACAGGCATTTGCAGGGAGTCAACCTGGTTAAAGTTATATCCTACGAAAGAATATGGTGTCAGACCCGCGCTAAACCCAAGCCATTTCGCCAGGGGAAAACGCATCGTCAGGTACTCCAGGTTGGAGTTAAAAGTTTTATTCGAGCCATCATCATCCGAGAAAATCGAATATCTGGCGCTACCGGCAATATCAAACATGAATGTAAGTGAATCCACACTGCTGTATGAAGCCGGATTTACGGTATTGATTGTATTTTTGGATCTGTTACCGAGCGAAACGCCCCCCATCCCCCGCAGCTCTGTAGCTGTGCTTTGCGTTACGTCTCCGTATCCGAAACGTGTATAGGGCGAATTTGTATTATTCTGACCTACAGTCAACTGAATGGCTGAAAAAAACAAGGCGATTGCAAAAACTACTTTTTTGTTATACATTCAATTTATTTTTCCGGTTTACCCGTTTTAACTTAATTTTTATTGGTAATGCAAAGATGGTGTAATTAATTTTCCTGTCAAAGTAAATAAAGTTGTACCCCGTTAAAAAAACTGAAACAGAGGGTTATTATTCTATTTTCAGGTGTTTTATAAAATCATTTTTTCGATTGGAATAACCAGAATTCCTTCGGCTCCCAGATTTTTCAGTTTTCCGATTATATCCCAGAATTCCTTTTCACCAATTACCGCATGCAACGAACTCCATCCGTCCTTTGCCAGTGGCATGATTGTCGGACTACGCATACCGGGAATGACCTGTACAATTTGACTTAGATTAGCCGTGGGAATGTTCATCAGCACATATTTTTTGTCTTCAGCCACCTGAACAGCTTCAAGACGAAATAACAAATCATCCAGAACTTCTCTTTTTACGGGGGACAAATCAGGATTTGAAATCAGCAGTGCTTCCGATTTCATGACAACTTCCACTTCCTGCAATTGATTGGTCAGCAGCGTACTTCCGGAACTGACAATATCGAAAATGGCGTCGGCCAGTCCAATTCCGGTTGCTATCTCGACCGAACCGGTGATAACGTGTATATCGGCAGAGATATTATTTTGTTTCAGGAAATTGTCAAGTATTACCGGATAAGAAGTGGCAATCACTTTCCCGTTAAACCAGCTCAATCCCTGGTAATCGGCAGATTTCGGAATAGCCAGAGACAGTCGGCATTTACTAAATCCAAGTCTTTTCTCGATGTTTACCTTTTTATTTTTCTCTGCAAATTCATTTTCTCCGACGATACCGATATCTGCAACTCCATCGGCTACAGTTTGTGGTATGTCATCATCGCGAAGAAAAAGCACTTCAACAGGAAAGTTCTTTGCCGGAACAAGGAGCAGTCGTTTGCCCCATTCGAGTTTAATGCCTGCTTCATTCAATAAAGTCATGCATTCTTCATTCAAACGTCCTTTGGATTGTATTGCTATTCGTAACATGGTTCGATCTTGTATTTGTTGGATTTTCCATAAAACAAGCCGTGCATTCAATGAAATAATACACTGCGACTTCTAAGCCAACAAAAGTACTACAATTCTGACAAAAAAAAAAGTCCGTTAGAAACTAACGGACTTGCAGATGTCTTAATAAATTTTTTGCGATAGCTAAAATTATTTAACAACAGCAGTAGCAGCTGAATCAACAACAGCAGTAGCAGCTGTATCAACAGCAGCAGCAGTAGTATCAACAACTTCAGTAGCAACTGAATCGATGTTTTGTTCAGTTTGTTCAGCTTGTTTAGGAGTACATGCAGCAAATACTGCAGCTACAGCAAAAAATAAAATTACTTTTTTCATTTTGTTTTAATTCTTAAAAATTTAACATGTTAGATATTTTGTTCAATTCAAAATCGTAACAAAGGTATATCTTTATTTTGATATACAATTAATATTTCTGACTTTTTTTTATTTTTTTTTCACTTTTCGGTGATTTTCTTTGAAAAAAGCCTAATAAGCGGGTAAAAAACAAACATTTACAGTTTCAAATTCAAATTCTGTTTCTTTAAAACAGAAAAACTAACAGCAAGCAGGAATTATCCTTTTTTACATCTGAGGTGCTACGCTGTCAACGCTTGCGATAGCAGTATCGGCCGGAGCAGCAACGGTATCAACTACCACAACTGAATCTTCCTGTACTTTTTTCTCTTCTGCCTGTTTAGGGGCACAAGCTGCAATAGCGAAAGCGACAGCAATAAATAAAAATACTTTTTTCATCTTTCTAATAAATTGTAACTATTTTATCTTTGAGTATCAAAAACGGTGCAAAGTTACTACAATTTTATAATCTCTGACAAATAATTTTTCGCTTTTTTTATAAATATTTTCACTTTAACTTTTCGGAACGATCAATTAAATGAATATCAACCACTTACGAAGTTTAAAATCCGGTAGTATAAAGGTAACGCTTAATGCTTTTTTTAGGTGTTTTTTCGAACTCATGCGGATATAGTTGGATTTTTGAAACACTCTCGTAGGATGCACCAAGCGAATTTAACAACTTTCTGTTTTCTTCCATTACATCTTCCAGCCCTTTCTGATCCAAACCTTCGGCATCAACAGCATCATAATCAGGACAAACCAGAGCAATCAGTTTTCCGTTGCTGTCAATTACCAGACTTTCCATAACAAAGGGCATGTTGTTCAGTTTCGATTCGAGTTCTTCGGGATATATATTCTGGCCGTTAGCACTCAGGATCATGGTTTTGTTACGCCCGCGGATAAACACATTGCCATCAGCATCCACAGTACCCAGATCGCCGGTATGAAGCCAGCCGTCAGCATCCAGTATCTGCTCGGTTGCTTCAGGGTTTTTGTAATAACCGGACATAACATTCTCTCCGCGTACGAATATCTCTCCAACTCCTGTATTTGGATCGGGACGGTCAATTTTCACCTCCATAATGCCATCCAGTATCTTTCCCGATGATTTGGAGATAAAATCTTTAGCCTCAGTATAGCTGATCAACGGAGCACATTCGGTCATGCCATAGCCAACCGTAAACGGAAATTTTATTTTTGTGAAAAATTCTTCCACTTCGGCATTCAGAGGAGCTCCTCCAACCACAATCTGTGAAAAATTACCTCCGAATGCATCCACCAGTTTTTTACGTATCTGGGCAAGCACCGGCTGATCAAGAAACGGAATACTTAACACCCAGCGTACTGAAGGACGAGCCAGAAGGGGTTGAATTTGTTTTTTATAAATTTTTTCGATGATCAGCGGCACACAAAATATCACATTCGGACGTACCTCGGCAAAAGCTTTCAGTAATATTTTTGGTGAAGGCGTACGACCAATGAAATGAATGTGACATCCGGCACATGTTGACGCCAGAAAATCAAAAGCGCAGCCATAAGCGTGAGCAAGCGGTAAAAAAGCAACAATATTAAATCCGGGTGCAATGAGTTTGGTGTTGACGGCAAAAGTGACATTTCCTGCCAATGCATTCCCCGAAGTCATAACTCCCTTACTAAACCCGGTGGTTCCGGATGTATAATTAATAGAAACAATTTCCGAATTCGATTTATCGACATAACGAACCGAGTCCTTATTGAAACCGTAGGGATATTTATGAGCAAACAATTCATCGATATGACGTTTGGACAATTTTGCCTTACTGAGGGGAGCAATAATACTTTCTTTGCTTTCATTTTCTTCGAGCAATGTGGGGACTGGCTGATTGAGTAAAACCAGTGTCCTGTAATCATTCAGCGAAAATACAGCCTGTAACGAAATGAAATTTTCTTCTTCAAGATTTTCCCAGATGTAATCGCTGACAAATAATAATTTCGATTCAGAATGATTAACAACGTGATGAATATCATTCGGATTAAAATCCTGCAGTATCGGTACAACGATTGCTCCGTATGTTACGGCACCCAGATATACGACTGCCCAATGTGAATTATTCTTACCGCACAATGCAATTTTATCATTCTGTTTCACATCACATTGCTCGAAAAGCAAATGTAATTTTGCAATGCTGACGGCAATCTGTTCATACGTCATGGTATGATTTTCGCCATAATCGGTAAAGCCGGGCAATTCCCAGTTCCGGCGAAAAGCATCTTCGTACAAACGGATAAAATTTTCTTTAATCATAACTGAACTACTATAAAATAAAATAATTGTTGCTAATGTTTTTCATGAATCTGAAACTCAATAAAAAAGTGATTTCATGAGTTTCATCTCATTTTCTCGACCTGCAAAAGTAACTAAAACACACAAAACAACCAAAAGTGTGCATTTTTTTAATGATAATTCGCAATTAGAATATTATTCATTTTTCAAAAAAGTAAAAAAACAGTATCTTTGCAGTTTATATAACCGTATATCAAAACAAATTTAAGTTTATCCATTATCCTCTCTGATAAACTGATACAATATTATATAGTATGAATATTTCTTATAACTGGCTTAAAAATTACATTAATATTAATGTATCGCCTGAACAGATTTCGAAAATACTAACCTCAATCGGGCTGGAAGTTGGTAGTGTAGAGCAAATTCAGACCGTAAAAGGCGGACTGGAAGGTCTTGTGGTGGGCGAAGTGTTTAGCTGTGCCAAACACGAAAATTCGGATCATCTGCATGTAACAACAGTTAACGTAGGTCAGACCGAACCGCTCCAGATTGTATGTGGTGCTCCAAATGTTGATGCCGGTCAGAAAGTGATTGTGGCAATGGTTGGTACAAAATTATATTCCGGCGATGATTGCTTTACCATCAAAAGGTCGAAAATCCGCGGTGTCGAATCATTTGGAATGATATGCGCTGAAGATGAAATCGGCATAGGAACAGATCACAACGGTATTATGGTTTTACCCGAAGACACAGAAGTAGGTATGCTCGCCAAAGACTATTTCGGTATCAAGGACGACACGCTGATTGAAGTGGACATTACCCCCAACCGCATTGACGCAGCATCCCATTATGGTGTTGCACGCGACCTGGCTGCATATTTTGCCCTGATTGATAACAGCGTGAAACTAACCAAACCATCGGTCGATACTTTCAGGGTTGAAAATACAAGCCTGTCCATCCCGGTGGTAATTGAAAACACTGCTGCCTGTCCCAGATATTCAGCCATCACCATTTCGGGCGTTACCGTGACAGAATCTCCAAAATGGCTCAAAGACAATCTGCTGGCCATAGGGCTTCGTCCTATCAATAATATTGTAGATATAACCAACTTTATACTCCATGAGCTGGGACAACCGCTTCATGCTTTTGATGCCGATAAAATCACCACAGGTGAAGTGCGCGTTAAAAACCTGCCCGAAGGAACACCGTTCACCACCCTTGATGGCGTGGAACGCAAACTCAGCTCCGAAGATCTGATGATTTGCAACGGTGATGAACCGATGTGTATCGGAGGCGTTTTCGGAGGATTGAACTCCGGTGTAACGGAAGCTACCCGGAATGTATTTCTCGAAAGTGCATACTTCAATCCGGTAAGCATCCGCAAAACTGCCCGCCGTCACGGACTGAACACCGACGCTTCGTTCCGCTTCGAGCGCGGTTGCGACCCTGAAATCACAATCTATGCCCTGAAACGCGCAGCATTGTTGATTCAGGAAATTGCCGGAGGAACTATTTCATGCGAACCTGTGGACGAATACCCCGTACAGTCACATCCATTCGATGTTACGCTGAACAAAGAAAAAATTGACAGCCTGATCGGTAAAAAAATCGGAAGAGATAATATTGTGAAAATTCTGAACGGACTGGAAATAGAAATCGTATCGGAAAATGAAGAACAGTTTCAGCTGAAAGTACCGGCATACCGCGTTGACGTGCAACGTGACGTTGATGTAATCGAGGATATCCTACGCATTTACGGCTACAACAATGTTGAAATAGGTGATAAACTGGTTTCCACACTAAGCTACGCCTCAAAACCGGACAGCCACAAACTACAGATACTTATCTCCGAGCAACTTACTGCACAGGGTTTCAACGAAGTGCTCAACAACTCACTGACCAAAGGAAGTTACTACAACGGTCTTACTGCTTATCCCGAAACTGAAAGCGTAAAATTATTGAACCCGTTAAGCTCCGACCTGAATGTGATGCGTCAGACTTTATTGTTTGGAGGACTTGAAAACATTGCCCGCAACATCAATTACCGAAATTCCGATCTTAAACTGTACGAATTCGGCAATTGCTATCATTATCATAACGAGAATAAAAATCCGGAGAATCCGCTGGATGCTTACACCGAAGAATATCACCTCGGGATGTGGATTACCGGCAATAAATTCAGCGATTCGTGGACAAGTGGTACCGAAAAATCGAGTTTCTACGAACTGAAGGCATACGTTCAAAACATACTAACACGTTTTGGATTAAATCTGCGAACGCTGAAAACAGAAGAATTCGCCGACGATTTATTTGCAGAAGCACTGAGAATAAGCTCAGCGAAAGGCATCTTGCTGGTAACCTACGGAATTGTAAATCCCGAAATGCGTAAAAGAACAGATGTTAATGCTGAAGTGTATTATGCCGACCTGGTTTGGAACAATATCCTTTCAGAACTGAAAGATTCCGCGGTTAAATACTCGGAATTGCCCAAATATCCCGAAGTGCGTCGCGATCTGGCATTCCTGCTCGACAAAAACACCACATTTGCCGAAATTGAAAAAATAGCCTACGAAAGCGAGCGTAAGTTCCTGAAGAAGGTAACTCTTTTTGACGTATATGAAGGTAAAAACCTGGAAGCAGGCAAGAAATCGTACGCTGTATGTTTCATCCTCCAGGACGAAAGCAAAACCATGACCGACAATGTGATTGACGGAATAATGCGTAAAATACAGCAAAATATCGAGACTAAACTGAATGCTAAACT
>Ga0116171_10004564_pt1 | contig 12416 bp, 6 predicted proteins | sample AD_JPNHW2_MetaG_FD_89798 | JGI IMG/M metagenome (GOLD analysis project Ga0116171, IMG submission 89798) | Active sludge microbial communities of municipal wastewater-treating anaerobic digesters from Japan - AD_JPNHW2_MetaG | ecosystem: Engineered > Bioreactor > Anaerobic > Digestate | place...
AAACTATTACAGAGAGGGAGGTTTTGTCAACAGAGGGAGTTCCTGTCAAAGGGTGTGAAGGAGTTTTGGAAGGGCCAGCCCGTGCTCATAGCGGAGAGGCGTTTTCGGGAAGGCCAACTTAGAACTCGACGAAAACGGGACGAAGAACCTCGACCACGATAGACAACGAAGGGCAAGAGCAAGGCAAAAAAGCGGGAAACGATTCTGCCAGAAGGGTTTCCGATTCTTCCGCGTTCTTTCCTGTATCTTTTCCACCAAGCACTTGTGGGATCGCTCTCTTTTGTTGAGCTTTCCATGGGATTCTTCTATAATGATTTTGAAGGAACAACCACATTTTGAATGGGAAGAAGCGAGGCACGGACAGCAATGATCAGTTATAAAAGGCTCTGGCATATCCTCTTGGACAAGGACTTAAAGAAGAAAGATTTGGTCAAGCTTGCCGGGGTCAGTACCTACACGATCAACAAGCTGAACCGCGGAGATAATGTCACTACCGACGTGCTGCAAAGGATCTGCCGGGCCTTGGAGTGCGACCTACCGGACATCATGGAGATGCTGCCGGACGAACCGGAAACCAAGTAACGTGATGAAACGAAGATGTAGGTGGTAGATAGATGGAGATATTCGACAACATCAACAAAATCGTCAAGGCGGATTTAGAGGCTTCCATCGAGCGCGGGAGCCGTCTTTCCATTGCCGCGGCCTGTTTCTCAATCTATGCCTACCAAGCTCTTCGTAAGCAGCTTGATGACATCGAGGAACTGCGCTTTCTCTTCACGTCGCCCACCTTTGTCATGGAGAAAACCACGAAGGAAAAGCGCGAGTTCTATATCCCCCGACTCACCCGCGAGCGCAGCCTCTACGGCACGGAGTTCGAGGTCAAGCTTCGCAACGAGCTATCCCAAAAAGCCATCGCCCGGGAGTGTGGGGAATGGATAAAGAGGAAGGTCAAATTCCGCTCCAACACCACCGGTGGCGTCATTGATTCTTTGTTCGACGTGACGAACAACGACAGCGGCTATTCCTACACCCCCATGAGCGAGTTCACAACATCTGAGCTTGGTCTGGAACGGGGCAACCACATCACCCATTCCGTCATAAAGTTTCCACACTCCGAGAGCCGCCAACTCATCCAGAGCTTCGAGCTGGTCTGGAACGACAAGGCCCTCTTGCAGGACGTGACCGAGGAGGTTATCGAGAGTATCACGGCGCTATACAACGAGAACTCCGCAGACTACCTGTACTTCGTGACGCTCTACAACATCTTCAACGAGTTTCTCGAAGACCTATCCGAAGACTTACTACCCAAGGAGGCCACGGGTTTCAAGGAGAGCAAGATATGGAATATGCTCTACGCGTTCCAGAAGGACGCGGCGCTTGCCATCATCAACAAGCTCGAACACTACAACGGCTGCATCCTCGCCGACAGCGTGGGGCTTGGCAAGACCTTCACGGCGCTCGCAGTCATCAAATACTACGAGGCCAGAAACCGCACGGTCCTTGTGCTCTGCCCCAAGAAGCTCACGGACAACTGGAACACCTTCAAGGACAACTATGTCAATAACCCCATCGCAAAGGATAGGCTAAACTACGACGTGTTGTACCACACCGACCTCTCCCGGCGGAACGGTACGTCTAACGGTCTTGACCTCACCCGTCTGAATTGGGGCAACTACGACCTCGTGGTCATCGACGAGAGTCACAATTTCCGCAACGGTGGGGAAGTCTATGGCGAGGACGCCAGAGAAAACCGCTACCTACGCCTTTTGAACAAGGTCATACGGGCAGGCGTGAAGACCAAGGTCCTCATGCTCTCGGCAACGCCTGTGAACAACCGTTTCACGGACCTGCGAAACCAATTGCAGCTCGCCTATGAGGGTAACCAGTCTCTCATCAACGATAAGCTTAACACTGCCAAACCCATAGAAGAGATCTTTCGCAACGCGCAACGAGTCTTCAACGAATGGAGTAAGAACCCGCCAGAGCTACGCACTACGGCGGAGTTGCTCAAACGGCTCGACTTCGACTTCTTCGAGGTGCTTGACAGCGTGACCATTGCCCGCTCCCGCAAACATATCGAGAAATACTACGACATGAACGAGATAGGCACGTTCCCGACGCGCCTCAAGCCCATATCCAAGAGGCCACACCTCACGGATCTGAGCCATGCTATCAACTATAACGAGATCTATGGACAGCTTATGCTCTTGAACCTCTACGTCTATATGCCTACGGCGTTTGTGTTCAGCAGCAGGCTCGAAAGATACGTTGACCCGGAGGAGAACATCAACCGCGCCGGGCGCGAGGAAGGTGTCCGTCGCCTGATGAGTATCAACCTCTTGAAACGTCTCGAAAGCTCGGTCTACTCTTTCCGGCTCACCCTTGGCCGCATTGAGAAGCTCATCAACGAGACTATCGCCGAAATCGACGGGTACGAGGCCGGGGGCGGCGGGGCGGTCATCGAGGCAACGGAAATCGAGGGCGACGAGAACGATTTCGATTACGACGACCAGAACACGGAGTTCTTCACCCCCGGACGCAAGGTCAAGATAGATCTTGCCGACATGGACTATAAGAGGTGGCGCGATGAGCTGAGAAAGGATTCCGACACACTCGAGCTACTGCGCCTGATGGTAGCGGACATCACGCCGGAGCATGACACGAAGCTACAAACGCTCCTCTCCATGCTTGCGGAGAAAATCGACAACCCCATCAACCCTGGCAACAAGCGTGTGTTGGTCTTCTCCGCGTTCTCTGACACCGTGGAATACCTCTATGAGAACGTGAGCAAGTTCATCAAGGGTAAGTACGGTCTGGACACGGCGATGGTCACAGGCTCCGTGGACGGCAAGACCACCATTGCGAAGTTCCGGGCTACACTGAACAACGTGCTGACCTGCTTCTCGCCCGTCTCCAAGGACAAGGCAGCCCTCATGCCGGGAAACGATGACGATATCACTGTCCTCGTCGGTACGGACTGCATCTCCGAGGGACAGAACTTACAGGACTGCGACTTCCTCATCAACTATGACATCCACTGGAACCCTGTGCGTATCATCCAGCGGTTCGGTCGTATCGACCGTATCGGCAGCAAGAACAGCGTGATACAGCTCGTGAACTTCTGGCCAGACTTGACGCTTGACGACTACATCAACCTCAAAGCCCGCGTGGAGACGCGCATGAGGATTTCGGTGATGACCTCCTCCGGCGATGACGACTTCGTCAATGTCGAGGAAAAAGGCGACCTGGAATACCGTAAGGCTCAACTCAAACGCTTGCAGGAAGAGGTCGTAGACATCGAGGACATGTCCTCGGGCATCTCTATCATGGACCTCGGGCTGAACGAGTTCCGTCTCGATCTCTTAGACTACATCAAGGCCAACGGCGACTTGGACAAGACCCCCTTCGGGCTTCACGCGGTCGTACCGGCAGCGGAGAACTGCCCGCCCGGCGCCGTCTTCGTTTTGAAAAACATCAACGGTAGTGTAAACATCGACAAACAGAACAGGCTTCATCCCTTCTACCTGGTCTACATATCCGACGAAGGGGATGTGGTCTGCAACCACCTCTCGCCAAAGGAGCTGCTGGACCGTTTGCGCCTCCTGTGCAAAGGCCAGAGCGAGCCGGTGAAAGGACTCTGCCGGGCCTTCAACAAGGAGACCAGAGACGGAAAGGATATGCGCAAATACTCCAACCTGCTGGGAGGGGCGGTTCACTCCATCATCGACGTGAAGGAACAAAGCGATATCGACAGCCTTTTCAAGGCTGGTGGTACCTCTGCGCTGAACGCACAGATTGACGGACTGGATGATTTCGAGCTGATCTGCTTCTTCGTCATCCGGCAAGAGGGTGGCGTATGATCGATTTGCCGCGCACCTCGGCTTATGGCCGCATAATCCATAAGGCGAAGTTCTACGAGAAAATGACCGTGTCTTCGCAGCTCAAACGTGTCTTCGTGGAGCAGATAGAGCGGATCCAGTGGCAGAGTAAAATCGCGCCGTCCACGACGAACATTGCACCAGGTGAACAGGTCCAGGAGATAGAGGTCTTCGTCATCAGGCTCAACCAACGGAGCCTCGACACAAAGGTGCTATCCCAGATCGACAAGGAGATTCCCTACCACATCCTCTTCCTGCTCCAATACGGCGATGAACAACAGGCATGGATTGGCTACAAGGAAGAGAGTCAGACAACCTCGGGGACCTTCAAGCCCGGCGTATACTACCACACCCAATGGCTTCCCCAGGAGGCGCGACCCCTTAAGCTCAGGGGGCTGAACATGGACGCCCTCTATGAGAACCTGATACGGCAGGTGGCGGGCGATCGCCTCGCAGAGGAGTCCGATACCTATGACATTCAAGAGTCCATCCAACGGGATAAACGGCGTCAACGACTCCAACGGGAGATAGACGCTCTGGCGAAGAAGGTCCAGGCCGAGAAACAGTTTAACCGACAAGTGGCGTTGAACGAGAGATTGATAAAACTGCGAGAGGAGCTTGCTAAATCATGATGAAATTCAACAAGATTGAAAACGGAGATATATTCACGCGAGATTTTAAGCCGCATGTGAAGAACAACGAAATCGCTTTTGCAACTGGCGAAGAAATCGCAGTCATCTATGGTCCAAATGGAACAGGCAAAACAAGTTTGATTAGGGTATTGGCCGACGACAAAGGGACAAAAATTGAGTATGAGTTTGACGGCCAGACATATACGTCAGGCAAAGGTGTATTCCACATCATCAATGACCAGAACAACAGAAACATCATTGAGGGTGAAACAAAGGACTTTTTTCTTGGCGACAACATTCGGCGAGAATTTGAATTACAAGGTCTCATCGCAACGAGTCGTAAAGCACTGGTTGACGCTATCATTTCGTCCTTAAAAATACGAGGTATTACAGCTGCCAACAGTCCATTGATTGACTTGGTTTCTAATGCCGATATTGCTGCAATTATTAAAGACGTTGCGAACAGCAAAGCAAGGGGTAAAAAGTACACCAATGAACATCTGATAGAGAAATTGAGTGCCATAGTTGCGGCTGATGTGCCTGAATACGACGAACGAAAGCTGCAATTCGTACAAGGCGATATTGCGAGCAAGGACAGTATCTTGAAGAAGATAGAAGAGATAAGCGGGAAACCGCTTTCCACAAATCCTCATGTTCATCAGATTGAGGAAAACACAGAGGCAATAAATATTCTCAATCGCTTTCATAAAGACCAATGTATCGTTTGCGATACAGAAGGGATAGATTGGGAAGCTCTTCTTTCATCAAAGACCACAAACCGCACTACGGTATTCGAGGCTTTAAGTGATGACATTAAGCCGTTAATTGAGCAGATAATTGGATTGGTTCCTACTTCTGACCCCTTGCAGATTAAGACGCAACTTGTTGACGCTATCAGCAATGGAAACAACGCTACTATTATTGCGCTACTGGAAGAAGCCGCTTCCTATAAAACGCTGTTCTCGTTACTCATCCTAAACGACTTGGCTGCGTTATATGTGGAGAGCGAGTTGCCCGCGCAAGTTGCAGAGTATCAGGTTCTTATTGCTGAAAAACCTGAAATCACGCAGGAAGATGAGCTGTATATTCAGGAAATCATCAGCAACAATATGAGCAAAAGTCTCACGCTCGAAAGAGACGAAAACAAAAATCTGAAAATCCTATTGTCGGATAAAGAGGTGTTGGGGAAAGAGCGAAAAGAGTTGCCGTTAAGTACAGGCGAGCAGAACTTCTTGTCTCTTACTTTTGAATTTTTGAAAGCCAAAAACTCCGATTGTCCCGTTGTCGTGATAGATGACCCCGTATCGAGTTTCGATTCCATTTATAAAAATAAAGTGGTATATGCCATCGTAAAAATGCTACACCATAAGAAGCGCATTGTTCTAACGCATAATACAGACTTGCTACGTCTGCTCAACAGCCAATATAGCAACTGCCACAAGCTCTACTTGCTGAACAACACGGAAGGTGAAGATAACGGATTCATTGCAATGAACAGCAAAGAGAAAGATATGCTGATCAGCCTCGAAAAGCTACTAACGACATTCCGTAAAGATGTCTTCTCACATATCCAGAATAAAGAAATTTTCCTGATTTCCGTTGTGCCGTTCATGCGCGGCTACGCTAACATCATCAATGACAGAGACGCATACGACAAACTAACACAGTTAATGCACGGCTATAAGACTGAAAAGGCAGATGTGGCCGAGGTCTATAAATCATTATTTGGAAATGACGGTGGCGTACTACCCGCCTCATACGAAGTTTCTGTTTCTGACATTCTCGCCAAAACAGTGGATGGAGTGCATATCCTTGACCCGGCAGAGTATCCTCTTTTGGACAAGACCTTGAGGCACTCATTTACTTTCCTGTTCCTGCGGTTGATGGTAGAGAAATCTCTTGTAGAGAAATTTGGAATAGACACTAGTAGCAAGAAGCAACTTGGGCAGATAATATCTGCTGCCTATCCCGATGAAAATGATATTGCCCAAATACGCAGTCGAATTCGTTTGACATCTAAGAAGACACTGATTAACGAATTCAATCACTTTGAAGGTAATTTGAGCATATTCCAACCTGCGATTGATATTACCGACCAAGCTCTGGGTAAAGAGCGCACTGACATTACAACTTTTGTAAGCAATTTATAGGAGGATCCTGTTCATGGAGAAGATGAAGTTTGAAACCCCCGATGGCAACGCCTTAAACATAGCAAAGATCGCCGAGCTTTTCCCCGCCGCCGTCAGCGAAGGGAAGGTCAACTTCGAGATGCTCCGCACGCTGCTTGGCGATGAGATCTGCGGCGATGAGGCCTACGAGTTTACTTGGGTCGGGAAAAGAGAGGCCCTTCGCGAGGCGGGGCGGCCGATACGCAAGACCCTTCGCCCCTGCCCGGAGGAGAGCAAGGATTGGGACACCACGGAGAACCTCTATATCGAGGGGGACAACCTGGACGTGTTGAAGCTCCTGCAGGAGAGCTACCTCGGGCAGGTCAAGATGATCTACATCGACCCCCCCTACAACACGGGAAACGACTTTGTCTACCGCGATAACTTCACTCAAAGCCGCCAGGAGCATGAGGAAGAGGCCGGTGTGTACGACGACGAGGGCAACCGACTCTTTAAGAACACCGAGACCAACGGGCGCTTCCACTCCGACTGGTGCAGTATGATCTACCCGCGGCTTGTGCTAGCACGGAATCTCCTCCGTGATGATGGTGTAATTTTTATCAGTATTGACGACAATGAAGTGGTTCAGCTGCGGAAGATCTGCGATGAGGTCTTTGGCGAGAGTAATTTTGTGGCGCAGTTGATTTGGGAAAGGGCTTTTTCACCAAAAAATGACGCAAAATATATCTCTAACAGCCACGATTATGTCCTCATGTTCACAAAAATTCTAAGCAGATATGTGATCGGACGCCTACCAAGAACTGAAGAAGCAAATGCAAGATATTCTAATCCAGATGATGATCCACGTGGAGTTTGGATGTCAAGTGATATCTCAGTCAAAACATATAATCCAAATACAGATTATCCAATCACCGCCCCTTCGGGGCGAGTGATTGAGCCTCCAGCAGGACGCTGCTGGAGGCTCTCCAAAAATGAATTTTTGGAGAGACTCCGGGATAATAGAATATGGTTCGGCCCAGATGGTGACGGAGTTCCAAGAATTAAACGTTTCTTAACAGAACTTAAGTTTGACGGGATGGCACCTACATCGATCCTGTTCTATAAAGAGGTTGGCCATAGCCAAGAGGGGGCTAAGGAAGTAACAAGCCTTTTAAATGGAGGCTATTTCAATGGCCCAAAACCAGTTCGACTGTTAAACAGGTTATTGACCCTTGCAAATACCGATAATGACTCAATCGTTCTCGACTTCTTCTCCGGCTCCGCCACGACGGCTCACGCCGTCATGCAGCTCAACGCCGAGGACGGCGGAAAGCGTAAGTTCATCATGGTTCAACTTCCTGAAAAATGCGAAGAAGGCACGGAGGCCGCCAAGGCGGGATACAAGAACATCTGCGAGATCGGAAAGGAGAGAATCCGCCGGGCCGGGAAGAAGATTCTGGAAGAGTTAACCGCGAAAGACGCGAAAAACACGAAAGAAGAAGGAAGGGGTTTATTCAGCGTTTCAGATCGAGAAATGGTTCGCGATGTTCGCGCTTTTGGCGGTTCCAAAGATTTAGATGTCGGGTTCCGGGTCCTGAAACTCGACGAGAGCAACATGAAAGATGTGTACTTCCCAGCCAGTGACTATAGCAAGGAATTGGTGGAATCGATCAAAACCAACATCAAGGAAGACCGGAGTGATATGGACCTGCTCTACGGCTGTCTTCTGGAGTGGGGGCTTCCCCTCTCCCTGCCCCATACTCACGAGGAGATCGACGGCGTGACCGTTCACACCTACCATGGCGGCGCTCTCATCGCCTGCTTTGCCGATACTGTCAGCGACGAGGTAGTTAAGGAGATCGCCAAGCGGAAACCCCTTCGCGCGGTGTTTCGGGATTCCAGTTTTGCGGACAGCCCATCGAAGATCAACGTCGAAGAGATCTTCAAGCTCCTTGCGCCGGGTACGAGCGTGAAGGTGATTTAGGAGGCGGGCCCTATGGACAACAGCAACATCATCATCTTTCAAACCGAGGACGAAAAAGTCTCCGTGGATGTCCGTTTCCATGAGGAAACCGTTTGGCTGACACTTGATCAAATGGCACAGCTCTTTGAGCGCGATAAATCCACTATTTCAAGGCATATCAAAAATGTTTATGCGGAAAACGAACTGGAGCAGAGGGCAACTGTTGCAAAATTTACAACAGTTCAACCGGAAGGATCACGGCAAGTAGAGAGGACATTGGAATACTACAACTTGGATGTGATTATTTCCGTGGGCTACCGCGTCAAGTCCCTGCGGGGCACCCAGTTCCGGCAATGGGCGACCAAGAGGCTGAACGAATATATCCGCAAGGGGTTCACCATGGATGACGAGCGCTTGAAAAACGGAGGCGGCCGCTATTTCCGGGAGCTTCTGCAGCGTATCCGGGACATCCGCAGCAGTGAGCGCAACCTCTATCAGCAGGTTACGGATATCTACTCCACAGCCCTTGACTATGACCCAAAGGCCAACCTCACGCGGGAGTTTTTCGCCACAGTCCAGAACAAAATGCACTACGCGGCCCATAAACATACGGCGGCGGAGGTCATCTACGACAGGGTGGACAGCCGGAAATCTCTGATGGGAATGACCAACTTCAAGGGCGAATACATCACCAAAGACGACGTAGGGGTTGCCAAAAACTATTTAAGCGAGAAGGAGCTTCAAGTGCTGAACCTGCTGGTCTCGCAGTTTCTGGACTACGCGGAGCTGCAAGCGATCGAAGAACACGCCATGACCATGGCGGACTGGGTTGCGGAGCTTGACAGGCAACTGCTCGGCAACCGTCGGGAGCTGCTTACCGATAAAGGACGTGTTTCCCACAAACAGGCTATGGAAAAGGCAGAAGCGGAGTTCCAGGTCTACCGTGCCCGGGAAATGAAGCAGCTGGAAAGCGACTTCGATCGGGTGAGAAAGGCGTATACGAAAAAGGATGGGGGAGGTGACGGCGAATGAAGCTGCAGTTCAAACACCAGAAATTCCAGGCGGACGCGGCCAAAGCGGTCTGTGACGTCTTTGAGGGGCAGCCGTTGCTCACTCCTTCGTACATGATAGACAGAGGTGTTCTGGACAAAGGTGCTCTGACCAACGGGAAGACCTTTCTTATCGAAAAGGAGTTCACGGGGTTCGATAATGCCCCTATCCTACCGGAGCTGAACGAGACTACCCTTTTGGAGCGAATACAATGGATTCAGCGTAACCATGGGATAGAACCGTCAAAGGCCCTGGAAGGCCGCTACAACCTCACCGTGGAGATGGAAACCGGCGTAGGCAAGACCTACACCTACATCAAGACCATGTACGAGCTGAACAAGCGTTACGGGTGGAGCAAGTTCATCATCGTCGTGCCCTCCGTGGCCATCCGGGAGGGTGTGTACAAGTCCTTCCAAATCACGGAGGAGCACTTCGCCGAGGAGTACGGCAAGAGGATACGCTACTTCATCTACAACTCCGCCCAGCTCACGGAGATTGACCGCTTCGCCTCCGACAGCGCCATCAACGCCATGATCATCAACTCCCAGGCCTTCAACGCCCGCGGCAAAGACGCGCGGCGGATCTCCATGAAGCTCGACGAGTTCAGGAGCCGCAGGCCCATCGACATACTGGCGAAGACCAACCCCATACTCATTATCGACGAGCCCCAGTCCGTAGAGGGCGATGCTACGAAGGATCGCCTCAAAGCGTTCAACCCGCTTATGACGCTGCGCTACTCCGCGACCCACAAGAAGGAGAGCGTTTACAACATGGTCTACCGCCTGGACGCGATGGATGCCTACAACAAGAAGCTCGTCAAGAGAATCGCCGTCAAGGGCATATCCGAGACAGGCACCACCGCCACGGAGGGGTACGTCTATTTGGAAAGCATCAACCTCTCCCAAGGCAACCCGACCGCGACTATTGAATTCGACTACAAAGGCGCCTCAGGCGTTCGAAAGAGACGCCGCGCTGTGGACGAGGGCTTCAACCTCTTTGAACAGTCCGGCGGCCTGGAGGAGTACAGGGACGGCTACACCGTCCGGCGCATCGACGGGCGCGACAGCTCCCTGGAGTTTACCAACAGAAAGAAGCTCTTTGCGGGCGATGTCATCGGCAAGGTATCCGAAGAACAACTGCGCCGGATACAGATACGGGAGACCATTCTCTCCCACATCGAACGGGAGAGGCAGCTTTTTCACAAAGGGATCAAAGTGCTGTCCCTGTTCTTCATCGACGAGGTCGCAAAGTACAAGCGGTACGAGGGACAGAGGGCTTTCAACGGCGAGTACGCCGATATCTTTGAGGAGGAATACGGGCAAATCATCGGCAGCCTCCAACGGGAGAGTGGCGATGAAGCTTACAGGGAGTACCTCGATTCCATCAAAGCCGCTGATACCCACGCCGGGTATTTCTCTATCGACAAGAAAAGCCGACGCATGGTGGACAGCAAGCTCGGCGACAAGAAGGAGCGGACATCCGACGACAGCGACGCCTACGACCTGATCATGAAGAACAAGGAACGGCTGCTGGACCGGAAGGAGCCGGTGCGGTTTCTCTTCTCCCATTCCGCGCTGCGGGAGGGCTGGGATAACCCCAATGTCTTCCAGATTTGTACCCTGAAACAGAGCGGCAGCGATGTTCGCAAACGGCAGGAGGTGGGGCGAGGCTTGCGTCTCTCAGTCAACCAGGAGGGCGAGCGTATGGACACAAACCTCTTGGGCGAGGATGTTCACAACGTCAACGTGCTGACCGTCATTGCCAGCGAGAGCTACGACAGCTTCGCCAAAGGGTTACAGACCGAGATCGCCGAGGCCGTGGCCGACCGTCCCCGTATGGTCAGCCCCGACCTGTTCAAGGACAGGGGTATCGACAACGACCTTGCCATGAGTATTTGCGAAGGGTTGATTAAAAGCGACTACGTTAAGAAGGGCCTCCTGACAGATAAATACTATGAGGATAAGAAGAACGGCGCTGTCCAGATCGCCGAGGAGGCCGCCCACTGCGCCGCCGATATCATCGCTATCCTTGATTCTCTCTACGACAGCCGCGCCATGGAGCCTGAAAACGCCCGCAAGAACAACGTGGAGTTGAGGCTCGACAAGAGCAAGCTCCACGGCAAGGAGTTCCAGGCTCTCTGGGCGAAGATCAACAGGCAGTCCGTCTATGTGGTGAAGTTCGACGAAGATGAGCTGATAGGCAAAGCCGTCGCCGCCCTCAACAAGGAGCTGGATGTCCCCAAGATCTCCTTCCGAGTGGAGCTCGGCTCCATGAAGGAGATCGAATCCAAGGAGCAACTCCTCACCGGCGCGTCTATGCGGCTTGCGGAAAGCGGGTCTTACAGCGTGGAGGCCAGGGCGAGCAGGGCGGTCAAGTACGACCTCGTTGGCAAAGTGGTTGCCGAGACGGGGCTGACACGTCTCGCGGTGGTGAAGGTCCTCAAAGGCATTGAGCAGAGAGTCTTTGATAAGTTCGCCGACAACCCGGAGGAGTTCATCATCCGGGCCGGGGCGATCATCAACGAACAGAAAGCGACGGTTATCGTTCAGCACATCACCTACGACAAACTCGCCTCTGTCTACGAGACCGACATCTTCGCGGAGCCGACGATGAAGGGGCAGCTTGGCGTAAACGCCATGAAAGCGAACAAGCACCTGTACGATCACATTCTCTACGATTCCGCAAACGAGAAGGCCTTCGCGGAGCAGATAGACACGGCAAGCGAGGTGGCCGTCTACGTGAAGTTGCCACAAGGGTTCTTCATCAGCACACCTGTCGGCAAATA
>Ga0116171_10004565_pt1 | contig 12416 bp, 4 predicted proteins | sample AD_JPNHW2_MetaG_FD_89798 | JGI IMG/M metagenome (GOLD analysis project Ga0116171, IMG submission 89798) | Active sludge microbial communities of municipal wastewater-treating anaerobic digesters from Japan - AD_JPNHW2_MetaG | ecosystem: Engineered > Bioreactor > Anaerobic > Digestate | place...
CATACAGCCACTCTGCGCCCGCCGGCAAAGGATAGTAATCAGCCAGCGTAAACATTTCCACATAGATGCAGACGACGCGGGAAGTCGGCGAGCAGTTGCCTATCGTATCTACACTGTATGCGCAGATCGTGTTTGTTCCGGGAGTTAGAGTCGCCGGCAGGCTCCAGTTCTTCCAGCCGTTGGTTGTCCCGGCGCTCATCCACGATCCGCCGTTAACCTGAACCAGCACATTGCTCACCGCTTTATTGTCTGTCGCGGTTCCTCTGGCCGCGAAAACCGCATTGGTCGAGGTCATCCGCAAAGAAGCCGTCGGATACGTGATTGCCACCACCGGCTTCTGGACGTCTATAAAATTGGCCGTAACCGTCATATTGGAGGTCATAGTGAAGGTCGCCGTTTTATTGGTGCCTGTCACAGCCCCTGTCCAGTTTGCAAAACCGTAGCCTGCGGCAGGCGTTGCTGTCAGCGTGTACAGCTTATTCATCTCTGGTATGCCCGCCGGAGTACGCGTCACCGTTCCAAGTCCGTTCGTTTGGACGATCAGGTTGCCGTAAACTACATAGGTGCACACCACGGTCGAAGTCAAAGAGTTGTTCCCCGTGGTATCCACGCTGCAGGCGCGGATCGTATTCGACCCCGCAACCAGCTGTACCGCAGAGCTCCAGTTCTTCAATCCATTGGTCGTACCGGCGTTCGTCCAGGCTCCACCGTTGAGCTGCACCAGTACGTTGGTTAACGCTTTGTTATCCGAGGCTGTGCCTTTGACAGCCATCTGCCCGTTCGTTGTGCGCAACGCAGCGGTTGGAGATGTGATCGCCACAGTCGGCTTCTGGGTATCGGTGAAGTTGGCCGCGACCGTCTTGTTTGAGGTCATGGTGAAGGTCACCACCTTATTGGCGCCTGTCACGCCGTCCGTCCAGTTTGCGAAGCCGTAGCCTGCGGCAGGCGTTGCCGTCAGCGTATAGGTTTTCCCGATTTCCGGTACGCCCGCCGGAGCGCGCATAACCGTTCCAAGCCCGTTCGTTTGGACGATCAGGTTGCCGTAAACTACATAGGTACACACCACGGTCGAAGTCAAAGAGTTGTTCCCCGCGGTATCCACGCTGCAGGCGCGGATCGTATTCGACCCCGCAACCAGCTGTACCGCAGAGCTCCAGTTCTTCCATCCATTGGTCGTACCGGCGTTCGCCCACGATTCGCCGTTGAGCTGCACCAGTACGTTGATTAACGCTTTGTTATCCGAGGCCGTACCTTTGACGATCATCTGCCCGTTCGTTGTGCGCAGCGCAGCGGTCGGAGCCGTGATCAAGACGGTCGGCTTCTGAATGTCCGTGAAGTTTGCGGTGTAAGTGACCGGCCCCGTCGACATGGTAATAATGCGAGGAGTATTTGTATTTCCGTCATTCCAGTTAAGAAACCTCATGCCAACAGGAACGGTTGCTGCAATGGTTATTCTTTGGCCATTGGTGTATGATCCTCCGCCGGTTCCGCCACTAACAGTGAGGGGGTAATAGAAAGCTTTCGCCGTTGTGAATGACCAAACAGGGCTTGATACATTTGTCTTCCCGTCACTGGCAACAACTTGCCAATAGTAGATTGTTTGCGGGCGAAGAATCCCTGGAACAAAATAGTTCTCAGTGCCGGTGTAGACAATACTCGGACTAGGGCTAATACCAAAACGAACCTGATACGTAATAAGGTCCCCATCCGAATCAGAGCTATTCCAACGGAGACAAGGAGAGATGTATACGACATCCTTGCCGGCAACTAATGGAAATGGGCTGGCAGGCTTTGTGGGCGGGTTGTTGGCACGCACAACGGTCGTTCCTTGTGACGAAGTGTAAGCCGAGGAAAAACCAGCGGCATCGTTCGCTGTTACGCGAAAGAAAAGACCGGTTGTTGCTATATTTGGCACGCGCCACGCCAGCGTATTTGTACGCCAAAGACCACGACTAATCTCACGCCAAGACTCTCTATTGTCTGAAGAATATTCTATGGAGAGTTCTGTCACCGCCACATTGTCCGTAGCACTCCATTTAAGGTTTACAATATCATTCCCAGCAAAAGTCACTCCGGCTGATGGAGATAAAATGGCAACCGTTGGCGGAGTTAAATCTGCGGTGGTAAATTGTCCGGAATAACCCATCCCCACATTACCGGAAGGGTCGCGGGCGGTTACTCTGACCTGTCCAACATTTGTGCCAATTGAGGGCGCTATCCAAAGATAAGACCCTGTATTGTTTTGGTTCGTACCGATGACTTGCCATGACGAACCGTTATTAGCTGAATAATGGAGATCAATGTTACTTACGCCAAAATTATCGTTCGCCGTCCATTTAATGCTGAACCCCGACCCTGACGGGATGCTCTGCCCTGAAAATGGTGCGGTCACGTTGACAGCCGGTGGATAGACATCGTTTAAGGATCCGACGAAAGCGCAGTTGTATATAATTTCAACGTGCCCGTTTTGTAAAGACGTCCATACTACGTGCAATTCGTTGCTGGCAGGCAACATCGCAGCGTCAAACGAATTTCCTGACGGCAATTGGCTTTTTGAATGTATCATTACCGGGGGAATCCAGACACCGCCACTCTTACTCGTATAAAGAACAGCTCCGAGGCTGCCCGCACCAGCAGCAACGATATGTGGCCTAGCGCTGGAATCGCTGCAAATAGAATATGTGGCCATCGACATCTGCGAAACTGTCTCTGCAGGGCTCCATAAACCACCACTGGATAAGCTGTAGAAAGTTTTTTTAGATTTATCTACTGAGTTGTACCAAGACCAGACTGCATGCGGTTGATCACAACCGCTTGCATCAATATCGAACGCACTCACATTTGGCATATTTATTAATGATTCAGTCGATGCCCATACACCATTTGTCTGACTTACTTTAGCAATAACCTTACTTGATGTTCCCGTCCACGAAAGATACGCCATGCTCACGAAACCGCGGTCATTAATAGCAAGTTTTGGTGTGTCCGCTTTATTCGTAGTCACCTGATATACAGCACTCCAAGCCTGCGCTACGGGCTTTGAACGATAGTATATCTTGTTTGTTCCAGTAACAACCTCGCTGCCATCAATGTTTTCCCATGACACGCCATCCTGCCATGCCAGATGCGTTGTATTCGACAAATCAATTACAATTGAAGGGTACGCAGAGGCTGTATTTGTAAGGCCATAGGACGCGGATTGTGAAACATTTTCAGGCACAGACCATGCGCTCCCATTAAAGTAAGAATAATAAACATCTTCCTGATTCCGATCTATGTTGGAAGACGAACTGTACGTCGTTTTCCATACGATGGCAGGCATACCCGATTTTGTTGTATCAATTTGTAATTGATCCAGACTGCAATACACATCAACGCCACCAAGCTGTGACAGGGTATAAACAGGAACTGGCGCGGTCCAGATACCGCCGACTCGTTTTTTATAGTATATGGTTTGTTTGATTATTCGTGGATTTCCAAGAATTAAATCTTCCGTGTATTTATACGCCATGTGAACATTGCCAGACGCGTCAACTGCTAGCCTGGGTGAACTGTGGTCTCGATTTGCATCGGATGGGCTTGCCGGTACTGTTGTTATGACTTCCGGCATCCCCCAAGGAGCCGGTGGCGGAGAAGAAGAGTCTCTGATGTTAAAAAATGCGTCGCTCCAATCTTCGGCGGTATTTCCGTTTTTATCGATCAGTTCAATGCGCATTTTCCCAGATGTCGTCGTAAAGCTTGGTAAACTCCAGCTATAAACTCCGGCAGTATTTGTCGTGATGTCAGCGATTTTTTCCGAAGAATCATTGCGGTAAAACCATAAAACCATACGTTCGATGCCATTCGGAGCAGATACATTCCACTGAATGTTATGGGTTGAGCTCATATCCAAAACCTCTCCACCATTGGGCGATAGAACTTGAACAACAGGGGATACGCCATTGCGAAGCAGGTATGGCCCGGCGATTTTTTCACCCGAGTTGCCAGTCGCGTCTTTAGCGACAACTTTGACACAGAAATTCGACGTAACTGGAATATTTGTGGGAATCAACCAATCGTACCAATCCCCGTAAGTACAGCTCCTCGGTGATGTGTAGTTGGTCTGTATCGCAGCCCAAGTTGTTCCACCATTCGTTGAGTAAAGAAAATCGATGGTCTTTACGCCCGTATCATCTCTGGCGGCATAAAGAATCCGGTTGGTATAGGCGGTTCGGATGAAGCCGCCCTGCCCAAGTTGCGCCCATGTCACTTCGGGCGCACTTGCATCAGTATAATTAATTTCCATACTGAGCAGGTTGTTGTCGAAGTTATTCTCGTTAAAGGGGCCGGGCTGGCCGGAATCAATCCACGCATCAATATAGCTGCGACCGGCCTGTAGGCTATTTAAAGGCACTGTGAACGTAACCGTTCGAACTTGTCCCGGTTCAACTGCATCAATTCGTGTTGGCGGAGCAATGCTGGGAGTCAGTTGCACTTCTTTCATACCTGCGGCACTCGATAAGTAGAATCGAACATAAGCCGACGGACAGACAAAAGTGCCAGTATTTCGAACATCTACCGATAGCGTCACATTCGATCCAGGAGCAATAGTACCAGCGATATTCAGGTTGTCGGGTACTAAATCAGAATAGGAGTAAGCCGTTGTAAAACTCCAAACGGGGCTGTCCGTTGTCGCCCCTTTACTATCTTTCGCACGAACCCCCCAGTAATATACCGTACCGCCTTCAAGTGTAAGAGGTATCGTGTAGGAGGTTCCTGCGATGCTGCCATATCCAGCGTAAAAACCCGGATTTTGGTTCGTGCCGAACTTAAGTGCATACTCAACGGCTCCACCTTGGCTTCCGCCTGTCCACGACAAAACCGTATTTACGCGACCCACATTTCCGGCACCACTGGCAGGGCTTGGATTTGCCGGAACCGTCGGCGCAACGTTCTCTGCTATGTATGTTGCACTGTCATAGGTTGGCAGTCCGGCGTTTATCGTAACAGATCGTGCCAAGGGAGATAACCAGCCAGAAACTGTATTAAATGCAACGATTGGATTCCCAACTGAAACACCGGTCGCTGTTTCGCCACTACTGTGCCATGCCCCCCCGTTAATTTGCCACCGCGCTCCGGCCTGAACGGCCGCGGTTGGACCGAGATCAACACGAAGCGAACCAGTTATGGGTGACGAGATGGTAAATGTTGCGGTTTGTGTTCCGCTCGTTGTGTAGCCGTACTTAAAGGCTTTCGCTTTAACGGTAGTGGTAACACCGATAGCTAGTGGTCCCGTATACGCTTGTGAAGAAGCCGTGGGTTCACTACCATCGGTTGTAAACCGGATTTGTGCATCCGGTGTAATTGTGGCCATACTCAACTGAATCGGATCTGAGAAAACACCCGAAACATCGGAGAAAGCCGGCGTGGCCACCTGTGCTACAGCACCAACCGCCTGTACGTTAAAGAGTTTCTTCTCTGAAGAAGCCCCGTTGGGATTTGTAATTCGAACACTCCATTCAGTTGGCCCAGTGCCTACACCTGCATACACTCGAACTTTTGTTGCGCTGTCCCAAATGAGTCGTTCCGTATCAGTAATTGTGGGCCAATCTGTTTTATAGGTCTCATCCCGAAAGGTCGCCGAAAATCCCGATGCAAACCCTGTGCCGTTTATTGTGATCCATTGCCGGTTAGTTGCGCCCACAACCACACTACCACCATTAATCAATGTAATGGTCGGCAATGTTCCGTATCCACTGAGAGTATAGGTTGCGCTCTTAACAGGACTGTCCGTGAACCCCGACTTTTGCGAAATAGCTTTAATTGTAGTAGTTGTTGTTAACCGGATCGGAGAGCCGTTATAAACAGGAGAACTTCCGTTTGGGGTAGTTCCGTTAAGCGTGTAACGAATGGTGACATCGCTCGGGTACCCGAGCAACGCTACATCCAAGGGGGCCTGATAACTTCCCGATGCGGGCGAGAAGTTTGGGGGTGACAACGCGCCTCCGTTCACCGTCAAATGAGCGCTCTGACTAGTCACAGGTCCGGTCGAGTTGCTGATGATTACAAAATACGAGCCCGCATCAGACGCGCTTACACTGGGTATAGTAAAACTCGGATCAGTCCCTTTGATGGAATTGTCACCTTCTTTGTGCCATTCGTAAGCCAACTCCCCGCAGTGATAGTGTGAATAATGACCAATGCGAGTGTTCGCCGTAACCGTGAAAGTAGCCGATCCACCAATGTTTGTTGCCGCGTCTTGCGGCTGACTGGAAATTACAGGCTCATTACAGAATAGGCTCCGCCGCCAACCGGCCTCCTGCAGGTCGAAATTTGCGAGACCGGGATTTGAATTTCCGCCAGTAGCTGAAGCTACGGTATCTGCATACCAAAGGATTGGTCCAGCATGATCGGCGTAATAATAAATTATTGGAATCACAAACGGAACAGACCAATCTACTCTCAAATTGACATCCCCAGAACGCCAGTCAAATGTATCAGATGTTCCAAATGCAAGGTCAACGTCTGAAGCCCAATAGTTTTCAAACAGATGAATCCTGCTGGAGCCAGAAACCTCTTTCAGTCCACTCATGAACGACTTCCCAAGGACACTACGAACCGCCACCACCGACGAAGGCATGAAGGGGTCAAGGAGTGTTAATTGCACACGATCGGTGGGATTCTTAACGAGCAGATACCGAGCTGCGCCACGTGCGACCCACGAACCAGCACTATGGGCAATCAAATGAACCTTTTCTAGATTCGGACATTTGGTGGTCAGCAACTCGCCTAAGTGCCAGCCGTGTTGATTCCCTATTTCTGCTGCCTCTGTTCCAGAAACAGCCGCATTAAGCTCTTTTGGGCCGGTATCAGAATCAGCCTCCCAGTGATACAAGACTAGCTTCCAGTCGGTCCCCTGAATTTGACTTTCAAGAGAATTGACCAGCGCTTGAAATTCACTGCCAGCATAAGAGTCTTCATTACTATCAGGATTCCAGCCATGGATAAGCACGATTATTTTGGTGGCCGATGAGTCTATGGGTCTATTATCCAGACTGTTTGTAAGAACATTTCTAAAGTGCAAATAGCGGTATAGGTCAACATCTTTGCTGTCAAGAATGCTACCGGCTGAATATATAACACTGCCAGCTTGGAAAGACCCTCCTGCCGGGTCCCAAACCGCATAAGATGGGGGGAATGTTCGATAAAGATCAGAACCAAAAAGACTGCGTATGGAAAAGAATAAATCGGCAGCGGGTCCATCCTGATTCTGCAACGCGCTAGTAAAAGGACCTTTCGTTAGCCGAGTGAAATGCAAATTGATCTGCCCGAATGTATTTCGATCCATCAAGTTGCCCCATCGGCAATAGAGATAGTCGCCAGGATCGAAGGTGTCTAAAGGGTTAATGTCGTAAGATATCACCGTTTTGCCGGTCCACTTCGGTGAATGATCTGTCTCAGCCCAACAAGTCTGCAACATTCCGCCGCCAAATATCGCCCATAATAATAAGGTTTTTAAAACTTTATGATTCATAGGGTACCCCGTCCGATAGCATTAGTGTGAGTTGATCGCCACAATAAATACTCTATATCCGCAAGCCGTTGTCGTTGTCGAAAGGTCATCGGCTGTTTACCGCCAAACTCTTCTTTGGCGGCGAGAAGAAGTTTTGTGCTTAGAGAAACACTCCGTTCTTGAATTGCTGTTTCAACATAGAGATTTAACAAGGCCTTAACTGTGGCTTGCTTCGCTGAATCCTGCGTCTGTTGTATTTTATCAAACGCTTTTTCGATAACCCGAAACGAGGTGTCGCCTGCCAGCATGCGCTTCTCAGCCCTTACCGCCGCCTCCGACATTTTTCCGGACAGTTCATCTTCAGTATTAGATGCCAGCTTCTCTAAGAGCGCGAGAGTCTCTTTATCATCGCACGTCTCGCCCAAGCTCCACACTGCTTTGAACCGGAGTGGAGAATACTGGGTGCTCTGAGAAACAAGATTAGTCAGTATGGCAGCGAAACCAGCTGGCCTAGCCTCCTGCATAACATTAAACAAAGACAGACGATTGTTGTCGGCTACGCTAGGGTCGAGAATGCGGCATGATATTTCCTGCGCGACCAAGTCACTGCGACGCGACATTTCCTGCAACAATAACGGGAGCCCCCTTCCAATCGTCAAAATAGACATCCCTGCGGGCACTTCCACGCTTACGGGAACACGATCACATAGCCCGAGAAGTGACTCCATCTGGCTAGGTTGCTGATTCGTCGCATAGTTATTTAGAAAAGAGTCCCATTGGTCGAAGCGATTGTTTAGATACAACCATTGTCCAACTTCAGCAGGAATCACAGGCTCAGGGTCGTGCACGGCGATTTCGAGCACCGAATTAGTCGGACCAAATACTTCCAGAGTGAGAAATACCCCAAGCAATCGCGCATTCACATTTGTTGAACTAGAAAGTTCGTTGATCGCTTCCCTTGTCGACTCTCCGAGAGCTTTCAATTCTGCGAGACAATCCCAAGCTCGCTTACCACTGATGTGCCCGGGCTCAGAAAACAAAAGCTCTGCGGTCAGTGTTGCCGGTCGATCATCGGAAATATCCGTATTTGTCTCCACAACAATGCGGGACAACGGCTGATGCGGTTTATCGGCAAGTGAGGTAGCTGGTAGAGCCAGATCATCAGATTTTTGGTGTCGATTAGGTGAAGTACGGTATAGAACCACCCCAACGACAAAAAATAGAAACGTAAATCCAATTATCAACCAAACGGCATTTTTACCCGACCATCGGACTGTATTTTTCCCGCCGGACCCATTATGTGTCATTGGTTACATCCATTCACAATTCCTATTGTCGTTATGACTGACCCAATACGAAAACATTTAAAAGTTACTGCAACTAGGCCATTCAGAAATACCATCGCTGATCAGACGAAGAACACTCCTTTTGCCTTTTGCAGTCCAGATGAAAATACGGATACTCTTTGAGTGTTTTGAGAGAAAGAAACTACCCGATCGATCTCGGATATCGCTCTGTGAGCGATAACTGGAACCCCGGGTGAGAACAGCTGAGGCGGCATATCCGGAAGGCAATGTTCTAATGAACAAATTTTGCTACGGTTTTTGCTACGTTGCTGAGTGTTTCTTTTCGATTCCGAGAGCAAACTAGTAGTCACAAAACCCCTGAAAACATTGGTTATCATGAGGTTACAGTTTTTAAAATGTGGATTCGTAATGAGCAGGTCATCGGTTCGATCCCGATCATTGGCTCCACATTAAAATCTCTGCATAAACATATTAAAAAGAGTTTTGCTTTCTCCAAATGATCCGCGCATCAGCAAATGTAGCTATTTTGCAGCCATTAAATTTTATTTAAAATCGTTTCGGGACATCTTTTTTCGGGTCAGAAAAGAATATTCAGCACAGCCAGTGAAAGAAAAGACTCCGTCAGCACGACCGTTTACAACAATCAAAAGCAATGTTTTTATCGCGGCATTCATGGCATGTTACTCGCCGGATTTTCTGACCGAAACAGGAACACTTATATGAAGCTGTTCGCCGTTATGTTCTGCATCAATCCGCAGTTCCGGCGGCGGATTCCCTGCATTGGCTGCTATTTTAACCACCAGCCGGCATTGGTCGGGCTGTATCGTCACAATACGAACCTGCCCTTCATTTCCGGATACAGCGGCTTTTAGTATTTTGACCGGTGCTTGATCGCGGGACTGTAAAAAAAGCACGCGGCAGACGGGCTGTTCAGCCTCCTCCGGGGTTACTGTGATGCGGTCAGGGGATACCATAACCGGCCAGCCGACGGCGGCAGTAAGCGGTATTTCAACAGCAGAATTTCCCGTCTGCTCACCTCTGATCTGCAAAACGCCATAAAGGAGTCGAGGCTGCGCCCCGGCAGTGCCTTTTACGGTTATCACTGTCTGGGTTGTTTCTGTTGTGACAATCTGTTCAACCGAAAAGTCCGGCGTACTGACCGACACCCGGTTGCTGTTCACCAGACCGTGGATTATCAGATTGGTGACCACGGTTGCACCCGGTCTGATCAATCCGAAATTTACATTTCTTATATCCGTGCGGGTAGTATCGTCCGCTTTAACCATTCCCCTCATAAACAGATGATATTCCGGTGTGTGAGGATCACTGGAAAACACCCGGATCATTTTATCCTGCGCTCCCGTGCGGCCGGACAGGGGAAACTGCACCGTCACTTCGGCGGACATCTGCGGAGCAATCCGGTTTGTGGAACAGGTGGCTTTCAGTCCGCAACAGGCTTTCACTCCGGTGACATCAAGCGTTACGGAGCCGGTGTTCTCAATAACAAATGTGTGTTTAAAAACCTGATATTTATCGGCGGTCTCGAATCCATACACCGGCGCTTTGCAGTCCACACTGGCGTGCGGCGACGTACACTGACATTCTGCGGCTCCGGCTCCGGCAGACAGTAGGCAAAACGCTGACGCAAGAAGCCCCAGATATCTTTCTTCTATTTTCATGAAACATCGTGCCTAACAGTCTGAAGAAAACGCTCTGCCGATGGAGCTGATATTTTTCCGGCTTTATATTTCACAGTACGGTTAACGTTGTTGGTTGACGCTTTAGTTCATTTCGAGGGGCGCCCAGAGCCTTTTTCAGGCGTCCACGGGAGAACTTCCATACCGCGTTCTCGAAGCAGATCAATCACCAGATTCCTCCATTTATACGACTCAGCTTCCGGATCCGTCGGGTTTTGTTCAATAAACCATGCGACTGTATAATTCCAATTATCCGTAATTTTTGGGTCTGCGCCCGCCTTAATCATCTCATACACCACGTCGTATTGGCTTAGGCCCGCAGCAATCATAGCCGGTGTCTGTCCAGTTCGGTCCTTAAAATTCAAATTGGCTCCTGCTGCAATCAACAGATCAATATTTTCCCTTCGCCTATTCATTATCGCCTCATAAACAGGGGTTTTACCGCTATCAGGATCAACCAGATTTGGATTTCCTCCATGTTCCAACGCCAACCGAAGATAATCCGGATTTTCCATAATTGCGGCAAGATGCAGGACCGAGAACTTCTCACCGTTTGCGCGCGTGGTAATAATGTTTGGATCGGCTCCCTGTTCTAGGAGAGCTTGAAGTCCTTTCTCATTTTGTTTAATCAAGGCCCACAGAAGTGGCGTTATTCCATCTTTTCCCTGAGCATTCACATCGCCCCCTTTTTTGACCAGATCCTTAATCCTCGAAACATTGCCGCGATCCGCCGCCTGCGCCAGTTCCACTTGCAGTTCTGGCTCGAAATAATCACCTGCTTTCATAAAAAAAAGATTGATTCGTGATGCTACCGGCTGCCATTCCGCACAAGCTGTACTGGTGCCAAGTAGAAGTACAATCCATCCGATTCGTGTCATTGATTTTCCATTCACGTCTCACCTCACAAAAAGTTACTTATACTATGCCGAGAAAACGAACCACTATACCAATGTGAAGCGCTGGCTGTTATATGAGTCCCGGCAGCGTTTGACAATGGTGTAACAGCCTGAACAACATTCAGAATTTCACCTCTGGTTATATATGCTTGAATAGAAGATGTGCCTTTATTATATGCGGAATTGAGTCCGGCGGCATTGAACGTAATTGCATTTGCCCCGGTTGCTCTGGAGGCCGCACTTGCCAGTCCGCCACCTAAAGAGTGTCCCGTGATCATAAAATTCCCACTTGTAGCCTTTTTAATATCATTCGCCAACATCACCGCACTATTATACTGACCACTTTTAAATCCTAAACCATTCCTGATATCAGTCGCTATATCTTTAATAGAACCCTCTGTACCCCGAAATGCCAGCATATACTGCTCTGTTCGTGAGTTGTAGTAGAGCCCTGCGACCATTCCATTCTTCTGATTAAAATCGCTCGGATTCAACCCCTTATTTTCCAACTGCTCTTTGGAGAGTTGTGAAATATAAGAAGGAAGAGTGGTTTTCCCGTCGCCATAAACATGCGCCGACACTGCTGCGGCATCTTTTGCGTCTTGCTTCACATTTGCCGGGTTAGGCTTTGCTACGGAAACGGTACCCCCTAGCTCAACGTATATCCGAGCAACATTAACTTCAGCTGGAGTTGGCGGCACTTCCGGCGGCTTAACCTCCGGTTTGGGCGGTGGGGGAGGAGGAGGTGGTGGTGGATTCGGTGCGACCGGTTCATGCCCTGTCGGGTCATTAAAATGAATCGGGTTGTTCAGGCAGTAGGCGTAGCGGTTGTACGACTGTGAGTCCGCCGGGTTCGGGATTACCGTGTCCGGACTGATGAACCGTCCGATGCTCTGGTCGTAGTAGCGCGCTCCGTAGTAATAAAGCCCGACTTCGCGGTCGAACTGCTGTCCGGTGTAAAGATAGTTGACCGAGGCACCGAGATTGAGCTCGCTGCGCATTTCGCCGTACGGCGTATAAGTAA
>Ga0116171_10004566_pt1 | contig 12416 bp, 15 predicted proteins | sample AD_JPNHW2_MetaG_FD_89798 | JGI IMG/M metagenome (GOLD analysis project Ga0116171, IMG submission 89798) | Active sludge microbial communities of municipal wastewater-treating anaerobic digesters from Japan - AD_JPNHW2_MetaG | ecosystem: Engineered > Bioreactor > Anaerobic > Digestate | place...
CGTCGAGCCGGAATCCGGTTCCGGCGGCCGCCGGTTTTTCGAAGACGACGCGCCGGCGACGCTGGTCCACATTTCCCCGCCAGCCCTCTGTCATTTTCGCGGCCAAGGCGAAACTCGAATCGTCGGGGGAGGCGCCAGGGGACGGATTCGCGTCCGTGGGGGCGGTGGCGGGGCAGAGTTGGAAGCCTTCGAATGTAGCTCCGCCGCACGCAAGCTCCGGCTCAGGCATTTGCGCCTTCGCGTCATAGTGCGGATAGTAGGCCACCGAAACGAACGGCGAAGGCCCGTCGCATTTGAGCAGCGCATGGTTCAAGTCCCGGCTTACAAAACACCGGACGATCACTTTGCGAATTGGCTGACCTGGCTCGGTCACGGCGAGCGAGAGTTCGAAGAGGCCGTCCACGATCGACAGCTTCTGTTGCCCGACCGTCACCCACCTCGAGTCCCAGTGCAGCCACACTGTGCCGCAGGGCCAGGGCCGCGGCCAGGGCTTTGCGTAAGAGCTTCGGACCTTGGCCTGGTAAGCGGCCAATTCGGGATCGGAGTTTTCCATGTAAGTGGCATCGGGCCTGCCGGCCGCGATAGCGCGCTTGCTGGCGCGATCCCACATCTCGATGACCTTGGCGAATGGCAGGACGTGTTGCGCGTGGTCCTCGCTCACACGGATGTCCCAGGCGTCTTCCTTGCCGAAATGAAGGCCGATGGCATCCGGGCGGACGGTAATGCAAAGGCCGACGTCGCCATTGCCAAGTAGCATGCCTTCGAAGAACCCTGGCGTCGGGCCTTCCCGGATGACGGTGTGACGCGCCGCGACCAGGAGCGCATCCGGTCCGGACAGCTTGCCGGGCGCCGCGGGGGCCACAGTGGCCGCGGCGACGCCAGCGACAAATTCTCTACGAGTGGCTTCCATCGCGTCCTCCCCGTGCCATCTAAGCATTGAGCGCCGGCAATCCCAGGATGCGCGCGGCGTTGTCGTGATAGACCTTCTTCAGGATCGAATCCGGCAGACCGATCCCGTAAATCCGCCAGCGTCCTTGCGGCGGAACAGGCGCCGGAGCGTAGTCGAAATACTCGTCCTCGGTCTCGAGGAAGCGGTAATAGATCTTGTACAGTTCGTCGCCGAAGATCTGCTGTGGCGTCGAGTAGCCCTTGGGGATGGCGTCGGTACCAAACATGATTCGGTCCTGATACTTCTCGAAGAACTTCCTCGAAGCGCGCGGCTGGCGCCCGAGTTCGCCGATTCGGGCGGCGAGTTCGACGGTCATGTTCGGAAGGCGGTCGAGTGAGCGGGATACATGACCGAGATTCTCGGCAAAGTGGCCGACGTGCAGGGCAATGAACTGCGTCTTCGGATGCCGGGCGAAGACGCGGTCGCGGGCGTCCAGAATCTCCTCGTTTGAAGGGAAGTCCTTGCCGTGGAACGACCAGTCCGGATGGTTGTTCAACTCTTCGAACCGTTCATTGTACTTGTCAGTCGGAGTGAAGAACGCCGCCGGGTCGGAGACGTGAATGGCCACCGGAATCTTCAGTGCGGCGCAGGCCTCCCACATCGGATCGAATCGCGGATCGTCCACCTTGATGAGTTTGCCGTTCGAATCGCGGACGACGAGCCCCAGGTTCTTGAGGACCTTAAGCCCTTTCGCCCCGGCCTTGTGTGCGGCGGCGACAGCATCGGCCTGCATCTGTGCGTAGCCGGGCTCGTTCATGCGGCGATAGAAGGGTTGCGTGAAGGTGATGAAACGGCCGGGGTGTGCTCGGTCCAGCGCATCGACAAAGGGCTTGACGCCGGCACCCGCGCCGCCGGTGACGTTGACCAGCGTCTGGATGCCGCGCCGGTCCATCACCGCCAGCATTTCAGCGGGCGGGGCGGGGAAGTTGACCCGGTCGCTGCCCTCTCTAGAGAAAGTGAGATGAGTGTGAACGTCGATTACCGGAAAACGGGGCTTCTCGACGATGTGCTCGTCCACTACCAACATGCTCTTTGGCTGGAAATCGTTGATGTCCAGAGGAGGGGCCTTGCGCTCTTGCGCCATCGCCAACGGGGCCGCGCCAAGGCCCGCGATCCATCCACGCCGTGTTGCCTTCATGACGATTCATGGTATACGAATGGCGCGCTGCCCTGGTTGAGCCCTGCAGCGCCTGAGAGCGCTCGCATCGGGGCTTGCGCCCGAGAAGCAGCTGTCCTAAACTCTTGTCGTTCGCGCAAGTTTTCGATTGGAGGAGAGGCATGGATTGGACAGAGTTACTCAAGACAGAAGCGGAGTCGGCCTATAAAACCACCGAGCGGCTCCTCGACAGGGTCGACCCCGACCGGCTCGACTGGAAACCCGAAAGCGGCGAGAACTGGATGACCACCGGCCAGTTGCTGAAGCATATCAGTGAGAGCTGCGGCGCCGGGTGCCGGGCCTTCCTAACCGGTGACTGGGGACTGCCCGAAGGAGTGAAAATGGAGGATCTCTCGGCTGAAGAGATGCTGCCCCCGGCCGAGAAGCTGGCCACTATCGGGAGTGTGGAGGAAGCTAAGAAGCTGCTCACCGAGGATAAGATCGTCGCTTTTCAGATGATCAGTCAGGCGGGTGAGGACCCACTGGCGACCCGTGTGATGGCAGCGCCGTGGGCTCCAGACGTGCACAGGATCCTTGGTTGGCATTTCCTGCAGATGATCCAGCACCTGGACCGGCACAAGAGCCAACTCTTTTATTACCTGAAACTGCAAGGAAAGGCCGTCAACACCGGCGACCTCTGGGGATAATGGCGGAATCAGAGCAACTTGGCGCGCCCATCTTTGATGCCTGCAACAACGGTTGTTTCGCTGAGTGTCTGAAGGACGAAGTGCGCTGTTGTGGATCAGGTCCGGAGCCGGGCGCCGTCAGTTCGCCGGACTTCAACAGGAATTGAAGGGACGGCGCAGTGGCCACTTCCATTTCTCTACAATGAAACGAGGAGCACTACAGGATGAGCGTTTCCGAAAAACTCAAATCGAATCTCGCCTACGGTAAGGAACTCGTGGAGTCGGGTGTCGAAGGCGCGAATGACGCGCGCAAGGCAGCATTAGAGTTGCCTGAGACAACGGACATGGTGACGGCGGCGGCGCAGGAGTCGTGGCAAGCGGCGGCAATTGGGGCGATGGTGGGCGCCATCTTCGGTGTCCTGGCCGACGACCGCAAGCCGGTTCGCGGGGTGATTACAGGCGGATTCTTGGGCGCGGCCGCGGGGTTCGCCGGAAGCTTCGCCTGGAAGACGCGCCCGCTGACATCCGAGATGGCCCGCGAGGCGGGCAAGCGCATCGGCGCCGTGCGCGACGAGCACTGGCTGGCAAGCAATCCGGTCAACTACGGCTGAGCCCCCGGGCCCAACCCCATTCGTTAGGACTGGCGCCAGCAGCCTGGCCGGAGGTTGACGCGGTTGTGTCTACAAAGGGCACACCGCCGCTCGAAAGCCATCCCGTCAGGCGATCATCAGCAGCGTAGTCACTTGCCCGTGGATTCAGGCAGCCGCCCAGGGATAAACAACTCTGCCCGCGGATTCGAGTCTACCGGCAAGTGGCTGCTTTGCATCTTGTGCCCATGGGTAGCGCAGTTGTGCGGAATATGCCACGAGACCAACTCCAGACAGTTGGAGCTTCCTCGGATTCAAGAATAGAACCACGCGTTCAAATGGCCTGCGAACCGCAATGCCTGGCGGGTGTTTAGGACGGCGTGCACTTAAATCAGCGGGGGCCGCCGGGTGAACAATTGGAAATACATCACAAATAACTATTGCCGGAGGCTTCAGTCCCTGATACGGTGTAGCTATGCCTGATGTCAGTGCCACACTCGAAAAGTTGAAGAAGTTGGACGCGGAAAGACGAACCCTCCTGGAAGCTACGAAGGCAGGGATATTGGAGAGTATCCAGGGTCAGCTTTCTTCGCTGCGCGATCTCGGCTTTGATTACGACCTAGTTGAATCCGGAGGCCGCACCGGCTCCGGACGCCGCGACCGGAAGTCCGGGGGCCGCGTCTGTTCGGTGTGCCACAAACCGGGGCATAATAGCCGGACCTGCCCCGAAAAGTAAGCCGACGGCGAATTGGCCAGTCGATCAACTTCATCGGCTCGGTTCCGGGTCGATGTTTTATTAGTGGGTGATAATATCGGAGTGCTGAGGTGGCCGCTAATGGGGGTCCCGCATCTGCCGGAATGCCTTCATGGCGAGCAGGACTGATCCCAACAGCAGCCCGACCTTCGCGTAGAACCTGGGGTCGGAAGGATCCACATATTGAGTGAGTGACCACTTCTGCTCCGCCGGAACTGTATTTTTCTGGCGCGGCTCATGGTAGGTGGGCGGCTGCGACTTCGGCGCAGGGTCCATGTTAGAGGGCTGCAGCTCGTCGCGCTTGCTCTGAGCGAAAAGCACAAACCCGCTCAACATGACGACCAGCAGGACGTTTCTGAGAGACAACCTCAAGCCCCTATCCTACCGCAACTCCCTGCCCGACCCTGGCGGATCAGGTATACATGAATTCTGCCGTGGCCACGCAATCCGCGCTTGGTGTGAGCCTGACCCAATGCGCTGAAAAGCCGGCGGGGAACTCATGATGGACATATCGGCCGCCTGGCAGCGTGTCGTAGGTTTCCCAAGACCCACTGCCCAGGAAATCGATCTCAACCTTCACTTGTCCGGCTCCGGCTGACAGGTGAAGGACTTTTTTGTCGTAGCCGGTCATCAGGAACGGAGCGCTCGGCTGGCCTGCAATCACCGGCGTCTTCCGCCAGGGTCCACCCCATCCTTGGGGTTTGCCCCAAGCCCAGAGGTCGTCTGTCTTGCCAAACCAGATTCCAGATTGCGGCTGGCCGGCGACAGGATTATTGTCTCTGTTCGGCGTCGTCTGATTCCCGCCCAACGCCAACAGGCCGCGGAAAGCACAGTAGTCGGGGATAATGCGCAAATGCTGGCAAACCGGCTTGACACCCCAAATCCGGCCTTCGAACGCCATTGGCTGCAATTCAAAAAACGAACCCTGAATGTCCATCAGGAAGTGCTCGGTCTCCACTTCGCGGATTCGCATCCACTCGGTTTGCCACGCGTGCGCAAATGCGTGACTCGCCTTGGGCAACCGGTATTTCTGCCATTCTCCTTTGACCAACGCCCACAACAAAACCGAGCGTTCGTCCCAGCCGGTGCAAAAGACGACCTCGTGCATATCCATCCGCCCGGCACAATCCATATGCGGCTTCCCGCTTAGCTTGTGCCAACTGCCTTTACCGTTCCACTCATACAAGCCGGCGTCATCCTCGCCGAACTCATAGAACCCATTATTGGCCACCACCACCCGGCCCTGGCCGGTAAAGGCGCCCTTGAAGTGCGGCCGTTCGGCCAGCTTCACTTCCTTGATCAAATCGAACATCAGGCGCGGCTTCAGATCGTTCACGTCCATCTCGAAAAAAAGACCTTCCATGGTCTGGACATAGACACGGTTGGCCGGGTCGGTCAAGTGCCTCATCGTCGCCGTCAGCCGTTGGTTTTCGAATTCCTTGATGAACTTCCAGTTGCCTTTGGCGTCGATGGCGTACGGCCCGATGAAACATGTGCTCGATTCACGGTGGATCAGACGGTTGGCGTGCGTTCCGTCGTGGACATGCAGAAGTTTGGGATTCAACTGGTCGTCGATCGCATAGAGGCCCAGACCCGTGCCGGTCGATTTCATATGCGAGTTGTAGGTAACGGCCCACAGCACGTCGGCCCAGGGCATCAGCGCCCCCACGCCACACTCCGAGCGTGGCGGCCCCGTTTCTGCCTTCAACCCGACGTTCGGCAAACCAGGCGTGCGCGACTGGGCCAGCAGTGGGGGCGCGCCCAGAATCGAGAGCAGCGATCGGCGTGTCAACATTCCGCCGCTATCATACAGGAACGTGGGCTCAGCGTTTGGCGCCGGACTTCGCTTTAGCGTCCAGTTCCGCAAGATCGAGCCGCACACTGACGATATAGGGCTGCTCGTCCTTCGTCCAATGGCCGTAAGTCGTGGTCACCAGCGTTCCGCCGGGCAGCTTTTCCAGGCCTGGATAGCAGCAGTCGCCGTCCTTCGTGTTGTCCATCAGGCGGACTCGGTATTGCCCTTCGTGGCCCTTCACGATGTCTTCATAGCGGCCCACCCAGGCTACCCAGTCGCCCTTGGTCGGACTCTCCAGGGTCGTATCACGGAAGGTGATGAACAGCCGTCCGTCAGGCGCATAGACACCCACGTGGCGGTCTCCGGTCAGAGATCCCGGTAATTGGCGAGGCTCGGACCAAGTCGCGCCCTCATCGTTGCTGAACGATACAAAAGAGTTGAATTTCCGGCTATTCTCGCGCATCAGCATGGCTAGCTGTTTTCCGTCAGGTGACCGGACAATGCCTGGCTCGCACAACTGCGCCTGCGGGTGGGAAACCATCTCGACGGGCGCACTCCACGTCCGCCCGTTGTCGGTCGAAACGGTTTTGTAGACGATAAATCTGTCAGCCTTGCCGGCGTTGCGCAGGAATCGCCCGTCGTCGTGGAAAGCGGCCAGTAGACGGCCGTCCGCCAGGTGGACAAGGCTCGACATGGTCACGATGCCGCCAAAATCGCCAACCTTCACCAGAGGCGACCATGTGGCGCCGCTATCTGTCGATTCCGCCATCCGGATCGGGTACAGCCCAGAGAACAGGATCATTCTCCTCGGGTTGATCCAATGGATCGTCGGTGTTTCAAGTGACGTGGCCCAATTCTCCGGCGTCGGCAGCCTGCCCGACCACGTCAGCCCGCCGTCTGTGGACCGCTTGTGGAGGATCGCGCCCTTGCCATGTCCCTTTGGGAAGACGATGAGGATGGTCTTGCCGCCGGGCAGCAGCGTTGTTGTGGGATAACCGAGATACTGGCCCGGTTCCCGGTCCACGACCACTTAGCGGGAAGATTCAGAAGATACGTCGATGAGGAGAATCGAGTCGTCCTTCGGCGGTTGTGCCGGCATCATGGCCGCCGCGGCGAGCATCGAAATAACCAGACGAGCCATGACTGGAATTGCAACAATCCGTCCGGGCTACCATGGAGCACAGGAGCAAATGATGAAGGGCAACGAAGAAGTCATCGCCGAACTGAACGCAGCCTTGAGCAGCGAGTTGATGGCCATCATGCAGTATATGGTCCATGCCGAGATGTTGACCAACTGGGGTTACCAGCGCTATGGCGGCCTCATCAAGAAGCAAGCCATCGACGAGATGAAGCACGCCGAAGGACTGATCGAGCGCATCCTCTACCTCGACGGCGTCCCGAACGTCCACATCACGCTCGACCCCAAGATCGGCAACGACGTTAAAGCCCAGATCGAAAATGACTTGGCAGCCGAGATGGAAGCCGTCGCCCAGTACAACAACGCTGTCAAAGTCTGCGTCGAAGCCGGCGACAATGGCACCCGCGAGATCTTCGAGCGCATGACCATCGACGAGGAGCAGCACGTCGATTTTCTCGAAGCCCAACTTGACATGATCAAACAGATGGGCCTGCCCAACTATCTCGCCCAGCAGATGAAGGCGTAGGCGCCGCCGGCAACTCCGGTGCCAGGGTGCCTCGGTCTGGGCGGCTTCCCAGAGCCGCGATTTGGCAGGGATCAAGGGAGAGTTTGATATCTTGTTGTATGAATGAAGATTCTCAACACCGCCACCCTGACCCTGCTGGCCCTCTCCATCCCTGCCGCTCTCGCTGAAGAACACAGCGCGGAGGAATACCACCGCCATCATGTAGCGGCCCTTGTTTCTGGGAGCCACTCCGGTGAAAAGAACGGCTTCACCGTCGGAGGCGACTACGAATTCCGTTTTGCCCGGCCCATCGGTGTCACCGTGACCGGCGAGTATGTCGGCGGCGGCTTCCGCGAGGATCTGGTGGCGTTCACCGCCACGGTCCATCCCTGGAAGGGTCTCAAACTCCAGGCCGGTCCCGGTTTTGACCACGAACTACGCCGGCATGAGACCGAGGCTGCGGAAGGCGAATCGGCGGCTCATCAGAAGGTCAACCGCGCCCTGTTCCGCGTCGGCGGGGGCTACGACATCGAAGTTGGCAAAAACATGACCATCGGTCCCGACTTCGCCTATGACATCCTGAAAGGCGAGCGGGTAGTCGTCTATGGCGTCACTATCGGCTTCGGCTTCGGCAGGCGCTAGGAATTCACTCCCATTGATCCGCGTTCGTCGCCATTCGGGCTTGTTTAGGAACGTGCCGTTCTCCGGCACGCGGTGGCCGTTGGCCGGGCGGTTCGTTTGGTTGGCCAGCACCATCCAGAAGCCCTTGACGTGACCGATGCCCTGGTCTGAATAATGTCGTTAAAGACCTCACGGACCTCTGCCGATGCGAAACTATAGTCAATCAATGGTGAGACGGACATCTGTTCAATCTCGTACCAAGGCGGGCTCATGGTGAATCCGTTTGAGACCCCTGGCATGGCGGCAGGCTACGCGAAGGCGCGCCCGCCGGTCCATGCGCACGTTTTGGACCTCGTGCGGGAGAAGTTGGGCGGACGGCTAAACGCACGCCACGTGCTGGATGTCGGTTGCGGAGCCGGACTGTCCACCAAGCCGCTGCTTGCCTTCGCGGGCTTCTGCCTGGGGGTTGAGCCGGCCGCCGCAATGCTGAGATGCGCTGCCGGAGTGGCTCCGGGCGCGCGCTTCGTTGTCGCGTCGGCTGAGAACCTGCCGGTGAGGACGGGCTCAATCGACCTGATCGCCGCCGCCGGTTCGCTGAATTACGTCAAACTGGACAGCTTCTTCCCCGAGGCGTCGCGGGTTCTAGCCCCCGGGGGCATCCTGCTTGTCTATGACTTCTCGGCCGGACGCAGTTTCAGGTCGACTGAAGATCTCGACCACTGGTTTGGACATTTCCGGGCTCGTTACCCGATTCCGGCGGGTGAGGCGGTAAAACTGTCGCCGGAGATTCTGGAACGGATCGGCACGGGTTTCCGCCTGTCTGATCATGCCTATTTTGAAACCGGCATCCGCATGACCGCTGAAAGCTACGCCGCTTACATGATGACGGAAACCAATGTTGCCAAGGCGATCAGGGATGGCATCCCTCATCGTGAGATCCTTGAGTGGCTTCGAGAGACACTGGAACCTGTCTTTGAGGGACCCGAGCGGGAAGTCGTCTTCCGCGGCTATTACGCCTGCATGGAACCGTCCGTGGTTCAGAGTCTGAGGCATTTCCAGGAGTAGCTGGGACGGACGGAAGAGCCGGCGCGAGCTTCCGCTTTGCGTTCTGCCTGGATTAGTGATACATCTCAGTTAGAACCCGTTTTGCGCAAGAAATCCGCTCAAGGCGGTCGTTAGATGGAGGAAGGACCCCATTTCATGCTTCTCCGCTTTCGATTCAGGAACCACCGGTCATTCAGGGACGAGCAGGAACTTTCAATGGTCGCGAACAAGTACTCGGACCCAGAAGGCGTCGTGCGGCACTTCAAGAAGATCAGTGAAGGGGTACTGCCAGTGGCGGCAGTATATGGCGCGAACGCATCGGGGAAGTCGAATCTATTGAAGGCCCTTGACTACTTTCAAGACGCAGTTCTTGATTCCCATCGCCAGTGGAAGCCAGACGGAGGTGTCCCCAGGGATCCTTTTCTGGGCGGGCATGCGAGCGATGCGGCATCTGAGTACGCAATTGACTTTCTCCTCGGAGAAACGCGGTATCAGTTTGGCTTCAGTGCGGATTCAAAGGTCATCAAGAAAGAGTGGCTGTACGCCTTTCCCTCTCGAAGGCGACAAGTGTGGTACCAGAGGAAAGCCGGCGCGAAGATCGGTTTCGGCTCCATGATGCCTGGAGCCAAACGGAGCATCGAAACGCTTACCAGGCCGAACAGCTTATTCCTATCGGCAGCAGTTCAGAATGCGAATGAAGCCCTGGAGCCAATCTACAAGTGGCTGACCAGTTCGCTCTCCTTCGCAGGTCTGAGTCCGGTCCCTCGGGGCGCGCTGCACAACCTACTTTCCCGTCACATTCAGCAGCACAAGGACCTTGAAGTTGCCTTGCTCCCTTTGGTCAAGGGTGCCGATCTGGGCATCGAGCAGATTCGAGTCGTTGAGGAGACAATGCCGCCCGAAGCCGCTGAGATTATGGGGAGCATCGTGAATGCGATCCGCCGGGCTAGACCCGAAGAGGATGTGCCCGACCTCCCTAGCTCACAAGCCGAGTTGCGCTTCGTCCATCGGGGTGGGCATGAATTCAGATCTGAGCAGGAATCAAATGGGACACTCTCATACTTCGCACTTCTGAGTCAGGTGCTGAGAGCATTGGGCGCTGGCGGGACCTTATGTGTTGATGAACTCGATTCCAGCCTTCACCCCCTGCTTGCATTGCGAATTGTCCGGCTCTTCCAGAGCAAGGCAATCAACCCGAGGGGGGCTCAGTTGATTTTCAATACGCACGACACGAACATTCTCAGTCATGCAGGGCTCAGGCGCGACCAGATATGGTTCTGTGAGAAAGCTGGCGACGGGGCAACGACGATCTACCCTTTGAGCGACTTCAAGCCCAGGAAGGAGGAGAATCTTGAGGCAGGGTATCTTCAGGGCCGGTATGGGGCGATCCCGTTCTTGAACGAAGGCGCGTTTGCGGAAGCACTGGGCGGGGCAGATGCGAAGGCGTGACAACCTGGGCCGTCGCAAGGCGCATTTAGACCCTTACCCCCGGATACTCGTGGTCTGCGAGGGCGAATTGACCGAACCGGATTACTTCAAGAGCCTTCGTCGTGAGTGGAGAAGCCATGTCAATCTCGTAGCTCATGGCGTAGGCGTGCCTCTGACCGTTGTTGAGGCTGCAGTAGCTCAGAGGGACAAGGCGAAGGAAGAGGCGAAGCTCAAACACGACCTAAACCTCGCCTTCGACGAAGTTTGGTGTGTGTTTGACCGGGACGAACATCCGAACGTTTGCGAAGCGTTCGAGTTGGCGGCGCGGAACCAGCTTAAAGTCGCATTCTCAAACCCCTGTTTCGAGATTTGGCTCCTTTTGCATTTCCGGGACCAGAGAGCGCATATCGAGCGCAGCAAGTTGCAGGCGCAGTGCCGAGAGATCATTCCTGGATTCGATAAGCGAGTGCCCATCGAGCAGATGATCGGCCACTATGATCTTGCCAAGGAGAGAGCCATCCAACTTGAGCAGTGGCAGCGCGGCCGAGATTGTGAGCGAAAGAACCCGTGGACGGACGTGTATCTCCTGACGGAGCGGATCAGAATCCTGGGTGAGGCCGCCAGGGCCAGACGCAGTTGATGGGCGCAGTCAGCCCAATGGACAGAGTCCGTGCGGGCCCACACCGTCCTCGCTACGGCACCGGGATCGACGGCCCGGTGCAGGAGTCGCCCCAAGGGGCGTAGCTGATGATCTGGTCCGTCCGGTTCACGTACAGGCTCACCATTTCCTTGTTTGGCAGCAGGTCTGTCCGGACGATGCCCGATTCGCAGTGGCGCGTCACCAGTTTTTGGCCGCGAGTGATGTTCGAGTTTGCGGAGTGGGGGCCCCAATCCTCCATGAAGCTGGTGTAGGAATAGTCACGGCAGGGCTTCGCTTTGTCACAACCCCACATGCGATACCCGTCCTCGTACCGCTTCTCTCCAAGGGCGCTGACAAATGAACGGATGCGCCATTGCGCGCGGATGTCGCTCAGGTTGTCTTTTCCCAGTTTGGCCAGGGTCCAATCCACGCCCCACAGAACCAGAACCACCATGATGGCGAGAAAAAACCATTTGACGGTCTTCTCCCGCCAACTGCTCTTGGTCTCGTAACTCTCGAAGAAACCGGCCATGGGGAGGCCTCCAGGTCTACTTCTTGACGGGATAGGCGGCGTCGTAGGCTGCGGTGACATCAGCCGAGATGTCGAACGTCGGCCTGACGAACATCGTGGACTGGGCGTCGACGACCAGGTCCAGCGCCTTGGTCTCGGCCACTTTCTTCACAATTTCCTGCAATCGCTGCCCGACTCGGCTCAGGATGTCCTGACGCTCGCGGTTGACCTCGTCCTGAAGCGCCTGCGCACTACGCTGATACTGCCGCTGGCGGCTTTGAATGCGGGCACTGAGGTCGGCCAGGGCGGCTTCGGTGTACTTGGTCTGGTTGGCTTCGAAGTCCTGCTGCATCTTGGCCAGTTCTTTTTCCGTGGCCGCCAATTGATCCTGGCGCGGTCCGAAGCGTGCCTTCAGGTCGGCTTCGGCCTGCTTGATTTCGGCGGTGCCCTGGAGGACCTTCTGAAGGTCGACCACGCCAACCTTGATCTGGGCGCTGGCGGTGCCAGCGGCGACCAGCAGGGCGGCGGCGAGCAGGAAGGGCCGCATCAGTTTGTTACTCATCATCGATCTCCAATTCTAGATAGAAACTCTCATCGGGGCGACTCGGGACCAACTGGCGTTCCGTCCCGCCTGGGGTTCAACTCACCCGTGCCGCCGGACC
>Ga0116171_10004567_pt1 | contig 12416 bp, 10 predicted proteins | sample AD_JPNHW2_MetaG_FD_89798 | JGI IMG/M metagenome (GOLD analysis project Ga0116171, IMG submission 89798) | Active sludge microbial communities of municipal wastewater-treating anaerobic digesters from Japan - AD_JPNHW2_MetaG | ecosystem: Engineered > Bioreactor > Anaerobic > Digestate | place...
GACCGCTTTTCTTCGGAACCCCACCTTGAAGTATTGAGCATAGGTTTACATGATTTTTTTACAGGTGGAATTATTAATGGTTTACAGATATCCCGGAATACTACTCATTGGGACCTGGTAAAGAACAGCATATTCACAGATATTCCCATTCTGGATCCTGAACGTTATGTTTTCGATACATCCTTACTTTCACCAGCTGGAGAACACAGCCCCAACCCCTCCCTCACGCAGGCATTTCACTACGGGGTTCACCGCGGGCTCAAATCCATTCAGAAGATTCATAGCACGTCGCACTGGGCAACCGTGCGAAAAGTCTGGCAGCAGTTTCTCGAGCGGCGGGATATACGCTTGGGTCTGGCAGTGTTGGGCGCAGAGCTGGTTTACGCCGGTACTTTCAACCGCGAGGATCAAGACTATACCAACCCGCGCATGGGCGAAGTGCTCCAAAGGTATGAAGGCATGAATGCCAAACAAATTGAACGGGAAATCCGCCGGCTGCGCTTCTTGCACTGGGGCTTTCTGCCTGATGACCTGCGCCGGAGAATGTTGCGGGAAAAGCGTGGAAAAGTGGCGGGCAATTGGGACTCCTGAAAATCGCCAATCTTTTCCTAAGTTTTTTACGAAATCCAAATTCACATATTGACGATTTCTTTAGTTAATCCGCCCTACATTTTCAGCGGTTATGAAATACGCCTGAGCTAAATCATGGACGGCTCCAATTATGTGTGCTTCATCACCTGGCCTGATTACGCCTTGAAATTTACCCTAAAAGCCTTCTCATGCCCGCTCCTCGGCCGTCGACTTATTCGCGTGTCAAGACCTTTGGGATATAACATTAAGGTACTGCCCTGTATCCATGATTTAAGGTTAAGCACAGTAGCTTGAATTGGTTTGATGGCAATTTGACCAATTTCCTTGCTTTTAGTGAAGCGAATAGATTATTAACAATGTTGTGAGGTTGATTAGTACATGGTAAAAATTGCTTACATCATTCTTGCATACAATTTACCTGATCAATTAGTCAGGTTGGTTAATCAACTTGATTATAAAGGTGTCAATTTTTATATCCATGTTGACAAACGAGCAAAGCCTGAAGATTTCGATCATGTCTATTCTCATTTGAGCTGTCGTCCAAATGTGTTCTTTCTACGGCGTCTCAGCACTCCATGGGGGAAAATTGGATGTGTAAAAGCCATGTTGGCTGGCATTAACCAAATTGTTGAAAGTAACGTAGATTTTGACTTCGCGATCAATCTTTCAGGTCAGGATTACCCAATAAAATCAAATCAACAGATCCAAGACGCGCTGCAAAGGGGACGTCAAAACTCTTTCATGAAGTACTATTCAATTCCTTATAAAAACCACCCGCAAATGGAAGAGTGGATACTTTATCGTCATTATTATTTTGCCAGGTGGCATATTTCTTTTCCAAAAGCAAATATGTTCGAGAGTCCAATACTCAACCGTTTATGGAATCCACTGGCTGCAAGAATCAAAGTAAGATATCCTTTACCCCCTGAAATGGATCCTTATTATGGTTCCGCATACTGGTGTCTAAACAGGGAAGCGGTGATGTATGTCAGCAATTTTCTGAAAAAGCAGAAAGATTATGTAAAGCGGTTTTCACATGTTCAGTTTCCTGATGAATTTTTCTTTCAAACAACTTTAGTAAATTCCCCTTTGAAAGACAACATTGTCAATGAAAATTTTCGACACATAGACTTTTCTGCTAAGAAAGCGCATCCAAAAGTAATCATTAGTGATGACTTACAAACACTTTTATCAAGCACAAAACTGTTCGCCAGGAAATTTGATATGACATGTGACTATCATATATTGGATTTGCTTGATGAGAGGATTAGCTGATACCTGGATTCAGATAAGTAAAAAAAAGTAAAAGGCTATAAGATGATTTTTGCCAGTCACATCTGATATTTCAATGTTATGGAAGTGAAGAATTAAGATACTGACCATTTCCGCGTTTTTTCCACCCTATACCTACGGCGGCTACGAAATCCGTGTGAGCGAAATCATGAACGGCTTATCCGCGCGCGGACACCAGATTCGGGTCCTCACCACCAAACCCGACCCCGCCCTGAATGCTGCTCCGAAAGCCTTTACCTACCCGGTCATTCGCCAATTAAACGGTCCTTGCAGAAGCATGCGCTTTGCCGACCGCCTGACCACGCACAGGCTTACGCGCTGGCTTGGCGTCGCGCTGGTTTTCCTGCGCGAGCTCCAACACGACATTCGGGATACCGCGCTCATCGAAGCGCAAATTCGCGAGTTCCAGCCTGAACTGCTGTATCTGGGGCATATTATGCCGCTGACCCGCACGCTGATGCCCTTGCTTGCCAGGCAGGAACTGCCAATCGTGGCCGATGAAGGCGGCAAAGGGCTTATTTACTCCTGGCAGGAGCGCGGGCTCTGGCAGCGCTTCCAGGCGGAATTCCCCCTAAATTCCGGCTTTCTGCGCTGGGCTAAACAGAGCTTCACATGGGTGATTGGGAAGCTTTCCCACGGCCGGGTTATCCCCAAATGGACTTTCCCACCAAATATCCAGGCATTCTTTAACAGTCATCTGAACCTGCAAAACGCAATCGCGGCGGGAGTTCCGCTCGCCCGCACGGAAGTCATCCACTCCGGGATTGATATGGATTTATTTCCCTTCAGGCGGGATAAGGAATTTGGAAACCCTTTCACCATTCTCCTCCCGGGCAGGATTGAAGAAAACAAAGGGCAGTTGGACGCGGTCCGGTTGGCTTCTCTATTAAAAGAAATGAATATTCCATTCGAACTCAGCCTGGTTGGCGAGCGCTGGAATAAGGCGTACGCAGCGAAAGTAGAAGCAGAACTTCAGGCATTGGGATTGGGAAATCAGGCGCGCATCCTGCCAATGCTTCCCCGGGACGAGCTAGTGCAGCTCTACCACCAGGCCGACATTACATTTTTCCCCAGCTTATATCGGAGCGGCTTCTCCAGGATTCCGCTGGAAGCGATGGCTTGCGGCAGTATCATTGTTTCGTACGGAAACGAGGGTTCCGATGAGATAATCCGCGATGGTGAAAACGGATTTCTCACGCGCGAAGGAGATGCAGAAGCCGTCGCGGAAATTCTGTTCCGTCTTCTCCGGGGGCCAAACCTCTCCGCCCAAATTTCAAGTAATGCGCGTGAACAGATTGAAAACGAATTTTCTATGCAGGCCTATCTTTCCATTATCGAAGTCTTCCTGCGTTCTGCCGTAGAAAACCCCCGCCCGGGATTAGCCGCTCAGCCTGAACCAAGGGGGGACAAGTGACAATCACGGTCCGACGGGCAGTGCCTGCTGACAAAGCCGGGATTTTCAAATTTCTTCTGGAGGCCTACGGCGAGAACGGACGTTACAAATTCCCCGACCGTTGGGAGTGGCAGTTCGAACGCAACCCTTTCAAACCTGATGACAAAATCCCTGTGTTTGTTGCAGTAGACGAGAATGGAAAAGTAGTCGGGCAATCCGCAGCCATGTACGAACCGCTCAAAGTTGGCGCAGAGTATCTTACGCTGGCATGGGCTTTGGATGCTATTGTATTGCCAGATTACCGGGGACAGAACCTGGGCTTCGAGACCCTGCGGATAAACTGTGAAAGCAGCCCCCTCTGGATGGGGATGATTATGGCTCCGTCGTCGCGGCACATTCTCGAAAAACTTGGCTGCCAGGCAGTTGATCATGTAATCTCCTATCGAAGAGTTGCCAGATTTGATCCAGATTCCATAAACCAGGGCGTTCGCAACCGGACCCAACAACCTGCCTGGCAGAATACTATGGGAAATCTGCTTCGTTTTCTTAGGCTCGACAAGGTTTTTGCCCTGGCAATTAATGCTGCCACCGCTGTTCAGGATGCCTGCCTGGAGAGTAAGCGTGATGCCAGCATCGACATTCAGGAACGCGAATGCTTCGACGAAAGCTTTGACCGCTTTTGGGAAAAACACCAGCATTTTTTTCCTGTGATTATCCGGAGGGACAGACAATTCCTAAATTGGAAGTATTTGGAACAACCTGATATGCACTACCGCATTTTCACCTCCTCCAGGGATGGAGAGATGAGCGGATACCTCATTCTCCGCTGTGCATATCCCCCGGAAACAAATTCGGGAATTATCGCGGATCTCTTAGCTGATCCAGAAGATACGGCGAGCTTGCGAGCACTGCTTTTTCACGCTCTAAAGATTTTTAAGGCTGAAAAAATGAAGTACATCTACGCCGCAAGCACGATCCCTGCTTATCAAAGCGCGTTTCAGGCTGTAGGTTTCAGAAAAAAGAAAACGATCGTACCACTGCTGCACAGCCGGCTGAATGATAGTCAGGATTCTCTGCTATTCTCAAAAAGCAGCTGGTTCCTTGGCCGCAGCGACCATGATTGGGATCAATATCCGTATGCCTGACCAGGTGAATCCATGACCCTAAGGCAGGCGTTGCGCAAACAAGCTCTTTCCATTCCACTGGGAATTTATCAGCGTCTTCTCAAACGCGACTATGTTGCGCTGTACTACCATGTCATCTCCGACGCGCCACTCGCAACCATAAAACACTTATATGCTTTCAAATCCCAGGCAGCTTTTGAAGACGACCTGAAATATCTGAAAGCTCACTTTAATTGCATCAGCTACGCGCAGCTGGAAAGTTATCAACGCAACGGAGCGAGCCTTCCCAAAAACGCCTGCATCCTGACCTTTGACGACGGCCTCTCCCAATGCTTTTCGACAGCGAGGCCTTTGCTCCTCAAACACAATATCCCGTGTATATTCTTTGTGACAACGGATTTTCTGGACAATCGCGGTTTAGCCGCGGATATGAAAGCCTCATTATGCATCGAGAAGTTCCAGACGGCAAAGGAACAGCTTAGGCAGCACTATTCCCAGACAGTTGCAGTTGAATTTGGCGCGGACTACCTGGCGCAGACTACCGCGGAGGACTGGATCAAATCTCTGGCAGGCAACAACCCGGAAAAAGTCGACATTTTGTGCGAACTTTTGGAGATCGATATTCGCGCTTTTCTCACAATTGCGAAGCCGTACTTAAGTTCCGAAGAAGTCATGCAGCTGCACGCGGATGGGTTTACCATTGGCGCGCATTCCCTGCGGCATGAAAGGTTAAGCGAATTATCGCCACAAGGACTCGAGAATAACATTGTGCAATCCTGCCAGGCTGTCCGGAACCTCACCGGCGCGGCACATATTCCCTTTGCCTTCCCCTTCTCCGCGGATGGCATTCCCAGGCAGCTGCTGCAGGAAATCCGAACGAGGCATCCTTTCGTGGGATTCTATTTTGCCGGGAACGGGATTGTGTCCGAATGCGATTTCATCGTCCCGCGTTTTTGCGGAGATTCACCCGCCAGTTCGAAGCCAGGTCACTCCAACCTGAATAAGCGCATCGCGAATGCTTACCTGGAAGCGCTTTCCAGTAAATTTTCCAGACCCGCTGCCATGGATGCTGACCGTTTCCGAAATTGAGAAATGCCTGCAGAACCTTTGGTATCAATCCTGCTTCCCACCTTCAACCGCGCACACCTGCTCCCGCGGGCAGTGGAATCCGTACTTCAACAATCTTATCCTGATTGGGAGCTGCTTATTTGGGATGACGGCTCGAGTGACGAGACACAAGCAGTTCTGTCAAGTTTCATGGACCCGCGCATCCGCATCTTTTCGGGCAAAAACCGCGGGAAGCCTTACGTAATTAATCGCGCGTTTTCCTGCTCCAACGGGGACTTGATAGCCTTCCTCGATGATGACGACCAGTGGCTGCCTGATAAGCTGAAAGTTCAGGTTTCCTTTCTGCAAAGCAATCCCGATGTAGACCTGAGCTTTGGGAATTTTCGGAATGTAGATATTGCGGCCAATCATGAGCAAGATGGATTTGCACAATCTGCTGTTGGATTAGCCAGACTGCTTACAACCCCAACATCAGCAGGGTTTAAACGAATAACAAACGGATGGTTGGAAGGCCTTGCGGCGGATAATTTCATCGCCATGGATACGGTCATATTGCGCAGGGTTTTGATGGAAAAAATCGGAGGGTTCAACGAGAATCTAGCCTGCGCTGAAGACTTTGAATTCTGGTGGCGCGCGGGCCTGGCAGGTTTTCACTTTGCCTACACAGATGAAGTTCTGTTGGTCCGAAATAAATACCCCGGCAGCCTCAGCAGCAGCTGTGTACCCACGCTCACAGGCACGCTGCGGACTCTCGATGCCTGCGCGGAAGCCTCCTTCCAGGCCGGCCGTGAAGAAACCATCCGCTACCTGCGCCCTGCCTATCGCAACACCTGGCAAAACCTGATGACAGCCTACAGCCGTGAAGGGGATTTGTTCCGCGCTTTCCAAGCTTTTACGTCCGCTAACCGTTATGGGCGAAAACCAGGCACTCTGCGCGTTTTGTTCAGGGCATTATCTGACACAGCCTTGGGGAAAGCCAAATGACCCTACGCGTCCTGCATATCTTCGCGCCCAATTACCGCCTGCGATTTACCGGACCGGTAATCCAGTGGCGTTACCACTTCAATCATTGGAATGAGCCCGGGATTAGCCATTTCGTTTTGGATGCTGCCGCCGGCAAAAGCCTGCCCGCGAAAGAAGCCCTCAACTTCGAGCTGACCGGCGCGCACCAGCTGCTTACTGCGTCGGAACGCACAAACTGGGTGATAGACCTTTTCCGAAGCCTGACACGGCTGCGCGGCTCTTACGACCTGCTGCATGTGCATATCCTCTGGTGGGGCAGCCTGCTTTTGGCGCCCTGGGCAAAACGGCGCCAACTGCCCGCTCTGTACGAATCCGTACTCCTGGGCAGCGATACGCCTTCCAGCATCCGGAATGAAAAATTTGGCGCGCTGAAGCTGAAGTTCCTCCAACAATATGCTGGCATCCTGGCAATCTCCGATTTTCTCGCGCAGGACTACCTCGCCAACGGCTTCAGCCCGGAACAAGTGCTTCACCTGCAGAACAGTGTGGATGTCGACCTTTTTCACCCGGTATCGGGTATTCCCGAAAAAGAGGAATTACGCGAAAAGCACCATCTTCCGCCCGACAGCACCATCCTGCTCTTTGTCGGAAGCCTGATCCATCGCAAAGGTTTTGATACGCTTGTGCGGGCTTTCATCGCAGCCTGCAAACAGAATCAGAACCTGTTCCTTCTGGCCGTAGGCCCGTCGAAACCTTGCGAAAACCCCTCACTGGATGAAACCTTTATCAAGGAACTCTCCCGGGAAATCGCAAACGAAGGATTGGGTGAAAGAGTCCGCTTTACTGGTTTAATCCAGGAGCGGGACGTGTTGGCAGAGCTGTACCGCGCCGCGAACCTGTTCGTCCTACCATCCAGAAACGAGGGATTGCCAGGGGTCCTCCTGGAGGCTATGGCATCCGGTTTGGTTCCAGTAGTTACGGATTTACCTGTCCTTCGCAGCGTGATACGCCAGGGGGTCAACGGAGCAAAAGTATCGGTTGGGGATGCGCAAGCCCTCTCCGAGCTTATTCTGCAGCTCTGCCAGGACCCGGGCAGGCAGGCGGAGCTCGCAAAGCAGGCTGTAGAAGACATCCGCGCTAAGCACGGATTTCCAGCCTGGCAGCAGAACATTTCGGAGTATTATTATGCTCTGCACCGAAAAGCAAAGCGCTAACCGTTCCAGGCCGATTTTCCGGGCAAAGAAGACCACGCGATGATCAATGACATTCTTGTGAACATCCTGATTGCGATTTTCGGCATCATCATTTCAGGGATTATCATTTCCAATCCTTTTCTTGGCGTAGTCTTCATCGCAGCCAGCCTGTCTGTGACGGACCTGCTGCCTTCCGTACGCTATCTGTCTTCCATTTTACCCGTCGTTGGCGCTATTTCCATTCTCGGGTATCTCATACAGAACAGACGAAAACGCAGAAAAGGGACCAAAGGCGCCCGCTCAATCCTTGTTCTTGGCGCGCTCTTCATATTTTGGATATTCATTACCAATCCGCAAGCCGCCTGGTTCGGAGCAGATCGCAACTGGATATTGACCTATCTGCAGCTGATAATCCTCACCTTTTTAGCGGAAGAACTGATTGATGACCCCCAAAAACAGCGCGTTTTCATCTGGGTATTCTCCATTGCAGCGCTGGTATCCGCGGTTGTCGCTATTCAGCAAGGATCAATCGGCGAAGACATTGACACTTCCATTCGTACTGGCGGACTAAGTGAGGGCGCAAATTCAGCGGGAAGATACTTTGTCGTCGGAATGATTTTCTTTGTCTATCTGCGCACTCAAGAGCAGAATGCGTTTCGGAAGTTTATTGCAAGTCTTGGAATCATCCTCACATTTCTGGGCGTGTTCTATACTGTTTCCCGTACTTCTATGGTCCTGCTAATTACGGCAATTGGTCTCATTCTTCTATTAAACACGCGGAAAAAACTCAACATTCCGCTGCTTGTTGTTTTCTCGATTGCGATTCTTTTGCTCACCATTTTTTCAGAGACCGTCTACAGCATCCTGGGCTCAATCATCCCCTCTATTTCGGAGGGAACGGACACTATCGGGCTGCGCTACAGGCTGTGGGCAGCCGGGATTCAAATGTGGCAGGACCACCCCATTACCGGCGTCGGGATTGGAATGTATCCTTACGAGCTTCCATTCTATGGATCCGGAATCCCACAACATTACCTCCATCTGGTGGCTCATAGTACTTACATCCAGCTCCTCTCAGAAACCGGAATTGTCGGCTTGCTGCTTTGGCTTTCCATGGCCGTCCACTCCCTGGTAAACCTTTGGAAAGCGAGCCGGGTTGCGGATTTGGAACAGCAATCGCTCGCGCGCACATGGTTTGTTGTCCTGGTTATTCTGCTTATTGGTGGCATAACGATGACCCAGAGTGCGGAAAAACTTATCTGGATTTGCATGGGTGTCGGTGAATATTTCCACCTTCGCGCGCTGAACAAGCCTGCGGCTGAACCATCTGTCAGCATAAACTCCAACTTCTCGGTAACCCCGGGGCATGAACAAGCCATGGGCTCCAAGTAGGCTTACCCCTGGCGGCTCACTTCCAATGTCTCCATCCAGGAACATCGCTATCATCACAGGCCAGCTCGTGGTTGGAGGCGCAGAAAGGCAGCTTTATCTTTGGCTCGCCCACCTGGATAGGGAGCGGTTCAATCCAATTGTGATTACCCTCCATCCCGGGTACGGCGATTACTGGGAGAAACCGGTAGAGGCATTGGGAATCCCGCTTTACCGTAACCCGCGCAGCATCAACCGTCTCTCCAGATTCCATCAAATCCTGGCAATCCTTAAGGACTTTAAGCCTGACCTCATTCATGGATGGAATCTTTTTTCAGGAGTTTACGCAGCGGCCTCCGCAAGAATTCTGGGCGCGAAAAGCCTGTGTGGAATACGGAACAGTTACCAAACATTCGCGCACCACAAACTGCTTTCCATACTGGGCATTCGCTTTGCTGATGGTTTTGTAGTCAATTCGAACAGCGCAGCCGCAGATCTCCAATCCAGGCTTGGCAGGAAAAAAAGCAGCGTATACGTGATTCCCAACGCGATACAAAGCGCTCAGGCAGAACGGGCGCATCTCAGAGAATTGCTCACATCACAGTATCAGCTGAGGGATGATTACCTTTGGTGTGTGTCCATGGGCAGGATGGAAGCGTCCAAACACTTCGAGGACCAACTTGAACTGATTGCAGATTTAGGGAACAAAGCGGAAAATATCCACCTGCTGCTCTTTGGAGATGGCCCAGAACGCCCCGCTCTTGAACGAACTGCCCGGGAGCTGGGCATCCTCGACCGCGTCACTTTCACAGGCGAAGTGCCTCAAGCCGGTCAGTGGCTGCCTGCTTTTGACCTGTTTGTGTTCACCTCTTTGGACGAGGGCATGCCCAACGTGATCCTCGAAGCAGCGGCAGCTGGCTTGCCAATTCTTACCTGGGACCTGCCCTTTTACCGGGAGATTCTGGAAAATGAACGAAGCGGGCTTCTTGTGGAAAGCGGCAATCTCCAGAAACTGGAGGAAGCTTTGTCGCGCTTGATTGCTTCCCCGCAGCTGCGCTCGCAACTGGGCCGGGAAGCGCAGTCCCACGTCCTTAGGGAATTCAGCCTTGAGCGTTATATTCAGAATATGACAGCCGCTTACGAAGACCTGCTTGGTGAGCCGCCCGCTGGCTCCGGGGACGAGTAATGATCCTATTGTATCATCTCATATTTCCGGATGAAACCCCGGCATCCAGTTGGAACGCCGGCAATATTATCAGGCTCTCAGCTTTCCAAAAGCAGCTGTGTTGGCTAAAACAGCACTCTTCATTCATAAGTCTTGAGGAGTATGTGACGCTCTACCGGATTAATCCGAAATCGACGCACAACAAGCTGGCCCTGACATTTGACGACGGCTACGCGCAGACCTACGCGCTAATTGCCCCTTTTCTCCGGAACGAAAGCATCCCGGCAGCGTTTTTTGCGAATACCGTTAATCTGGATGAGGGTCTGCTGTGGTTTGTTTACTTTAACGCGCTTTGCTCCGAAGGCACTTACCCTGCTGTGGAAATTAATCACGCGCCTTACCCGTTGGACACAAAACGGAATTCCCTGCATGCCTGGAGAACCTTGATTCATCTTGCCCGTTCCAGCTCCGATGCACGGATTTTCGCGCGGGAATTTGCCGATAAATACCCCCTTCCCAGGGAAATCCAGGAGAAATACGCAGGGCTTCGGTCAGAACAAATCTCGGAAATTGGGTCAAGCAAGCTCTTCTCTCTCGGTGGACACACCCACAGCCACCCTTACCTGGACCAACTGAATCAGGAGGAGCAGCTTGCTGAAATGAAATGGAACAAGCAGATTCTCGAGCAAATTTCAGGAACGCCCGTGACTTATTTTGCCTACCCCGGAGGCATCTACAACCAGGCATCAATGTCTGCGGCCCGGCAGGCAGGTTTCTCGGCTGCCTTTGCCGTTTTCCCCCAAGCGATTTCCTCTGACCCCTTATTCGAACTGCCCAGAAGCGGTATTTACTCTCCCACCTTATGGAAACTGCAGCTTAAGCTCCTGGGGCTTGCGGATGCTCTTCAAAGGGGAAGAGAGAGGTAATGGCAAAGCCCACCATCCTGATGATTGGGAATTATCTTTCCCAGCCCAAACACAATCGCAATATCTGGAATGACCTGGCTGAACGCCTGGCAGAGGACGGTTGGGGCGTCCTCACCACTTCCCACCAGGAAAACCAAGTCCTCCGCCTCCTGGATATGCTGCAAACGATCCTGTTCAGGCGCAAGCAGTACGCCCTGGCCCAGATCGATGTTTTTAGCGGAAAGGCATTCGTTTTTGCAGAGCTTTGCTCAAGCTTACTCCGGTGGATTGGAAAACCCGTGCTGCTCAATTTACACGGAGGAGGTTTACTCGAGTTTTCGGGAAAACATCCGCGCCGTGTAAAGACACTGCTTGAGCGCGCCAGTATGGTGGTAACCCCCTCTCCTTTTATTCAGGAAGGGTTGCAGGCATTTCACCCGAATATCCGGATAATCCCCAACCCGATTGATATTTCGAAAGCTGTTTTCCGACCGCGAAGCGGGCTTCAAGCGCAGCTCATCTGGCTGCGAGCGTTTCACGCGGTCTATAACCCGACCCTCGCTGTGCGCGTACTCCACCAGCTGGCGGAAGAATTTCCGGGCGCTTATCTGACGATGATCGGACCGGATAAAGGCGATGGGAGTTTGCAGCTTTGCATTCAGCAAGCCCGACTTCTGGGGGTTGAAAAAAGTGTCAGCATTATGAATGGTATCCCGCACGAATTGGTTGCGGAGTATATGAACCGCGCGGATATTTTCATCAATACGACCAATTATGATGTTGCGCCGCGCAGCGTGTTGGAAGCCATGGCCTGCGGGCTGTGCGTCGTTTCGACCAACGTGGGCGGTATGCACTGGTTGGTGGAGGATGGTCAGGATGGTTTGCTGGTTCCCCCGGATGACCCTCAGGCGATGACCGCTGCCATAAAAAGTATTCTTGTCGATTCTGCCCTGGCTTCCCGATTAAGTACGAAGGCGCGCCAGAAAGCCGAAAGCTTGGATTGGCGTTACATCCTGCCGATATGGAATGAAGTCCTTTCTGCTCTGATCAGCGTGACGGATAAGTAAATCATCGAGATCATCCCATTCGGAAGTAACCTTCCTTAGCAACCCGCCAATTCAGTTGCCGCAGCGCTAATCGAGCAAAAAACTACCTTGAAGTAACTCATAGACGATGAATCTGACCAAACCATATCACACGCTTCCCTACCCATGGAAGGTAGCCGCGGCCACAACATGGGGAGCTTACCTGAAATGGTGGCGCTATGGCAAAGACACGCCTCAAGCGGTACGGGAAGCGCTGGAAAGAGACCGTTGGTCCAGCGCGGAACTTAAGGCTTATCAGGAAACGAAA
>Ga0116171_10004568_pt1 | contig 12415 bp, 11 predicted proteins | sample AD_JPNHW2_MetaG_FD_89798 | JGI IMG/M metagenome (GOLD analysis project Ga0116171, IMG submission 89798) | Active sludge microbial communities of municipal wastewater-treating anaerobic digesters from Japan - AD_JPNHW2_MetaG | ecosystem: Engineered > Bioreactor > Anaerobic > Digestate | place...
CATCGTCCTTCTTGTTATACACGTTACCCAGACCGACAATTGCTTCAAGCGTACCAACCATAATAACCTCCAATAAATTTCTTATAAAACTAAAAAGTCAGTTTTCTAATACATTAGAAATTTTTCGATTGTCAATTGTTTTTTATATAAAAATTTTATGATATATTATATCAATATGTTATGTGTTTTAAATTACTTCAATATATTTTTTTGTTACTATCCTAATTTATTGTTATTGACTATTATAGTATATCAACTATATACTATTAATTCAATTGCTAGACATAATCACATTGAGGATATAAAAGGTCATTGAGGTAAATCGTATTATTCTGTAAACTTTATTATTGTGTATAATATATAAAGAGCAAACGTCGATTGCAGGAGAACAAAATGCCCAAGCAGAAGAGAGCGAAAACAAACTGGATGCATATCAAAGACTTGATCCGGGAATCTGGAATGCCCCGTTCAGCAATTCACTACTACATGAGAGAAGATCTCTTGCCACCACCCCTGAAATCGGGAAAGACAATGGCCCTCTATACGAATGTACACCTAGAGACATTGAAATTCATATGCAGGCTTCGGGAAGATTATGACATGCCCATTGCCGGTATCCGGAAAGAAGTGAAGCTGCGTTTTGGAAAATATTGGGATTCACCTGAAACGCCAATCAGCATGCCCAGGAAAAAGCTCGAGGCGACAAAGGGCGAAAAACAAAGGGCGAGGATTATGGAAAAAGCGATATATCTGTTCTCTGTGAAAGGGTATCATTCTACGCATATCGCTCATATCACTGATGCTTTAAACATATCAAAGGCAACTTTCTATCTTTATTTTAAGAATAAAGAAGATTTGTTCATCAACATATTCGAGCATCTGGTCATGGAAATAACAAAGACAGAGGAAAAAATATCCGGCACAGATGATTTGATGGGAAGGATGCGCGAACGGGTCAGGACATATTTCTCTTTCTATAAGAGATACTACAGAATCTTTGAAATCATCAGGGCCGAATCCATCGGCAAGAATACAACGAGAGTAAACATCAAGGCAATCTACAAGCTCCTCATTGATAAATTGCTACCGGATTTCATCAAGGCTGGTGATACCGGCATGGTCGTCCCGATAGCGAAAAAGGATCCCCAGTTTCTGGTTCTTGTGTTGTTTGGGGCTTTTGATTTCATGTGTTACTCCACTCTGATTGATCTCAGTCATCATTCAGCAGATGATTTCATGGAATTTGCCAGCGCAATGCTTATAACCCCCGAATTTAATAGAATCACGGATGATGCTTTGGAAAAAAGAAGTGAATTGCTCTGATATTTTGCGGTAAATATCTTTGGAATTTGTGAGGCTTTATGATGCCAAGCATAGAACGAAGCAATTGATGTCAAATCAAGGTCAGGGTAACTAATATATAACGGTCATGCTAAGTTCATTTTCTTAAAAATTATTTCTAACGGAACAAAGATCAGACGGCTTTTTAGACGGCTTTTGGTTCCCAAAAACGGCTTTAAACGGCCTTAAAAGGCAATAAAATCAGGTGGAATACGCTCTTAGTCGCCCTCTCACGCCGGAAACCGGGGTTCAAACCCCCGTGGGACTACCAAAATAAAACCAATGGCTTATGAGTTATTCGTAAGCCATTTTTATTTGCCTTCCATTATTCCCCAGCACTATCCCCAACAGATAGACTTAAAATCGGGGTTTCCGTGCCGTTCTTTTTTGCTTTCGGACACTATGAAGAATGTATGGCAAGAGTATGATAAGGGCGTACAAAAGGGTGAAAAAGAGTTGAAAAAGGGTATCTGACCATCTGCTCGCCCCGATTGGGGATCATGCGAGCACATGGTCGTCATCCATTCCAGGGCGGAAAAGACTTTTTGAGAAGCGTGCTTTTCCCCTTGCAATAATTTCGATGAGGATTTAACCTGCCGCCATGATGAAAAGTGATTCGTTTTCCCGCTGGCGGCCCCATCCGTGGCATGGGCTTGAGGTGGGACCCAACCCGCCGAATATCGTACATGCTTACATCGAAATCACCCCGTTCGACACGGTCAAATACGAGGTGGACAAGCTCTCCGGGTACCTCCGGGTGGATCGTCCGCAGCGTACCTCTTCCCAGCCACCCACACTTTACGGATTCATTCCTCGCACCTACTGCGGCGAAAAGCTTAGCAGGCTTTCTCCTCGCTCCTTAGGCGGAGATGGCGACCCGCTGGACATCTGTGTAATCAGCGAGCGCTCGGTGAACCACCCGGAGGTGATCCTAAACGCCCGCGTCGTGGGTGGCATTCAGATGATCGACAACGGCCTTGCGGACGACAAGATCATTGGCATTCTGGCAAACGACACGGTCTGGGACAAGGTGGAAGACTTACCTTGGCTGCCCCAAGTCCTTGTAGAACGACTGAAGCACTACTTCAGCACCTACAAGCTAATCCCGGGACAGGAAAAATCCATTTGGATTGAAAACCTTTACGGCAGGGACCATGCGCTAGAGGTGGTGAATGCCGCTATGAAGGACTACCTCGATCTGCTGGAAAAAAGTGCTTCACAACCCGGTCACATTGATAATTGCTATTGATAAGAACTTCATTCCACACAAAGCCCTTGCAATTTTTGATAACCGGGGTTCAAGCCCCCGTTGAACTACCAAAATATAATCAAATACTTATAGACATACCAAAGGAACTTCATTTTTTGCACGCATACTGTGTCTTATACAATATTAAACTAATACTTTAAGTTTGTATTGACATCCGTAGGTGTTTGCTTTAATGTGTTTTCATGAAATACGTTCATCGCCAAATAGAAACCTGTCTTAAGAGAATCATTAAAACTTTCCCTTGTCTTGCGGTGACCGGCCCGCGCCAGTCAGGGAAGTCAACTCTGCTGATCAATACTCTGTCCGGATATAATTACCTTACGCTGGATGATCCGCTGACACGGCAGCACGCTCTTTCCGACCCCCGCCTTTTTCTGGACATGGCGGGAGAGAAAGTCATCATTGATGAAATTCAGTGGGCACCGCACCTGATGTCTTACATCAAGATGCGTGTGGATGAACACCGTGACAGAATGGGTGCATATGTTTTTACCGGTTCGCAGCAATTCACCATGATCAAGAATCTGAGCGATTCACTTGCTGGCCGAATCGCTCTTTTGAATTTGCTGCCGTTTTCCTTTGAAGAAAAGAAAACGTCCATTTCCCTGAAAGGCACAAAGGAGGCTTTTATTCATGGGGGCCTCCGGACATCATATCCCGAACCTGCATTGAATTCCAATCTCGATGTGTCCGTGTGGACGGGAGCCTATGTGCAAACCTATCTGGAAAAGGATGTGCGCAGTCTGTATAATATCGGCAACCTGAGCAACTTTCAGCATTTCCTTCAGCTTTTGGCCGGCCGATGTTCACAGATATTAAATATGTCCCAATTCGCCAATGATTTGGGGGTCAGCCTGCCAACCATCAAAAGTTGGTTGTCCATTTTGGAAGCTGGGCGAATCATTTATTTGTTGCCGCCATACTATGTCAATCTTGGCAAACGGATTACAAAATCGCCGAAAATTTATTTTCTGGATATTGGCCTCGTCTGCTACCTCACGGGAATCAAAGATCGCGACTATTTATTGAAAGGACCACTGGCCGGCCCGCTTTTTGAAAATTTCTGCATTGCGGAAACCATCAAATTATTTTTTAACCGGGGCCGCAGAGGAAATCTGTTCTATTTGCGGACGAACAATAACCTCGAAGTTGATTTGCTGATAGAGGAATCATTCGAAACGGTCACGCCCGTGGAAATAAAGCTGAATCAGACACCCAATATGCGAATGGGATCGAACATCACCCGATTTAAAGAACTGTTTTCAAAATTAAAGGTAAATGACGGCCGGATCTTGTCGCTGACAGAAAAATCAATCCCGCTTGCCCGGGATATTTCTGCCGTGACGCTTAACGACTATCTGAAACAGGTGGCCAAAAGCATTCGGTAAATTCAATGAATTATCAAGAGCTTCTGGAAAAATATCATGCATTGGCGGCCGAAAACGATTCCTTGAAAAAGGAAAATACTCAGCTCAAAGCTAAATTGTGCGATATTTGTCCCTCCCGCAATTCTGTAAATATCAAGATTCATCCGGCAGAAATTGAGGATGGTTTTCCCTTACGGCCACGTCCAAGAGCTTGGTCGGGAAAATATTGAAAACTGAACTTCAGAAAATATAAGATTCTACACACATTTTTAAAAATATTCTGCCTGCACGGATCTGTTGCGCCTTGACAGGCTGTTTTTTTGGAGTGATAATTGCCTCACTATTTTTTTCAGGAGGTGACTGATGTATCAAAAGCTTACTTCAATGAAATCATCGTCAATTTTTGTATTCCTGATTTTTTCCCTTTTCATGCTCGGCGGCTGCTCGGTAAAGAATCCGCCTGCGCCGAAGACGGACTATGACGTGATTGTCATCGGCGGAGGGATGAGTGGGCTGTCCGCGGCGGCGCATCTGGCCGTCAAGGGGCAGAGTGTGCTTGTTCTGGAAAAGCACCATGTCGTGGGTGGCAGCACATCCAAATTTCGCCGCGGCGAGTTTGTTTTCGATGCCGCGCTGCATGAAATGGCCGGTGGTGGTCCCGGCAAGAACAACCGCGGCCTTTATCAATTGCTCAAAGCCACAGGTGTAGATCAAAAAGTGCAGCTCTATGAAGTCCCGCATTTATACCGCTCCATTTTCCCGGGAGTAGATATCACGCTGCCTCCAAACTGGGCAGGGTTCAAAAACGAACTGAAAAAGAAATGGCCCGAAGAATCTCAGGGCATCGACAAATTCCACACCCTGTGTGCGGATCTTAACAACGATACGATGGAGCTTCGCGATCTGTTCCGCTACGGTGCCGTCCAAGGCGCGTTGACAAGGATGATGGTTCCGCTGCGCCAGAGCACTTTTTACAAATGGAAAGACCGTACGGTGAAAGATCTGATGGATGAGTGCTTCAAAAGCGAGGAACTCAAAGCGGTGGTTTCCCAGTTTTGGGTGTATTACGGAGCGCCGGTGGAGAAACAATCTGCCGTGCTCTTCATGTGCGCGTCGGATGTTTACTTAAGCGACGGCGCCTGGCATGTCAAAGGCACGTCGCAGGCACTCGCCGACGGGTACGCGGCGCGCATCAAGGAGTTAGGCGGCACGGTGATGACCAGTACACTGGTTACCAGAATTCTCATGGAAAACGGCGTGGCAACAGGCGTCAAAACGGCGACCGGTAAGACATTCACTGCCCGTTACATCGTGGCCAATACCGACCCCTATCAACTGACCTACAAGCTGCTCGGCAAAGAAAACATGACCGAATCCTACATCAAAAAACTGGAATCGATGAAGCCGGCCAATTCGCTTTTCGGCGTTTTTCTGGGTCTGAACATCGACCTCAAGGAACGCGGTTATAAAGATACGGAGATCTTCTACAACACGTATCTGAACAGCATGAAAAACTACGAAGCCTGGATGAAAGGTGACTTTAAAAATAGCGCGGCATCCATTACTATTTACAGCAACATGGATGATCCCGTCTACGCGCCGAAGGGGAAATCGGTGGTCAAACTCGACGCCTACTCCGAGATATCCGCGTGGCCCGAGGACCACGTCGCATACGAAAAATTAAAAGCGCAAAAGATGGACGAGTTGATTGCGCTGGCAGCAAGAGTGATTCCTGAAATCGCCGACCCGAAGAACATTCTCGTCAAGGAAGGATACACACCGCGGACGATTCAGAGATACACAATGAATCAGGGCGGCGTGGTTTATGGATTCGAGATGACACCGGATCAGTGGGAAAAAGTTCCCAATACGACCCCTGTCCCCAACGTGTTTATCGCCAGCAACTGGACGCAGGCCTGGCACGGTGTCGCCGCCGCCCAAATCAACGGCTGGCGGGCGGCCCGGCTGATTCTGGATCGAGAAGGAATTAAATAAGTTTCCACTCCCTGATCGAACAATTCCCCGCAGGGAACGGTTTGTCATGCGGCGTATGCCGGACGAAATCGTTCCCTGCTCCTTTTTTACAATCAAATAGAATACACCAGGTAGGGCAGATGCGTCTACGGGGGCTACTGATCGAAGTAGCCTGGATGTGGCGGTAATATAATCCCCATGCCAGAAAGCTCTATCACGGTTTCTTAGGGCGAATAGGAATTGCCCGCAAAAGCGATTGCCGCCGTGACAGAAAGTTAACTGTCATTCTTTGGAGGATCTATGTGGAAAGTCAGCACTATCGGCCTGTTTTAGTATGACTTTATTTCGTCGCGATCAACCCTTTTCCATAGAAGTGACGACAATAAAATGGCGGGCCTCTCCTCACGTACCAAATAGGTACTTGGCGCATCAAATGGCGCGAACAAGAAAAGGCTTTGAAAAAAATGTGGGAAAATACAAAATTAATAAATTAATATTATATGTTTACGTAAACTGAGTAGTTATGTAATTTATATTTCATTACCAACGATTATTTCATCCTGTGTTCCTGTCTTACTATCAACTAACTTCGTCCCACAAAGAGGAAGTTCTTATCAATATTCTATATTGAGCAGGATAATTTCCATCAAGGAAATCCATTTGCGGTCAATATTTAATTGACGGATAAGATCGCGTTCCTTATAATTCTACTCGTTAAAAAAGTTCTTACCAATATCATAAGGAGATGAATTATTTGAAACGGTCATATTCAATCGGTTTGGTTTTGATCGTCATGCAGATTGCGTTTTCTGGCTATACTTTCGGAGCCAATTATTACCTGGTAATGCCGGATCGTCATCGTGTGGAAGATTCTCGTTTACCCAATATCTCCACCAATAATCCAGTCAGGTTAGTCGCAGAGCATAACAATGTGCCGTTGCCTGTAAGGATGTGCACTATTGAAAGTGGTGTTTATCACACAAAGATGGATGATTTGACAGATGCTGCCGTTGCATCATTAGAAGATGTGTTGAAGCGAAAAAACATTCAAGTGAATGCCGATGCAAAAAAAATTCTGTACATTTCGATCACCGAGGCTCATTGCGTCATTGAGCGTTTGTCATTTTCGCAGAGTGTTTTAAATTTTACCGTCAAGTTGACTGTCTCATTTGACGATGATATTATTAAAGTGTTTACGGGATCGCACGGAACCGGATCTGGAATGGCGGCCAACAGTTCCATCTCAGATGCAATAAACTATGCGGTCGGTGAAATGCTTAAAGATGAGGAGATCATCAACTATTTGAAAAGATAACGGGTAGTCCGTTCTGCCAGACGACTGTCCACTGCAATTATGGCGGGAGCAGAAGATAAAGAAAGCAAGGGAAATATTATGAAAATCAATGCGAAACGAATTGCCATTACACTATTCCTCTTATTTCTAATTACGAGTTGTCGGTCGTTACCCGTTGCTTCGGACAGCTACAATCAGAAAGCCCTGCAGTTCAAACCGACACCGGGCTGGGCGGGCATTTATGTTCTGCGCGAGAATCAGTTTATCGCTTCCGGATCACACATTAAGGTATTCCTGAATCATAAAAAAATTGGGATGTTGTACCCGAAATCCTTTATCTATGGAGAAATCATGCCGCGCGAGCATTCCCTGGAACTGGCTGAAATGACTGGCGCCAGAAATACGTCGCTTCGTTTTAAGGCGGAGGAAGGAAAATGCTATTTCTTCAATACAAAAGTTGCCGCTGGTTTCCTTGTCGGTTCCCAGGTCATCGAGGTGCTTTCCGAAGAAGAGGGCAAAGAGCGTGTCAAAACCCACGAACACAGCGGTTTTAATGAGTTCGATTCCGCGGGGAAGGATGTAGTCGCCGTCCCGGGCCTGAACAAAAACTGAGCAAGGAGAGCTTTATGTATCGCGCTGACACATGGCTGTTGGTAATTGTAGTGATGGTGTTTTGTGTATCCTGCGTTACGCCCAAAATGGCGGCGGATTCAGGGAAGATCCATCTTGCGGCTCAATCCGGCGACCAGGCCGGAATCGACGCGGCGCTCCAGTCCGGAGGCCCTGTGAATCAGATTGACAACTATGGGAAAACGGCCCTTATATATGCCGCCGAAAGCGGTAATGATGCTGTCGTCGAGTATCTGTTGAATAAAGGCGCCAACCCGAATCACACCGCGGATGATGGGGGCACTCCCTTGCTGATTGCCGTCCGGAAAGGCAACAGCCGCACAGTGGAGCTGCTTTTACAAAGGGGAGCGCTGGTGAATGGTTTCGGCGATGATGGATTCACGGCTCTTACTGTCACGGCGGAAAAAGGAAGTAAGAAAATCTTTGACCTCTTGTTAAAGTGTGGCGCCAAACCGGATGTTTCTCTTGCCAATCGGGATACGGCTTTGATGAAGTCTATACCCCGCAGGGACAGCTACTATTTCGATCGTCTTCTGGAAAGCGGAGCGGATCCCAACAAAAAGGGGCATGCGGGGAATACGCCGTTGATCATTGCCGCCTGTTCCAATAAACCGGAGATCGCAGAAAAACTGCTCAAGGCAGGAGCGCGCATCAATGAATTAAACGATAGCGGGAACAGCGCCCTGCATTTTGCAGCAGGACTGGCCGGGATTAAACCGGACATCGCCAAACTGCTGGTGGAAAAGGGAGCCGACATCAATCAACCGTCAAAAGACGGGTTAACCCCTGTAAAAACCGCGTGTCTCGCGGGCAACGCGGACATGGTCGTATATCTGTTCGAAAAAGGAGCCCGTATAAATATTGATGATGCTACGGATGTAGGCAGGGAACTTAACGGCACTCTGAATCATATTCTGGGTGACTATTATCTGGCCAAAGACGATTTAAAAAAATCGCGCATCTCCTTTGAGAAGGCACAGGGTTACTACAAAAAAATAATCGACCAATACCAGGGTGATGTAACCAGCATGACCTGGGAGCAAATGGAGGCTTATAGTCAAGCAGCCGTTGCGATGCCCATGCTTATGGTTCTCAATCCGGCCGCTGCCGGTACTCTCGCTGCGAATATTTCAGCGCTCACGGCAGCCAATCAACAGCTTACGGCACAGATGGATGATAGCATCAACGCCTATTATGCTCACAAGCAAAAATATCATCATCCCTACGTACCTTCTTACCAGGGAGTGAATATGGCCTATTTCCAGCCACCGTTCAATGATGCGCCGAGAGCGCAGAAAAAAACATTTGCGGAAGGAAAGGTCCGGCATTTTAAAAAACGCTCACAGATCGTCACCGATGTCCTGCGGTGTTTTGATGAAAACACGGGCAGAGGCTCAGGGTTGCAAACTTGTGTCCGTACTGTGGCAAAGGCAGCTGCGAATACTGAACCAGAAAAAAACTAGCAATCCGGATCGAAAGAAAACATAATTCATTGCGATGTAGATATTATTCTTTCTTTATCTGACATTTCTTCGTCTTCCACCGCTGGTGAAACCAAAAGTACTGGTCAGGATATTCCCGAACAACCTCTTCCACAATCTTCGTGAACTGCTGCGTATTTTCTAACAAATCCGTCTCGTATGTTCCTGTCCGGATGATTTTTACAGCCGGTTTCAGGATAAGTCTGTATTTCCCTGATTTCTGTCTGACCATAAAGGCTGGAATAACGGGCGCTCCCGAACGCAGGGCCATTACCGCAAGACCTACGCCTGAACACGCAGGACGTCCGAAAAAATCAACAAATATCCCTTCACGAACCGAAACATTCTGATCACTCAAAATTCCAATCACATGGTTCGCCTCAAGGAGTTCCATAATCAGTTTGCCGGATCCACCCTTTGTGATCATAACATTGCCATGGATGGTTCGCACATACTCCACAAGGTTATCAATGACAGGATTGCTCAAGGGTCGATGGACGATATACATCGGTTTAGCAAACATGGGCACCGCAATGGTCATTAATTCCCAGTTGCCAAAATGGGAAACAATGGACAATACACCTTTACCTTGGGCAATAGCTGCCTGATAATTATCCAATCCTTCCACATCCGCCCATTCGTGAATGTTTTCTCGTGTAATAAATGGCAGATCGAAAAACTCCGCAGTCACGATCGCAAAATGGCGATAGACCCCCATCGCGATCTTTTGCAGTTCCTTAGGTTCCTTTTCTGGAAAGGAGCGACAGAGATTATGGAGGACAATTAGGCGGTGTTTCACACCTAAATGATAAAACAAGAAAAAGAGACTACGAAAAAAACCTTTTCGCAAGGCCAGCGGAATACTGTGCAATATAGAAAGTATGATACCCGTTGTTCTTGTCTTTTCGACCGTCATATAAACCTCAGTAATTTTAAGGAAGTAATTTTATTTCAATCTCTAAATTTGACCAACTGTTGATGCTTGTACCACATGCTCATTTAGAGTTCAGCTATTATTTGATTATTATCAAAGGCCATGTGATTTCCTTTTTTAAAAAAAATGAATCGTGCTATGATAACATCTACTTCGTTAGGGAAAGCTTACGGTGCCGCCCACAGCTTGTTGCGAATGGCCTATTCAAAATAGCAAAGCAAAAAAATACCCCATTGCTGCGGAAGAGTATTTTGTGCAGATATGGATCGGGAGATATCAATGAATGCTACCCCAAAAAACAGGAGTTTTCTTAAAGAGCTAAAGAGATCAGCTATAGAAATTCTCGATAGCAAAAGTAACCTTAATATTAAGGTTCTGTATGAGGAAGAAGCGATAGCATTGGCATTGAAGTATCAATCTACCCTCAAGTCTGTATATGTCGAAGCCATGAAGATAGGGGTAAGCCCTTATCGATACATTCGGAATCGGGAATCTATTTCCATGCAGGATCAAATCAGACTTGCAGAGTCTCGAATCGCTGTTATCGGCTCCGGCGGGTTGGGTGGACATGTGCTTTTGTTACTGGCAAGAATTGGAATTGGCCATCTTAGAATAATTGACGGAGATGTTTTCGATGAAACAAATTTGAATCGACAGCCTTTGTGTAACAAAGAAACAATTAATAAAGCAAAACCGGTTGTAGCAGCAGATGCGGTAAGGTTGATTAATCCTTCCGTAGAGGTGACAATTATTACAGAAAAGGTAAATGTCGCCAATGCAGAACATATTCTCTCTGGGGTAGATGTGATTGTCGATGCGCTCGATAACATGGATGACCGTCTTGTTGTTGAAGAGACTGCGAAAAAAAATAACATCCCGTTTGTACACGGCGCGGTTGCAGGTTTCGAGGGTCAGGTAACAACAATATTTCCTGAGGACAAGGGATTGATGTCTCTCTATGGAAATGATCGTCATGTGAACGATAAGTTTTCTCCGGAAAACATTTTAGGGGTACCGGTATTAGCCCCTTCTGTCATAGCATCTATTCAAGCCATGGAAGTTTTAAAAATTCTGCTTAACCGTGGCGGGGTTTTTAGAAACACTCTGGTTCATATAGACTTGGAAAACGGACAACTGAATAAATATGAATATTGAAAAACAAAGAGTAGAACAATATTTATTGATTTCTGTCTAATTATTCAATCTAAAAGAAGTTGCTGTTACGACCACGGCAAGCGGCATCATCCACCGGACAATCGCGATACTAGGATAACCTCATCCCCGTCTTTTAATTTTTCTTTTAGAGGTATTCCTTTCCCGTTTACAATCGAAACCATCTTGAGCTTTTGCGGTATTTTCAGATCGCTAATGAGTTGTTCCGAGGTCAGGCCGTCGGCAGTCACCAATTCATGTTCTGTAAAATACTTTTTGATGATGCCGACAGGCCTTACCTTGATTTTCATGAATGAAACCTCACCACACATTGGCTGCTTCTTGGCTTAAGCCGCATTCATTAAGAGCCGCCTTTGAAGGGATTCCTTTTTCAGGATCCATGTCCATGAGCTCGTAGAATTTCTCTTTCATCCCCGTAAAATTGATTTCGATCCCTTGCGGTTCCCCATCCCGCGCCGGTTCAAGCATTCGCGGCGTCAGTTCATCGTTCTTGGCGGTAAGCCCGTACCTGTAATTCATTAATCTCTTGAGGTAGAATATTCGGCGTCCGGCGTTCATCATGTCTTGGGCATCCCAGTTATAACCTGGGACGGTGTTAAAAAGCTCGACCCACTCAGGTATGCTGACTTCTCGATCCGCGAACTGGCAAAAACAGGCGCTGTTTTCTATGCAGCCAAGCTCGATCGAAATGACCGCAGCCTCAGGTTTATTTACGTCTGTCATGGGTTCGAGTTCAAATTCAAAACCGATCTCGGGATAGTAACATGATCCCATTTCAACAAAAAGCATGGGGTCGGCTACGTGACACGCGCCACGCGCGCTCATGGCGTACGTCAGTGCCATTCCATGACCGCCGCCGCGCGGGTCGTGCATCGGCGCTTCGAGTCCCTTGCTTTGCGTCGTGTAGTTGATGGAATCTTTCCCGATTTTTTCTGCCGCCGAGACACTTCC
>Ga0116171_10004569_pt1 | contig 12415 bp, 8 predicted proteins | sample AD_JPNHW2_MetaG_FD_89798 | JGI IMG/M metagenome (GOLD analysis project Ga0116171, IMG submission 89798) | Active sludge microbial communities of municipal wastewater-treating anaerobic digesters from Japan - AD_JPNHW2_MetaG | ecosystem: Engineered > Bioreactor > Anaerobic > Digestate | place...
AACCCGAAAAAAGCCTTGAAAACGCTGTTTCACGCTTTCAAGGCTTTTATATGAATGCATAACCGTTATATCTTCGGAGCAGGGGCTTTCACAACGGTTATTTCGAGAGTTTCCGGGTGCATATTTTTCGCCGTCATTTTAATGTTGCCCGGAATTTTTAAAATGCTGCCCGCTTTATATTCATGAACATCCTGGTCGGCAAGGCAAATGGAAAGTGTGCCCCTTAAAACAGTCATATAAAGATTTCCGTTTGTAAAATGCTCGGGAGTCCCTTCATCCTTATTAAAAATCATATGCAGATAATGCAGATTTTCATCCAGGATAACTTTTTCTATGGTTTTTTCGTTGCCGGCAGCCAATGTAAACACTTGTTCAACCATGTTGGCACCCCCTATATTCAGTCCTGTACCAGCTTCAGCCCCAAATCCTTCAGCTGTATCTCATCCACCCCTGCTGGGCATTCCGTCATCGGCTCCGAGGCGTTTTGCACCTTGGGATAGGCAACCACATCGCGCAGGCTTTCGCAGGCAAGCATCTGCATAATCAACCTGTCCAAACCGAGTCCCATGCCGCCGTGCGGAGGTGCGCCGTACTTAAAAGCATCGGTCAGGTAGCCGAATTTTGAATAGGCCTCCTCATCGCTGAGCCCCAGAAGCGAGAAGATACGCTTCTGCAAATCCGGGTTGGTAATACGGATTGAACCGCTGCTGAGTTCAATGCCGTTGAGCACCAGGTCATAGGCTTTTGCCCTGACTTTTGCCTTGTCGGTTTCAAGGTATTCGAGACATTCGTCCATCGGCGCGGTGAACGGATGGTGCATGGCGACGAATGTTTCTGTTTCCTCATCCCAGTCAAAGAACGGAAATTCGGTGATCCAAAGGAAATTGTATTGATTCTTTGGGATTATATCCAGCTGTTTCGCAACCGCGGCACGCAATGCGCCCAATGTTAAAAGCACATGGGAATTTTTTGTATCGCCGATGATGAGCACAACATCTCCGGCTTTCGCGTCCGCAGTCGTCATAATCGCCTGCATTTCATCCTCGGTCATAAATTTAGCGAAAGAGGAAGTATTTGTGCCATCCTCATTCATCCTGATCCACGCAAGCCCCTTTGCGCCGATCCCCCTCACAAATTCCGTAAGCTTGTCAATTTCTTTTCGTGTCAGAACGGAGGCGGCGTTTTTCGCGGTAATTCCGCGAACACTCCCTCCGCCCTCAACGGCACCTGTAAAAACGCTGAAACCGCAGTTTCTGACTGTTTCGCTCAAATCAAACAATTCCATAGCGTACCGGGTATCGGGTTTGTCCGAACCGAAGCGCTCCATGGCGTCATGATAGGTTAATCTCAATATCGGCGTCGGCACATCAATGCCGAGCGCATCTTGAAATACCCGGTGAATATATCCCTCGCCGATGGCAAGAACATCCTCAATGTCGACAAAAGACATTTCAAGGTCAATCTGCGTAAATTCCGGCTGGCGGTCCGCCCGCAAATCCTCGTCGCGGAAGCAGCGTGCTATTTGCATATAACGGTCAAAACCGGCCACCATTGAAAGCTGTTTATACAATTGCGGCGACTGCGGCAATGCGTAAAAACTGCCCTTGTGAACACGGCTTGGCACAATAAAATCACGCGCGCCTTCGGGTGTCGACCGGATTAATATCGGTGTTTCTATTTCTATAAAACCGTTCTCATCAAAATAATCCCTTGTAATCTTGCTGATTTTATGCCTCATCAGGATATTCCTTTGCAAATCCGGACGGCGAAGGTCCAGGTACCGGTATTTGAGACGGGTCAATTCGGAGGTTTGGCAGTTCTCTACAATTTCAAAAGGCGTTGTTTCGCTTTTTGCTAAAATCTTAAGTTCTTTAACCTCAATTTCAATGTCACCGGTCGGGATATCCTTGTTTTTAGAAGAACGTTCGCGGACAGTGCCCGTAGCCATGAGCACAAACTCGCTGCGGGCAGCAGCAGCCTTTTCAAATACTTGCCTATCGGTATTATCGTCAAAAGCAAGCTGAACGATTCCCTCACGGTCACGCAAATCAATAAAAATCAGCGCTCCAAGGTCACGCTGCCGCTGCACCCAGCCGGCAACGGTGACATCTTTGCCAATATCGCCCGCGCGAATTACTCCGCAATAGTGTGTTCTTTTTGTTCCTGACATAAAGTCCATATCAATTCCCATCCCTCTGACTTAATGTTACGGCGGTCAATCCCGGCAAACCCGAAGCTTGACGGAACAGCCCCCTACAAATTGTTATGGGCAGACAGTATCGTCTGCCCTTTTGGTCTTATGTTCTCTGCAATCTAACCGTTATCAATTCAGTCCGCCAAAGCTTTCTGCAAATCACATGTCGCCTGCCGGATTGTTTCATTCATAAATTCGTCTGTAAAACAGCTAAGCTTTATCGGCCTGGTTTCTCCGTTGTCCATTTTTTTCAGGCTGACCTCGCCCTTTTCAAGGTCGTCATCACCTAAAACAATTGTATATGCGGCACCGGTTTTGTCCGCAAATTTCATTTGCGCCTTTACCGAACGGCCGACAACATCAAACTGGGCGCTGATGCCGGCGGTTCTGAGTTCCTTGGCAAGCTTCGCCGCCATGGCTGAGGCTCTTTCGCCGATAGAGGCTATATACAGCTGGCAGCCGGCAGGCTGAGGCAATTCGACTCCCTGTGCTTTTAATAAAAGCAAAAGCCTTTCAATCCCCATGCCAAATCCGAGCGACGGTACGGACGGGCCGCCCATTTCCTCAACAAGCCCGTCATAACGCCCGCCTCCGCAAACGGTGCCCTGCGCGCCGATCTCTTTTGAAACGAATTCAAAAACGGTTCTTGTATAGTAATCCAGCCCGCGGACAATACGCGGATTGATCGAAAAACAAATCTGCATCGTATCAAGGTATTTTTTAACCGATTCAAAATGCGCTCTGCATTCTTCGCAGATATAATCCAACATCACCGGAGCATTTTTGGCAATCCGCGAACAAACCGGACTTTTGCAATCCAGTATCCGCATCGGATTTTTTTCCATCCTGCCGATACAGGTGGGGCACAGCTCATTTTCATTTGCCTTGAAATATAATTTCAGCGCCGCATGATATTTCTTTCTGCATTCGGGGCAGCCAATTGAATTGATTTCAAGATTCAGGTTCTTTACGCCTAAAAAAGTGAATATTTCATTGGCAAGGGATATTACTTCTGCATCCGCAGCAGGTGCCGCCGCACCAAGGCACTCCACACCGAACTGATGAAATTCGCGCAATCTGCCTGCCTGCGGCTTTTCATAACGATAGCAGGAGGTTAGGTAACAAACCTTCTGCGGAAAAGGTTCATTGAAAAGGCCGTGCTCCAAAAAGGCACGCACCGCCCCCGCTGTTCCCTCAGGCCGCAAAGTAATCGAGCGCCCGCCCTTATCGTCAAAAGTATACATTTCCTTCTGCACAACATCCGTGGTGTCACCCACCGAACGGGTAAAAAGCTCGGTAAACTCAAAAACGGGGGTTCGTATTTCTTTGAAACCGAATTTCCCCGCTATATTGAGCATGGTATTTTCAACAAATTGGTTATTGTAAACCTGTGAAGGCAAAACATCCTGTGTGCCTTTTATGGCCTTGACCATGGTAATTTACCTCATTATTTTTTAGGATTGACTATGTCGCGCCAGTCCAAGTCTCCCCGGTCAAGGCTGTGAATAATCGCTTCGGCAGTTGCCAGATTCGTGGCAAACGGAACACTGTGCACATCGCAGAGCCTAAGCAAATTCTCTTCGTTCGGCTCATGAGGTTTCCGCCCGTTGGGATCCCGGAACATCAGCAAAACATCAATTTCGTTGCAATCGATTCTTGCCGCGATCTGCTGGTCTCCCCCTTGCTCTCCGCTCAGGAAAGACTGGATATCCAAACCGGTGGCATCACTGACAAGTTTGCCCGTAGTCCCCGTTGCACAAATCGAATGCCGGCTTAATATTCCGCAATATGCGATGCAAAACTGGGTCATCAATTCTTTTTTTGAATCGTGCGCCATCAGTGCAATATTCATTCAATTACCCTCCTTAAGGTATCTGTCGCCGTTAATGTATCCCTATCTTATCAGAAATAAGCCTTATTGGCAAGTTTTTTGTAAGAGCGCCTGTTTTCAGCCTTCATCATCAGCCTGTTCCGGTTCTTCCCGCTCTCCGTTTTGACCGGATTCGCTGTCATCAGATATATTGCCCTCGGATTCGGATTCATCGGATTCGGCCGAAGTAACCGTTACAAGCCGCTCGCCTTGCGTTACTTTCATAACTCTTACGCCCTTGGAAGGCCTTGCGAAAACGCTGATATCCGCTGCGGGTATCCTTATAACAATGCCGTCTGACGAAATCAGAATTAAATCGTCATCATCGTTGATGGCTATTGTCGAAGCAACATCCCCGTATGTTTTCACCTTGTAATTTATGACGCCCTTGCCGCCTCTTGATTGCAGGTGGAAATTATCGATCTCGCTGCGTCTCCCGTAGCCTGTCTCGCTGACGGTAAATACAGTTTTGCCTTCCTTCAAAACATCCATGCCGACAACCGCATCGCCGGACTTAAGCGTAATCGCCTTGACACCCCTTGCCGTTCTGCCGAGCGGCCGCGCGTCATTTTCATTAAAACGGATACACATGCCCTTGCGGGTGGCAACCAGTAAATCATCGTTGCCGTTTGTTAATTTTACCCAGGCAAGCTCATCATCGTCATCAAGGTTGATCGCGATAACGCCGCTCTTTCTTACATTTTTATAGGCATCCAATGCCGTGCGCTTAATGATGCCCTTGCGGGTGACCATACAGAGGAACTGGCCTTCTTCAACTCTCGGCGCTCTGATCATAGCCGAAATTTTTTCCTCGCCCTCCACCGGCAGCAGATTGACAATATTCATGCCCTTGCTTGTACGCGAGCCTTCCGGAATTTCATAGCCTTTCAGACGGTAGGTTCTGCCTTTTGTTGTGAAAAACATGACATAATCATGGGTAGAACAGGTGAACATCGTCTGGACAACATCCTCTTCCCGGCGTGTCATGCCCTTCACCCCGCGCCCGCCCCTGCGTTGCAAGCTGTAGGTATCCATCGGCAGCCGTTTGATATAGCCAAGGTCCGTCATGGTGATAACACAGGTTTCCTCGGGGATCAGGTCCTCAATGTCAACCTCTCCGCTGACATTGACAATCTCCGTGCGGCGATCATCGCCGTACTTGTCCCTGATTACTTTAACTTCTTCTTTGATGATTGCAAGCACTCTGTTTTCATCGCCGAGAATTTCAATAAACTCGGCAATCTTCAGCTTAAGCGCGGCAAGTTCTTCTTCAATTTTCATTCTTTCAAGGCCGGTTAACTGGCCGAGGCGCATTTGAACGATCGCCTGTGCCTGAAGGTCATCAAGCCCAAAGCGTTCCATAAGGGCTGTTTTGCCTTCCGGAATGCTCTTGGCGGCTCTCAGCATCGCGATAACCTCATCAATAAAATCAAGGGCGATCATCAAGCCGTCCAAAATATGTGCGCGCTCCTGCGCTTTGCGCAAATCATAACGGGTACGGCGCGTAATCACTTCGCATTGGAATTTTATATAATGCTGCAATACTTCCTTTAAGGTTAAAACTTTCGGCTCACCGTTTACAAGCGCTATCATAATCACGCCGAAGGTGGATTGCAGCTGGGTAAACGAATATAGCTGGTTTAAAACAACCTGGGGATTTGCGTCCCGTTTCAGGTCAACAACCATATTCATCCCCTCACGCGAGGAATAATCGTTGACGTCGGCTATGCCTTCAATTCTTTTATCCTTGACAAGGTCCGCTATACTTTCGATAAGCCTTGCTTTGTTAACCTGGTACGGAAGTTCCGATACGGCAATTGAGAAACGCCCGTTTTTATTCTCAATAATTTCGGCTCTGGCACGGACAGTAATCTTTCCCCTGCCGGTTCCGTATGCGGAGCGGATACCCGCCCTGCCCATAATAATACCGGCCGTCGGGAAATCCGGGCCTTTAATATGTTCCATTAAATCTTCCAGACTTGCGTCGGGATTGTCTATCAGGCAGCACATACCGTCAACAACCTCACGCATATTGTGAGGAGGGATATTGGTTGCCATGCCGACGGCGATGCCTGTTGAGCCGTTTACAAGAAGATTCGGGAAACGCGAAGGCAATACATCCGGTTCTTTCAGGCGGTCATCATAGTTTGGCGAAAAACTGACGGTTTCTTTTTCGATATCGGTGAGCATTTCGAGGGAAACTTTGCTCATCCTTGACTCTGTATAACGGTAAGCAGCCGGCGGGTCCCCATCCACCGAGCCGAAGTTTCCGTGGCCGTCCACCAGCATGTACCGCATGGAAAAATCCTGCGCCAGACGGACCATTGCGTCATATACCGACGCGTCACCGTGCGGATGGTAACGCCCCAAAACCGAACCGACCGTATCCGCGCATTTACGGTAGGCTTTGTCCGGTGTTAAATTATTTTCAAACATCGTGTAGAGTATCCGGCGGTGAACCGGCTTTAAACCATCGCGAACATCGGGCAGCGCGCGGGCAACAATAACGGACATCGAATAGTCCAGAAACGACTTGCGCACCTCTTTATTTATATCTACATCTATTATTTTTTGGTTGGCAACCGAAAGTTCGTCAAAGCTCATATATTTATGTCCCTTCTAAATCCTGTAAATTGCATTTAATGGTTTGCAGCTTAAATATCCAAGTTCTGGACATATTTTGCGTTTTTCTCGATAAATTCTCTTCTCGGTTCCACCTTGTCCCCCATTAAAATCGAAAAGGTCTCATCGGCTTTTACGGCATCCTCCAGGGAAATCAGCAGCATGATACGGAATTCGGGGTCCATAGTAGTTTCCCAAAGCTGCTGGGCATCCATTTCACCGAGGCCTTTATACCGCTGAATATCGCAGCTTCCGCCCATCTCCGCTATATAACGGTCCCTCTCCTCATCGGAAAAAGCGTAAAAATGCTTTTTGCCTTTGCTCACTTTAAAAAGCGGCGGCTGTGCAATATAAATATGGTTGTTTTCAATTAAAGGCCGCATATAACGGAAGAAAAAAGTCAGCAGCAGCGTACGGATATGCGCGCCGTCGACATCGGCATCGGCCATAATGACGATTTTATCATAACGCAGCTTTGAAAGCTCAAAGTCCTCGTCAATGCCGGTGCCCAGCGCAGTGACAACAGGCATAAGCTTTTCGTTGCCTATAACTTTGTCAAGCCTTGCCTTTTCGACATTCAGCATTTTACCCCAAAGGGGCAAAATCGCCTGGTAACGCCTGTCTCTTCCCGCCTTTGCGGAACCGCCTGCCGAATCTCCCTCGACGATATAAAGCTCTGTTACGGAAGGGTCTTTTTCCGTACAGTCTGCAAGTTTCCCCGGCAGCGAGTTGTTTTCAAGCGCGGATTTGCGCCGTGCTAAATCCCTTGCTTTGCGCGCTGCCTCTCTTGCTCTTGAAGCCTCAAGCGCCTTGGTGAAAATGGACCTGGCAATTGACGGATTTTCCTCAAAACAGGTCATCAGTTTATCATAAAGGGTCGAGGATACCAGTTGCGTAATATCGGTATTGCCCAGTTTGCCTTTTGTTTGCCCCTCAAACTGCGCATCGGTCAATTTGACGCTGATAACAGCCGTCAGGCCTTCCCGGACATCATCGCCGGAAAGATTTTTATCCGCTTCTTTCAATATGGCGTATTTTCGCCCGTAATCGTTGAAAACTCTTGTCAGCGCGTTTTTAAAACCCGTTTCATGCGTTCCGCCGTCTACCGTATGCACATTGTTGGCATAAGAAAGAACCGTTTCATTGTAGCTGTCATTATAGGCCATCGCAATTTCCGCGCAGCGGTCTCCGCTGACCATGCAGAAATGCATTGGCGGCTCATGCAAAGGGACAAGCCCTCTGCTTAGATTCAAATATTCGACAAAGCTTGCGATGCCGCCCTCGTAGCAAAAAGTCTCTTCAATAATATTGTCGCTGTCCCTGAAATCACTGAGTTTAATGCTTAAACCGGCGTTAAGAAACGCAGATTCCCTTAAATGGCGTTCAAGTGTTTCAAAATCATACACGGTGGTTTCCATGAAAATCTCGGGATCCGCCTTAAACCTGATCAAGGTGCCGTTTTCGTTTGAATCGGCGATAACGGCCAAATCGGTTTCAACCTTGCCCCGCGCAAACCTCTGCCGGTAAACATGCCCGTCCTGGGACACTTCGACCTCCAGCCATTCGGAAAGGGCATTGACCACGGAGGAACCGACGCCGTGCAGCCCGCCGGAAACCTTATAGCCGCTGCCGCCGAATTTACCGCCCGCGTGTAAAACAGTGAGAACAACCGTAACCGACGGCAGTCCGAGTTTTTCATTGATGCCAACCGGGATGCCTCTGCCGTTGTCTTTCACCGATATAATATCGCCGGGCAGTATTTCCACCTCGATATGGGTGCAAAAACCGGCAAGCGCTTCATCAATAGAGTTGTCCACAATTTCATAGACAAGGTGGTGCAGTCCCCTCGGGCCTGTTGAACCGATGTACATGCCGGGCCTCATACGGACCGCCTCAAGCCCTTCAAGCACCTGAATAGTGGTTTCATCATAAACTTCAGTGACGGCGGTGTCCATTATTTCAAGATCATCGGGATTAATAATATTTTCAATGTCGCTGATTTTGTTATCGTTATCCAAACCGGAACCTCCTGCATCTTTCGTGTTTTCTACAGATTTATAAATAGTCCTTTTGCCTTACATCCCGAGCGCGCTGGTTATCGGATTTTTCTTTTTTGCTTTTTTCGGCTTGTAAAGAGGCGGATTTTCAAGCCGCATTCTCGCGCCTTTGCCGCCCCTTGACGCAAGGTACTTATTGATTTGAATGACCGGGGCGCACATGTCCTTGCACATATAATCCACACAATTTGCCAGCATCTCCTGGTCATTGCCCATCGAGCCGAGTATCGAAACGGCGATAAGGCTCTGGATTTCATTGGTGCCATCCTCATAGATTTCATTCAGCAGCCCGAAAAGTTTTTTCATCTTCAATTTGTCGTTCTGCCTTATTACATCAAGAACAACGGCTGTTCCGTAATTCTTAAAAAAATCTTCCGCAAGAAACTGGCCGTATTTGTCAATATTATCCTTGTACGCGGCGCGCAGCTCAGGGAACATCACCGTAAACCTGCTGCCGAGTGTATTGGCATCATAGGAAACTGCGCCGCTTTTCGCGGCGGCTTTGGAAACCGGAGGCGGAAGCTTGGTTACCCCGCCGGCTTTCACTTTTCCGCCGCACTGTTTCGTGATTGACTCGGAAAATTCATCGGCAATATATTTATAGTCTTTTTCGTCCGCAGTGCCCGGGTCAAGCAAAGAAAGGGACAGCTGCCCGAAGGCAGGCTCCGCCGTGTCCGCCTTGCTTTTTTCGGCATACAGCAGCGCGATTTTATTATCGAAATGCTCTAAGCGGATTGTTCCTTTTTCACCGGCATAATCAACCGTTATGCGGCCGCCCTCGGTTACTGCGGGCAGCTCTCCTTTTTTAACCCCCTGGGGGTAAACAGCCGCGAATCCGTTCGCCTGAAGCGCCTCTTCCATCCCCTTGACAACGGCGGAAAGTGCCATATAAATGTCAGCCATAATTTATCTCCTTATTAGTGTTGCATATTTTTAATAGTATACCATAATATATATACATAATTATTCTGAATTAAAATATAAGAGCCAAAAAGAAGATATTTGTTGCATAATTTCAAGCAGTTTTACCAATGGGTAATATCCAAATTACAGCTGTCGTTTTGATGTTGATATAATTGCATTAGGTAAATATTGAGCACCTTTTTCGCGTTATAAATCTTTCATGGAAACAATTGGGAAAAATGAGCAGGAGGAATTTAACATGAAAAAAATACTATCCGTTCTGTTGTTAATGGCTATGGTCACGGCAATGTTTCCGATGGGAATTATTCCGGTATTTGCAGCGCAAAGCGGGGACTATACCTATATAATAGCAGACTCAAAAGCCAAAATTACAAAATATTCCGGCAAAGGTGGAATTGTAACCATTCCAAGCAAACTGGGCGGATATCAGGTGAACGAAATAGGCGGTACCGCTTATAATTATATGGGTGAAGAAGCATTTAATGGCGCATTCGAAAATTGTTCGAAGATGACCGGTGTAACAATTCCAGACAGCGTAACCACTATTACCGAGAATGCTTTTAAAGGGTGCGCGGGATTAACGACTTTAACCATACCAAACAGTGTAACAAATATTGGCTGGTTTGCTTTCGCAGATTGTACGGGACTTAAATGCTTAAACATTCCAAACAGTGTTACTAACCTCGGCAATTATACATTTGCAGGTTGTACAGGGCTAAAAAGCATAAATATCTCAAACCGAATAAAAAGTATTGGTCAAGATGCCTTTAGATCTTGTTCCGGCTTAAAGAGAGTGGCTATCCCGAATAGCGTGACCGATATTGGCAGTGGCGCATTTGAGTTTTGCTCAAATCTGACCGATGTTACCATTCCAAACAGCGTCACTTCTATTGGATATAGAGCATTCTATTATTCCGGATTAGCCGGTATTGCCATCCCAAACAGTGTGGTTTCTATTGGCGAAGATGCATTTAACAATTGTAACCGCATGAAGAGCATAACGGTCCCAAATACAGTGAAACGCATTGGCGTGGGAGCATTCATGGATTGCGACAGATTGAATGAAATAATCGTAGACAGCAAAAACCGGTCATTCTCAAGCAAAGACGGCGTATTATTTAACAAACTGAAAACTTCTCTCATACAATTCCCGAACGGCAAAACCGGCGCTTATGTGATTCCGGGCGGCGTAATTGAAATCGGTGAGTTTGCATTTGATAGCTGTAAAAAACTAACCGCCGTTACCATACCGGACAGCGTTAGAATGATTGACAATTATAATTTTTATTATTGCAGCGGACTGACCAGCGTAACAATCGGGCGCGGCGTTAAGAATCTTGATAATATTAATTTCTTTGGCTGCAAAAGTCTGACTCAATTCATTGTCGACAGCAAAAACTTGTTCTATTCAAGTCACGACGGAGTACTGTTTGATAATATCAATACCGCTCTTATCCGGTACCCGTGCAATAAAAAAGGAAACTATATTATTCCGGATAACATTACAAATATCGGTGAAGAAGCATTCAGAGATTGTACCGGACTGACAAGTTTGACCATTCCCAAAAGTGTAACTTCTATCGGAAGGAACACATTAACAAACAGTTCAGCGCTGAAAGAAATCGTTGTGGATAAAAATAACACAATATTTTCAAGCCGAGACGGCGTGCTGTTCGACAAAACAATAACTTCTCTTATTCAGTATCCGTGCGGAAAGCCTGGAGAGTACACGGTTCCGGAAAGTGTTGCAGCTATTGAATCCGGCGCATTTAGTTTTTGCGGAAGGCTAACAAAAATGACCTTGGGAAGCCATGTAAAATTCGGTGATTATGATAAGCCGTTTACGGGATGTGATAATCTGACTCAGATCAACGTTAATCAGAACAACAATTCTTATTCGAGTCTTGACGGCGTAATGTTCAACAAAGCAAAAACATCTTTGCTTCGCTATCCGAACGGCAGATCGGGACAATATGTGATACCGGACAGCGTGAATACTATCGGTTATTTTGCGTTCTCCGGTTGTAATAAACTAACCACGGTGACCATACCAAGCAGTGTTACTTTTATCGATTATGCCGCGTTTTATGGCTGCACAAACTTAAAAAAAGCTTATTTTTTTGGCAATGCCCCATCAATTGCAATGGATGATGACTACTGTACGTTATTCTACGATGCTGCTTCTGGATTTAAGGTGTATTACATCAGCGGCAACACAGGATTTTTCGACACATGGAACAGATATTCAACAACTACCTTCGGCAAACCGGTGACCTCCGTCAAATTGAACGCAACCACTTTGAAATGGCCTGTCGGCAAAAGCGGGACATTTAAAGTTACACTCTCTCCGAGCGACGCCACCAATAAAGATGTCACCTGGAAATCCGGCAATACAAAGGTTGCGACAGTTGACAGTTCGGGTAAAGTCACGGCGGTGGGCGCAGGAAACACAATTATCACCTGCTCCGCAACCGGCGGCAACAAAACCGTGACCTGTAAAATAACCGTGACACCGGCTCGATAATTCAGTGTTTCCGGCAAACGGACAAAATTATTATTCAGGTTGTTTTGCGTAATATGCAAAACACAGCATAAAGCAGAACGGATTTGATGCTGTTCGCAAATCCGAAATTTTTAACCGATATACGAATGGAATAGGCGGGCTTGAAAAAGACATTTTTGATTCATATGTCAAAATAAATCAAAATATTTTGATTTATTGTCACTTAAATGTCATATTTTCGGTGT
>Ga0116171_10004570_pt1 | contig 12414 bp, 10 predicted proteins | sample AD_JPNHW2_MetaG_FD_89798 | JGI IMG/M metagenome (GOLD analysis project Ga0116171, IMG submission 89798) | Active sludge microbial communities of municipal wastewater-treating anaerobic digesters from Japan - AD_JPNHW2_MetaG | ecosystem: Engineered > Bioreactor > Anaerobic > Digestate | place...
AGAGATCCATTGCTTCATTGCTTATACGAGCTGTGTTTGCAATATTGGTATCTCCAGCAGTTTCAAACTGTTTCTTTTTCTCAGTAAGGGATGTAATCTTTTTTGTAATACTATCAGTAAGAACAAGCGGAGCCTTTATTGTTAATGCCTTATATTCATCCACATGAATCGAACTAAAAAACTGAGCATCATATCTGTCTGTGTTTTTCTTACTTATATACTTCCCATTTGCATCTATTTTTGTTGACATAAACCAAGCGTCTTTATCGTTTTCGGATCCCTTTATCCAGTATTTTACTGTGAGCGGATCATTTTCATCGATATCATAAGCAAACCTTTTGAAATCAACTGGATTATTAACCTTAAAATCAACACCATTGATTTTTATTGGAGATCCTGATTCTAGTGCTGAGAGTGTTTTTTCCCTAATGTCTGAAAGCACTTGGTCGTCTTTGATGTTGGTAAGCTTTGTTATCTCTGATTCTACCTTATCAGCATCAAGATCATTTTTGTATTGCATGCTCCTAAGGTTATCGGCATTCAGTGTGCTGTTTATAGCAACAGACATCAGCCCGGTTTCCACGGCCTTCAATTCATTGGCTCTGCTCTGAATGGAAAGCTGCTGCTTCTGGCGTTTATCCTCGATGAAAAGCTTGAAGGCATCCTCAAGCGGGGACATGGGATTGGTCCAAGACCAATGCTTTGGAGTGTATTGAATTTGCTCAGCCATTATTTCTCCCACCAATTCTTTGGCTTATATTTGGGTTTGGGAGGTTCGTAGTTATCCAGGTCAAAGTTTTTGTATATGTCAATGTAATCTTGTTGACTAGGAGTAACATCACTTTTCACGTTCAGGTTTGTTCCATCAAAGGCTGTGTAAGCACTCATGCCTGCACCAAGTCCCGCACCTATTCCTGTGGTGAGCGAAGAGATAAAGTCATACTTTCCAGATGTGGGTGCTTTGCGCTGTCCGAGTATCTCAGCTGCTCTGCCCATTGCCTCACTGCGAAGCTGCGTACCTGCATTGATGCGGTTATTGTACATGTTTGCAAACGTCTCAAGGATTTGTGGGTTAAGCTTGTTTTTGTATTGTAAATACCCAAGCTGTCCGGATGCTCCATGATTCATTCTGATGATGTCGGACAGACCTTTTGCGCGAACTCCGGCTGCTGATTTTTCAAGCAGCTTGTTCTGTAATTTAGTCTGCTCACGCTCATCCCTTCTGGCGAAGTAGTTACTAAGTCCTGACATCAGTGCCGATCCTCCGGCAATTGCTGCATATGCTATTAGTGGTAATGGCATCACATTCTCCTTAATCTACTTTAAGATCTTCTACAAAGTGTCCGGTATATCTAATCGCTCTGATAGGGGCATCGGACTTTATTACATAAGAAAGACATTTGACCGGCGTTGAATCAAAGCTAATCTTAACTTCTGATTCACACAATATCTTGGATGCGGGAGAATTGTAAAGCAATTCTTTGCCATTATATTTGATCGTAATTGCAAACCGCTTAGTCAAAACGTCTGGTAAGCCAGGTCCGATCTTAGCATACTGATCTGATCTGGATGTATTAAACCTGATAACAATGCCATCACAGATGAATGTTAGTGGCTCATAATCATATGAAAGCAATGACGGGTATACATCTGATGATTCAATTATCATAGATGTGTTATCGGTATAACCGGTTGAGTATTCCTTTGACCCGGATAAAAGCTTAAACCTTTCCTCACCAGGTAACGCTATTCTTTGGACGTATAGCGTATCTGTTATCAGGATTGGTCCGTTGTAGTATATGGTAAGATTGTCAACGCACCATACATCATAACCGGTTGATGTCTTTACCAGGAGTGCAGGATCGTATCCGCTTATGTGAACCATGATTGCTTCCGTTGCTTCGAACTGCCTTAATGCAAGGACACCATCCTGGGTAACTCTGTACAGCCTGATATTTGATCCTGTGTTTATCGCAAAGTATGGAGATCCTTTGTATATTACCGGTCTGTCTATGAATGATCCTATCTCATTAAAGAGAAGATTCTTTCCCTGCTTTTCGTTGATCCAGTACACGCAGCAGTTTCCATTCTCTACTGCGAAGATGTAGTTCTCAAGCATCGTTATCTGTGTGGTTGTCCCAAATGATGATATCCTTTTATCAGAGTTAGAGAGGTACTCCCACTTACTGGATTTGTATACTCCCAGGTCTGTGTGAAGTAATCCGTTCTCGACCTCGTCACCATAGACAAGTTTAGTCGCGATGGTATCAATCGTAAGATCCGTAGCGGTGCTGCTTACTTCGTTGTATGCGCCACCTGGAAGAATCTTTGGTGTCTGGATTACTGCTACTGTACCGGAGTGGATTTCTCCAGTGATCGATGGGATCTTATCAAAGATCTCTGCCTGTATTGCTATCCTTTCTTTGTAGGCTTTGATCTGATCCATTGTTAGGTGCGTAAGAGACTCAGTCCACTGATCAAAGATAAGGTTATCAAAGGTCGAGTAGCCCTGGGTGTTTCTCTTTCCATAATACGCTAATGAATCTGGAATATCCATTGTGATTGGAAGTATCGTTGGGAAGATCATTACGGGAGCATATCTCTCTATTCCATCTTTCCAGGTAAACAATCCATCGCTATGATGGTTTAGCATCATGGCAAATAGCTGTGCGCCATGCGTAAGCTTGGTAGGGACAGAAAGGTTAAGCGGATCAGGAACGAGTGCCATTTCATTACCATAAAGCAGTCTGCCATAGACAAGCTTTTGCGGTGTCCTCATGGCATTAAGACAATTGTACGTCACTATTGGAGTTATTCCATCTACGTCTGACATGCGTTTCTGAGGATGCGTGAAGTCGATAGCGGTCATTGGTATGCCATGTCCCGGAACTGTCCCGTTTGAGTATACCAATGTTTCAGAAAGGATGTATGAGATGCTCGTAGATCCTGCCATGCTTGGGTAATAGTCAGATATCCTGGATAATGACAGATATGCGTACCGGTTAATTCCGTCTATGGTATAGCTGATAATAGCTTTCATTGGACCGCTATCCAGGTTAGACAGGATAGAGATCTTGGATATGATAACCTTGTCACTATTGGTAAGACCGGAACTGAAGTTTACCGGATATGTCTCAAGCTGATTAGCTATATCGACAATTGAAAAACAGTGGCAGTACTGTCCATTTATGCCATGTTTATAAGTGTTAAGGTATATAGCACAAAGATCATCCTGGTAAACGATGTCTTGTTTCTTCGATAGAAACATATCGATCTTATCGAGATCTATACTGGAATCATAATGCCCAAGTTGCTTTCTCCATCTGGATGGATAGGATATCTCAGCGGTATATAATGGCAATTGGTATGAGTGAGTGTATCCATCTCTCATTGGGTAGATCAGAAAGCTTTGCGTCATGCGAGGGAGAGTACCGTTACTGATGATGTCGCTTGCGGATTCCTCAGTATCATAATCCATAGATATGGATGGATCAGTTAGAACGTCTATGGCAAACTTAATGTGGAATGCATTCTGATCAACTGTCCTTCCGGCAGGAAAATCAGATCTATTAACCTTGATAAGGTCTATGTTCTTTCTGGTTATCTTGTTATCAAATCCATCATCGACTGATGTTATACCGGCTTTTGCAATTATGATGGATCCGGTAATTACAAACGTTGCCGAGACTGTTTCACTACTTTGAAAACCGGTTTTACTAACATAGCACCATAACTTCTTTTGATCACCCGCACTTTGGTTTGCACTTACATTACAAGAATCTGAATTAGCTGACAGCGTATAAGAGTTCCAAGACGGATCATTGTGTGCCGGTTCTGATTCCTCTATCCCTGTCCATACCCAGTTTACTGTTTGAGATCCAATACCTGGTGAAACGATTGCGGACACTTTTGGGATAGACTTAAGGAACGTTCCACCATTCGGGCTTATCGTTGGAGACGGTAGATCTAATCCGGAATCTCCCTCAACAAAGAATTCAGTTATTGCTGATGATTGATGCGTTGCAGGATTATCAGTTGCTTTTGCTTGTGCGTTAATTGTGATGGGTCCGGTTACAATAAATGGCTCTATGTATTGTGTATTTGGAACGCCTTCATCTACGCTATACCACAGATCCGTAACGGCATCCTCTTCCGGTGATACTCCTGAGTTCTTTTCAATTGTTATGGTAAACGTACCATCGAGATTATCAACCTCACTTATGTTTGGTGTCATTGCAATTGGTAGCGTGATCAGATAGTCAAAGACATCAGTGTTATACGCAACGCCGTTGATTACCTGGGTGAAGATCATCTTACAGCTATTTGATATTGTTATCCCTGACAATGCGTCAAAAATCATCCCGGGATTATCTACAGTTCCTTCCACTGGATCAGCAGGAGGAGTCTCACCATTATATTGCAGCACCTTATAGTATAGCAAATATCCGTACGTGAATTGTGTGGGCTTTATGAGTGTTGGTTGATCATATGATCCAGATGGATTATTGATGAGGATTTCTGTGTAGACATCCGGGGAGTACTCTACCATTTCGACATTGTTCAGCATCACATCGATTGAGTTTACCCGGGCATACGGATATCTTCTTGGTGATGTTTGTGAGATGGTTTCAGATACATACATGATTTCTTCATCTTCCAGGTACTCAAACTCATCAGGCACTAGCAGTACTATTGGAAAGGCAAGCATGAGCAAACTTCTTGGATACTTGTCTACCTGGTTCATGATCATCATTGTACTAGCAAAGCCTACTGTTGGTACGGTTGGGAGATAGATGTAATCAGATGTGGTATTTATTTTCAGATTGATTGACGTAGGGACGGAAAGATCCATTCCGACAAAACTATCTTCGAGTACCTCTGATACATCCTCATTGTTATATGCTGATCCTATCCAGACCATATTGAGGATGAGGTACTTATACCTTGATCCTGTAGCCGGTAAGTTGTTTACAATACTCGAGTAGTCTATTGTCTCGAAATCGACAGATGCATTGGCAGATTCTGTCAGGCTTAGGATAGTCTTTCTTATGCCGATCTCTCCAACGATTGACTCAGTATCGATATTGGTAGCATTGATTATGTGTGGCTTTGGCGTAAAGAGACAGTTGTTTCCTGCGTTCTGGTTTTCAAATCCTTCGATAGTAGCGTTAATAGCTTCGAGTAGTTCGAAGCTTTCACGGGCAGCCTTAACCGGTCTGGATAAGAATTCACCTACAAGAGAGGTGTTTTTAGGATCAGATTTCATAAGGCGTTACTCCGGATACATTAGGGGGTGTTAAGCTTGCTGAGAGATTCTCATTGTAGATTCTGATCAAAAGGAACATTCCCTGTATTGCTGCAATTGCAAGCCAGGGAGTTGCTCTGTCCATGAGCATGTATGAGTATGCTAGTAGATCCCCAAATAACGGGTCCGGACTTTCGGCTACCATCATTTTACCTTCTGAGTTTACCAGAAGATCTCCGGCTATGCAGAACTCATCTGCGATTAGATTCCCATCCTCGATGCGTAAACCGGCTGAATTTGAGGACATCGGGTTCGAGGTAAGGTAAGCATTAGGTCTCGTATATTCAGCGTAATTAAACGCTACGTTTACGTCCTTAATAGCAGACTTGGAGATCATGCTGTATCTGGAACATATCTCAAGTATTCCGGGGATCAGATCCAGGTAGTTGTATTCGTACTCATCGCAGATGATATACTTTTCTATAGTTCCCATGGGACCACCTGTGTATATCTTACCGGTTGTTTTCTTATAGAGTTGTTGTTCTCTAGGAGAACGTTCTTTGTTTCGTTGGAGATCTCAGTTATCATTGACATTGCATTTGGGGAATCACCCATGTAAAGGTACAAGTACATTCTGCAGATCTTATCAATGACATCAGGATCAGGAATCTTTGAAAGAATAGCTTTTACCGATCCAGACATTGCAGCGTTTGGGATAGTGACAGGTCCAAGCATAAACATTCCTGCAGTATCTGATCCTACATCGTAGGAAAAACAAGTCGGAGCTTCGATCTTTATGGCCTTTATTCTGAGTGGGGTCAGGGGGAGTACTGGCAAGTATTCAATTTCTGTATGCTTGCAATACTGTTTTGGCAGGATTGAGGCTATCTGTGACCGGAGGATTGCATCCGTTGTGGAATTAAAGTAGGTCATATGGTCTTACTCCGACTATCTTTGACATCTCTTTGGGCGTTATCTGTAGAAGCCCTGAGTTTCTTATGTTGATGTAGTGGTTGCATAATGCATCATAAGCACCAGACACCTGTACGTTATGAACTTCTAAAGCCATAAGTGCGTAGATCTTTGCGGTTAGGGGAAACAGAGTTGCGTCAGGAATATAGAGACGGTCACGTCTATTCAGTAATGACCCGGTTAGAGTGACGTAAGGAATGTTCTGATTCAATGCCCGCTCATATACAATTGGAGGAAATGGATGCCCGATTATTGGTACGGAGATCTCGTTTTCATCTTCTGTATATATGTAGTTATGGCTAAAATAAATAGGGATATCAGCAGAGTATCCGGTTAGCTGTCCAGGAACTATTGATCCTAAAGCTACAGTGGATTGGGGCTGCTCTTCTAATAGTGTCTGTCCAATAATATCTGTTATTTCTTTGAACTGAATTTCACCTGTCTGGATACCCACCTGGAACGGTTGGGTTTCATTGAGGTTGATTGCTGAGGTAAATGTACATTTAGCAAGCATTGGATAAAGAGACATTCTAACTTTCACATGCTCATATGCTGCATTGATAATTTGTGTAGCAAGATCTCTATCATCAAGTAGATCTTTGATCTCACCATTATATTCGAGCATTCTTGATAGCTTCATGTCTCAGATCCCTGTGTGCTTATTGCGTGAATGATTGGGTTGCCGGTAATGCCAGACATATTTGATATCTTCAAATAGCAATGAGTGGCTATGAGTGGAGACGATAACCTGGCATTCAAGCAGTTCCACATATTATGGGGAAGATCTGCATCGATAGACACAGTCCCTGTTTTGTCAGCATTATCATAGATGTCTATAGTGGCTACAAAACGCTTAACGTCAGCATTAGATCTAGCCCATACAAAGATAACAAAGCCAGTAACACTGGCTTTACTACCTTTCTTCTCAAGTACGATTCGCTGTTTCATATCATTATTGTTCCACCATCGAACACAGCTTTTATTACTGGAAGTTCTCCGGAGATGCGATTGAAGGAAAACCATATTGCTACAGGAAGATCCATCTTGAATTCTACTATGCCATCATCATTGAAGGAGTACTTGGTTACAACGTTTCTGAGCGATACTGCGTATACATCAATTTTTGTTGCCGTATCGCTTAAAAGGATCAGTCGTTGTGGGCGAAGTATTTCCCCCCTCATGATCAAAGGCATAAGCTTGGTTGTCATTTTGCTTTATGTTTTCCCTTACCAGGTGTTATCGTTTTGCCGGTGTCAGCAATATGATCATCCTCTACTTTGGTTTCCTCCTCGACAGCTGGCGTTTGGGAATCTTCTTCCTGGTCGCTGTCCTGGGTTTCGCCGGTAGTGTGCTGTTCATCATCGAGTGCTTCCATTTTATTGGTTGGGACTGAGTCGCTCTTGTCTTGCTGATCAGCCGGTAATGATGCAGGATCTGTTTTGACATACTCTTTTCCAATTGTATATCCAAGCTGTGTAAGCTTTTCAATTACCTGCTTCTCATCGAGGGTACTCCACATTGCAGCCATGACTTCTTCGGGTGAGAGATCTTCTTTACACACACTGGGCAGTTCGTTGAACAGCTTAGTGTAGTGTCTGCGGTACTCATCATCGCTAACGTTTTGAATCATGACTCCCTTCTGCTTAGACATGAACTCGATTTCTTCTGCGTTAGATGTGGTATATGGTCTGCCAGGTTTAAGCTTAAGCAGTACACCAGTGGGAAGTGTCATGATCAGTTCAATGATTGATCTGGATGCAATGCTTATCTTTTTGGGTTCGGTGAAGATTGCAATATCTTCTTGTTTCATTCCTTCTCCATAGTTATGCGGAGGGGATCACTCCCCTCCGCTTTATTTGGTTGGTTATGTGGTTGCGTAAGTGAGCAGGACAATTGTGTGGTTACGGGGGAATCTCAACTGAATACTGGATTCGCCACGCATACCTTCATAGAAAGCATCCTGTCCACGATTCTGGATATTGCCCTCGATCTTGTCGGGACGAAGCACAAGCTTCTTGATATGAGCCATGTCAAGACTGATGAGAATGTCTCTAGCTCCGTAAGTGTGCCCGGTTGTTCCATCGATATCATCAACATTCATGTAAGCAGGAATGTTAAGGCTAGCGGCATAGTCGAGAGCGGGATCATGAATGAACTTTACCTGTAGCCCATCGGAGTTCTTGAATGTTGAAATGCTCATCTGGAAATTGATCTCGTTAGGCTCCTGACGTTGAACAATGCCACCACGATAGAATCCACCGGCAGGTGCGCCAAGGTTTGCGGCCAATCCCATCATGTCGTCAGTAAGATCAGACAGACGATTCATGAACTTCTGTGAACAGAGATAGGTGAGTTCCTTTGCTCCACGATTCTTGAATGCATTCGTGGCACGGACCAGGCGATTGAGGAAGTCCCTGAATGACGTACCGCCAACACCGGCTGTTACCGGCACGGTAGCGGACATGTATCTGATCGGGAACAGGGCACGATCCAGGATTCCACCCATAGCACGTACAGGCTGTCCGGAGATATGTCCATTGTCATTTGTGGCAACAGTGGTTTCTGCTTTGATTCCGTTCAGGTAGGTGGTTTCCATTTTCTTTTTGTACCACTCAAGCCATTGCTTTCTGGTTTCGAGGAATACGTCAAAGCGGAGATTGGATGCCATTGCTGTCCCGGTTACGCCATAAGAAGGAGTCTGGAAGATCTGAGAGATGTTCTCGACACGTTCCCCGGCACGGCCAAGGTTTGATCCGGCTACGAAGTTATCACCTTCGGGGATGGGCAGGGCAGCTTCGTTTGATGTTCCGATCATAGCCATTCTGGAAATTGATCCGATTGGCTCACGCATGAGGATCGCTGCACCGGGAGTATCGCCTACACCAAGCCAGTCCGGAATGTCTGATTCGCAGTTTGACGCACCGGCATTGAAGTCAAGCTTCAAGCAGACGTAGTTTACGTTGCTAAGTGTTCGGATAACTGCCTTGTCAATACGGCAAAGGATTGAGTACTTCTCTTCGGTGAATCCGCCAAAGAGAACCCTGAAACAGTCCAGTCCGATATTGATAGGGGCAAGGGTTGTACCGGAAGTGTAAGTGTATATTTGTGCAGTGGTAGCGTCAGCCGAACCGTTGATTGCTGATTTCACATACTTGGCGAATTCGAGCAGTTGACGGATTCTATTCCAGACAACAAGGGCGTTTCCGCGAATGCTAATATCCTTGAATATGATCCAGGTTTTACCAAGTCCAAGATTCCCTGCAGTGGTAAGGCTGTTGAGGAACGGATTTACCGTCTCAGCTTCCAGGCTATTTCCTGCAGTAAAGTCAGCACTGGTAGGCTCGTACACAGTGCTTGCGCTGTTCTTCAATGCAAACACGGGAAGCTTTCCGCCAAGCTGCGCGGAATTGTTTATCTTGTAAGCTAGTCCTGATGTGAGAGATCCAGTATCGCCAACAAGTGACTGAGCAAGGGGAGAGTATGCGGTTGCCCCGGATTCTTGTACAGAGTACAGGCGAAGATCGTCTAACGCAATGTCGAACCATTCAACGCCGTTATACATGTCATTCCAGATGTGGTGAGGTCCGTTCATGGGCGCAGAGCCTATGTTGGACAGGAGGGTGAGTAAAGGAGTGCTTTCAGTTTCATAGGTCTGCATGTCGCCAAGCAGATCAATCTGATAGGTGTCGGCAACACCAATGATGGTGTCGGTACGAATGCCGGATGTTTCCAGGTTGGATGTATGTAAACCGGTAAGGTTTTTACCTAACATGTTTCCGACAAATTGAGTTTCGGGAGGATACATAATGTTTTATCCTTTATCAGCCAAGCCAGAACCGATTAACCCTTTCGTTATTGGTTGTGGGTTGGGTATATCTTGTGGGATTAGGTTGTACTTCAGATAGGTTAATCGGGGACTGAGGTGCAGTTTGTGGTATCTGCTGTTGAGCAGGGTTGACTGGCTGTTGCTGTTGTCCCGGATTAACCTGTTGCTGTCCATTAAGATTAGATCTTTTGATTGCTAAAAAAAGATCGGCTAGATCTTCAAGTGTTACAGATTGGACATAAGGCAAAAACTCAGAGGGATCAATGTTCCGCTCTGAGCAAATGGTAGTGAGACTTTCTTTCACTTTCTGAATCATCATTTCATTCTGGTTAGGCTGGACGTTAGGTTGTTGTTCAATCGGTGACTGTGCCGGATTGTTCTGTGGGTTATCCGGGAAGAGTCGTTGCATAATGTCGTTGGTTGGCTCATTCGTTGGGGGTACTGCTTGTTGCTGTACCTGGATTGGATCATTCACAATTCCTTGATTCTGCTCATACTGAGGTTGAGGCGATTTAGCAAAGAAAGAATCTACGGATTCCTTCACCTTTTGAGAGTCAATCTTAGCAGCGTTCAGTCGGTCAAACTCTTCTTTGCTGATCGTAACCATGTTTGGGTCGGGGTTAACCGGACCACCCATTATCTCGGTAGCTAGCGTTTCATACACGCCAGGTACACTTTTATCAAAGTGGTGTTCTATAAGTTGTTTTTGTACTGCGGGAGTAAAATAAGCTGCGCTCATTCCGATTGGTTGTCCTGGGACAAATGGTGCTTCATTCATTGATCTTCTCCATTATATTCTGTCACTTAGTGTTTGTAGCCCGGTCAATGCTACTTCGGGAGAGACCTCTCCAACTTTAACATCGTTTACCAGACTAGTTAATTGCTTTTCGGTATCGGATAAAACCTTTGCAAGATCTTGTGCAAACTTTTCAATCTCACGCTGGCTCATGATTTTTGACATGTGTTTATTAAGGTAGGCTTTAACCCGTTGATCATTCTCAATCTTATACAGCTTGTACTTGTGTTCAAGCATCTGAGCAGTCTTTGCACTCTTTTCAGTTTCTCCACCTAATGAATCTACAGTTTTTTGAAGTTCATCTATCATCTGTTGTTTACTCTCAAGTTCTGATTGCAATAATCTCATGGTATCATACTTGTAAAGTAATTCTTCTTTGTTTTCAACAGGCGCATACTTAAGTACTTCTGTGGCATCTACTAACTGAGATCTCCACAGTTCCATCATGATGCGGAGCATGGCAGACTGATATGTCTGCGTAGTGGATCCGGTTATCACAAAGACATCATATCCTACAAAGTCCGTACTGTTATCGAAATAGACCAATGCCTTAGCTATGGCCTCATCCTTCTTTGCATCGTTGATTTCTTTTTCGACTACATCAGGTCTTGTACCTTGCTGCATCTTCCACATCTTGTATTTCTGCACGGCCAGATCATCACTGAGATCCAGATTGATCTGGCGGTTTAACTCCAGGCGATGAAGATCATTCTTGTTTCCAAAGACTTTGATAACCTGGGGTCCGGATAAGTATGCCTTTGCGAATTGCAGGATTACTTTTCCACACTGGGTAGCTGACAGTTCAATGTTAGACTGGAAGTCTTTGTAAGCATCGATCACAGATTCTCTGATATCCAAAAAATCAGACGGTGTCTGTTGTTTCTTGGAATCATTGTAGCCCATGACCTGATTAGGAATGGTTGCCTGCTCAAGCTGTCCAGATGCTTCAAGGTATAACTGGAAGAAAGCGTTATTGAGTGGTTGACCAGGTATGACAGTAATCTCTCCGGCGTTCTGAGATAGGACAGATACGCTGCCTGGGTTGGCATAGGTATTCATGAAGGTTGCTACGTCGCCATCCGGGATATCAGTTTCCTTAAGTACAATCTTTGGATTGCTAAGAGTCTGAGCATTCAGGATAACAACGCCAAAGCACTTGTTAATGAACTGCTGCAGATCCTTTAGAAACATGACTTCGCCAAGCTTATAAGGATTCTCTGTATCCTCAGCATAGATTGGTATGATGGGATAATCATGGATATCTTTAGGCAGGAACTCACGATAGGCATGTTGGAATCCTACAAGGGTTTCCTTCATGATCTGAGTAGTCCACTCACCTTCATCGGTTTTAACTGACAGCTTTTTGTAGCACTCATAGATTAGTACGTATGACTTGCTGACATCGTATACTTTGTTGAGGAATATCCGCACCTGTTCAGTGGTACCACTCTGGCTAGCGAAGTTTAGGATAGCCTGGGAATCCATGACAATAGATTGCCCTATGCCATAGACGGTCTTGGCTTTTTCCAGGGAGATCCGCTTTATGATCACAATGGATTCAGCATCAGCAAACAT
>Ga0116171_10004571_pt1 | contig 12411 bp, 13 predicted proteins | sample AD_JPNHW2_MetaG_FD_89798 | JGI IMG/M metagenome (GOLD analysis project Ga0116171, IMG submission 89798) | Active sludge microbial communities of municipal wastewater-treating anaerobic digesters from Japan - AD_JPNHW2_MetaG | ecosystem: Engineered > Bioreactor > Anaerobic > Digestate | place...
CTTCTGAAGGCTCTTCGTTCTCCGATATACCTGAGACCAATATGGGGTGTGAATGTTCATGATGTTCATTTTCAGACTTCTCTCCGGGTTTTATTTCACCAGAGCTTCTTTCAATTTCATCAATAAGAAGTTCACTGTTTTTTGCAGAATCAATAACAGTCTGCTGGGTGTCGCAGGCAGCTGAGTCAGCGGCAGGGACCGGTTGCGGAGTACTATCAGGCATTGAATCGTCATGAGGCGTGTCAGGCATGACTTTAGCCTTATCGGTTTCTGATGAAGTTTTGGTGTTAAGGAGGTAATATAATTTTTCTCTGTCAGCTATATGAATTGCGGAGATCCTTAGTTGATTCTCAAATTTAACGTCTGCATTATTCTGCAACCCCTTTAACAGCAGCATATGGGCGCTCTGGAAATAGGGGAAGATGTCAATCAATTCGTAAACTTCCCCAACCATCTGGCGGTCAAACGGAACAGCATCATTAATAAGATTTAAAAAATCATTTCTGTTCATGACCGGTTATCATTACCAGTTAACGAAAGCTTTGTTGAAAATATCTTCTACAATCATTTCAGTTATGTCAGACGAAAGCTCATCTTCAACATCACTGAGGTTGAGCATGCTGTCATAATCGGCATATCTTGAAAATGACTGTTCAAAACTAAGATCCGGATCAACAGTGTTTGTAAACTTGACTTTAAGTGTTATTGTGAACCTGTTTGTTGCCGCCTGTGCATTCGATGCAACAGTCTGGGGACGAGTTGCGTAACCTGTTATCTCTCCTTCAAAGGTAACATCGCCATCGGATGTTACATATTTTAGATTAGTCTGCGATTTGATCTTGTCAATCAGCTCATCAGTCAGGTTCTGGCTGAGCCCAGGCTGAACAAGAGGAGCCCTGTTCTGAAAATACTGCACACTGAATGTCTTCACTTCAGGAGAGATGCTTGCTCCGGAAAATGAATACGCCACCTTGCAACCGTCCGAAACAACTGCAACGATCATAAACAGAAATAAAAAAAACCTGTTTATGAGAAAATTTATATTGTTTTTACGATTCAATTTCATATTCTTTGATCTTTCTGTAAAGAGTTCTTTCTGAAATACCCAGTTCCTTTGCTGCCAGTTTTCTTTTCCCGTTAAACTTCTCAAGAGCTTTTTTTATCATTTCAGCCTCTTTGTTGGAGAGTGAAAGTGACTCTTCAATTATCTCTTCCGTATCCTGTATATCATTTCTGGTTTTATGTACCGTGACATCGACAGAAGGGACCTGCTCATCCGGATGACTGCTTTCTTCCAGGTTTTCATCCCTGAAGAGATTCCTGATAACCCGTGAATTGGATTCCTGGAAGGCAACATCGGTTTCTCCGCGTCGTATCAGGTCAAAAACAAGCTTTTTAAGGTCGTTCATGTCGCTTTTCATATCGAAAAGGACCTTGTATAATATCTCTCTTTCAGAAGAAAATGATTTTTCATCCTCCTTCTTAATGATTGCCGGAAGCTTGGCCCCGCCATAAGCAGGCAGATAATTACGTAGTGTAGGCGCAGATATCTCCCTGTCGCTTTCTATTATTGAAATCTGTTCTGTTATATTCTTAAGTTGTCTTACATTTCCGGGCCAGGCATAATTAAGAAGAATATTTTTTGCTTCGGAGTCGAGTTTTATGGCAGGCATCCTGTATTTATCTGCAAAGTCGACAGCAAATTTCCGGAAAAGAAGAAAGATATCTTCACCTCTTTCTCTCAAAGCCGGAATTTTTATCGGAACAGTATTTAGCCTGTAAAACAGATCCTCTCTGAATCTCCCGTTGTCTATCGCCTTTGGGATATCAACATTGCTTGCTGCAATAACCCTGACATTTGTCTTCTGAACTTTTGAAGAACCAACTCTGATAAACTCACCTGTTTCCAGCACCCTCAGGAGACGAACCTGTGTTGATAATGGCAGCTCGGCCACTTCATCAAGGAAGATTGTTCCTCCGTCGGCTACTTCAAAATAGCCCTTTCTGCTTTCCGTAGCGCCGGTAAATGAACCCTTTTCGTGTCCAAAAAGTTCTGAATCGATTGTTCCTTCTGGTATTGCACCACAGTTAACTGCAATATACTGACCATGCTTTCTGGTACTAAAGGCATGTATTATCTGCGGGAAATTTTCTTTTCCTGTCCCACTCTCTCCTGTTATTAACACTGAAAGATCAGTCGGGGCGACCTGTGCGGCAATATCAATTGCACGGTCAAGACCCTCAAAGTTACCTATAATCCCAAACCTCTGTTTGATATTTTGCAGATCTTTCATTTCTATTATAACAATCGTGCGAATTTAAGGTTTTTTTAAAACATTGGGAAATTCCTTTTTCATATATTCGCAATATGGAACAAGATAGGGATTTTCTTTTTGCCGGTATAATACCTGCACGATACAAATCGACACGGTTTCCCGGAAAACCGTTGGCGCTTATTGGCGGCAAACCAATGATACAAAGAGTGTATGAACAGGCCAGCAAGGCACTCGGTCTTGTATATGTTGCTACCGACGACAGCAGGATATACGATACTGTATCAGGTTTTGGAGGAAAGGCAATCATGACATCGCCTGATCATCAGAGCGGAACTGATCGCTGCGCGGAAGCTGTTTCTAAAATCACTGAGGAGACAGGTAAAAAGATTGATGTCGCAGTTAATATTCAGGGCGATGAACCTTTCATAAAACCTGAACAGATCAGATTGCTTATGGGTTGCTTCACGGGAATAGATATAGAGATTGCAACCATTATAAGAAAATGCGGACCGGGTGAGGATATTTTTAATCCGAACCAGCCAAAGGTTATTATAAACACTTCAGGTGATGCAATCTATTTCAGTCGTGCAGCCATACCTTATGTCAGAGATGCCGAAAAAAATGAGTGGTCGGGGAAACATGTTTATTATAAACATATTGGTCTTTATGCATACCGGACCGACACACTGAAAAAGATAACAAAGCTTGCCCGCAGCCCGCTTGAGATTTCCGAATCACTTGAGCAGAACAGGTGGCTTGAAAACGGCTACAGTATCAGAACGGCAGTCACATTGTGGGAGAGTATCGGGATAGATACTCCGGACGATCTGGAAAGGGCCAGAAAGTACATTGAGCATTTATTGTAATTTATTTCATAACTTTAGCACAATTTTTGATAGGGTATCTATTGAATTAAGGTAATTTTATATGAATAGGATTTTACTCTTATTTTTTCTTTTCATTTTTACTTTAACGCTTCAGGCACAGAAGGATACTGCCGTCATTAAGGGGCTTGCCCATCGTAATGATGTTATGAACAACATGCCTCCGGTTATTGCTATTTATCCTGTGCCGGTCAGGAATAATAGCATGACTATCAGAACCGACAGGGAAATCTCTTCTGTCAAAATCACCAATATAATTGGCCAGGATATTTTCAGAAATCAGTATAACAACCCGGAAGCAACGGTCACAATCACCCTTGACAGCCCAAAAAGAGGGATGTATCTGGTTACCATATTTTTCAGTGACGGTACAAGAGTTGTGAAAAAAATCATGATTGAAGAATCTGAATAAAAGAATTTTATTATTTTCGTTTTTTAAACTGCTGATTCCTGGGGTGATTTTGATGCAGTTTTTTTCTTTTTATTAAAAATTATATACAAAACGTCCAAAAAAATGAACAATTCTGCTCAATGATTGTTTATTGTTTAAGATAGTAATATCAACATCTGTTATTGAACTAAAGCTAAAAAGATGGAAGAAGGGGGAAATGTTTTTTCGATTAAGGATCTTGAGAATTTCTCAGGTATTAAAGCACATACAATAAGGATCTGGGAAAAGAGATACAAGATTCTTGAACCTGACAGAACTGATTCTAATATCAGGACTTACAGTGAAGCAGAACTCAAGAAGATTCTGAATGTTGCCTATCTTAACCGCAATGGATTCAAAATTTCAAAAATTGCATTTCTGAACGAAGATGAACTCACTCAGAAAGTAATGACTACCAGCAGTCAGAATGATGAGCTTGACAAAGATTTTCAACCGGGGAAAATCCTGATGTCAGCTATCAGGTTCAGTGAGGATTCGTTTAAAGAAGCTCTGTTGCCCTTCATAAAACACCAGGGCATAGAAGATGCATATTGCAGGTTTTTACACCCGCTTCTTGAAAAAGCAAGGATACTCTGGCAAACAGGGAGCCTTTCAAGAGCCCAGGAACAATTTGTCAGGAATACCATTAAACAGATTATCATTGTTCAGGATTATAACCTGGAACCCGACAGGAGCAAACAGGCACCATCTATTGCAATGATCAACACATCAGACAACCTGACAGACAACAACTTTTTGTTTTACAAGTATATACTCAGAAAAAGGGGATTTAATGTAATCTTTACCGGAGGTATTCTCCCTGCTTCAGAAGCTATTGAGATTCATAAAATAAAATCATTCGATTATCTGGTTGTGAATTCAAGCGCATTTGATTTTGCAGATAAAAAGATAGGGTATTTCAATAACCTTGGAAAATCTCTGATGTTAAAGAAAATAATCCTCGCAGATTCTCCTGAAACATCAGAAAGAAAATCTCATGACAAGTTTATCATAACAAGAAACCCGGTTGAATTTATTGATGCTATCGAGAACCTGATCTGAAAAATAAGTTTACAAAAGATTCCATATCTCCTGATTACCTTTTAAGGAGACTATGGAAATAGTCGCGTTCATGCGAAAGATCAACTAAGGGGATAATACTTTCTATTGCTGATACCTGCTTCAGCATACGTTCTGCAAAAATGGTTATTTTTTCTGCCGAATCAGTATTAATGCGGTGATTGCAGGCTTTGGTTATTTTAACCACTTCATTCCAGATGTTCAACGTCTTGTCATCCAGATAACACCCTGAAAAGGCATTCCAGATATAATTGACCGCCACAGGAGAAAGGTGAAGCATGTCTTCATTATAAAACCTGTAATCACGAAGGTCATCCATCACAAGCTCATAGGCAGGGAAATATTTGGGAGAAATCTGATGCCGCAGTAATTCTTCAACAGCAAGAAACAACACCGACTTACTTACCTGATTGCCATGTGCTCCATCTTTCCAGTGCCTCACCGGACTTATTGTAAATATTACTTTCAAACCCGGGAAGAGGGAGTTCAACCTGTCGAGCTGATTGGTCCACAATGAAACTATATCACTGACTGTCAACAATTTTTGCTCAAACTGGCTGGCAGGGATCTTATGACAGTTAGATACCACACTTCCTGTCTTTTTCCAGACATAGACCCTTGCAGTACCCAGGGTTATAAACAGGAAGCCTGCATTTTTCAGGAAATCCAGAGCCTCTTTCGACTTGCTGTTTATTTTACCGAGAGTTATTGCCGGGTCATCTGATGAAAAATCGGTATAATGGTAAAAACTATGCCAGGCCCCATCATAATGATATAAATCGTCTTTTGTAAACTCCTTCCCTGAAATAATTGTATCGAGTGTATTACTGACTGACACGGGATTATATACGGTCCCTGAAGGGTTTATCAGCACCGGCATCCTGCCCATTTCCAACTGCTGGCCTATTGACGATGCGAAACATGACCCGATAAACATTACCCGGTCATTATAACTTATCTTTTCAGCCGATGGTTCAATATTGACAATTGTCCTTAGTTCCATATTTCCTGATTACATAACAGACTCAACTTTTGGGTCTGAGTATCCATTCCATTATATATCTGAACACTATTTCTTTAAAAGGTTCATTATGAAGCTCATGATAGCCACCCTCAATAATCTTCAGTTCAGCCATTCTGGTCTTACCGGCAAATTCCCGGCTTCCTTCAGGCGAAGTAATCTGATCATCGCTTCCATGTAAAATGAGTGTCCTGACCTTTAACTCTGAAGCGTGTGAAAGTACATATTTTGCAGCGTCGTTTGCCCCATAATAAAGGCTTACTGAAATTTTTCCATGATTAAGTGGATCGGTCTGGTATTTTTCAACTATAGCGCCATCATGTGATATGTGATTTACATTTAGCCCTGAAGGCTGAACCAGCCATGGCAGAATATTTTTCATCACTGAGGCCATCATAAGTTTAACTCTTGATGGTTTATATGATAACCGCAGCCATGGAGAAGTTACTATTGCCCCATTTATTCTTGGTTTGTTTTTCAGAAGATAATTCAGAACAATCCCCCCGCCCAAACTGTGTCCGTAAACATAAAGAGGGGTTCCGGGGAAAGTACGCTTACATGTGGTTACAAGTATGCTGATCATCTCGTTAAGCAAAGCATAGTTTTTAATATTTCCCCTTCTTCCTTCCGAACGCCCATGGCCAGGAAGATCAACACCTGCAAAACCTATTCCTTCTTTTTTAAATAAGTCTGCCCATAAAGTATAGCGCTGAATATGCTCCCCAAGGCCGTGTACCAGGATGATTACGGCCTTTACATTTTCTCCGGGACTCTGAATAATCCCGGTCAGAACCTGCCCGTTGCTCAGCTTGATATTAAAATCCATGGATTTTTTCTGTAAAAGTACGAAAAATGAGCAAATTATCGAAGAAGAGGATTATCTATTACATCCCTTAAAAGCACGAACGCAATCCAATCCCGGTTAATATAAACTTAAGAATATGGTGATTTAATATATCAACAGGCACTCTGAAAACCAGCTAAACGACCACGATAATTTATACTATATTTAGAGAGTATACTGCATTATGCATATATGTGTCAGAATATCTTTTTATTATAAACAAGTGTTATTTAGAATAAAACCAATATTTAATGAGTTTAAGATATTAAGATTTGTTTATCTTTTTTTATCTGTGTATATTTGCCTCACAACATAAAAATGAGGATCATGACACAATATGAATTCAACAACAACCTGATCGGAATGAAGAACAATCTTCACAGGTTTGCAATGAGCCTCACATCCGATCGTGACACTGCTCTTGACCTTGTTCAGGATACTTATCTTAAAGCCATAACCTACAAAGACAAATTCGTCGATTATACCAACCTTAAAGCCTGGGTTTTTACAATAATGAAGAATACTTTCATCAACAACTACAGGCGTAATGCAAAAGAAAACACAATAATAGATGGAACAGAGGACCTCTATTACATCAACCAGCCGGGTGACAAAGGATTTATTTCACCTGAATCGAGTTACGCCGAAAGTGAAATAGAGAAAGCCATCGATTCACTGGGCGATGAATTCAGGATCCCTTTTAAAATGCATATCGAAGGTTATAAATATAAAGAGATTGCAGATGAACTCGGATTGAAGATCGGTACTGTCAAAAGCAGGATATTTTTTTCACGACAGAAACTGATGCTGATATTAAAAGATTACGACAGCTAACTGATTATTCACAAAAATAAAATTCATTGCAGGTTATCAATCATTTCAGCATATACATAAAATAGCCCTGCATATAGAAAATGTAAATGAGAGAGTATTATTTTTGAGAATCTGACTTTATAACAGTCTCTATATTTTTCATGAAGAAACTGTATTTCCTTCTTGCAATTACAGTCTTGCCAAAAAGCCTTTCGAACCGTTCCGGGGAGAGGTTGATCCACTCTTCCCTGTTCATCTTTTCAAGTTCTTCAGAAAGCTGAAATTCAGGTATATTATTGGGTTTAGCATTTCTGTTCCATGGACAGACCTCCTGGCATCTGTCACATCCGCATACTCTCATTCCCATTTTTGGTACAATATCTTCGGGAACCGGTCCCCTGCTCTCTATAGTCAGATTAGCAATGCATTTTCTTGCATCTATAGTATGGTTTTCGTTTATTGCCCCTGTCGGACAGGAATCAATGCATAACCTGCAATCCCCGCAATTATCTTCACTGAAAGGTTTGTCATAATCAAGTTCAATATTAAGAATCAATATGCCGATGACAAAGAATGATCCTATTTCTTCATTTATTACCACAGAATGTCGTCCCTGCCATCCTATCCCTGCTTCCCGCGCCCAGGCTTTTTCAAGAATCGGTGCAGAATCAGTGAAATAACGTCCGTCTGTTCCCGGACAGATATTCCTAACAAATTCCAATAATTTTTCAAGCCGTTTGAAGTTAACATCATGATAATCTTCTCCAAATGCATAACGTGAAAGAATTGGGACTCCCGGTTCGGATTGTTTCTTATCAGAATAATAGTTTAACCCTGTAACAATAACTGATCTGGCTCCCGGTACCAGGATTTCAGGATTGATCCTCTTTTCAATGTTCCTGGCCATAAAACCCATTCCGTCGTTCATGCCTGAGGAGCACCATTCTTTTAGGATATTCTCCCTTTCTGAAAGGGGTCTTGAAGGAGCTATTCCACAAATATTAAATCCCAGACGGTATGCTTCTTCCTTAATAAGTACCGAAAGATTTTTGTCGTCTGAAGCTGCCATATATTGAGCATATTAAAGAAATCCAAGTTCAAGCTTTGCGGCATCGCTAAGCATACTTTTATCCCATGGAGGGTCGAAAGTCAGTTTCAGGTCAATATCTTTAACCCCCCTGGTGCCTCCGACCTTGTATTTAACCTCCTCAACAAGCTCCTCAGCCATAGGGCAGGCAGGAGCAGTCATTGTCATAGTTATATGAGCTATATGATCATCATCGACAGTGATCTCATATATCAGCCCAAGGTCATAAATATTCACCGGGATTTCCGGATCAAAAATACTTTTCAGTACATCAGTAATTCTTGTTTCTATTTCAAGTTTTTCAGATGCATCCATTGTGAAACTATTTTAACAATCAGTTACTCTATTTTATTTTGCTTCATTCACCTGTCGCTGCCGATTCCTAAAAGGGGGTGTCTAAGTATTTTTTATTGCATCATAAGCCATTGCATAGAGCTTTATCTGACGTACCATTGAAAGAAGGCCGTTTGAACGCGTCGGGGAAAGGTTTTGCCTCAACCCTATCTTCTCAATGAAATAGAGATCAGCTGATAATATCTCCTGCGGTGTACGTCCTGATAACACTTTGATCAGAAGTCCTACAATCCCTCTTGTTATAATTGCATCGCTGTCGGCAGTAAAAGTTATTGTACTGCCATTATAGTCGGGATGAAGCCACACTTTTGACTGGCACCCCTCGATAAGAAAATCTTTAGTTTTGAATTTCGGATCTATTACGGGCAGTTCCTTTCCAAGGTCAATAAGAAGGCTGTACTTATCCATCCATTCATCGAAAATTGAAAACTCATCAATAATCTTATCCTGTACTTCGTTGATTGTCATATTATTTATTTATTCAAACATCTTCTTCACCTTTTCTATCCCTGTGGCCAGGCGGTCGATCTCCTCCTTTGTATTATAGAAACAGATTGAAGCCCTCACCGTACCATCTATTCCGTATCTGTCCATTACAGGCTGTGCACAGTGTGTACCGGTCCTGACTGCTATTCCCAGTTTGTCGAGAATCATCCCGGTATCGTACTGGTGAATACCTTTTAAAAGAAATGAGATCGTTGAGATTTTTTCAGGTGAAGTCCCGTATATTTTTAATCCTTCTATCGCTGACAGCCTGCCAGTCGCATAGAGAAGAAGTTCATTCTCTCTTTTTGCTATATCCTCTCTGCCCGTCATTGTAACATAATTGAGAGCACTCATAAGTCCGATTGCCCCCGGGTAGTTCATGGTTCCGGCTTCAAACTTAAATGGCAATACGTTATAAGTAGTCTTTTCGAATGTAACTCTTTCAACCATATCGCCACCTCCCTGGAACGGAGGCAGTTCTGAAAGCCATTTTTCTTTTCCGTATAAAACTCCGATACCCGTCGGACCATATATCTTATGACCGGAGAATACATAAAAATCACAATCCATCTCTTTCACATCAACTATCCCGTGCTGGATACCCTGAGCACCATCAACAAGAACGGGTATATCAGCCGAATGTGCTGCAGATATTATTTTTCCCAGAGGGAGAATGGTACCGAGTGTGTTTGATGCCTGAGCTACCGATACGAGCTTGGTCTTCGGAGAAAGCATCTTCAGGTATTCCTCCATGATAATCTCCCCTGCATCATTTATCGGGATGACACGTAAAACGGCACCTTTCCTTTCACACATCATCTGCCATGGAACAATATTGGCGTGGTGTTCAAGGTGACTGATAATTATCTCATCGCCAGGCTTTACAAAACGCTCCCCGAAGGAGAATGAAATTCCGTTTATTGAACCTGTTGTTCCTGATGTAAAAACAATTTCTTCTTTTTTGTCTGCGTTGATAAATGATCTTACCTTTTCTCTTGCATTTTCGTAAGCTTCCGACGACATGTCGCTCAGGAAATGGACTCCCCTGTGAATATTTGCATTGTATGTATTGTACACCTCACTGACAGCTTCAATTACACACCGAGGTTTCTGGGTTGTGGCGCCATTGTCGAAATAGACAAGAGGTTTATCGTATATTGTTCTGCCAAGAATCGGGAAATCGGCTCTTATTTCATCTATGTTTTTCACTTCTTCTGTAAGTTATCACATTTAACCAGACAACTGGCACATCTTGAAAGCTCTCCGTTAAGCCGTTGCATAACAAGCTTATCCAGTCGTTCACGAAGAGCTTCTATCTTTATATTCTGTATCACCTCATGTGCAAAACCGAACATAAGTAAAAGTCGGGCATCACGCCTGTTAATACCCCTTGACCTCATATAGAAAAGTGCTTCGTCGTCGAGCTGGCCTACTGTTGCTCCATGGCTGCATTTGACATCATCAGCATATATTTCGAGCTGTGGTTTGGTATTCATCCTGGCATCGTCGGTGAGAAGGATATTGTTATTCCTCTGGTATGCAGTTGTCCCCTGAGCGTCTGGCCTGACAAGTATTCTTCCATTAAAAGCACCTGTCGACATATCATCAAGGACTCCCTTGAAGAGCTGGTCGCTTGTGCAGTTAGGAAATGCATGATCCACATTCACAAAATTATCCACATGCTGCCATTTATCTGTCAGGAATAATCCATAGGAATGGCTCTCAGCATGTTCACCACCAAGGTAATGGTATGTACTGTTTCGTACCAGGCCTCCGTGAAGGGTCAGATTATTCGATGTTGTGACACTGTTCTTTTCCTGATGGATGAATGTGTTTGTTATCTTACAGGCATTATTATGCTCGTTCTGTACTCTTACTATGTCAAAATGGGAATTCTCACCAACATAAATCTCTGTCACCGCATTGGTCAGGAATTTTTGAGGCGACAGAGTATGATCACAGATTATCAGAGAAATTTCTGCATTCTTCTCCACTATAACAAGATTCCTGTGCTGGTTGAATATATCCTGATCAGAATGAACAAGGTTGACAACCTGAACAGGCTTGGTAAGGATCACCCCTTCCGGGACATAAACAAAAACACCATCAGAAGCCATTGCCGTATTCAGGTGTATTAGTCCGTCGGTCTCGCTTTTTGCATATTTCCCGAAATGTTTCTCAATCTTGTCGGCAAATTTTATTGCAGCTTCATTAAGGCTGCCAATCCAGACACCACCCGGAAGTTGCCGAAGCTTATTGCTGATAGTAGGATAAAAACCATTAAGAAGTACTACCCCGTGAGTATCGAGTTCAGTTACATCGCACCTGAATTCTTCCGCCTTTGTGAAATCGGATGGTAAGGGCATGAAATAACTTTTATAGTCATGTTCAAAAAACGCATTCAGGTTTGTATACTTATAGGCTTCGTCCTTCTTTGAAGGAACACCAAGCTCGCTGAATTTCTCTATCGCCGCTTCTCTGAAAGAATTGATATAAGGAGAAGAAATCCCTGAGATTCGGTCAATATTATCCTTATAGAGCTTCAGATATCTTTCCGCTGTTTCAGAGTTCCCGTTCATGCCATTATATTATTTTCAACCTCTTTCTTGATCCAGTCATATCCCTTCTCTTCAAGTTCAAGAGCCAGCTCTTTTCCTGCCGTTTTGACAATTCTTCCGTCGTACAGGACATGAACGATATCAGGTACTATATAATCGAGTAACCGCTGGTAATGGGTAATAACGATGAAGGAATTATCGGAACGTTTGATCTTGTTGACTCCGTTGGCGACAACTCTTAAGGCATCGATATCGAGACCCGAATCGGTCTCGTCGAGTATTGCCAGTTTCGGTTCAAGCATAGCCATCTGGAATATCTCATTCTTTTTCTTTTCTCCACCGGAGAAGCCTTCATTAACGGACCTGTTGGCAAGTTTCGAATCGATCTCAACCATCTCTTTTTTCTCGCGCATCATTTTAAGAAAATCAGATGCAGACAGAGGCTCAAGACCCTTATATTTACGTTGTTCATTTACAGCCGTTTTCATAAAGTTAACCATGCTTACCCCAGGAATCTCAATAGGATACTGAAAGCTAAGGAATATACCCTCTTTTGCCCGGTCCTCAGCTGACATTTC
>Ga0116171_10004573_pt1 | contig 12409 bp, 6 predicted proteins | sample AD_JPNHW2_MetaG_FD_89798 | JGI IMG/M metagenome (GOLD analysis project Ga0116171, IMG submission 89798) | Active sludge microbial communities of municipal wastewater-treating anaerobic digesters from Japan - AD_JPNHW2_MetaG | ecosystem: Engineered > Bioreactor > Anaerobic > Digestate | place...
GCTCGAATGCCGCCGGCAACGGCGTCTACGGCTGGAACAGCTCGACCGGGGCGCTCGGTGCTCTCGGCAGCCAGAACCGCGGCGTGTACGGCGAGTCGCCGGGGTCCAGCGGCGTGTACGGCAAGACCACGCACCCCACCGCGGCTGGCGTGCTCGGAGAAGGCAATGCCGCAGGAGTGTGGGGCAATGCCGTGGCCTCCAATGCCACCGGGGTGTATGGAACCGCCAACACCGGGTCCAACGCGTACGGCGTGTGGGGTCGGAGCTCCAGCGGCTATGCCGGGTACTTCAGCGGCAACGTCCATGTCGCCGGAGCGCTCTCCAAGTCGAGCGGCTCGTTCAAGATCGACCACCCGCTGGATCCCTCGGGGAAGTACCTCTACCACTCGTTCGTCGAGTCGCCGGACATGAAGAACGTCTACGACGGCACCATCACCACGGACGACCGCGGCTTCGCAACGGTGAGCCTGCCGGAGTGGTTCGAGGCGCTCAACTCCGACTTCCGCTACCAGCTCACCGTCCTCGGCTCCGGCGATGTCTGGGCCCAGGCCCGCGTCGCCAGGAAGATCGAACGCAACGCATTCGTCATCCAGACCAGCGTGCCGGGTGTCGAGGTCTCCTGGCAGGTCACAGGCATTCGCCAGGACGCGTGGGCCCGGGCTCACCGCATCCGGGTCGAGGAGGAGAAGCCCGGGATCGAGCAGGGCACCTATCTCCACCCCGAGCTCTTCGGCGAGCCCGAGGAGAAGGGCGTCGAGTGGGTGACGCGTCCCGAGGAAATGAAGCGTCTACAGGCCGAGCGGACGCAGACCCCGCAGGCCATCCCGGAGTAGTCGTGCTCTCGAAACACATCGAAGGTCCCACCGTTACGGCCCGCCGATTGGCGTCCGGGCCTCGCGTGAGCCACATCGTCAGCTACCAGCAAAGGAGCTATCCCATGAAGTGCAGAACCCTAATCGCGATCTGTGTCGTGCTTGCCGTGAACGCCCCCGTCTTCGCGTCGTTCTCCGGGACGGACGTGTTCCTGCCCTCGGTCGGGGCCAAGGCGGGCATCGGACAGTCGGTCTGGTACACGACGGTCTGGGTCCAGAACCCGGGCGCCACCACCGCCCACGTCATGTTCTACCTGCTCGAGCGCCAGCAGAACCTCAGCCCGGCTTCCTTCACCGCGAGCATTCCCGCCGGCGACACCAAGAAGTTCGAGAACGCCATCGAGACCATGTTTGCCAAGCAGACGTTCGGGGCCCTGCGGATGACCTCCGACGCCAGGGTCTCCGCCGGTGCCCGCGTCTACTCGCAGTCAGGCGACATCAAGGACTCCGTCGGCCAGTTCTACGCCGGCGTCCCGGCATCGTTCGCCATCAGCACCGGGCAGTCCACCGAGCTGTTCGGGGTGTACAGCACCCTGCCCCATGCCGACTCCGACTTCCGCTACAACTTCGGCTTCGTCGAGACGACGGGCACCGGCACCTGTCAGGTGAAGGTGACGATCAAGGACCACGCAGGTACGTCGCAGGGCTCCAGGACCTATGTCGTCCGGGAGTGGGAGCAGATGCAGAAGTCGTTCGCCACGGAGTTTCCCGGCGTCTCCACCGCGGACGCCAGCCTCGTCGTAGAGGTCCTCTCCGGGACAGGCAAGGTCATCGCGTTCGGCTCCCAGGTCACGAGCGGCTCCCAGGACCCGACCACCTTCGAGATGGGGTATCGGGACGGCCTGCTCGCCGAGAACAACGCCGGTGGGCTCGCCGAGGTGAGCCACGACGCGACGCTCACCGGGCTTGGAACCGCCGCTGTGCCGCTGGGACTCGCCAACGGAGCGGTTGGCACGGCGAAGCTCGCCGACAAGGCCGTGACGGCCGCCAAGGTGGCGAGCACGGGCGGGACGGCGGGTCAGGTCCTGACGGTGACCGGGTCCGGTGTGGCGTGGCAGGCGCCGTCGGGGAGCGGCGGCGACATCACGGGCGTCGCGGCCGGTACGGGCCTCACCGGCGGCGGGACGAGCGGCGACGTGACCCTGGCGATCGCCGACAGCGGCGTGACCTCGACCAAGCTCGCGGCCAGTGCGGTCAGCACCTCCAAGCTCGCCGACAGTGCTGTCACTGGCGCGAAGATCGCCACCTCCCAGGTGACGGCGAACCACATCTCGACCGCCGGCGGCGCCGTCGGTCACATCCTTATCGTCACGGCGAGCGGTGCGAAGTGGCAGGAGCCGGGACCCGCGGCTCTCGTGCTGCCGTTCACGGGCTCGGCGTCGACCGCCGTCAACACCGACCTCGTGTACCTCAGGAACACCGGAAACGGCCGCGCCATGCAGCTCGTGAGCGGCAGCGATACGGGGCTGTGGGTCAACAGCACCTCGGGTCTCGCCATCGACGGGCGCTCGACCAGCGACACGGCGATCATCGCCACCAGCGGCGGCTCCGGAAAGGCCGGCGTGTACGGCAAGAACAGCCAGACGACCGGAACCACGAGCTACGGCGTCCTCGGCGAGGGTCCCGTCGGCGTGAAGGGCACCATCTCCGGCTCCTCGGGCACGGGCGTGTGGGGGTGGGGCGGCAACCGTGGCACCGGCGTGCTGGGTACCAGCTCGACGGGCGTCCGGGGCGAGTCGACCACTGCCGACGGCGCCGGTGTGTACGGCATCGCCAACAACGGCGTCGCCTCCTACGCCATCTGGGGTATCAGCACCAACTCCTACGCCGGCTACTTCTCCGGCAAGGTCCACGTCAACGGTACGCTCTCGAAGAACGCCGGGTCGTTCAAGATCGACCACCCGCTCGATCCCGCCGGCAGGTACCTGTCCCACTCCTTCGTCGAGTCGCCCGACATGATGAACGTGTACAACGGCAACGTCGTCACCGACGACAGCGGCCGGGCGGTCGTCGAGCTCCCTGACTACTTCGAGGCGCTCAACCGCGACTTCCGCTACCAGCTCACGGTCATCGGCCGCTTCGCCCAGGCCATCGTCGAGGAGGAGATCGCCGGTAACCGCTTCACAGTCCGCACCAACATCGGCGGTGTGAAGGTCTCCTGGCAGGTCACCGGCATCCGCAGGGACGCCTACGCCGAGGCTCACCGCATCCCTGTCGAGGAGGAGAAGCCCGAGGCCGAGCGCGGCACCTACCTGCACCCCGAGCTGTACGGCCAGCCCGAGGAAGCAGGTATCGAGTGGGCGACTCATCCCGACCAAATGCGCCAGGCCAGGGACGCCCGGGAGCAGGCCACACCGGCCAGGCCCGAGTAGATGCGGCTCCCGACTCCGCTCTCTATCGAAACCAACGAGGCCCGCCGCTTCCCGGCGGGCCTCTGCCTTCGTCGCATGGTTCGTTGCTGACCAGGAGTGGAGGAAGAACATGAGAGCCGGCAGTGCCAGCCGCTGGGTCATGCCCGCCGCGGCCCGGCGCCACACCAACCCGGCGTTCACCACGCTGCTGGAACGGGTCGATGCCGCCCTCACCTGGCCCGCGTCTTACCCCTCGACAACTGAGGAGTATCAAGAGTGACGAGGATGGGTGCCAGGTCCGTCACTCTTGACACTTTTGGCGTTGGCGGGTAGGGTTGGCGCCAAGGAGAGGCCATGGGGAGGCGGAAGCGAGTGCTCACGCAGGGGGTCGCGGACGGCGTGAAGGACGCCGGCAGCGCCAGCCGCTGGGTCATGCCCGCCGCGGCCCGGCGCCACACCAACCTGGCGTTCACCACGCTGCTGGAACGGGTCGATGCCGCCCTCGCCTGGCCCGCGTCCCACCCCTCGACAACTGGGGAGTATCAAGAGTGACGGACCTGGAATCCCTACTCCGACTTCGATCCTGAAGGAAGATGACCGACCTGTGTCGAGCTGCGGTGTCGCCGGAGTCCAACGTCACGTGCTTGAGGCCTCTGTCCGTGGCACCTGTCGGACAGGCGCTGCAAACCCCTGCCGACCGATCGTTCGGTCTGTTACGAGTCAGAAAAGGCCTCACAATGATGTGGTCGTTCTCGGAATTGGCAGCCCCAAGGAGTCTCTTGACAGGTTCTGTCCGCCGGTAGAGAATCTCGCGTCCAGTTTGCACATTCATTCACGAGATTTCCGGGACCGGATAGGATGGAAGAAACGGACAGACAATGAGAGCGTTACACGTCATTCTGGCAGCATTGCTTGTCGCGACCGCAGTGGCCGGCGAGCCGAACCTTGAGTTCGAGGAGGCTGCAGTTGTTGCCTCCGGATTCGCGCCCGGAGCGCAGCTCGTGCTCGCTGGCGAAGCACACGACTATGTCGCCGTCCGGCCCGAACTGTTGCGCTGGACGAAGGCTGGCTTGGTGGTCGATGCCAAGGGCCGACACGTCTTTGAACTCGGGCGCCGGGTTCCCAGGGTCTCGGTCTGGGTCGTGATTGATCCAGCGACGGGGCAGTATGCTGCTGGAGGCCCCAACCCACAGGTGTCGCGTGTCACCTCCTGGCAGCCAGGGAGGTTCATCGAGGGACCATCAAGGGCACAGGAGATGGTCCGCGAGCCTCGAGGCTATGTCGATGTTCTCCTGGTGCGGCCCGGTGTCGGCGCTTGGTTTGGAACGGCCGGAGACGGCGCCAATGACGCAGATGGGGTCTCAGATGGCAGTGTGGCGCTCCGTTTCGCGGATCTGCGAGAGCTCGGAGACTCCCAAGCCGTCGCGACTTCTTTGCAGGCAGATGATCTTGTCGTGAGCTTCGATCCCAGTGCGGTCGAGTGCAGTATCTCGCGCCCTCAGGACCGCTGACACCGGACAAGGAAGGTAGCCATGAAGACGACAGTGTCGCTCCTTGTGCTGTTGGTGTTCACCAGCTTCTCAATCGCCCAGGAACAAGACCCACCCCTTGAACGGGGCTTCTCACCGGACAAGGCCTACGCGATGGGGGATCTTGATAGTATCGACCTTTCTTCGGGAAACCTCAGTATCGTCATCCCTGTTGGCTCCATTTACCCCGTCAATGGCGGTTTGTCGTACGGCTTCAGCCTCAAGTACAGCTCGCAGGTCTGGAACCTCTCTTCAGAGAACTACGGCGATCAGGTCTACACGCGGGCCGAGCCATCGAAGCTGTTCAACGCTGGGATTGGCTGGACGTTCTCGTTGGGTGGGTTGCTGGATCCAGAAGACGGCGAGACCAACCCAAACGGGGGGTGGCGCTATATCTCTCCGGACGGAGGCGAGCACGAGTTCTTCGGGACATTGCACGGGCCGCAGTATGTCCAGCCCGACGCCAACTACTGGTACACGCGGGACGGCAGCTATCTTCGGTTGCGGAGGGCGAGCGACTCGGTCATGCAGGTCGAGCGACCCGACGGATCGAGCCAGTCGTTCTTCAACTACACCGGCTCCAAGTGGCGGCTCACGCGCACGCAGGATCGCTTCGAGAACTACTTCGATGTCCTCTATGACGTGGATGCCGGCGGGAAGCTGGAGGCTTGGAGGATCAAGGATAGTCTCAACAGGGAGCACTATGTCCACTTCCGTAGTGACGGCCACGTGGACTACGTCGACGTCATGGCTTTTGGCGACACCTCGGGCCAGCGCACGGCGCACTACCAGTTCTCCTACGCGTTTCCTCTCTTTCATCGCCATTGCCAGGATGACTCGCCCAACACAACGGACTACCTGAACGAGAACCCGACCGTCGCGGGTGAGAACACCTGGCCTGTGCTGGCGAGCGTCTCCCTGGCCGACGACGACGGCGACTCGACCTTCACGTTCGGAGAGCTCCACACCGAGTGCCAGAGCGGCCCTGAGGTCGAGCTGTGGGCGGTGCCGGGGGTCATTGGCAAGATGCACTACCCGACGGGTGGGGGTGTGCGATGGAGGTTCAAGTCGTGGCGGTACCACTCCGTCGACTCGGATGACCAGTGCCCACCTCCGCCTTTTCCCGGTGGGTGCTTCGCAGAAACCAATCTGGACTGGGCAGGCGTTCATGAGCGGACCCTGCTCGACGGCGGGGGCTCGCCAATCGCAGGTGCAACCTGGACGTACGAGACGGACCTCGCGCACTGCCCATGGTGCGGGCAAGGTGGTCTCACCGTCAGCATCAAGGAGGAGCGACGTACGGTCGTGTCGCGTCCCGATGGGAACAGTGAGGTCCACTACTTCAGGGCCTATCCGGGGGGCATGGGGTTCTATGCTCTTCCGTTGTGGGAGTACTCGCTTCCGTTCACCCGCCGTGTGCAGGACCCGGATGGGTCCGGTCGCTTCCTCTCGATGGAGGTCTTCCAGGGACCCGTGACATTCGACAACGATGACAACTCCCAGGGCAACCGCGTGCGCAGCGTCTACCGTCAGTTCAGGTATGACGAGGTTGCGGGCTACGGCGAGCCGACCTATCGCGGTACCAACCGCCACCAGGTCTCCGAGCGTACGGTCTTCCACGACGACTCGAATGTCAGCACAACCGTATTGAACAACAGCTTCGATGGCGTTGGTCACTTCCGCGAGTCGGTCACGAGTGACACCTTTGGCTCGGGTGGGTGGCATAGGAACTTCGTGGGCTACAACCCAGGTCCTCCCGCCGATCCGTATCCGACCTTTCCTGGTACCTTTGTGCCGCCAGCCACTGGTGACCCCTGGGTACTCGAGAGCTTTGACGCCCGCGAGGAAGAGGAACCCGCGGGCGTGAAGGCCCGGACGGAGTATTGCTTCGAGGCCGGAATGCCCTTCATGACGCGGACTCGTATCCTGAAGTTGTTCGATGGCAAACGCAGCGAGGCCGACATTGTCGTCGATCATCAACGGGACTCGAACGGCAACGTGACCCGTCAGAGGTTCTTCGGCGCAGATGTCCAGCAGGTCTCGAAAACCCTGACTTGTGACCAGTCTCCTGCCTCCGAGCCCCGGTACACCCTGAACAACGAGCACCCATCACTTGCCAACGGATGGAAGCGCCGGTCGCAATACCTGTATTCCGGCGGAGCATCGCTGGGTTTCTACACGCTGGATGCAACGCTCGACTGGGCCACCGGGCTTCTGAAGCAGAAGCGGTCTGCGTCGGGCCCGTCCTCCACTGGCCTGGCAACCGACTACCTCTTCGACAAGCGGGGCCGGCTAACGGGAGTTCGGCCGCTCGGTCACGGTGCCTGGACCGAGTTCCTCTATTCGGAGGCCGCTGGCAGCACCCCGCCGCAGGTGGACGTGATCCAGCGACCGAACGGCTTGAACAATGACGACTCCTGTGATTCATCCCATCCAGCACTTTGCCCGCTTGCCAGGCAACGGTACCAGTACGACCTCCTGGGGCGGTTGGCCAGGGAGATGAGACTCCTCCCCAACACTAGCTGCGGCGGCTCTAACTGCTGGAACAAGCGCGTCACTGAGTATGACGCGATGGGGAGAACGAGTCGTGTTTCGGAGGTCTTTTCAGAAACCACGCCGGATGCCGACCTGTCGTGGACCCTGTACTCCTACTGTGACCCGGCGGACCCCACTGTGTGCGATCCATTCGGCCGCGTCAGACGCCTGACCCCGCCCGACGGTGCTGGTCACGCAGTCGACACGACCTACACGGGCAATCGTGTCGTTACGCGGAAGGTCAAGGTCGCAACTGGTGGTCCCGGTGACCCCGAGACCGAAACAACGACAACACAGACCTACGACGGCCGTGGCCACCTGGTCCAGGTCACCGAGCCCTCAGACCTGGATGCCAACGGGAACGCACTGAATGTGATGACGACCTACACCTATGACATGGCTGGTCGGCTCCGGACGGTGAAAACTCCGATCGACGCAGTGACGTCCCAAACTCGGACATTCGACTACGACGGACGGGGCTTCCTGACTGCCGAGACGCAGCCCGAGAAGGGTGCAGGTGGAAACGGGACTGTTGCGTACTCGCTCTTCGACCCGCGAGGTCACAACCAACACAAGCTCGACGGAGTCGTGGGCTACCTCTTCCACTTCGACGAGGCGGAACGATTGCTTGAGGTTTGGCAGGCGAACCCGTCCGACTGGAGCGCGCGTCGGGTGCTCAAAGAGTACAGCTTCGCCACCGCCAACTCCACCACCGACTGGGCTCTGGGCAAGCTCAAGCAGGCGACGATGCACAACTACTACGACGACACCCATGACTATCCGGTTGTTGAGGAACTGACCTACGGGAACCTCAGCGGGCTTCCGACTCTCAAGACGACCACCGTAGGTCCCGCGCCCAGCGAGGTATTTGTCGTCGCGACGACATGGAACGACTTGGGCAGGGTTGCGTCCCAGACCTATCCTGTCCGTGCAGGGGGCACGGACCCGGCTCGCAAGGTCTACTACCGCTACGAGAAGGGCTTCCTGACCGAGATAATGCCCTACTACGTCAGCAGTATCACCTATCATCCAAACGGGATTCCAAGCCAAGTAGTACACGGACGAACGGGAGTTGCTGGTGCCCCGATGGATGGTGTGGTGGATAGCGTCGAGATCGCGGCGGACCACATGGCGCGCCCGATCCACCTGATCACGACCGGCATGACCGATGTCAGTGGTGCCGCCGCTGGGTGGTCGTCCGGGGTGATCAGTTATGACGGTTCGGGGAACATTCGGCAAATGGCTGGCGCCGAAGGGGACTTCAAGCTCGAGACAGACTGGTTCAGCTATGACGGCGTGGGACGTCTGCGAGAGGCCCACCTCGTAGACAACCTCGGGGCAGAGAAGACCCAGAAGACGCGATTTGACCGATTTGGCAACATCGATAGGATGGAGGTCACAGGCCGGACCACACTCGAACCGGCTATCGACCACGCCACAAATCGTCTGGGCGGCGTCAGTTACGATTCTCTCGGCAATCAGGCAAGCTGGGGTGGCTTGACCTACGAATACGACCCGCTCAGCCAGCTTCGGCATGCAGAGGGTACGGGTATCAACACCTTCATGACCTACACAGCTGAAGGCGAACGAGTGTCCACAACCGACCACGAACACGGTACAGAAGTGTTTTCTCTACGGGGTCTTGACGGCAGGATTCTGCGCGAGTTCACCAAAGAGACCTCGACTGGCGCCTGGGATTGGAAGGACTATGTGTGGGGGAACGGAGCGCTGCTGGCGTCGGCTGGCTCAGCGGGAGGCATCAGCCACTACCACCTCGACCACCTCGGCTCCACGCGCGTCGTGACAAACCGATGCGGGCAGGCGATCAAGCGCTTCACCGTTCTGCCCTTTGGGCTCGGTGCGGTGCCACCATCTGCCAGTGAGCCGGAAGACAGCGAACACATACGGTTCACCGGGCACGAGCGGGACACTTTCCAGCAGGATAAGGAAGGTGACACGCTCGACTACATGCATACCAGATACTACGGACCGGCGTGGGGCAGGTTCCTTGGTGTTGATGCCTTTGGCGGCAGCCGGACTGCGCCTCAAAGCTGGAACAGGTACACATACGCGAACAATAACCCCTTGCGAATTGTCGATCCCAATGGTCTCTATGGAATCGACTTCCACCAGAACCTGACGTACTACCTGGCCGTCGCGGCGGGAAACCCCCGTGCAGCGACCCTGGCTGCGAACGACCAACTTGTCGACGAGAAGACCCCTGCAAATCCGTTGAAGCGGAGGAACTTTCAGAAGCACTTCATGAGTCGCGAAAAGTCCCTCCAGGAATTTGCCGCTGCGGGGACAGATCCGAAAGCTCAAGGCAGGGCTCTCCACAGCGTTCAGGATTCCTTCTCGCACGCTGGCTACTGCTGGCCAATCGGGCACGGCCTCATGAACATCCTGGGGCTGTCACCTGACGACCCCTGGAGGGACATCCCCAAGGCAATGGAGGCCGCAGCGCTGACCTTCCAGTTGGTCGGAGGCAGGGACGACGCACTTGACAAGGCGTTTCTGCGGATACTGTTCTCGGTGCATTCTGAGTCGGAGAGGAGCGCTATGGCTCTGGAGGCGGCGGGACGAACGCAGGGCAGGGAAAGAGGGGACTTGACAATCCACACAGACAGGGGCAACGCGACGATGATCGCGAACTACTACCGTGACCAGGGCTACACGGTTTACATTGATGGCATCGAGTTCTAGCCGGCTTTTCGCTGGTAGGCAGCGGGGCAGGAAGTGTCGTGTAGTTCCTTCACCGGGAGAAGAAGCTCAGAAGAGGGAGGGGAGAGGATGTTGAAAAGTGTTGCTACCTTGTTTGCCCTCTTGGTCTGTGCGTCTTCGGCAGCCAGGGGATCCGAATCTCTGGTGGAGAAGACCTTCGTCTTCGACTCGACCGGGCGACATTGTCTAGACTGTGGCGAGGAGGACGACTCCGGCGCGCTTCAAGCGATCATCTCTTCTCGCTCGGAGCTTGCCATCATAAGATGGATCAGCGAGCATTTCGAGCCTATCAACCCTGATCGGCGCCCCGCCTTCCGGCAGGATCTGGCAAGGGGAGAGGTTTTCGGCCTCCGACTCGCCATGTCCAATGAGGATGGGATCACCTTCCCCGTCGGAGACCTGGATCTGAGCTATCGGCTCGTGAAGTGCCGGATCTGGGACTGCTACAAAGGCTATCTCAGTCTGATCGACCGCTCTGGCAACACGTTGTGGCGAAGGCGCATCATGCCCTTCTTGGTACCAGTCTACCCATTCGTGGTGGGCGATTATGTTCTCTTTGTCGGGGGGAGAGAGGACGCGAGTTTCCTCGTGGTCATCGACCGAAGAACCGGAGCCACGCTTGAAGAGTATCCGCTCCCGAAAGTCGCAGGCGGTTATGGGCTCGATCGCCCTGTAGACTGTTTTCCTTTCTACAAGGACGGGTATGTCGTCGTGCAAGGCGCACAACCTAGCACGCTGGGGCCGGAGGAAGTGTGCCGCATGAGGATACACGTGCTAAAGCTGAGACTCTAGATTCTGGATCGGATCGGTACCAATCGGTACCAGATCGACACCAGGTACCAAATACCACTCATTATTGAGTGATCGAGGTGTTGAGTACTGGGGCCGGAAAGCAGTAGGCAATCGATGTGTGGGAAGCATGGCGGTTGAGAAGGGACGTGGAGCGATGAGTCGGAAGCAGAAGGTGACGGGGACAGCGGCCACCGTGGCGCTGCTCGTGGTGGGGCTGGCGATCGGCGTGGTGGCGAGCAGTGGCAAGGAGAAGGAGCCCTGCGTGAAGGTGGCGAGCACGACCTCCTTCGACGATGTCACGAATCCCGATGACCGCACAGCCGTCAGCGACGTCGTCTCGAAGGGGATGATGCAGGGATGCGGCGCCACGTACTTCTGTCCCGGCGAGTTCGTCCCGCGCGAGGACCTGGCGGTGGCGCTCGTCCGCGGCATGCATGGGTCCACCTTCGCCCCGGCCCAGCCCACGGCACCCCCGGCCTCCGACGTGACGGCCACCTACTGCCTGGCCGGTTTCATCAAGCAGTGGCTGGACGACGGCGTCGTGCAGCAGCACGGCTGCGCGGCTGGCAGCTTCTGTCCCTTCCGCCCCGTGACGCGGGCGCAGGCCGTGGAGCTCATCGCCCGGGCGCGGGACTGGCGTACCAACTGCGCTCCGGCCGGACCACCCACCGATCCGCCTCCCACCCGCCCCGACGACCCGGTCACCCGAGTGGAGCTCGCCCAGTGGTTGAGCGCGGTCTCCGCCTTCACCGGCAACCCGCCGACTTGTCCGACGCCGCCACCGACCTCCACGGCGACGCGGACGCCCACCGGCACCGCCACGGCGACCGCCACCCGCACCTCGACGGCCGGGCCGACGGTTACCCGGACTCCCACCGGCGCCGCGACGGCCACCCGGACCGTGACGGCTGCCCCCACCTCCACGGCGACTCGCACCGCGACCGGCGTGCCCACCGCCCTTCCGACCGCCACGCCCACGCGTACAGCGTCCCCAACCGCGACACCAATCCCAGGAACACCGACCATCACGCCGACGCCGGCGCCGACCCAGCACCAGCTCGTGATCGGGAACTTCCCCTTGGGCGGGGGGAGCATCGACTACACCGTCGACGTCCCGGTGAACGGCTCGAACCCAGAGGGGCTTATCTGCACCGGTGCCACCTGCACCTACTACCCCTCGGACGGCTCGGAGGTGACACTGACGGCGAACGCCAAGTCCAGCTACGCGTTCAGCCACTGGTCTCCCAATCCAGGATCTGGGGCGTTCCCGTGCTCCACTCCGTCAGCCAATCCGTGCGTCTTCTTCATTCACGAGCCTTCGGGCGCGCTGGCCAACTACGCAACGGTGACCCCGACCCCGACCGCGACCCCGACCACGACTGTGACCCCCACACGGACTGCGACCGCCGCGGCGACCAGCACCGCGACATTCACGCCTGCGCCGACCCTGACGCCCACGCGCACGCCGGTGGCACCGACGCCGACCTCGACGGCCACCCCCATCCCAACTCTCACGCCGACTCCCACCAGGACCACAACGCCAGCCAGTACACCCACCGCCGTGGTGGCGACGCCAACTCGCACAGCCACCCCAGCCCCGACGTCGACC
>Ga0116171_10004574_pt1 | contig 12405 bp, 15 predicted proteins | sample AD_JPNHW2_MetaG_FD_89798 | JGI IMG/M metagenome (GOLD analysis project Ga0116171, IMG submission 89798) | Active sludge microbial communities of municipal wastewater-treating anaerobic digesters from Japan - AD_JPNHW2_MetaG | ecosystem: Engineered > Bioreactor > Anaerobic > Digestate | place...
ATGCCTTTAAGCGCCATCGCTTCGGCATAGTCCTTGGCGATCTGTGCTTTCAGATGTTCCAACGATTGAAACCGTTGCATTCCGGCATCGGAAAGTTCCAGTCCGATTCTGAAATTGCTGCCGTTTTGAATATTGACGGTCTGCTGCCAGTCCTTCATCCACTGTCGGGAAATCCGCATCTGGTGCAGTCCCGGAGCGACCTGATACGTTCCCGGCGATGAGCCGACAGCCGCGCCGTCGATTTGAACTGTTGCACCGCCGACGATGTGGCGCATTTCATCAAGCAGTTCATTCGGGGCGCGTACACCGGATTCCAATCCTTTAATCAATTCATCAATGGTCGTACTGACCGAGAAACTCACCAGCTGAACCGGTGCTGCTTGCGCGCGCCGCCAGGTTTTCATGCTGCTGGCGATTTTAGCGCCGGTTTCCTGAGCCCATGTGTCCAAAAGATCATTGTAAAATGCGAGAGGATCACTGCCGGCGGCATCCGGTTCTTCAACCGGATACTTATGAGTCCAGTTGTCACCGTAGACCGAGGTGCCCTGCACTGCTTCATTGATTTTGACACTCATGCGAAGTGTGAAAACCGTCGTCCGGCTGGTGCCCACTGTCATCGACATGCGGTCGGCTGAAATAATGGAAGCGACCATGACATAGTCGGCACCGAGCATTTGAGCAACGCGAACGGTCGAACCGCCGGTGAAAACACCGTCAATCAGTCCGGCGCGTTCTTCTGCCGTCGTCACTTTATAGCGGTTGAATCCGGCGGCGATTTCCGCCTGATCCATAACGGTCAGACCTGCTCCGGCCAGTTCGGCGGAGATCCGGTCGCGAACTCCGTCAACCATATCGTCCATTCCGGCAACTTTGGTTTGGTTTTTAACAAAGATGGCAATCTTCGGATTCGGCACTGCGGCCAGCGTGGCCTCGCGTACGGCGCTTACAGAAACAACTTCCATGCCGGGATTCGCCGCTTGCACCTGTTGTTTAAACGACTGAAGTTCCGCCGAGTTTGCCGGATTAACAGGTTGCGAAACGGTTGCGGTATTCTGCGCGGAAGCAATGGCGCCGATCAGACAAAAAGCAGAAATGATGGTTTTTTGAATATTCATAGAATCTCCTTAGTTTTAGAAGAAGCAGTTGATAACCGGGAAAAATGCCAGATCGTTATTTTCAATCACATTGACGAGCCCGATCTGACATCCCCTCATAATGCGCGTATGATTAATCAGTCCGATTTGTAGTCCGGACATGTCATCTGCGCCGTTGAAAAGACCGATCTGTAAAGCGCGCACCCGGTCAGATACATTAACCGCCCCGATCTGAAGTCCGGTGAAACTTTTTCCCGCATTGTTGACCAAACCGACTTCAAGGCCGGTCTCTCTGCCGGTCGCGTAGTTTACCAGACCGACATCCAGACCGGTTAGGTTTCTGCACTTGCCGTACAGGAGGTCGATCCGCAATCCGTTCACATCATAATTTTCCGCCGGCAACTGCGCGGGATTTGCAAAACTGAGCATGACGGGTGTCATTGGTGCCGGTTCTTCAGCAAAAACAGTTTGCAAGCCCATGGCCAGCACGATCGTAATCATCAACCACATACTTCTCATACTTTTCTCCTGAATCGGCGCAACAGCCGGATTTAAAATTCGGACACATTCTGGGAATGCACACCTTTGAAAACAAGAAGAAAACAAGCTTCCGCGCACTCGCAATCAGACTATCCAACCCTCATTCCTTATATAAAGACGCGCGTATACCGCTAAAACGCCCTTGAAGACGCAAATGTTCTATAATAGCCTCCGTCGCATGGTACAGTGCGTGTTTCTTTTTATTCTTTTCTTGGCATCAACTCTTTCTGCTACAGAAGTGGATCGGTTATTAACTGAATATTCGTCAATAAAGACGGTCTCCTGCCAAATTCGTCGAACAGTCAGCGGCAATGACGGGAACGTGCAGTTTGCCAGTCGCATATATTGGCAAAACGATAACCGGTTACATGTGGAGAACCTATCCCCGATTCCGCGACGAATTATTTCAGATGGAACAACCTTCTTCAGCTACGCACAAGGTGATCCAAAAGGTTTCTCGCGGCCTGTAAGTGCACTTTCCGACGAAATGCTCATGTCGTTGCATAAAATCCCAGGCACGGCCATGGATCATCTGTTGCGACTCAAAGGACATGACGAGCAACTACTGGATCCTGCTGAAGGAATGAGCCGAACAGCTTACATCACTGCAAACAACTATGTCGTTCTCCGTTTCGACAATCTGACCCGTCTTATCGCAATTGATTTTTTTAAAAGTCCAGATATGACAGTGAAAACCGCTTCATATCATTACTCTGACTTTTCCGAAGCCGCCCCGGGTGTTTGGATACCTCTACTTCATGAGGCAACCCTGTCGCTTGAAAATGGAAAAACGTTTTCAGAGACCGTTCACATCGACCGGTTTATTGCAAACCAACCGGTAGCTGTTTCATTGTTTAATCCTACCGCCTTTTTTGACAAAGAGGTTGACTTTGTTGATTCGTTCGCAAAGATTTACAGCGAGTAATTACTTTGGTCACAAGGAGAATTCAGAATGAAGAAAGTTGTTGCGATTATTATGGTAAGTGTACTGATGCTGACAGCATTTCAGGTACAGGCGGAAACCACAAAAATCGGCGGTGGACGAGGCGGAGTAATGGGTTTTATTGCTGGTTGCTGTTTTGGAACTCGCGCCGGCTCGGATTATAACGGGGGAAAAGAAATCTGCTGGCGTGAATGGGTTCGCTTGATTCCCTATGTAAACATAGTTTTTGCTGTATGGGATGGTATTGATGGTGCGAACGGCGTCACGCGCGCTCAATATGCCGAAAAATATGGCTCAGTCTACTATTAATCGCATATCAAGACGAAAGCAGAACGGCATTCTGGCGGTTATCGCCGGAATGCTGTTTTTTTATACTTCTTTTGCTCAGGAGCTGGATCTGGCTGCCCAGCTTTTTAGCGAAGGACGTTGGGAGGCCTGTAATCGGGAATGTAAGCGGGCAGAAATCATGCAGCAGGGAAGCGCACCGCTTCGCATTCAACTTCTGGGTGCAGCCTGTGCTATTCGGATGAATCCGGCTGATACAGATAAAATCAAAGACCGGCTAACCGCTCTGTCCATGCAAACACAAGACGTGGAAGTGGCCGCTGGCGCTTCGTTTGAAAAAGCTCGCCTGCTATGGCAGGACGACTTGCCCAGACAGGCTCTGGATTCGTTTGCATTTACATTTCAAATCACGACGAACCGGCAGCTTTTTTTAATGGCTGCCTGTTCCGCATTCCTTGTCCTGGATAAAAATCAGGCCCTGAAAACGGAGTATCCCGCCCTCGTGCAGCAAATTAACACATCGCGTGCCCTTTGGTCCGGAGAACTGTTCGGATTATGCCGCCCCAAAAAGAAACCATCACGTTTTCAGATCGATCCGGCAGGATGGTTTGTGCATTTTTACCGCAGTCAGATCAGTCCGGCCATAGGACAACGATGTACGCTCGAACCAAGCTGCTCAGAATATTTTAAACAGGCAACGGCCCGCCATGGTTGGCTGGGCGTTCCGATGATTGGCGACCGGTTTATTCGTGAGCCGGATGTAAACAAATACAAAACGAAACCGGTACTTGTTAACGGGATGGTGCGATATGCCGACCCTGTAAATGATCACGACTTCTGGATGAAAAAATGAAAAGATTTTTTTTGATCCTGCTCTGCCTCGCCCCGACGGTCTTCGGTGAAAACCTGACCTCGTTTCGACTTGGTCAGCAGTTACTGGCAGATCACAAGGAGGAAATGGCGGCCATTGAGTTTCGTCGTTTTGCTCTTGAGACCACAATACCTGAAGAACAAGTACAGGCCTATATTTACGCAGCGTATGCCTATATCCAATCCGGGAGTTTTAATGACGCAGAAAATATGCTTCGGCATGCAGAAAAACTGAGACCGGACAATTCAATGATACCGCTCCTTTATGCCGAAGCGGCGGCCAGACAGAAATCCGGCCCGACAGCACTTTATTTCTTAGATTTATTACCGTCCCAGAAAACAGAAACAAACAATGCTCTCGCAGTTTTCACCGCACGTCGCAGCGCAGAGATGTATGTGAGATCCGGACAGATTGAAGAAGCCCGCTTCAAACTGAAAACTTCCCCGGCCGATGAAAGCGTGTCACTTTCCGCACTGGATGCATATGCATCAGGCCCGCGTAAAAGCCCGGTTGTCGGCGGGGTTCTCGGGTTGATTCCTGGAGTTGGCTATTGGTACTCAGGAGAAACAGCCAACGGGTTCCGTTCGCTCATTCTTAACAGCTTGTTTATGTTCGGGATGTATCAAACCGCACAAGATGAACGGTGGGCAGGCTTCGGTATTATTTCATTTTTTGAAATCACCTGGTACACCGGCAGTATCTATGGCGGAATCGATGCAGCACAGCGCTACAACCAGAATCAAATGGATCGTTGCATAGATGGTTTGCGCGTACCTCATATTGAACCGGATCCGGAAATCACTCTGCCCATATTTCAAATCAAGGTCGTCTTCTAGTGAAAAAACAAACCATTCCAATTCTAATTGCACTCCTCGTTTTTTCAGCAGTCGGCTTCTGCGAAAAGATACAGTACCCCGTCGGCGAGCGCCTTTCTTACCGGATTCTTTGGGGCATTCTGCCGGTAGGCCGCGCTTTTATTACATGCGAACAGATTACCGAAAACAATGCGCCGTATATTCGCATTCGGGTCGAAGCAAAAAGCAACCGGATGATCTCAACCTTGTATCCGGTTAATGATCAAATTGATTGTTTTGTTGATCCAGCGACTGGACTCCCGTTGCGTGTCGAAAAGAAAACCACAGAGGGGAGTTTCGTCTGTGACGATACACTCTTGTTCGACCGCGAAAACCTTAGCGCCCAGTGGCAAAGCCGTAGTGCATCAATTACAACTAATTACACGATTAGCAGTAACACTCTCGATGTCGCGGCATTTCTTTACACACTGCGTTCTATTCCATTCACGATCAATGAACCTAAAATATTCAAAATCGCCACCGATGGATATCTTCACGGTCTGACCATTACTGCTGAGGAAAAAAAACAGATAAAAGTAGGTTCCGAAAAAACATGGTGTACGCGCTTTTCTGCCATTCCTGAACGAGACAACCTTTTTGTACGAAAAATCCCGGGTGATATATGGGTCACCGATGATACCCGCCGCCTCATGGTACAAATGAGAACGAAGACACCAGTGGGCTCCGTTTCTGTCGTACTCGACGAAACGCAGTAACATCGAGATCGAACGCGGTCAATAATCCACGCGCCAGAGGAAAAGGCCGAGCGGTTTGACGGTGGGAATTTCATTGGTGCGCGCACCGGCCTTCAAAAACCGTTCGGCATCTTCGGGCTTCAGCTCGCCAATGCCGACGCGCAGAAGGAATCCGGTAATGCTGCGCACCATTTTATAAAGGAAGCCTTCGCCGGTTACGCAGATCGTCACGTCCCCTTCCCGCGTGCGATGGACAGTCAGTTTAATGATTGTTTTCACCGTGCCTTCGATCTCGCGTCGCGGATTGGCCGTGAATGCCGCAAAATCGTGTTTGCCGACCAGCTGTTCCGCCGCCTTGCGCATCGCCGTGATATTCAGCCGGCGCCGTTCGTGCAGACGGTAGAGCCTCAGTTCCGGCGGAACCGCGTGGCCGTTCCAGATAAAGTAACGGTATTCTTTGCTGACCGCATTATAGCGGGCGTTGAAATCAGGCCGGACTTCTTCAAGCTTCATGATGCGCACATCCAGCTGCAGCAGCGCATTCAGGCTGTTCATAAACCGGCCTGCATCCACCGGTTCCTTCAGATCAAAATGGGCCGCCTGCCCTTTGGCATGAACTCCGGCATCCGTTCGTCCGGAATGATGAATCCGGACATGTTTTCCGGTCAAATGCTCAATGGCGCGCTCGATTTCGCCCTGCACGGTCGTTTTACCCGGCTGTACCTGCCAGCCGGCATAGTTCGTTCCGTCGTAAGCGATGGTGATTTTGTAGCGGGTGTTCATGGTTATCAGTTAACAGGATGGTAAAGACCCAACAAACAATAACCAATAACAAATAACTGAAACAGCTTCCAGCATCCCGTCGGATGCTGGTACGCTGTTTCCATGTTCCAATACCAGCAACACAAACAGTATTTCGCCCAGATCGCTTCCGGATTCGAAGAACCCGCCGAAGCCGAACTGGCAAGCCTCGGCGCAACCGAAATTAAAACGGCCTACCGCGGCCTTCATTTCGAAGCCGATCTGGCAACACTCTACCGCATCAACTATGAAGCGCGGCTCATCGTGCGCGTTCTCGCGCCGCTGATCACCTTCGACTGCCACAGCGACAACTATCTCCACCAGACCGCGCTTAAGCTCGACTGGAGCCGGCTCATGACTCCGGGCGACACCTTTGCCATCCATGCGGTCACATCGAATACGCCATCATTGACTCATTCGCAATATGCCGCGTTAAAAGTCAAAGACGCCATCTGCGACTTTTTCCGCAACAAAACCGGCGAACGGCCTTCCGTTGATCTGCAATCGCCGGATCTGGGCATTCACCTTTTTGTCCGCAACAACCGCGCTACCATCAGTGTCGATGCGTCCGGCGGCTCACTGCACCGCCGCGGCTACCGCACGGTTTCCGTCGAAGCGCCGATGCAGGAAACGCTGGCGGCCGCCATCATCCGGCTCTCCGGCTGGGACGGAGAGAGGCCGCTGATCGACCCGATGTGCGGCTCCGGCACCCTGCTCTGCGAAGCGGCCATGCACTACTGCCGGATTCCCGCCGGCTATCTGCGCAAACAGCGCTGGGGCTTTGAACGCCTGCCGGATTTTGACGCCGCCATCTGGAAGAAAGTAAAAACTGCGGCCGATTCCGCGATGCGCCCGCTGCCTTCCGGACTGATTTCCGGAAGCGATATCAACCGCGACTCTGTCCGCGCAACGCTCACCAACTTTAATAATCTTCCGGGATGCAGAGACCGGCTCAACTGTTCGGAAAAAGATTTCCGGAGTATTGCGAAACTGGAGAACTCCACCATCGTAGTCAATCCGCCCTACGGCGTGCGTCTGGGCGACCGCGACTCCGCCGAACTGCTGTCGAAAGAATTCGGAGACTTCCTCAAGCAGCGCTGTACCGGATGTACGGCCTACGTCTATGCCGGCGACCGCCAGCTTCTCAAAAAAGTCGGCCTAAAGCCGGAATGGAAAAAAGAACTCAACAACGGCGGGCTCGAAGGCATTCTGGGAAAATTTGATCTGTATGCGTCGCCGAAAGTCGTGAAGGCGTGATATGCGCAAGGTTTCGGAAGTTGACTGGGACCGCTGGGATCCGAAAGAGAGGGCGACGCTGATGTTCATCCTGCAGGATGGAAAGATGCTGCTCATTCATAAAAAACGCGGTTTCGGTGCCGGCTATTACAACGCGCCGGGCGGACGCCTTGAGCCCGGCGAAACGCCGCTGGAATGCGCGATCCGCGAAACGCAGGAAGAACTCTGCATCACTCCGCTTGATCCGGTACACGCCGGTACGCTGATGTTTCAGTTCATTGACGGCCACAGTATTCACGGCGAAGTTTTCACCGCCACCGGATTTGAAGGTGTGCCGACCGAAACCGACGAGGCGGTTCCGCTCTGGTTTCCGACCGATGCTCTACCCTGGCATAATATGTGGGCCGACGATCCGGTCTGGTATCCAAAGATGCTTGCCGGTGAAAGATTTATCGGACGCTTCACGTTCGATCACAAAACCATGCTTGATCACGAATTACTGAACTGCGGCTGACCAAAAAACCGGGCTCCCCCTCTGGACAGCTTCCGGACGGATGATTATCATGCCGGCATCGGCGCAGACATGGTGTCTGCATCGCAAACAGGAGGTATGGTTATGCGTGGTCGTTATGTGTTATTCCTTGGACTGGCTGCTCTGCTTTTTTCAGCAACCGCTGTAAGAGCCGAAGACGCTGCGCCGCTCAAAATTCCTGATGTTAAAGCGGACGCCGCTAAAGCGAAAAAAGATGCTGAACACAAAATGCACGCCGCCAAAAAAGAAATAGCCGGTGTCACCAATGCTGTTAAAAAAGATGCCGAAAGCAAAATGAAAGAGGCCAAAGAAAAGGCCGCAGAGGCGCAAAAAGAACAGGCAAAAAAAACTGAAGAGATGAAGAAAGAAGCCGCCAAGGGCTCTGAAAAAGGCCAGGCCATGCGCGAAGAACATAGCAAGAAGTGGTGGAAGTTCTGGGGCGAAAAAGAACCTGCAACAGCAGCACCTGCTAAATAAACCGGAACAAACCGAACAGCCCGGAATATTCTTTGAAATACTCCGGGCTGTTCTTTTACCGGCGGAGGTATACGTCCACCTGCGTGAAAACCGGTCCCCAGGGATGCTGGCGGACGGGGATAATCCGCTCCAGTGAAAAAGCTTCATTCAGCTGATTATAGAGCGGTGCGAGTCCTTCATACGGACTGTGGAAGACATAAATCCGGCCTGTTCCCTTCTTCAAACGCTGCATCAGAACGGCAGCTTCCAGATTCAATTCCCGCTGATCTGCCAGAAGTTTGTGCGGATCGATGCAGGATGGACGCTGCATCTGCGCTTCCGGAAAAACATAGCGCGGACCGGTCTGGATTTTCATCTGTTTCAAATAGTACTCCGCTGTGAAATGGCTGATTCCGGTTTCCACCACAGCATCTTCCGGCGACAGTTCCGTACCGAGCCGCGTAATTACATCACGCTGCTCTGTCAGCTTTCCGAAAACCCGCCAGCCGGTATAGCGGGCGGCGCCTGCCAGATTCACGGCAATCAGTACCGCCAGCACCGCCGCCGGAAAGCGGATTTTTGAAACGGCATAACCGGTCAGCGCACAGACCAGCGGCAGACCGATTAAATCCAGTTTATCCAGCCAGAAAATCGGCCGGACCATCGAAATCAGCACAATGATACCGACGGATAAAAAGTGCGCGGCAAAAAGTTCACGGGCATGGCGGTCATCGGCAGTATGCTGCCGGTTACGCAGAAGCTGAATCAGAACAAACAGCCAAAGGGCCCCCGCCACGCCCATGCGCAGAATTTTCATCGAATCAATCGCCAGCATCTGGCTGGAAATGCTGAGCAGATACGCTCCGGCAGCCCCGTTGTACCGCATCAGTTCCGGAACGGTTTCCGGCGTTGAACCGTTGAGATATCCAGCCACCTGCAGGGCCAGCGACGGCAGCCAAAGAGTCACGCCCGCCAGCAGAAACAGCGAGATCATAAATCCGGCCTGCAACCGCCGGCGGTAAAAAATCGCCAAAACAAAAAACTGAGAGAGCGGCACAAACAGATAAAAGGTGTGGGTGTAAAATCCTGCAACCGAAAAGAGGACAAACAGCATTCCGTCACGCGCCGTTCCCCGGCGCAGTGCCCGGTAGAAAAAAAGCCACGACAGCACGGTACAGAGAACCATCAGCGAATAATAACGCAGATTGGTCGCCTGATGCAGACACGGCAGACAGAACGCAGCACAGGCCGTCCCGGCAATCCGGATGCGAGAATCTGTGAACAGTTCTCGCAGCAGAAACGGAACGGCTGTCAATGCCGCACAGTCCAGCAGAACGGTCAGAGCTGTCAGTATATACTCGCCGTCGCCGAACAGCTGTATCCAGCCGTGAAGCAGGAAATAGAAAAGCGGACTGCCGTTATCCGAACTGAGTGTGCGGACAATCTCCATCAACGGTCCTTGCGCCAACCTGATGGAAAACGCCTCATCGAGCCAGATACAGGAAAACGGCAGCTGTATCAGCCGTAACGCGGCACCTGCCAGCACCAGCAGAGGAATCAGCCACCGTTCAACGTGTTTCCAGTCCTTACGCATGATCAAAAACCATTGACTGAACCTCGACGCCGTCGATCGCCAGCAGCTTTTTTTTGAACGCGCCGACCTTGGCATCATCGTCCACCATATCGAGCAGAATCATTCCGTTGGGCGAGCAGGAACCCTTGCCGGCTTCATGCAGGCCAAGCCGTGTACGGATCTGGCAGCCGAATTCCGTAAATACCTTTTGGATTTCTGCTGCATGTTTTGTCCGTTCCGTAATATGAACGCCAACGATAATATGCTTATCCATCATGTCCTCCCGGTTGCGACGGAATTTAACTGATTCATCAATCGTTTGAAAGTGCGCGCCGCAGATTTTCGGGCATAAAATGCAGCTGCCCCGCCCGAATGAGCGGGGCAGCTGTATATCCGGTTTTTATTTCACAGAATTTCCTGAAACCTGAACGCTCTCGATAGTGAAAACAAACGGGATCGGCAGCATCGGCATACTGTCGACGCGCGAGGATAGATCAACTGTTTTTGTTCCGCCCAGCGCTTTGCTTTCGCGCGTAACGACATCAACCATACTGCTGACATTGACAGTGTCTTTGCCAAGGCCGATTTTACCTACAGAGCCCGCTTCCGTTTGACCGGCAATCAGCGGAATCCCAAGAAGGTAATATCCGCTGTTCTTTGCATGGATGTGAGCCACGGGAGTTCCGGCGGCATCAATTTTCTGCCCATTGAGGTTCTTCGATGTCTGAACGCTTGCGCATCCGGACAGGAGCGCTGTCGAGAGCCCTATCACCAACACACCGGCTGTCCATTTCTTCATTCGGCATTCCTCCTGGTTTTGCAGCTTCGTCAACATCCAGCTTCCGGCTCTGCTGCATATAAGCGGAAACTGCCTGCAAAATTTGCAGGAAAAATTCCCCGTGGAAACACGGGCAGAATAAACCGCGCTTTGCCGTGATTCAATTTCCAATGCTTTAAAAACGCACCGTAATTATTAAGAGTCTGCGTAATGCGCAGCCTCGCTTTTGTGTGCGGCAACAGAACTAAACTGCGTCAGCAGAAACTGACCGTATTTCTTCTGAAAGGTATCCGAATTATCCCTGTGCGATCTGCAAGTCAGGAATCAGACTGCCGTGGGATACCTCTGACTAAAGCCGGATTCTGTCTAATCACGAATATTTTGTGCACGGAATGTTGGAGCCTGCCGTTTTTTATATAAAATGACCGGCATGAAAACCATCGGAGCCCATGTCAGCGCGAGTGGCGGTGTCGAAAACGCGCCGCTCAACGCCAAAGCAATCGGCGCGAATGCCTTTGCGCTGTTTACGAAAAACCAGCGGCAGTGGACCTCCGCCCCGCTCTCCGGCGAAAGTATCCGGGCGTTCAACCAGAACTGCGCCGGCTCTTTTGCCGCCGCGCAAATTCTGCCGCACGACAGCTATCTGATCAACCTCGGCAGCCCGGAACCCGAAGCACTCGAAAAGTCGCGCGCTGCCTTTCTGGATGAGGTGCAGCGCTGCGAACAGATCGGGCTCGACCGGCTGAATTTTCATCCGGGCAGCCATCTGGGAAAATGCTCGGAAAGCGAGTGCATTGCCTTGATTGCGGAGTCGATCAATCTCGCCCATTCCAAAACTAAGAGCGTGATCGCAGTGATTGAAAACACGGCGGGGCAAGGCTCAAACATGGGCTATCGCTTTGAGCAGCTCGCGGAAATCATCGAACAGATCCACGACAAAACGCGCGTCGGAGTCTGCATTGACACCTGCCATGCGTTTACCGCGGGCTATGACCTGCGCACCGAAAAAGCGTGTGCTGAAACCTTCGAAGCCTTCGACCGGATCGTCGGCTTCAAGTATCTCAAAGGAATGCACCTGAACGACTCCAAAAAAGAGCTCGGCACGCGGGTGGACCGGCACGAATGCCTCGGCAAAGGATTTATCGGCCTCGACTGCTTCCGCTTTCTGATGGCCGACAAACGGTTCGACAACATGCCGTTGATTCTGGAAACGCCCGATCCGGCGATCTGGGCGGATGAAATCAAACTGCTCCGCAGTTTTGAAAAATAATGGTTATTTTAAAAGCAGGCGCTGAAAGGCTTCGCGGAGCGCGGGAACGGTGAAGGCTTCGGTTTCCACTTCGGTAAAGCGGCGGGCGATCTGTTCCGGCTGGTGGGCGTCGGAAAAGCGGACGACCGGCCAGCGGCGGGCGATCTCCGCCGGCACGTCGCCGACCACTTCGACGGCGTCATACGGCAGGTCGGGCAGGAATCCAAGATGCGAAATCGCGCCGCACATTTCGCGGTCGATATGCGACGGGATGCAAAGTGCTCCGGCATCAAGTGCCATCGGTACCAGATGAAAGAAGGAAATATCCGTGCCGATATTCAGCAGCTTTTTGACGAAATGCGTCACCTCTTCGTTAACGGTGACAACCGGCTGGGTGCCGAACAGTTTCGGATTGTTCGGCTTGGCCGGCAGATGACTGTAGATCATGCGTCCGAAATCCATCGCGCGGCTCAAGTCATCGAAGATGCAGAGGACGTG
>Ga0116171_10004575_pt1 | contig 12404 bp, 9 predicted proteins | sample AD_JPNHW2_MetaG_FD_89798 | JGI IMG/M metagenome (GOLD analysis project Ga0116171, IMG submission 89798) | Active sludge microbial communities of municipal wastewater-treating anaerobic digesters from Japan - AD_JPNHW2_MetaG | ecosystem: Engineered > Bioreactor > Anaerobic > Digestate | place...
AGCCACGAACTGGCAGAGCTCCACAGTGCCGAGCTGACAGCCGAGAGCGAGGAAGGCAAGGGAGCAACCTTCCGTGTTGTCTTCAGGCTGGGGTTCTCGCACTTTGACAACGAAACGGAATTCGTCATAGCAGACGGACAGAACCCTCTCAGGTCACGCAAGAAATCAGAAATAAGCCAGGAAGGAGACGAAGACCTTGAAACAGGAGATGATACCGATGATGAACCGGTTCTCCTGTTTATCGAGGACAATGAGGAACTGCGCAGTTTTATCAAGATAATACTGTCCGACGGCTTCCACGTAATTGAGGCAGGCAACGGCCTGGAAGGATTCGAGATAGCACGCAGCCAGCTGCCGGATATCATAATCACTGACCTGATGATGCCCGAGATGGACGGTCTTGAACTTGCCCGCAGGATAAAGGAGGAGGTAACCACATCACATATTCCTGTTGTGGTGCTGACAGCCAGGACTGATCTCGACACACAGGTGGAGGCACTTAAAAGAGGTGCAGATGATTTCATAACCAAACCCTTCAGTTCTACTTATTTGAGAGCCAGGATCGAAAACATCCTGCAGCAGCGCAGGAAACTCCAGGAGCTGTTCCTCTCCTCTCTTGATGATTACCGCGGGTCAAAGACAGGAAAGGCCGTTGAGATCACCCCGTCACAACCAGTGGTAGAGTCTTTTGACGACAGGCTCATGAAGGACCTGATGGAGGTCATGGAGGAAAACATTGACAACTCCGCGCTGACTGTGGATGAGCTCGTATCGAAGATGGGGATAGGGAGATCGGTGTTTTTCAAGAAGCTGAAGAGTCTCACCGGCCTGGCGCCCGTGGAATTCATAAGGGAGGTAAGGGTGAAAAGAGCTGCACAGCTTATCGAGTCAGGTGAATACACTATCTCGCAGGTCACATATATGGTAGGCTGCAATGACCCGCGTTACTTCTCACGCATATTCAAGCAACGCTTCGGGATGACCCCCTCGGAATACCGTGACAAACACGCAAAACAGAAACTGGTCTGAAACATAGATAATCCGTCATCATGAAAAAAAGAGCAAATGCGCTCCTTGCCGGCCTGGTTGCTGTGACAATGGCCCTCTCCTGCGGAAGCAACAGGAACAGAGGGCTTGATTCTCAGCTTTGGTCAGTGAGGATGGCCGAGTCTGAGATGATACGGAACCCGTCGCTCTGGATGGCCGACTTTGTGACCGAGAAAAAATGGAACTACACCCAGGGGCTGATGGGGCTTGCCTTCCTGAGGCTTTATGAGACTAGGCCGGATGAACGTTATTTTGATTATGCCAGGGGTTACGCTGATTCCCTGGTTGACGGAGAGGGAAATATCTGGAAGTACAAAATGGAAAACTTCAACATTGACCAGGTCAATCCCGGCAGGATGATGTTCATCCTTTATGACCGGACCGCTGACCAAAGGTACGAAAGGGTGATCAATACCCTGTACGAGCAGCTTCAGAACCAACCGAGGATAGCCGAAGGAGGATTCTGGCATAAGAAGGTCTACCCCGAACAGATGTGGCTTGACGGGCTGTACATGGGTTCACCATTTTATGCCGAGTATGCAAAGAGGTATAACCATCCGGATAACTTCCGCGATGTGGTGAACCAGTTCCTGATTGTCGCGGCACACACCTATGACCCTGCCACAGGCCTCTACAGGCACGCCTTTGATGCCTCGCGCACGATGGCATGGGCCGACAGCATCACCGGCCAGGCACCGCATGCCTGGGGCAGGGCAATGGGATGGTTCTCCATGGGCATAGTTGATGTCCTTGACTTCCTCCCTGAAGATCAGCCCGGCAGAGATCAGCTGATTGAAATACTCGGGAAAATGGTTAAAAAGCTGGCTGAGATCCAGGATCCTGCAACGGGCGGATGGTACCAGGTACTTGACAGGTCAGGCGATGAGGGAAACTATATTGAGACATCATGCACCGCCATGTTCGCATATTCAATATTCAAGGGAATAAGGAAGGGTTACCTTGACAGGAAATACCTGGCGGTGGCTGTCAAAGCCTACACGGGGCTCCTTGACAATTTCATTGTCACGAATGATGACGGCACGGTGACCATGAAAAATATCTGCGGTGTGGCCGGCCTTGGCGGTGATCCCTACCGCGACGGCTCATATGAATACTATATCGGCGAGGTGATCCGTGACAACGATCCGAAGGGCGTCGGACCATTTATACTTGCCAGCCTTGAATACGAGATGATTCAGAAATAGACTGCAGAACTGGCGATTGGCGACTATCCATCTACTGTCAACACTACTGCCTACTGCCTATTGCCTATTGCCTGATGCCTTCTTCAGGGCCTGCCCCAAATTCTCCACCCTTTTGCCAAAAAAGTGTACCACCTCTGCATAGTGCGGATATACCTTTGTTTCAGAAAAACCAAGGCTGCTTATCATGCAATGTCTCACACCCGTTCTGCTGATCTTCCTCATCACCGTCCTGCCTTCCTGCAATGAGGGTGACAGGTGGATGATGGCCACGAAGATCGAGAAATCTATCACCCGGACCTCTTTCCCTGCCGATACCTTTAACATCAGGGACTTCGGTGCGGTGGCAGACGACACATCCTTTCTCAATACAAAAGCTATTGATGCTGCAATACTTAAATGCCAAAGCGCGGGAGGAGGCGTGGTGTTAGTGCCGGCCGGGAAATGGACCACCGGCCCGGTCACACTGCTGAGCAATGTAAATCTTCACATATCGGAAAACGCAACACTTGCCTTCTCCACTGATTACGAGCTCTACCTCCCCCCGGTTCTGACCCGGTGGGAAGGGATGGATTGCTACAACATCCATCCGCTGATCTATGCAAACGGAGCCTCGAATATTGCCCTGACGGGGAAAGGGACAATAGACGGCCAGGCTTCAGACGAGGTATGGTGGTGGATGAACGGCAACCCCGATTACGGCTGGAAGGAAGGGATGAACAACCAGAGAGTGGCAGGGAGAGCACAGCTTCTTGGCTTTGAACAGAGCCAGACACCTGTGGAGGAGCGCCGTTTCGGCCTCGAAGGAGCCCTCAGACCCCAGCTGGTGAACTTCATGAACTGCAACACTGTTCTTATTGAAGACCTGACATTCAGAAACTCTCCCTTCTGGGTGATTCACCCGGTGCTGACCGATAACTTCATCCTTCGCGGAGTGACAATTGAGAGCGCCGGCCCCAACTCCGACGGCTGTGATCCGGAATCATGCAACGGGGTGCTGATAGAGAATTGCCGCTTCGATACCGGTGATGACTGCATCGCCATCAAGTCGGGAAGGAACAATGACGGCAGGAGATGGTCAGTTCCGTCAAAAAATATTATCGTGCGCAACTGCCTGATGGCTGACGGTCATGGAGGGGTGGTTATAGGAAGCGAGATCTCCGGGGGTTTTACAAATCTCTTCGTGGAAGACTGCGAAATGGACAGCCCTGAGCTGCTGAGGGTGATACGGATCAAGACGTCCGACTGCCGGGGCGGTGTTATAGAAAATGTGAATGTCCGCAACGTGAAAGTGGGCAGGTGCGAAGAAGCTGTGCTGAAGATTAACCTGATGTACGAGCCGCAAGAGAACTGCCGGAGAGACTATCCTCCTTTCGTAAGGAATGTGACTCTTGAAAATGTCACCTCGGAGCACAGCCGGTATGGTGTTTATATAATCGGGCTCGACAGCACGGTTAATGTCTCGGATGTAACTGTTTCCGACTGCACCTTCAACGGTGCGGAGGAGGGTGTCTCAATAACCGGAGCGGAACGCGTCAGGTTCAGGAATGTCCTTGTCAACGGCAAAAAGGTCAGGATCTGAAATGTTACCTCACAGGAATCCAACCGTCATGGCGGGCAAAGACCGTTTCAGGGCTGTAGCGTTTCGCTTCCCGTCTGCTGAGTTGGCGGCTCCACTTTACCCGGGTTCCGGGGCTTGCGCCCGGACCCGTGTTCCTGTATTCAGCATAGCGGGCCGTTGCCTCATTGGCAGGGTTGTCCCAGTTGTGCCAGCCTTCAGGGAGGATATGGTTGCCAAGATCGCATCGCATGAAGAGCGTTGCGGCATACGGGCGCCACGGCCTTCCAAGGTAAACCCTTTCAATGCCGTCAGCAGCCGTGAGTCTGCACCGGTTGAAAATATATCCGAACTCATGATCCTCAACCGTGGAGGCGGCAGTGACATATGAATTCTTTTTACTGTGTATATGACATCTCTCAAACCAGACCGTTGCCGGGCCAAAAATAAAATCAGTGGTGCCTTCTATATAGCACTCTGCATAGTATTGCCGGCTTTCCTGGTTGGCAGTGAGGAGCGTATCCTGGTTGCCAAGCAGCCTGCACCGGCGGAAAACCACCCTGTCACCGTCAGCATGCACAGCCACAGCCTGCCCCACCGGGCCTGCACTGTTCTCAAAGGTGATATCCTCGGCAGTGAATCCGGAGCCCTGGATCCAGATGGTGTAGGTGCGGAAGGTTCCCATGTTCCGCAGACCGGCATAATCATCCCAGGTGATGACTGTGCTTCCGGCACCATCACCCTTCATGAAGAGATTTGTGACCCACGATGGAATGACAATCTTTTCCCTGTAAACGCCAGCCCTGATGTGCATGTATGTTGTATCAGACATATAGGCTCTTATGGAGAAGACCGCCTCCTGCACCGAGCTGAATTCACCGGTGCCGTCAGCAGCTACGGTAATATGCCTCACCTGGCCAATGACAGCAACCGATTGCAATGCCACTATTGCTGCAAATACGAACTTCTTTACCATATAAGAATTATTGATAATTTGAGACCCTAATTTAGTTTTTTATTGCTATTTTTCCGAAAATGCTTCAAATCAAAAAAACCTTTATGAAAGATCCGGGAAAGTACTCATTCGGGACAGGAGACAGGTTCTCACACCAGGGCAGGGCACAGCTTGAGGCACTGATGAAGGCCGCATCCGGGCTTGGCATCGAAATAACACCTGTATGGAACAAGTCGAACAGGGAACATAACATAGTACATTCCGAACCTGCAGACACCCGCGCGGAGGCAGATGCTGCAGTCAAAGCCATGAATTACGGCGGACCCTACTTCGTTGACGCCGATCACATCAATCTCAGCACCGTTGACCGCTACATCACACACTCAGATTTCTTTACCCTTGATGTGGCTGAATACATAGGACGGATAGCGTCAGATTCGGATATCGAAGGGTTCGTTGAAGCCCACCGCCGGTTCTGCGGCAGATTGCAGATCACGGGGATAGAAGAACAATTCATCATAACCGAAAAATACCTTCGTGACTTTGCTGCAAAATTCCTCCTTGCCATAAATGAGGCAGCTGCCATCTACAGGCATATTGCCTCCGTTAAAGGTGAAGGCAACTTTGTGACCGAGGTTTCAATGGATGAGGTTGATCAGCCCCAGCAACCCCTTGACCTGCTCTTTATCCTCAAGGGTCTGGCTGACCTGGAGGTCCCCGTTCAGACTATTGCGCCAAAGTTCACAGGCCGTTTCAACAAGGGAGTTGATTATGAGGGTGACCCGGAACGGTTCGGAAAAGAGTTTGAGCAGGATATACTCGTGATTAAATACGCCGTAAGGGAGTTTGGACTTCCGGCAGGCCTGAAACTCAGCGTTCACTCCGGCAGCGACAAGTTCTCAATATACCCCATTATCGGGAACCTGATCAGGAAACATGACTGCGGCCTGCATCTGAAGACAGCAGGGACGACATGGCTTGAGGAAGTGATAGGGCTTGCCCTCTCCGGAGGCAGGGGGCTGGAAATCGCCAAAATGATCTACCGCAGGGCATACGATCGGCGGGAAGAACTGTGCGCACCATACGCTACCGTCATCGATATTAAACCGGAAATGCTCCCCCACCCTGATACCGTCGATACGTGGGATACCCTTAAATACGCCGCGACACTGAGACATGTCCCCGGTGATTCCGACTACAACCCTGGCTTCCGCCAGCTGATCCATGTCGGATACAAGGTGGCTGCCGAAATGGGAAGCGAATATACGGATGCACTCGTGACAAATGCCCATATAATATCATCATGTGTCTGGGAGAACATCTACCGCAGGCATATCGTCCGCCTCTTTGCAACTTCTTAAATTCATTCAGAAACACAATGAAAGATTTCATCAATGAAGATTTCCTGCTGCAGGGTGAGGCCGCGCGCAGGCTGTATCACGGACACTCGGAAGGATTCCCGATCATTGACTATCACTGCCACCTCAGTCCGGAGGCCATAGCCACTGACAGGCGTTTTGAAGACCTTGGCCAGCTATGGCTTGAGGGAGACCACTACAAGTGGAGAGCCATGCGGGCCAACGGCATCAGCGAAAAATACATCACAGGGAAAGAGACCTCATTCCGTGAAAAATATGACCGCTGGGCGGAAACAGTCCCCTGGACGATGCGCAACCCGCTTTATGCATGGACCCATCTTGAACTCAAACGGGTGTTCGGCATCGGGAAACTGCTTTCCCCTGCCACTGCAGATGAAATATGGGAAGAGTGTACCGCTCTGCTTCAGCAACCGGAATATTCGGCACGCGGACTGATGAAGAAATTCAATGTCGAGGTGGTATGCACAACCGATGACCCCATCGACAGCCTGGAACATCACAGGACCCTGAAAAACCAGGGCTTCGAGATCAGGGTGTTGCCGGCATGGCGGCCTGACCGGGCCATGTCACCTGAAGACCCGGCTAAGTTCATTGATTATGTCACCCGGCTCGAAAAGGCTTCCGGAACGGAGATAAAGGGATTTGCCTCCCTGATTGAGGCGCTGCGGGTCAGACACAAATACTTCGCGGAAGCAGGTTGTGTCATCAGTGACCATGGTATTGAGCAGTTCCATGCCGATGATTACACAGAAAAAGAGGTTGGCTCAATCCTCCTTAAGGTCCTCTCAGGGTCACGGCTTGAAACCGGAGAGATAGCAAAGTTCAAATCGGCAATGCTGTACGAACTGGCGGTAATGGACAGTGAGAGGGGGTGGGTTCAGCAGTTCCACTACGGAGCCATCCGCAATAACAACAGCCGGATGTTCGCACAACTGGGCCCTGATACCGGGTATGACTCCATCGGCGATTTCACGGTGGCCAAAACACTGTCAAAATTCCTTGACAGGCTTGATGCCGGAGGCCGCCTGGCCAAAACGATACTCTACAACCTGAACCCGGGGGATAATGAACTCATTGCAGCAATGACAGGCAACTTCCAGGATGGTTCAACTCCCGGAAAGATCCAGTTCGGAGCCGGATGGTGGTTCCTCGACCAGGAAACAGGCATGATAAATCAGCTTAATGCCCTCTCACTCATGGGCCTGCTGAGCAGGTTCGTGGGTATGCTCACTGACTCACGAAGTTTTGTTTCTTACCCCAGGCATGAGTACTTCCGCAGGATTCTCTGCAATATGCTTGGCGATGAAATTGAAAAAGGCAAGCTGCCTGAATCGGAGACAGATACTATCGGAAAAATGGTGGAGATGATTTCTTACTACAACGCAAAGAACTATTTCGGCTTTTGATACTTTCCAAAACGAACTGACATGTCAGGATTTAAGCGGATCAATGTTGCCATTGCAATGGAAGAGACAGGCCTGGTGCCCCTCTTCTATCACCCGGAAGCGCAGGTATGCAGGGAGGTTATAACTGCGTGCCATGACGGCGGGGCAAGAGTGTTTGAATTCACCAACAGGGGAGACTTCGCACATGAAGTCTTTGCTGAGGTGAGAAAATGGGCGTGCAAAGAGCTGCCTGACATGATGATAGGCGCCGGGTCAGTCCCTGACGCCCAGACTGCTGCCATTTTTATGCAGATGGGAGCTGACTTCATCGTCTCCCCTTCCCTGAACCCCGAAGTTGCAAGAATATGCAACAGGAGAAAAGTGCTCTGGATTGCGGGCTGCGGCACAGTTACAGAGATTTCTCAGGCTGAGGAACTTGGCGCTGAAATAGTTAAAATTTTCCCTGGCTCTGCCGTCGGCGGCCCCTCCTTTGTCAGGGCAGTCAAAGGCCCATGCCCGTGGACCAGCATAATGCCCACAGGCGGAGTTGAACCGACTCTGGAAAATCTCTCAGGATGGTTTGCGGCCGGGGTTACATGTGTAGGTATGGGATCAGCTCTCGTAACAGATAAAATCGTGAAGGCAGGAGACTGGAAATCACTTGAAAAAACCGTTCAGGAGACACTCGGAATTATTAAAAAGGTAAGGCCCGCATTGTGACGAAGGCAGGAACCCTGCCTGGAAAGCAAAAGACATTCAGCTATACATTCAACCACTTAAAAATAAATTATGTCCGCAAATACCACAGAATCCAGGATGACAAACTACAGGTGGGCAATCACCTCGCTGCTGTTCTTTTCGGTAGCCATCAACTATATGGACCGGCAGGTTCTGTCACTTACCTGGAAAGACTTCATAGCGCCTGAGTTTCACTGGACGAATAACGACTATGGCACAATTACCGGCTTTTTCTCAATCTTCTATGCCGTCTGCCTCCTGTTTGCCGGCAGGTTTGTCGACTGGATTGACACAAAGAAGGGGTTCCTGTGGGCTATTGGCATCTGGTCAGCAGGAGCCATGCTGCATGCCTTCTGCGGTATTGCCACCTCGGGGATCACTTCAGGAAAATGGCTGGTAGGATTTGAAGAGGCCAGAAAGGTCATCAGTACAGTGGATGACATCGGCATAGTTACCTCAGTCAGTGTGACCCTGTTCATATTTGCCCGTTTCGTGCTGGCCCTCGGGGAGGCGGGTAACTTCCCGGCCGCAATCAAAACCACCGCTGAGTTCTTCCCGAAGAAGGACCGCGCATTCTCTACAAGCATTTTCAACTCCGGGGCACAGGTTGGTGCACTCATCGCTCCCATTTCCATTCCGGTCATAGCTTCAAAATACGGCTGGGAGATGGCATTCATCGTAATCGGTGTAATAGGATTCATCTGGATGGGATTCTGGATCTTCATGTACAGGAAACCACATGAACATCCCGGGGTTAACCAGGCTGAACTCGACTATATCAACCAGGATGCCCTTGATGAGGTCAGGGAAAACAACAACATTGCCAGGGCAGAAAAGAAAATTCCTTTCCTGCAGACATTCAGATACAGGCAGACATGGGCATTCGCTTTCGGCAAATTCATGACTGACGGGGTGTGGTGGTTCTACCTCTTCTGGACTCCGGCATACCTCAGTGACGTGTACGGCCTTACATCCGATACAACCATGGCCAAAACGCTGATCTTCGTCCTTTACGCTATTGTGATGCTCTCAATCATCGGCGGCTGGCTGCCGAAATATTTTGTCGACAAACTGGGTATGGACCCGTATGCCGGCCGAATGAGGGCCATGCTGATCTTTGCATTTTTCCCGTTGCTTGCACTCCTGGCCCAGCCACTGGGACATACATCATACTGGTTCCCTGTGATCATCATCGGCATCGCGTGTGCAGCACACCAGGCATGGTCAGCAAACCTCTTCTCAACAATAGGTGACATGTTCCCGAAATCAGCAATTGCAACCGTGACCGGGATCGGAGGCATGGCCGGAGGCTTTGGTGCCTTCATTATCAACAAAGGTTCCGGCGCCCTGTTTGACTTCGCCTCCGGAGCCACAATGGTCGACGGCAAGGCTTTAGTAATGACAAAGGACCTGCTGGCTGCAGGTGCCCAATATCTTAACGGACCAATGAAATTCTTCGGGTTCGAGGGGATAAGGGCAGGCTACTTCATTGTCTTCTGCATCTGCGCTGTTGCATATCTTATAGGATGGGTGGTTATGAAGATGCTCGTACCAAAATATAAACCAATAGTAATTGAATAGAAAAATAAGGATATGAATGATTTCAGTGACCTGAGAGGTAAGGTGGCCGCCATCACCGGCGGCAGCGGAGTGATTGGAATGACACTCGTGAAGGGACTGTGCAGTGCAGGTTTGACAGTAATAATTCTTGATCTGAATCCGGAGCGTGGCGCTGCCACTGCTGCTGAAATGGCCGCCAGACACGATTGCGGAACAGCTGCCAGTATCGCAGCTGATGTCACTGACAGGGAATCCCTTCTGCGGGCAAGAGACCAGATAAGGGAGAAATTCGGGTCACTTGACATCCTGATCAACTGCGCAGGCGGAAACAAGGCAACGGCAACAACCGCAAAAGAATTCATCGCCGGAAATGAAAAAGACCTGAAAGGAACCTTCTTCGAACTGGACATCGACGGGTTTGACAGTGTTTTCGACCTGAACTTCAAGGGGACGGTTCTTCCCACAATGATCCTTGCTGAGGATATGGTCAGAAAAGGAGGAGGCGTCGTCCTTAACATCTCCTCAATGAACGCCTACAGACCTCTCACAAAGATACCGGCCTATTCGGCAGCCAAGGCTGCCATAAACAACTTCACCCAGTGGCTGGCGGTCCATTTCGCCCCGGCAGGGGTAAGGGTCAATGCAATAGCACCGGGATTCCTTCTTACAAACCAGAACCGCTTCCTGCTGACCGACGAAAAGACTGGCGAGATGACCCCGCGAGGAAGGAAAATTATCTCGGCAACACCCATGGGTCGTTACGCAGAGCCCGAAGAACTTGTCGGAACCATGCTCTACCTGCTTTCAGGCACCTCATCGTTCGTTACGGGGGTGGTGATTCCGGTCGACGGAGGGTTCAGCGCCTACAGCGGCGTCTGACGGAAACATTATCGGCCATAGGTTGTATTATAACTGAGAATCAGCACCGGCAAAAAGTATGAGCAGTCTGGATAAATTCAAACCGGAAAAGGATTTTTTTATAGGGATTGACTCCGACGGTTGCGTCTTTGACACGATGGAGGTGAAGCACAAGGAGTTCTTCTGTCCGAATACGGTTAAATATTTCGGGCTTTTTGCCATTGCAAAGTACGTACGGGAGACATGGGATTTTGTGAATCTGTATTCTGTGACCCGTGGCACTAACCGCTTCCCGGCGCTGATCAGGGTCATTGATCTTCTGGCACAAAGACCCGAGGTTGCAGAACGGGGTGTGATCCTTCCTGACGTGGAGCCATTGAGGAAATGGGTGGCCGGGGAGAACAGGCTAGGCAACCCTGTCTTCAGGGAGTACGTAATGGCCAATCCCGACCCGGCGCTTGAACGGGTTCTTCAGTGGACAATGGCTGTTAATGAGGATATAGCGAAATGGCTGCGTGACACGCCACCCTTCCCACACGCCCGGAAGGCAATTGAAAGGCTTGGCCAGGTGGCTGATGCGATAGTTGTTTCGCAGACACCCCTCGAAGCCCTGGCCAGGGAATGGAAGGAACATGATATAGACGGCTGTGTAAAGGCAATAGCCGGGCAGGAACAGGGTACAAAGAGCGAACATATTGCAATTGCCGCTGCAGGAAAGTATCCGCCCGAAAAAATCCTGATGATCGGCGACGCCCCGGGTGATCTCAGGGCTGCCAATGACAACGGGGCCCTGTTTTTCCCGGTGATACCGGGAGATGAGGACAGCTCATGGAAACTGTTCCTTGACGAGGCTCTTGACAGGTTTCTCACAGGAACCTACAGGGGAGAATACCAGGAGAGCCTTATTGAGGCTTTCAGCCGATCCCTGCCGGAAAAGCCCCCATGGAAGCATCGGTGACAAGGCATTATGTGCCCCTGGACAGCGCCGGTGCCATGGCGGCACAACGCTCAGCCCGGGCAGGAGACAAAAAAATGAAAAGAAATGTTATACTATTCTGAAAACAGCAGTGACAGCGGGCTTGACAGGGATAAGGTCAGTGCAGCCCTTGAATCAGTCATGAGTGGTTTCACCGGGAGGAACCGGGTGTTGATTCTGCCTCCCGACATTACCCGTGCCCACTCCGGCGCAGGGATGATCACCGAACTTCTCTGGGAGAAACTGGGCGGACGGGTCACTGATATTCTCCCCGCTCTTGGCACACATATGCCGATGACAACGGAGGAGATATCCAAAATGTACGGTCATACCCCTCACGGGCTTTTCAGGGAACACCGCTGGCGGACTGACATAGAAGAACTCGGCAGGGTTCCATCGTCATTTGTTTCGCAGGTGACGGACGGGCGGCTCAGCTTTGACTACCCCGTGCAGGTCAACAGGCTGCTCTCATCAGGCGGTCATGACCTGATTATTTCCGTCGGCCAGGTGGTTCCTCACGAGGTCACAGGCATGGCCAACTACAATAAGAACGTCTTCGTGGGGTGCGGCGGCAGCGAGGCTATCAACAAGAGTCACTTCATCGGGGCGGTGCACGGGATAGAAAATATCCTGGGTACTGCTGACAACCCCGTCAGGGCAGTGCTTAACAAGGCCTCTGAGATTGCTGCACCGCGGCTGCCTCTGCTTTATATTCTGACTGTTGTGGCACCTGATTCCCATGGCCG